>Ga0208414_1000002_pt1 | contig 347528 bp, 329 predicted proteins | sample AntAceMetag02UKE_FD_184770 | JGI IMG/M metagenome (GOLD analysis project Ga0208414, IMG submission 184770) | Saline lake microbial communities from Ace Lake, Antarctica - Antarctic Ace Lake Metagenome 02UKE (SPAdes) (version 2) | ecosystem: Environmental > Aquatic > Non-marine Saline and... | reverse complement strand
GATTATTTTGTTCTGGATTTCCTACAACTTACAAGTTCTGAAACCACTAAAAATGTCCCAACGATCAGGTTCGAAAAAATTCCGGCAAGTGCCGTGTACCATGCGACTACGACTAGTCCAGGCGCCGCCACGTAATACTTTTGTGGTGCCAAAGAGTGGCTGCGAATAATCCTTATAGGCATCGGCAGAAAATTCCGAATAAGGTTGAAAGGTAGTGCTAGTCCATTCCCATACATTACCAAGCATTTGACGGCAGCCAAAAGCACTATCGCCTTCACTAAAAGCCGCGACATCAACGCAACCTATGGCTCGTCCATCCAGATTGGCAAAACTGGGCTGAATGGTGTTGCCCCAAGGGTAGCGTCGTTTTGTGGTGGATAAACCGCCATAGCTGGCTTTTTCGCCGAGTGCAGCGACTTCCCATTCCAGTTCAGTCGGCAAGCGTAATCCAGCCCATCGGCAGTATGCATTGGCTTCGTACCAGTTTATGTGGTTTGCCGGTTCATGGTCTGGTAGTGCTATGGTTTGATCGAATCGGCGCATTAACCAATGGTCTGTGCCATCGGCTATCCAGTAGCCAGGATGACTTGCCTTGTTTAGCTGCTTCCAATTTAAACCTTCTTCACACCAATATTGATCTTGCCTATAACCACCGGCAGCAACAAATTCGGCAAACTGAACATTACTAATAGGTGCTCTTGCTATTTCAAAAGACTCTACCTGAACCTCGTGTGCATACTTTTCATTATCGAACATAAAATCTGCATCTGGTGCTGCCCCTAGTTTAAACTTGCCACCGGGGATTTCTACAAAACCAGAGTAAGCACCCGCAGCACGCTCGGCAGAGGCGTCGATGCTGTTGGCAAATACCGGTGTTGGATAGCTCAGTGACTGCCTTCCCCATAGAAATGCTTCGTTATGCATGTCTTCGTGGAATACGCCAAATTGATAAATGAAACTATCCTGTTGGCTTGCGTTGGCTGTTGTTAGGCGTTCGCACAAACTATCGAGTACGCCACGCATGTATTGTTTTGTTTGCGTCATGCTCAATAATGGCAATTCCCAACGTGCTTCGTGTGGCACCGAAATCGAATCATACAAGGCATCTGCCTGCTGGTTACCTAATAGGCTTTCATGGCCATAGAGTTGGCGCAAAATAAAGTATTCGTAAAAGTAGGCAACATGACCAATTTCCCATCGCAGTGGGTTTACCGTATCGAGTTTTGGGCCAATTAATTGCTGCTGATCCAAATCGTCTACTAGCTCATATGTACGCGAGCGAGCATCTTGCAGCATCGCGATTAATTTTGTGGTACTAATAGCAGCTGTCATAGAGCCTCAAAACAAGTAGTTGCGTGAAAATACACCTGGTAACACCCGCCAAAAAGAATGATCGAAATGGTAATCGAACCTCTGCTTTGCGTTGGGCTAAATTATTACAGCAGCAAGGGCACAAAGTACAGGTCGGATCTGAATATAATGACGAGGCTGTCGACCTGTTAATTGCCTTGCATGCCTTTAGAAGCGCCAAAGCAATAGATCGCTATAAAACTCTATATCCTCAGGGTCCTCTGGTTGTCGCTCTCGGCGGTACCGATGTTAATACTTATCTGAAGACTGATCCAGAAGTGACCTTGAAGTCAATGCAACTGGCAGATGTGTTGATTTGTCTGCATGATTTAATTGCTTTCGAATTACCTTTTGAGCTCCGATCTAAACTTCGTGTTATTTACCAATCAGCCGACAGTCTGTTTCAAAAATTAAAACCGCGCAGCCGGACGTTTGATGTGTGTGTTATTGGCAACCTGCGCATAGAAAAAGATCCGTTCCGTACTGCGATGGCTGCGATGTTATTGCCGGCACATTCAAAGATTAGAGTGATTCATTTCGGTAAAGCCGCTAGCCCGCAGTGGCGATTACTGGTCCAGCAGCATTTGGAAAACAGCCCTCGTTATGTCTGGCAGGGAGAAGTGCCAAGGTGGCGAGTAAGACGGGAACTGGCGCGAACGCGATTGATGGTGATTAGCTCAAATCAGGAGGGTGGTGCCAATGTGGTATCAGAGGCTCTGGTGGCTGGCGTCCCTATTCTGGCATCAAAAATTTCGGGTAATGTCGGGTTGCTCGGTGTCGATTATCCTGGGTATTTTCCGGTGGGCGATGAAAGGGCGTTAGCCAAATTATTATATCGGGCAGAAACGGATGCCGCCTTTTTATCTGAGTTAAAAAGCTACTGTGCTCAGCTCGAATTAAAATTTACCGCCGAGTTTGAAAGTCTAGCCTGGCAGTCGCTTTTAAGTGAGTTTCAATAGCAGTCGAGTTTACGCTGGCCACAACTCCCGCCAAAAGTAAAATCAGGGCGTCAGGCCTTGCATTTTGATATGGACAAAAGACCAGATCCGAATAGCAGTTTGATTCAGGGTGGTTATTGTTGAAGCTTTAAAATCCATAACTATTTAGAAAAGTATGCCTGTAGATAAAGATTAAGTGTGATGAATCTACCGGATAAGAAAGGTCCTCTTATAATGACAATATCTATTTTGAACATAATCATCTCATTAAGTTGTTATTAATTATGCCAATTACTTTGCCTATTATTAATGATTGTTATGAAGTGCTCGCGTCTAATCGTGCCTTCACTTTTCAATTTATAGATGAAAATTAATTCAGAGTATTGTTTGTATTTAAAAATTAAGAGACTAATAAAATAAGACAGAAGTGGCTGAAAGCCATGAAATCCGGTATCTCTGGGTTCTTTACGTCAACTACCTGACATTGATGTCGTATGCAAATAAGACGTTTAATTAAATGGTGCAAAAGTGGTGTTTTTAGATACTTACCTTGACAACAGACTTTTGAAGTTAGGAAGGAAGCCTTTCAATAGAATTGCTAACTATCAATGACTGGTTTAAGCTCGGAGTGTCGTTACAGCATACGGTTCCGTCGTTATAGCATGCGATTACGTTAAAGGTTCTATCGATTGGCTTAGGAGAAATGTAAAACTAAAGCGAGGTTAGCTGATTAGCTTAAATATCAACGAACTGCCTAAATGCTTTTGAAAAAGTAGAATTGAAAAACTATAAAACTATAAAACCGAAGAGGAAATTCAAATGAAATCAATGAAAAGATTTGCAACCTGTGCAGCCGCAGCTGTTGTCGCATCATCAATTGCAACTTCAGCGGTTGCTGACGTTAATGTCGCCTTCTTTTTAGAGTGGGCTACGCCAAATCAAGTCGCTAAAGTTGAAAAAGCCTATGACGAAGCAATGGGCGAAACGGTTAACTGGACTAACTTTGACGCTGGTACTCAGATGACAGAAGCTATGCTAGCGGGTGATATCGACATTTCTTACAGTCAGGGCCTGGCACCTTTCATTAATGCGGTTAACGCCAATGCGCCAATCAAGTTGGTCTCTATTGCGGTTCAATATCCAGCGAACGATTGTTTTGTTCGCAATGGTGCTGGTATCGATGCATCGAATGCTTCAGAACTTGAAGGTAAAGCAGTGGCTGTACCTTTAGCCACTATGGCTGATTACAGTTTCCGGATGATGATGCGTGCGCTGAAAGTTGACGTGAGCAAAATCAAGGTAATTGATCAGGCGCCTGCGGATGCGGCTGTTTCTCTGGCTGATGGCAGTATCGTAATGGCCTGTATTTTTGGCGGTAACTCAGCTTCTAAAGCGGGTGAAGCTGGAAAGGTATTGATGTCACCCGAAGCGAAAGAAGCTGCCGGCATCATTAGTTTCGACGTTGTATCTGTGACCGAGAAATTTGCTCAGGAAAATCCTGACCTGCTGCGTACATTCCTTGAAGTCACTGAAAAAGCCAATAAAGACTTCGCAGCTGACCAGTCTAAAATCGATGTAATTGCAAGAGATGCGGGAATGTCGGTTGAAGGTGCGAAAGCCCAGATGGAAGGTTTTATTTTCCCTACAAACAAAGAGCAATTGAACAAGTATTTCAACAAAGGCGGATTGGCTGACGTAGCGATTGGTATTGTTGGCAATGCATTCGCGACAGCACAGAATCCTGCGCTGGCTGATTACAGCGTCTCAATTGATACTTCTTTCTTAGAGTAAAGCCTAAAGTAAACTCATGCCGGTGACCGAATGTCATCGGCGGGTCGTTCTTTAGTCCTTGAAAATTACCAGCAGAGTACTTTCGATAAGCTGCTAGATATAACTCAAGTTCAGTCTTTTTATCCGCATCTAGGTAGATAATCCCATGAGTGATTTGATAGCTGACAATGTCAATATGGTCTTCAATACACATTCTGGTGGCAGCGTTCATGCGCTCAAGGATGTGAGTTTTACCCTTAAACAGGGCGAACTGTTATCCGTGCTGGGCCCTTCAGGCTGCGGTAAAACCACACTACTTAATATTATCGCTGGCTTCATACGCCCAACCGACGGTGAGCTAATACTCGGTGGCGAAGAGATCGATGGGCCAGGCGTCAATCGCGGCATGGTATTCCAGCAGGGTGCACTATTCGAATGGTTGACCGTCGCGGAAAATATAGATTTTGGACTTCGCATGAAAAAAGCCGATAAAGCCGAAAGTGCCAGAAAAGTCGAAGAATGGCTCGATATAGTCGGTCTTCAGGGCTTTGGTGATACGCCTACCTATCAACTATCGGGCGGTATGCAACAGCGTATTGCATTGGCCCGTTGCCTAATTAATGATCCAGACCTTATTTTAATGGATGAACCACTGGGTGCTCTGGATGCGCTGACGCGCGAAAAAATGCAAACACTGGTACTGAAGATTTGGAAAGAAACTGGCAAGACAATCATGATTATAACGCACTCGGTTGAGGAAGCATTACTGCTTGGCGAGCGACTATTTGTTATGGCACCCAGGCCGGGACGTATTCACAAAGAGTATAAACTGCCTTTTGCCGAGCAGGGCCTCATCGAAGATCCTCGCGACATCAAGAAAACCCAAGAATTTTCCGAAACACGAGAAGAAATCCTGAGCATGATTTGGGATATGGAAGAAGAAATTATGGGGAAAACAGATGTTGCGTAGAACCAGGTTTGGCAAGCTTAATTTGGGGGGTGAACAATGATTATTGGCACTTTATTTATCGTCTGCATTGCTTTGCTGTTGTGGTCAATCGTTTACGGTCGGAAAATAATACGAACAGAAAAAATGGATGCATTATTTGGCAATCCGGTAAAGGCATTGGGTGGTTGGCACTGGATTATCGCGGGAGTCTCCAGCATCTTCATCATATGGATTTATTTTTCCTGGGATGCGGCCCGTTCGTATTACCCCGAGGCGGCTAATGAGCTCTGTCAGGTGGCAAAGCTCAATCGAGCCGTTAATCCGATTCGATCATCTTTTCCGTTGGATAATCGTTTACTCGATGGCACTAAGTTATTGGAGCGTGATTATGCGCAAATAACAGCAATGGAAGAGCATCTAGTAGCAATTGATTTTAATCAAACTGACCGAACAGAGTTACAGAGCATTCTCTTAGATATGCGGGCAGCATTGGCAGCCCAGGCAAATCCAAACTTAATTGACGCTGCTATTGCAGGACGATTCAAAGATATATCCACCCGAATCGATGCTGTAACAGCTAACCTTGCCAGCACCGATAACCTGAAAGTCTATAGTCAGGCTGATATCGATAAAGCCCTCAAACAACCGGCTTGGGGAGAGACGTGGGTAGAAATTCCACCGTTACCGCGTACTGATCGCGGTCGTAAGTTCGATGCTGCGAGTGTTGTTTTAGACAGAATTTCCAAAGACTATGCTGGCATTAGGAATAACGGTGTTCAGATCACTGATAAGCTTGAGGCATTAAAGGCGCGTTATAGCGCTTTTGAAATCGATCAAAGGGGCGACCCTAGCATGGTCCAGGCGCGTAAAGATCTTGTCAGACAAATTAATAAAATTTACAAGCGTATCGATAATGGCAAAATCTTTCCGCCTGCGATGACTGAGCTTGTCGAAGCCTCATTGATTGCGCTTGAACTAGAGAAAAGAAACCAACAAGGCAGTCTTATTTATATCGATGCCTTAGCAATGCCCGGTGGTGATATTTTAGCCGGTAACAGTGCATGCTCCGAACAAGGATCTGGCCGTTGGTTACCGAAACCATCCGACACAATGAGAACCTTCCTGCGTATGGCTGACCCAGATATCGGCTACAAAGGCATTCCATTACTCTGGTACAAAATGAAGCCAGTAGCGGAAATGATCGCTTTTGTTGTGCCTGATTGGTTGCCTGATTTAATACCGGGTGAATATCCTCGCCATGATGATACCGGTAAGGTACTGAGTAACTTCAAAGGAAGCTTGTATAACCTGTCGACTGGTGACTATGATTCTTTCGGAGTACCCGTGCCCACGGGACACGTCTGGGACTCGATTCTCAGGGTGCTCGCGGGGTTGTTTTTTGGCATCATTCTGGGCGTGCCTTTAGGCTTGTTTATGGGGCTTTCGCGATTTGCAAAAGGCTTTTTCGACCCACTCATTGAGCTTTATCGACCGATTCCACCGCTAGCCTGGGCGCCACTCATCCTAACTATTTTTGGTATTCATGACGACGGTAAGATATTCCTACTGTTTATGGTCGCCTTCGCGATTATGGTTATCTCTGCTAGAACCGGAGCGACGGGTACGCACCTATCCAAGATACACGCGGCGCACTCGTTAGGGGCGAGTAATCGACAAATTGTTCGTCAGGTTATTTTGCCGAACTCGTTGCCAGAAATCCTCACCGGCATTCGAATAGCGATTGGTGTTTGTTGGGGTACTTTAGTTGCAGCAGAAATGCTGGCTGGTACCACCGGTATTGGTTTTGTTGAAAATGTTGCTCGTAAACAGTCTGACTACGAAATCATCTGGATGACGATTTTGATATTGGGTCTACTGGGCTTGATGTTTGACCTCATCATGAGATCCGTTATTAAACGCGCTATTCCATGGCGTGGTAAAGGTTAAGTTATCGATACCATTAGTACGGGCTGTAATATCATCAGCCCGTGCTAACTTGACTTAAAAGAGTGTGCTAATTAATCTGTTTTCTCTACTTTAATCACGCTAAAATTAAATTCACCATCTAGTGTCAACTGTATACTTCCAACAGTTAATACTCATCAAAATATGTATAAAAACCTAAGGAGTTGGGAATAACTCGAGTATCCTGAACTTTTAGCGAGCTATCTAAGCAACAAGCACTGGAATAACTGTGGATTGGCTGCTCCGAAAACCGCGTGCCGCCCAATTAAATAGTCCAATTGCCACCGAGCAAAGGCTTTGTGTATCGCAATATCACCAATGTTATGGTGTATAACGATTTGAATTGCCTGTCAGTCATTTAATACGGGGTAGAATTGATCAAGGGCAAACATATTGTTGTCTGTGGACATTATGGTTGCGGTGGTATCAGGACCGCTATTGTAGACCCCGACCATGGTTTTATTGATGACTAGTTAGGTCACATTAAGTATGTTGCGCGAATTCATCCTAAAAACTAGAGGAACTAGAGTACTAGGCCAAGCAGTGGTTATCCTGTTGTGCCGTCTGTACCGAGGAAAATAGTTTGGCTTGCAAGCTCAGACTTTTCCCATAGAATCCTCGTTTCTATTCTTTATCATTTAACCTGATCACTATCAAATTTATGTCATCAATTGCTCAAATTATCGCTCTGGAACTCAATGTCAAATTAGCTCAAGTTGACGCTGCTGTTGTACTACTCGACGAAGGTTCAACCGTGCCTTTCATTTCGCGTTATCGAAAAGAAGTCACGGGCGGTTTGGATGATATTCAATTACGCCAGTTGAATGATCGACTGGGTTATCTGCGAGAGTTAGCTGAACGCCGTTTGAGTGTTCTTGCCAGTATCGACGAGCAGGGCAAATTAACTCCGGAATTGAGTACTGCAATAGCACTGGCTGATACTAAAACGCGATTAGAAGATTTATATCTGCCCTACAAAAAGAAACGACGGACTAAAGGTCAAATTGCCATTGAGGCTGGTCTTGAACCGTTAGCCGATTGCATAATGGCCGACTTCAGTCTTGACCCCGAAGTGCTTGCTGAGCAGTATATTAGCGAGGAATTTAGTATTGCCGATGGAAAGGCAGCACTCGATGGCGCCAAATTTATATTGATGGAACGCTTTACAGAACATGCCGATCTTTTGGCTAGATTGCGTCAAATTATCGCAGACAAAGGCATGTTGATGAGTAGTGTGAGTAAAGATAAAGAGGAGGCTGGCGAAAAATTCCGTGACTACTTCGACTATCGTGAACCGATCAGCAAAGTGCCTCCTCATCGTGCATTGGCACTATTTCGTGGTCGTAAGGAGTCTATACTGTCGCTAAAGCTCGATATTCCAGACTTAGGCTACGCCGATTTTCATCCCTGCGAAGCGGCTATCGCCAATGTTTTTGAAATACCTTACTGTCCTGATAGTGATTTTTCAGGTAAGCCAGCTGCTAGCAAATGGTTGACCGAAGTGGTGCGATGGACTTGGCGTGTCAAGTTGTTAATGCAAATAGAGAACGACCTACTAGGCAACTTACGAGAGCAGGCTGAAACCGAGGCAATCAAGGTATTTGCTGATAATTTAAAAGATGTCTTGCTCGCATCACCTGCAGGTCAACGCGCTACTATGGGGCTTGATCCTGGCCTTCGCACGGGTGTTAAGGTCGCGGTGATTGACAGCACCGGGCAGCATGTAGATGACACCACAATTTATCCCCATGTGCCCAAAAATAAATGGGACGAATCGATTGCAACGCTAGCTAGTTTGGCGAAAAAGCATCAGGTTGAACTCATTGCTATAGGCAATGGTACTGCATCACGTGAAACCGAAAAGCTGGCAGCAGAATTGATTCAAAAGCACAGTGAATTAAAGTTGACAAAGGTGGTAGTGAACGAAGCAGGTGCTTCGATTTATTCTGCCTCCGAATTTGCTTCAAAAGAATTTCCTGATCTAGATGTCACCGTGCGTGGTGCGATATCTATCGCTCGGCGATTACAAGATCCATTGGCCGAGTTGGTGAAAATTGATCCGCAGTCAATAGGGGTCGGACAGTACCAGCACGACGTGAGTCAATTTAAGCTGGCCAAGTCACTCGACGCCGTGGTCGAGGATTGTGTCAACGCCGTGGGTGTCGAGGTGAATACTGCATCAGTTGCACTACTTAATCGTGTGTCCGGGTTGAGCGAAACTCAAGCGAGTAATATTGTTGAGTGGCGAAACGCCAACGGACGAATTAAAACTCGAGAGCAACTCAAATCAATACCACGCCTCGGTGCCAAAGCCTTTGAACAGGCGGCTGGTTTTCTTCGGATTCAAAATGGCGACGTGGCTCTGGATGCTTCAGCTGTGCATCCTGAATCTTATTCACTGGTAGCAGAAATGGCAAAACGCCATCAGTGTGAAGTGATAGAGCTGGTTGGCAATAAATCGATTCTGGCAGCAATTCAGGCGAAGGACTTTGTTAGCAGTGAAGTGGGGTTGCCAACTGTGCTGGATATTATTGCTGAGCTAGATAAACCTGGTCGTGACCCACGTCCAGAGTTCAAAGCGGTTAGTTTTAAGGAAGGTATTGAGAAATTATCAGACTTGACCCCAGATATGATACTTGAAGGCTGCGTCACTAACGTCACTAACTTTGGTGCTTTTGTCGATGTTGGAGTACATCAGGATGGTTTGGTACACATTTCTGCACTCGCCAATACTTTTGTTAAAGATCCGCGACAAATCGTTAAAACAGGGGATATTGTTAAGGTGAAGGTAATGGAAGTGGATGTGAAACGTAAAAGAATTGCGCTCAGCATGCGACTTGACGATTCTGCATCGAATGATGAGTCAACTCCTAAATTAACGCATGGAGCAAAGAGTCCGCGCAGTGACAATCCAAAACCAAGTCGTCAATCACATCAGAAAAAAACACCGCCTAAAAGTGAAACTAAACCAGAGGGTACTTTTGCAGCCGCATTTGCTGCGGCAAAATCAAGGCAGTAGATATGAGCCAAAAACCGAAAAAACTAGCAACCTCTCCGGAAACTAAAGAAGAGGCCGCTCGAGTTGCAAAGAGTACGCAAAAACCGGGCCAAACCAAAGAACAGACTAGGCTCATTGCTAATGGCATACAAAAAGGTATTGAACAGTACAAAAAACTTCAAAAAGCGAAATCACGAGAACTCGACAAACGACTTAAGTTGAGTCAAAAACAATCCAATTTAACGACTGAAGTTGAAAGTAAATCACAAATCATATACCGGCAACATTGGCTTCCCTGGACTTTGTTGTTATTTAGCTGGCTATTGGCAGGGTTCTATTTTTTCTTCCAATGATGAAGTTCGAAAAAACAGAAGTGAGTTTTTATTAAATTGATGTGCTTTTTTATTAGTCATGATGCCAGCGTTTATGATTATTCTAAGGATTGAAATCAAGGAGAATTTTAGTTCGTAAAGAAGTTCTGCCTGGCTTCAAGTATATCGATTGTTACCTGTAATTTATGTATTGGCGAGTGATTACCTTAACTCACAATAGACGATTGTATTGTTTTAGAGGCAAGTTATAACTCGGTTCAGGATCATATCGGCTGGCAATAAACACTTTTGAACCCGCTAGTTGAAGTACGCCAGTACAAAATATCCGTTTGAGCCATTTGTGGATGACAGCAGCTAATGGCCCCTACAGTTAGGGTTCAGAGGTAGTGTCTGTTGAAAATGTATTTTAAGGATGCTAAATGATTGATGTTTAGCTTTTAGTGGATTTAAGGTTGGGTAAAAGTTCTAATAATCGGTCGCGAACCGTGTTGCTGCCTGACGTGCTTTCTTGTAACTTATGAGTCAAAGCATCTGGACTCTGACAGGCATTCACAACGCGAGTCATCATTGCATCTATACAGTATCGCCATTGCTCTATCTCTGGTGATTGTGATCTTGCTAGAAATTCTCCGCGATACATTAACATGGCTTCATTGGCTCTTTGCTGATTGAGAGGCTCCCATATACTAATAAAGTCAGCCCAATAGGGCATTGTTAGTCGATAGGGTCGAGAGCCTACTTTGCCGCCAACAAAATGTCGTAAATGTGAAACGTGGGTCTTCAGTGTGGCAGTTGAAACGTGGTCATCATTATAAAGTGCGGTGTGAAGTTGTTCTAAAGTTAAGCCCTCTGGGTTTAACGCGAGTAAACACAAAATTTCTAACTCGCGCTGGGGTATTTTGATCATCTTACCCTGGTAGATGACTCTTGGTTGGCCTAAAGCATGCACTTCAAGTTCAGCGCGAGACTCTGTGCAAGGTAAATTCTGAGCAATTGAATTCGCAATCTGCGCAATAGCCGATTGACCAAGAGGCGTGTGCTTTTTCCAAGTTGTCGACATGTCTAATATGCCAACACATTCACCCGATTGGGGGTGGATGATTGGCGCAGCATAACAAACCCAATCCTGAACAAAGGGTAGGTAATGCTCAGAAGAAAACACGGTCACTGGTCGTTTAAGTTTGAGTGATAAACCAACAGCATTTGTGCCGACCACGGTCTCATTCCAATGACCACCAGCAATAAAGTTAAGGTTTTCTGCTCGCTGACGCATATGATTACTGGCGTGAGTCCATAATAGTCGTCCACACGGATCGGCGATAGCCACCACTAAATCAGCCTCTTTGGTTAGCTGTATCATATTGCTCTGTTCGAGCTTTGCACCAATTGATAGGGGTGACTGTCGCCAAAGATGTTCTACTAGCGAAGCATCATCCACTGGCGCATGTTGAGGCATTTGTGAAATCATATGCGCACTTCGTTGCCATGAACGGAAAATCTCTTGGGGCACGCTATCAGCTGTCGTTTGACTGAGTTTAAAGTTACCGCGTTGCTGCTCGACTGCTTCACGACGCTGAGATAAATTTCCAAATGTCCTAGACATTTGCTACTAATCCCTTTTAAGTGGATGATATAAATTACAATACCACCTAACTTAGGTTTAAAACAACTCGTACATACTGCGCATTTGGTCTTTCAGCGTGATTGAAAATTTATAAAGGCGGGTTCATAGCTTGTTAGGGCATGTCGGAGATCGGCGGGCTTAATCAAAAGCGACAGGGCTCGTGCTAAAACATTGCAATTCCATAGGCCTATTGCAGGTTGTTGTCCAAATGCATAACGACCTTTTCTGTCACTCAGGCTAGCAACAAAGTCGTCATCTAAATCTTCAGTAAATGTGGATTCACCCAAGTCTAAGCTCACACCAAGAATAGATTGATTGTCTGTATTCATCATACCGTGAACAAAACCAACCTGTTGCCAATGTGCAATTAGCTCAGCCGTTTTAATCACGACATCGTGGAAAAACTGCCCATAGTCATTATTGTCATTAGTATTATTACCTTGGCAATGCGGGAAATAGTGGCTTATGACGTAGTCAGTCAAAATTTTAAGTGCTTTGACATCTTTGTTAAAGTAATACCTTTCAAATGTGCCAAAACGGATATGACTAGGCATTACTCGGGTGAGTATTGAGATAGACTCAAACCTGTTGCGATAAACTTGTTCGCTACCTTTAATAATGCAAAGGCAACGCGAAGTAGGTACACCTAAAACCGCTAAGCGTTCACTAATGTCGTACTCATGTTGGCACTCAGTTAAACCTGCTCGTCCGTCAGCAGCAAAAGTGAAGGGAGTTTTACCGGCACCTTTTAGGGAGATTTCCAAAGGGTCATTCTGGGTTCCAATTTCGCCTAATAACAAAGTTCTGCCATCACCTAAAAATGGATTGAATTTTCCAAATTGATGTCCTGCATAGGCCTGAGCAGCGGGGAGCGAATTTTGAGGTGAAGCATTACCGCTAAAAAAGTCGAGGAATGGTTGTGTGCTGCACACAGAGGGTGAAAGCCCGAGTATTTCTGACACGGTAGGACTTTGTATCACTAGATTGGGTTTACTAATGCCTAGCGGCTTTACAGGGATTGAAAAGTCATCACCTAGTTGACGAAACTGACTTTCGAAGATTAATTCATCGAGTGACTGTCGTTTCATTGCCATTGATTACGCCATCAATAATTGAGGCAGACTAGAGCAAAGCCCTAGCCTGCTCATCAGTGCTAGAAGAAACCGAGTGGGTTGATATCGTAACTAACCAGTAAATTTTTAGTTTGCTGATACTGCTCTAGTGCAGTTTTGTAGGTATAGCGACCCATTCCAGACTTTTTATAACCACCAAACGCAGCATGCGCTGGATACAAGTGGTAACAGTTAGTCCAAACGCGACCCGCTTGAATGCCTCTGCCCATGCGATAAGACCGATTCATATCTCGAGTCCATACGCCTGCACCCAATCCAAAGTCAGTATCGTTGGCTATTGTTAAAGCTTCTTCTTCGGTTTTAAAGGTAGTTACTGAAACTACAGGGCCAAAAATTTCTTCTTGGAATACACGCATATTGTTTGTGCCCTTCAATAACGTTGGTTCAATGTAATAACCTTCGTCGTATTCATCTCCGATGGCAGCAACTTTACCGCCTGCGATGACTTCTGCACCTTCATCTATACCAATTTTGATATAGTCCAAAATTCTCTTGTATTGCTCTTCAGAAACTTGAGCACCTACCATGACTTCGGTGTCTAGTGGGTTGCCTCGTTTAATTTGGCCGGCTCTGTCAATGACCATCTTAATGAACCTTTCATAGATTGACTCTTCAATTAATAATCGTGAAGGACAAGTACAAACTTCACCCTGATTAAAAAATGCGAGCACAGCACCTTCAACGGCTTTACTGATAAACGCATCTTCTTGATCGAGTACATCGGCAAAGAATATGTTGGGAGATTTTCCGCCTAATTCAACAGAGGATGGAATTAAGTTTTCAGCCGCACATTTTAGTATATGCTCACCGACGGGAGTAGAGCCAGTGAATGCAATTTTTGCAATTCTCTTACTTGTTGCAAGTGCGTGACCGGCTTCTTCACCATAGCCATTAACGACATTTAATACGCCTGCTGGTAGTAAGTCACCCACCAGTTCCATTAACATTAAAATAGAAGCGGGCGTTTGTTCTGCAGGCTTTAATACTACGCAGTTTCCTGCTGCAAGCGCAGGCGCCAGATTCCAAATAGCCATCAAAAGAGGGAAATTCCAAGGGATAATTTGGCCGACAACGCCAAGAGGCTCATGTATGTGATAGGCAACTGTATTGTTGTCTAATTCACTAATGCCACCTTCCTGCGCTCGTAAACAACCGGCATAGTAACGAAAGTGATCGACACATAGAGGTAAATCAGCATTCAATGTCTCTCTAACAGCCTTGCCATTATCCCATGTTTCGGCTACTGCTAAGGCTTCCAGATTTGCCTCCATGCGATCTGCCATTTTCAACATGATATTTGACCTTTCAGTCACCGATGTTTTACCCCAAGCGTCCTTTGCAGCATGAGCCGCGTCTAGGGCCTTTTCGATATCTTCCGCCGTAGAGCGTGGTATTTTACAAAATGGCTTACCATTGACGGGTGAAATATTGTCAAAGTATTCCCCCTTAACTGGCGCAACCCAAGCCCCACCAATAAAATTGTCATAGCTAGCTTTAAAAGAGACGACTGAGCCATCTGTATTTGGATTTTTATATTGCATAATTTTCACTCTCTAACAATGTTGTTGTAGTTAAATTTATTACAAAATCAATGAACAATTGACCTGCTTCACACATTACAGATATAAGGTTGGTTTAAGGTAGGTATTTGAGAATTGATGATTTTTTTAACGAAAACTTAAGGCGTTGAAACATGGGCGGTAATAGCTCAAATAATCAATCAAAACTCTGAAAACTTGACCGCTAGACGACTCTTTGTGTCTAGTTATACCTCTGGTTCTAATGTTGCTGCCGCGGATGAATTGACTCTATTGTCATTATCCGATGTTTTAATAGGACCATTATGGGTTTGGACATTTATAGCAGAAGCCTTCCTGTACCTATACCTAATCCGCGGTGTGATTCTGTTAATGGCAATGTCTGGGAATGCATTAACTGAATTGAAACGACAGCTGATTCCAATTATTTGATAGCCTTGTGGGCTATGGAAGGCACTTCCTTGTGCATTTTTATCAAGGTAAATAAGTTTAGAGAAGACTCGGTATGTCGGCTGCAAAGGTTGGAAAGGCATACATTTCGTTACCGAGCTGATCAGCATTAATGCCATGCCTCATTGCCATAGCATAGAGGTGGATTAGTTCCTCACCGTGATGCCCCACTAAATGGGCACCGAGTATTTTCCGAGAGCCTTTTTCGATAATAATCTTAGCCCAGGCAACGGTTTCAGCATAAAACCTAGCCGAGAACCACTCCGACATATCCGACGTTAATACTTCAAACTCGAGTCCGGAATTGCTTACCTCGGCTTCGGTCATGCCGACTGAACTCAATGCGGGTATGGTGTACACCGCACTTGGAATAACCGAGTAGTCAGGTTTTTTGTTGTCATTATTGACAATATTTTGACCTACTATGCGACCTTCGTAAGTAGCCAAAGGCGATAACTGGGCAGAGGTCACGAGTGCATCGCCTGCGACCCATACTGATTCGTTGGAAACCGACCGAAGGTTCTCGTCTACCTCGATACGAATGCCGTCGTGTTGAATATTTGCAGCACTTAATTCCAACTCGCTCACATTGGCGATTCGTCCAGTTCCATTGATAATGTTATCCGCTACGATTGTTCGCTCCTGCCCGTCATGAATAAATCGCACACTAAATTTGTCACCCACCTGTTCGATTTGCTTAACGTCTACACTGGTCTTCATGTCGATGCCAATGCGCTCGCCTTCGTTGCGAATGGCAGAAACAGCATCAGTATCTAGCCGAGGTAAAAGCTGTGGTATCATTTCAAGAATAGTGACCTTAGTGCCAGCACGAGCGTAGACATGGCTGAATTCCATTGCGATGACACCACCGCCGATGAATACAACTTCATTTGGTTGCTCGCGTTCTGACAATACGTCATCCGATGTGATCAGATATTCAGCACCAGGGATTGATAATGGACGAGTGATAGAGCCTGTCGCGATGACAATATTATCGGCTTTAAGCATTTGACCATTAACTTCGACAGTGTTTGGGCCGACAAATTTGGCCTTGCCTTTATATACGTTGCTGCGTCCTTTCGCTGTGTCTTCCATAGCGCCGGGAATAAAATCGATCATGTCAGTTTTACGATCCATTAGTTTTGACCAATGGAGTTTAGGCTTGCCTACTTCTATGCCGTGGGTATGGGCAATTTCGATTTCGTGCATGGCGTGAGCGGCTGCTACCAAAACTTTTTTTGGCGTACAGCCACGATTCGGGCAGGTGCCACCGAATTTGTCTGATTCGATAAAGGCGATAGATTTTCCTGCAGCGTGTGCCACTTGAGATACGCCAAATCCAGCATTTCCGCCGCCAATAATAATGATGTCATATTTACTCGGCATGGCTTGAATCCTCTGCGTGTGTTGATTGTTGTTGAATTGGGTTGAGCAGGCTGAAAAATTCGCCGTTTTCAACCAGCTGGTAAAGTTCGTCACTGCCCCCTATCGGCTGATTGTCAATAAATATTTGAGGCACGGTAAAACGACCTGATCGTTTATTCATTTCGATTTCCTTGTCGGAAGCGAAGGTAACTTCGTAGTCGGTATAGTCTAGGTCCAGGTGATCAAGTAAAGCTTTTGCTCGAAAGCAAAACGGGCAATAGTCTTTGGTATAAATTTCTATATTTAGCATGGTTGAATCTCCGAGTTGCATTGTTGACCAATTGGTCATAAACTAGGCGAAAAATAAGCCGTGCTCTCTGCAACGGCCTCAGTGGAAGATAATAACTATTATTGACCTATCGGTCAATAACTATTTTTAACTTTATTTTGTGACGCAAAACGATGGCCAGACCAAGAGAATTTGACGAAGACCGAGTGCTAGACGCACTCACTAACGTGTTTTGGGAAAAGGGGTATGAAGCAACTTCGATGCAGGATCTGGTTAAAGCCACTGGTTTATTGAAAGGGAGCCTATACGGTGCTTTTGGAGATAAAAAAGTGTTGTATATGAAGGCTTTGGCGCACTATGAAAAAACACATATTCAGGCTGGTATCGATATGCTTAATAGTAATGTTAGTCCGCAAGAAAAGGTCACCAGGCTCTTTGATTCTGTTTTAGACGGTGTTAAAAAAGGCATCTTTGCCGGTGGGTGTCTTTTGTGCAATGCCAGCATAGAAATGGCACCGGTTGATAAAGCGGTTGAAGATTCAGTGAATAAAACAATCCTGCGTATGCGTGAAGCGGTAACCATAGCGCTTAAGTCGAAAGTCGAAAGCGCTGATCAGGCCGAAGCATTATCTAATGCAATTATATGCAGTTACTTTGGCGCTCGTGTATTGGCCAAAGCAGGGGCACCCTTGCAAATGATAATAGACGCCCAGACAGCCAGCGTAAAATCTCTGGCTATCGGTTAGTCAGTCAGTTTTCCTAATATTTTGATCCCAAATTTTACTCACGGCTGATCGTTGTCGGACTGTATTAAAGAGTACTGCCAAATTGGGGCATCTTTCCAATAGAGTCGCTGGGGTTTCATGCCAGCCGATCAGCATAAGTAGATAGGCATCGATAACACTGTATTGAGTTCCAAGTAGGTAAGGACCATTAGATTGATTATCTTGCAGGTCTTTCTCAAGTAAATTCCAGTATTTATCGATATCAAGGCCTGCTGTTTGTTTGACAAATGCGACGGCAGTGGCGTCGTCTGCAAACCGGTCACTGTAGTAGAAGCGTAAGCAGGATTCATAGAGATTGGCTACGGCATAAAACAACCAGCGATAGACTCTGGCACGCTCACTACTGCCCAATGGCGGTAATAATTTTGCTTCAGGGTGAGCATCCGCAATGTGTAGCACCATCGCAGCTGATTCGGTGATAACCGTTCCATCAGGCAGTACCAGAGCTGGAATTTGACCACGAGGATTGAGTGCTAAAAAATCAGCCTCTGTCTCTTCATGAGCATCGTAATCCAACACGATTAGCTCGTAGTTAGTGGCTACTTCCTCAAGAATAATCTGTGGTGCCATTGCACCAGTATCCGGGGCCCAGTAGAGTCTATACATAATGTTTCTTCGCTCTATTTAGGTTCAGGCCACTTAAATTCGGATGCTGATTCTTCTTTGCCACGGAATTTAAGCTGCAAGCCATGCAGGAAGTTGCGTAATACCTGATCTTTGCATTCACGATAATGCTTGTGTCCCGATTTGCGGAAAAATGCGCTGAGCTCATGCTTACTGAGTTGGAACCCTACTAGTTCGAGAATGGCCAGAATATCTTCTGCTTGTAAGTTAAGGGCGATTTTCAGTTTAACGAATATGATGTTATTGCCTAGACGCTTTTCAGGTTCCGGCTGAACGCCTTCCTTCTTGCCGCGCTTTTCTGTTATTAAACCATTTAAAAATACTGCGAGCTGAGTATCCTTGAGCTTAAGCTGACCGGGATCATCGTCTTTCTTCATCCACGCACTTATATCCGCTCTTGTAGACTCACGTCCACCTAATGCGAAGATCATCATCATCTTAGAATCGTCACAATCAAAGGTGTATCTGATGCGTCTTAAAATATCGTTATTAGTCAAATTGGATGCCTTTGGCGCTGGATGCTTTTAAAAAGAAAATTCAAATCGAATTGTAACCTGTATTTCTCAAAACACTAAATTGATTGAGGAAGGGCTCAATAACACTATGATGACAGTAACCAATATTTACGATGGTTGATGAAAAAACAATCACTCAAACCCTGATTAGGGGGAGTGCATGTTTTGAAAATACTTCAAAACTTCTGAATATTGAACTTTTAAAAATTTTTGTATTTACTTTGATAATGCCTAAGTTTTAGGAATAAATAGTCCAAAATATCAGTGTTAATGAGTTCCAGCCTTTAACTTTAAAAAACGCATCGTTTTATTTTTATTCCAATTAGCCCATATTTCAATTTACCATTCATTGCAAATTAAACTTGGAACGGATGTTGATGAGTGAAGTGCTGAATGTTGATTTAAACAACCAGAGAGTTAAAGTGAAAGATTGTTTGTCAGATATGCCGGATACTGAGCGTATAGTCAGTTTTATTGCAGACTCTAACATTCAAAAGCTTGATCTCAAATTAAATATTTAAAGTTACGATAGGCGTTAAAGCTGATAACCCCAACCGTTGATTATGGGGGTAAAGTGGAACATCGTAATTAAAGGCTTTGTTGCTATGTCACTAATTAGTCGGCTGGGCGTCGAAAAAGAAATAGTGAACGATTTGTCAGTCCGATACTGGCTTCGCGCCGATGAACAATATGTTGAGCAGTCACAAGAAGAGCTAGTCGATGAATTTGCTTTAACTGAGTTTGTGTCAAATTTTTATGACGGGTTGCATCAACTTGTATGTTTGGCTGCCGCACTGCCTTATTAACTTTAAGTAGGAACTATTTTAATGAAAAGTACATACCATACGATGGGGTCCAGTCAGACAGCGACTCTATCGGGTAAAAAAGTAATCGATCTGCGCAGTGACACTGTTACTCGGCCGACTGCAGGGATGTACGATGCGATGATGTCGGCACCAGTCGGTGATGATGTTTATGGTGATGACGAGTCTGTCAACAGGCTGGAGTCAAGCGTTGCAGAGCTATTGGGGAAAGAGGCTTCATTGTTTGTTTCGAGTGGCACACAAAGTAATCTAATCGCTGTATTAGGACATTGCGCTCGGGGTGATGAGCTAATTATTGGTGATGATTATCATATCTATATTGATGAAGCTGGTGGTCCATCGGTTCTGGGTGGTATAGCAATGTGTGCTCTACCGACTGATCACTCGGGTGGGTTAACGGTTTCTCAGGTTGAAGCTGCCATTAAGCCTGATGATATCCACTGTCCGATATCTCGATTGTTGTGCTTAGAAAACACGGTGCATGGCAAAGCTCAATCATCAGACCAACTTAAATCTTTAGCCAATGCCGCTCGAGCAGCCGGGTTGATGGTTCACTTAGATGGCGCACGATTAATGAATGCCTCAGTTGCGTTAGGGCAGTCTCCTAAAAAAATGGCTGAACCATTTGATAGTGTATCGTTGTGTTTGTCTAAAGGCTTAGGTGCTCCAGTGGGTACGGTGCTGAGTGGTACAAAAGCATTTATACGTCGTGCGCGTCGGGATCGGAAATTGTTAGGGGGAGGTACGCGTCAGGCTGGCATTTTGGCTGCTGCTGGCAGCTATGCCTTGGATAATCATGTTGAACGTTTAGCAGAGGATCATTCCAATGCAAAACGATTAGCTGAGGGTTTGTCCTCCATTGATCGGTTAGAAATCAGCCAACAGACCAATATGGTATTTATTTCTCCTTCTGATGGCAGACAGGCGAAGCTTCAGTCATATTTATCTGACCATGGAATAGTCATCAGTGCGGGTGTCCCATCGATTCGGTTAGTAATGCACCTTGATGTTAATGAGGTCGATTTAGAGCGCATCATTGACACGATTCAACAGTTTTACAGACATTAACGAGAACAGGTTCGCCATTGTTATAATGGTCGATAATTCTCCAATTCTCTAACCTTAGGAATCGTCTCTATTTTTAATTAGTGGGCTTTAGCTACTTATTCGTTGGAAGCTCTCACCGCATAGTCTGGTTAATATTCATACATAGGAGAGTGAGGAATAGGGTAAAATATAAACGCCAATGATAATTACTTGCAAATAGAAATAAAACTCATTAAGATTATAGTCTTAAAAAATTAAACAACAAATGGGGTTAAATAATGATATTGCAGCGTGTATTTTTAGTTTCTTTATTGAGTGTTGCTAGCGGATTTTCTAGTGTGACTCATGCAGCAACTAATCCACTAGAACAATCAGTACTAAAGCATTATGCGGATATTGCACAGGCAGGATATAGCGATTCCTTGGCAACTGCGAAGTTGTTGGAAAAGGCGGTTAATCAATTAGTAGTGCAACCAACGACGAAAAATTTAAATTTAGCTCGACAAGCTTGGTTCGCTTCTAGGGTGCCTTACCAACAAACTGAAGTTTTCCGTTTTGGTAATCCGATTGTTGATGACTGGGAGGGAAAAGTAAACGCCTGGCCTCTGGATGAAGGCTTGATTGACTATGTAGCTACTAGTTATGGAGAGGCGTCAGATGCAAATAACCTGTATTCAGCGAATATTATTGCTAATAAAGAATTATTGCTCAGTGGTAACACCATTGATATTTCAAACATTACTCCAGAATTGCTAAGTGATACTTTGCACGAAGTTGATGACGTCGAGGCAAATGTTGTTACGGGTTATCATGCCATCGAATTTTTATTGTGGGGACAGGACCTAAATGGAACCAACGCGGGTGCTGGTAATCGTCCTGTAAGTGATTTTGACACTGTAAATTGCACTGGTGGTAATTGTGATCGCCGCATTAAATTTTTGCAAACAGCGGTAGAGCTTCTGTTAACTGACCTTGAATGGATGACGAATCAATGGGGTTCGACAGGCGAAGCTAGACAGAATATAGAAAATGTCGAGTCAAGCGCTGGCTTAGGTGTAATTTTGACCGGAATGGGTAGCTTGTCTTATGGTGAACTAGCGGGAGAAAGAATGAAACTTGGCTTAATTTTGCATGACCCAGAAGAAGAGCATGATTGTTTCAGTGATAACACTCATAACTCGCATTACTACGATGCTCTGGGTATACAAAATGTTTACACCGGACGTTACCTTCGAACCAATGGTACATTATTAGAAGGTCCTTCTATTGCTGACCTGGTGTCGGCAAAAAATCCTGAAGCCGACAATATGTTGCTTAGCAAGCTAGATTTAACCATGAGTAAAATGCAGATATTAGTTGATACGGCTATTAATGGAGAAGCTTACGATCAAATGATTGGATCTGGAAATATTGTAGGGAATGCAAAAGTACAAGCTGCAATCTCTGCACTAACTGAGCAAACTAAAGCAATAGGTGCAGTGGCCGTTGTATTAGGTCTGAATACACTTGATATAGAAGGATCTGATAGCCTTGATAGTCCACAATCGGTTCAATAGTTAATGACCCGATAATTTCAACCATGTCTAGGCGTGTTTTTATAGCGCAGGTGTTATCCGTAATCGTAGGTAGTGCATTTAGCCTGCTTACGATTGCGGTTACGCCTGACATTACTCAACCTGAAGCAACTCATTTAGATATTTCTCAACCTGATTTTACTAGGCCAGAAATAGATGAGCATTTATCGGGTGGCTCTGCTACTTCGTTAAAAACAATTAACAATAATTCATTCTCACATGCCTCTCAAAATCTCAAGTTCGATCAGGAATTAAATTTTAAAGTAGGTAATGGCATCTTTCGTAAAATATGGGTATCAGCACCAGCTTCGACATTAGCTTCGGATGGGTTGGGTCCTTTGTTCAACGCAAAGTCTTGCCAAAGGTGTCATCTTAAAGATGGACGTGGCCACCCTCCAGAAGCCAACTGGCCTGATGACAATGCAGTGTCCATGTTATTACGACTGTCAATACCTGCCCAGTCAGAACAAGACCAGGCTAAATTAGACTCACTAAAGTTATTGGTAATACCAGAACCGACTTACGGCACTCAATTGCAGGATTTCTCTATAAAAGGGCACAGAGCAGAGGGAAACATTCAAATTAATTATGAAGAAGTTAAAGTTTTATTATCTGAGAATGAAACAGTTACGCTAAGAAAGCCAAGTTATAGCGTGGTCAATTTAGGTTATGGTCCGATGCATCCTGATACTCTATTCTCGCCACGTATAGCGCCACAGATGATTGGTTTGGGCTTATTAGAAATGATAACCGAAGTTGACATTCTGGCTCAGGCCGATCCAGATGATTTAAATAATGATGGCATTTCAGGTCGAGCAGCTTGGTCGCGAAACGCCAGCACGCAAGACCTCCAACTAGGTCGATTTGGTTGGAAGGCAGGTCAACCAACCTTGGATCAACAAAATCAGAGTGCTTTTAATGGTGATTTAGGTTTGTCGACGCCTAAACAATCAGCGCCAGGTGGTGATTGCACTAGCAACCAAGATGTTTGTTTATTGGCACCCTCGGGTGATTCGGAGCAATACGAAGGGCGTGAAGTTGGGCAGATAATGACTGACCTGGTGTTATTTTATACTCAAAATTTAGCCGTCCCAGCTCGACGTAACGTGGGTGATGAAACCGTATTGGCCGGTAAGCAATTGTTTTACGAAACAGGTTGCGTGGCATGCCATAAGGCATCTTATGTAACAGGTGTTGACGACAATAAAAAAGCATTATCTAGCCAAAAGATTTGGCCATACACCGATTTATTGCTACACGATATGGGTGAAGGGCTAGCCGATAACAGAAGCGAAGGCGTTGCCAATGGGCGAGAATGGCGAACGCCGCCGTTATGGGGGATTGGCCTCACCCGGACTGTAAATGGGCACAGCCAGTTCTTGCATGATGGTCGCGCGCGCGGTTTTCTTGAGGCCATTCTTTGGCATGGTGGTGAGGCTCAGCTAGCAAAGCAAAAGGTGGTTGAAATGACAGCCGTTCAACGACAATCACTCATTACCTTTCTAGAGTCACTTTAATGAAAGTTTTAACTATAAGGAGTTTAAATATTATGATTTGGCGATGTCTCGCAGGTTTTTTTCTGACCGTTTTTAGTCTGCAGTCTATAGCAGCAGACGACACTAAGTTTCGTGCCCTGAATGTTGGTGTGCTGGATCAGATAGTCATCCCTGCTTATCGACACTTATCTCAATCTGCCGAGGCACTTAACCAGCAAGCCATCGCATCTTGTGAGCAACCGAATGACGCCAGTCTGAATTTGCTACGTGATCGATTTACAGCTTATGTCGATAGCTGGATGGCAATCGAATTGTTCCGACAGGGACCTGTCGTATATCTATATAGACAAAGTAGAATTCAGTATTGGCCTGATAAACACGATGTAGTGGGTCGTCAATTAAGACGATTATTGGCTGATCAAAATGTTACTGAGTTAGCTCACTCTGAATTCACTCACCTCAGTGCGGGTGTTCAGGGCATTACCGCATTAGAGATTTTGCTTTACGACAATGAAGCTGCAGAGCTGTTTACGAACACCACCAAAGCAGGTCAGTTCCGATGTCAATTTATTCAGGCTATTAGTCATAATCAACAAGTTATGTTGCAGGATCTTAATGACGACTGGCAACGAGAGGATAGTGGTTATAGAAACCTCTTACTGGGTGATAACAAAGGCTCGCAGGAACCGCGAGATACCGGTATTGATATTCTGCGATTGGTTTATGGTGAAATACTAGCGATTAAGTTATATAAGTTAGGTCGGCCCCTAGATAATTCAATTGATACAGCCAAACCACAACGAGCCGAATTGTGGCGGAGTGGATTATCGCAGTTGAATATACAACGCAATTTGAAAACCATAGCGCAATTCTTTGAGCCAACCTCACCCGTAAACAATTTTTATAATCTAGAGAATAGTGGTGACAATCAAACTGAAGCGAATCAATCTATAGCAGAAAATATTGACCAGTTAATAGCTCAATCGCAACAACAACTGTCCCAATTATCGTTACCGATTGATGAGTCAGTGAGTGATGATTCTAATCGTCAAATATTGTTATCGGTAGTGGATAGTTTGGAGCTGGTTGCGCAACAAATCGAAAACTATACCAATGTGGTTTATCAATCGCCCTTGGGATTTAATAGTTTTGATGGCGACTAGTTTGAAAATAACCAACTTAAAAACCACACATTCTAGACTGAATAGTACAACTGACAGAAGGCCGTTACTTTCTCGTCGACAAGTAGTGGCTATGATTGCACTAACGCCTTTGTTAGGCTGGGGTCTATTTGGCAAAGCGAAGTCAACGACAGGCTATGGCGCCTTTCGTGATGCCGATGGTGGATTTGGTATTGCCGCCATTAACCTTGAAGATGGTGCGCCACTTTTTTATACGCCCATGCCTGGCCGTGCACATGACCTAGTACTTTCGCCAGACTCGAATCATCTGCTGTGTATGTCTAGGCGGCCCGGGACATACTTGTCAGTTATCGATGCCAATCATGGTCAGGTGATCACTCAGCAAACAGCCGCAAAAGGTAGGCATTTTTACGGTCATGGCTGTTTTAGTGCTGATGGACAATACCTGTTCACTACTGAGAATGCCTATGATGAGGCGCGCGGCGTAATTGGTGTCAGAGAGGTTAGTCGAGGTTATCAGCAAGTGGCCGAATGGGATGCTCATGGCATCGGCCCACATCAATTGAATTTGTCGGTGAATGGAGAGCATGTCATTGTCGCCATTGGCGGTATTCAAACACACCCAAAATCAGGTCGTGTAAAGTTGAACCTCGATTCGATGCAATCAGCACTGGTTTATCTGAACGCCAAAAGTGGTGAAATCATCGCCAAATACACATTGCCCGAAGCTCAGTCTAGCCTCAGTATTCGGCATATGGCGGTGACTAAAAATGGTTTGGTGGGTCTGGCCTTTCAAGATCAGGATGACTTTAGTCGTCACAAAACCCTAGTTGGCTTCCATCAACTCGGTCAGCCAATACAGCCGCAGGCAGCTGAGGACACGATTCAGAACCAAATGCGAGGTTACTGCGCTAGTATTGCAGCAGATGTCAGTGGACGGTGGTTTGCGGTAACGTCTCCGCGTGGGAATTTGATCACACTCTGGAATGGAGGAACCCAAAGTTATATTAACTTTGCCACCTTGGGTGATTGCAGTGGAATTGCGCCAACTGATTTGGAAGGCGAATTTGTGGTCACCAGTGGGCGGGGTAAGGTAATATTAATTAATGCCAAATCCGCTACGCAAAGTCATTTAAGTCAACTTAACTCAACCAAAAATATAGCATGGGACAACCATTTTATTAGTCGTATTGGATAAAATAGATGAAGGTAAGAGAATTGGCATTTCACAATAAGTGACTGTTAATTTATTTTTTTTATCGTGAATTACAATATTCACCGCTTATTAAATATAAGTCTGAGTGAATACGACTGAATAACAGAAGTCAAACAATCTTAAGTTATTAAAGCCCACTGAAAGGGTGCGATGCTTTTACAATGAAATTATCTTTGTTTGATGGGTTTAAATGGTTTGCTTGATTTTTTATTCAACTCAAGAAATTCGGATGAATAATCTGCCACACGGCTAATAAAATATTCACGTTGTTTTGTAACGATAATTTTGTCAATGTCTAATAGTGCGCTTAGCCAAAAAAGTCTTACTTGAAGGCTGTTGTCGAGTTCTTGAACATCAGTTTGCTTTAACTCGACAAATCGGTCATGCAGATATTGTTCGATTTTTTCTTCTTCGGGACGGCTTCGCAAAAGTTCAGAAAATTCTTGGTGCTTTAGTTTACTTCGCTCAAACCAATATTGGCGTTTATCTGGACGAGCGTCGCTTATAAATCTCAATTCTACCATCTGATTTTCATTAACATCGCCGAACCATTCTTCCATGATTTCAATAAAGCGAGTGAAGTTTTCGTCAGCATATGCCTCATTTGATATTAATAGTTTTTTTGCTTGTTCGTCTCTCCTTTCTATAAAGGCTTGATGATAGTAATCGATTTGTTTTGTACTGACAGTTGATAATAATCGACGGGCTGTTGGAATGCTGGCCTCGACAAGCCGAATACGGGCAGAAGAAACCTTATCGATGACTAGATCAATCTCCTGACGGGTTAGCCCATCAGCATATTGCAGGGTGAATTTTTGGAGCAGATCAGCATACTCAACGAGTTCCTGTTCTCTGTGCCATTGGAGGATACTGTCAATATTGAGTTTTAGCTGTTGTTGTTGGAGGCCAGTGAGTGAAAAGTAGTCGTCTATTTTGCCACGGATGAGCCAGTTGGCATTATTATAAACAAATGATGTTGAACTACATCCAGTGAGTAGAACTGTCAATAAAAGCCATTTCAGAATGGATCTGGTCAGTATCGTTCTCGCGGGCATTGGTCTGATGAATATAAGTTTAAGCATAATAAGAAATTGGACATTTAAGGACGGGATTTGGTTTCGTTTCAAGTTGGCAATTGTTGCCAAGGTTATCAGAGCTTCAAAGATAAATAGCGTTAATTGATCCTAATTGTTATTTTTAGGGATGGCTAGAGTGATACCATTCGAACTTTCAAATCCTTAGTCTGTAATTACATCCTGATATGTCAACTTTTCAAAGTTTTAAGCTGGGTATTCGCTGTTCTGGTGGCTACTTTATTTCGACATTCCTCTTTGGTGTGATGTTCGGCATTGCCGCCGCTTCGGCCGGTATTGAACAATGGCAATCGTTATTGATGAGCGCATCAGTTTTTAGTGCGTCAGCACAGTTCGTCTCACTCGAGTTTTGGCACTCGCCATTGCCGTTGGGCACTATTGCTCTGTCGGTCGGGCTGGTGAGTAGTCGTAATATTTTGCTAGGTATGTCGATGACCTATCACTTCGATGGACATAGCTTGTTACGGCGTATTGTTTGGTTGTTCCTGTTAAATGACCCCGGTGTTGTCACGGCATTAAGTTTAGATAAACAGGTCGGCAGGCTTGGTTATGTCTTTGGTTATGGCGTTTCGTTATCAGTTAGCTGGGTGCTTTCAACCTGGGTCGGACTGAATTTGGCGGAATGGTTTGCTGGAGCGCATTTGGGTTCTCTCAATTTTGCCGGGCCGATGGTAATGGCAACGATGATGATTCTGTTTGTAAAAGGTTCGGGTGCAAACGCCTTACCGTGGATTACCTCAGGCATGGCTTCGCTCATATTGTATGAACTGGGGTCGCCGAATTACTTGATACTGCTCGGATCGGTTTCGGTTGGCATCGTGGTTGCCGTAGTGCATGAGCGCCGAAAAAATGCTTGAGCAACTCATTGGCAGTCAAGAAGTTTTAATAGCTATCGCGATGATGGCATCAATTGTCTATCTTTCGCGGGTTGGTGGTTATCTACTTGGATTACAGGTAAGACATATTGGTGGCTTGCGACCCGTGCTCGAAGCATTGCCTGGCTGTGCATTTATGGCTATCTTAGTGCCAGCCGTCAGGCAGGGAAACCCGATAGAAATTATCGCTTTGTTGTGTGTCATCGTCTTAATGTGGAAAACCAATAGCGTCGTGCTAGCGACGACGACGGGCATGGCCGTTTTGGTGTTAGGCGGGTCAGCATTAGAGATGATAAGGCTGTTATAACTCGCTAAAAACTTCGTATTCGGAGCGCTTATTCAACTATTACTTCTTCACTATTGTCTCGAAGCTGTTTAATGGTTTCTATCAGCGCAGCGTTTACGGCTCGTGGTCCCTTATCTTCTCTGTTTTTATGCCTTCTGGCACCCGGTAGTCGAGCACCCTCTATAGCATCATATCTTTCGAAAAAACGATCAGTTTGGTCGTTGGAGTTCTTCCCTGACAGTATGTCCGGCGACATCGCCAAAATGAATTGACCGCCTCGTGCAGGGCCCTCATTTGCATTGTCGCCTTTCTGAGTCTCGTAAGAAAAAGTTTCGCCAACCATGGGGCCTGATAGTAGCTCGACCATTAGCGCAATGGCAGATCCCTTGTGCCCACCGAACGGCAATAGAACGCCCTTAATGATTTCGGCTGCGTCGGTTGTTAATTCACCTGATGCGGATAATCCCGTGCCCAACGGAACTTCGTGACCGTCTCGAGCTGCGATCATCACTTCACCCATCGCCATCGATGCGGTTGCCATATCGATCACGATGGGATTTTTGCCTGCACGAGGCCATGCAAAGCCCATCGGGTTAGTGCCGAATATTGGCGTTGTTCCACCGGAAGGTGCAACCCAGGGCAGATACGACACAGTGGTGAGGCCCACTAAGCCCGCCTCGGCAATTTTTTCAACTTCAGGCCAGAGTGCTGCGAAATGGTACGAGTGCTGAATCGCGACTGCGGCGAGGCCAAAGTTTTTGGCGGCATCAATCAGTGGAGGCAAGCTATATTGATGTGCGATTGGTGCATAACCACTTTTGGCATCACATCGAAATATGATTGGTGTGACTTGTTCTATTTCTGGTTTTGCGGTGCCATCAACTTTTTTGCTTTTAAGCCCAGTGATATATCCGGGAATACGAAAAAGCCCATGAGAAATTGAACCATCTCTTTCGGCGGTGGTGACAGTGTTGGCGATAGCCTCTGAATTTTCCTCGTTGGCGCCGTGTTTCAACAAAGTTGTTTTAGCGAGGTCGTATATGTCAGCCAGGCTGAGGTCGATGGTTGAAGTTGCCATTGGTAAAGTCCGTTGCTGAATATAATCGAAGTCTAACAGCAGGTAAGGTTGGCTTCACCCAAAACATTAAAGTCAGAGTTAATGCCAAGGTCGCAGTGCGTCGCTGGCGTCATTCTTCCATTCAACTATCAATTGGGTCATAACCAACGTCGTACTTTATTCATGTAGACTGAATATTCATCTGCAAACTTAGCTTCCATCACCCGTTCTTCTGGTGCAATTTGAAATCGATTAATATAGATAACAAAAAGTACTGGACCGATGAATGGCCATAACATCGACAATTGAATGGCCCATGCAGTCAAAAATAAAACAAGCCCAACGTACATCGGATTACGGCTCAACCGGTAAATGCCGCCGGTTACCAATGCTGTGGTTCTGTCCGGGCTCATTGGGTTAATGGTTGTTTTTGATTGACGAAAAGCGAGCAACCCGCAAACGTCGAACGACACTCCCACAATGACTAATAAAAGGACTAAAGTTTCAGTCATTTTGGCTGATAGATGGAGAGCTGGTTCATAAGCCGAGAGGCCCCACATCAATACTGCGATAAGCGTAGCAACGACTGGTGGTGGCACCTTGTTATCGAGTTTCAATTGAAAGATAGACATAACCTACTCCAGAAAGTCCTGTGTCCATTGATCATAAGCATCGACCTTTGACCATTTATTAATTAGGGTTTTGTCGAAACGGTTGTTCAGTTCGCTTGGCTTAGTGCCTTCTCGCAAGGCTTTCAGTGCATCATAGGTCGCCTGTATGGCTGCCATGGCTGGCTGGTGTCCTTGCAAGCAAAGGCTAACGCCTTGAGATCTAAGGTAATCTAAATCCATAATGTCGTTACCAGCGCCACCCAGGAACAAGGGTAGTTTACATTCGCTGGTAATGGCTTCGAGTTGTTGCTTTTGTTTGATACCAATCAGAAAAATAGCGTCAACGCCAGTTTCTTGATAAGCCATAATTCTGGCAATGGTGTCGTCTATGCCGTTGACTGAAATAGCACTGCTGCGAGCGGCAATGACAAGCGAAGGATCAGATCGACCAGCGACTGCCGCTTTCATTTTTCCAACGCCTTCTTCAATCGAGATTAAGCTAGTTTTACCACCACTACCGAATGGACGGGGTAACTCAGTGTCCTCTATTGAAAGCGCAGACACTCCAGCTGTTTCCAGCTCTTCAACCGTGCGCTTCACATTTAAGGCGTTGCCATATCCATGATCAGCATCAACCATAATCGGTAGGTTGCTAGCCCGACAAATACGATAGGCCTGCTGAGCAAATTCACTGAGTGTGAGCAATATATGATCTGGGTCACCTAGTACCGTTAACGAAGCGACCGAGCCAGCAAACATACCGACCTCGAAACCAAGGTCTTCAGCGATTCTGGCGGAGATAGGGTCGTAAACAGAGCCAGGGTAAACGCAGGCTTTGCTTTCTAGGTGAGCGCGAAAACTTTCTCGTCTATTTTGCCATTGCATGTCAGATGTGTTCCAGTTAATTGGGGTTAAGAATGATGATTCTGATAGGAACTTTCTTCACTTTAGTGATGAGTCAAAAATCCTGCTCGATTGTAGTAAAAATCCAAGCTACAACCTAATAATAGTAATCGCATATAATAAGGTAAAGCCTAACAGCATCAATAATATTATTGCTTTTGCTTGTCGAACAAAAGCTGGAAGCCAGTTAGCATTGAGGATAAAGATCGAAGTGATTATCATCAACACACCTGAACAAAGTGCGGCTAGCCCCCAGAATTCCCCAAAATTTTGGCTTGCATACCAGATCACATTCCACAATCCAGCTGCGAGTACGACGGTACCAACGATAGTGCAGATTGGACGAGGGCAGCCTTTCTTCACTGGTGGCACCGCAAAAATTAAGCCAGCAATCATGCAGCAGGTGACAATTGTTCCCATGGGTAACATAAGGTTTTGACCTATTGTTAGTTAATTTGAGGTGCCATTACATATAACACATCGATTGAAAATAATCTTTTTCATGCTCTACAAGATTAGAGTGACGGGCTCTAAATGATTGCTCTCAGCGACTACTCGCCCAACAATTGCAGAGCGAGAATAACCCGCCTGAATCAATTGTTGCAGACACTCATCAGCCTTTGCAGCCGGTATGCTAGCAAGCAAACCGCCAGACGTTTGTGGGTCAAATACCAATGGATATAAAACGTTTTCAGACGCTGCTTTCATATTGCTAATGGCACGGCGCAATCGAACATTGGCAGGTTGCAATGAACTCAAAATACCCATTTCAACAGTCTCTAATGCACCATCAATGAGTGGCAGAGATTGCAGGTCGATTTCGACATCGACACCCGATGGCTTGATCATCTCGACCAAATGACCCAGTAGGCCGAACCCCGTAACGTCGGTACAAGCCGTTGCACCATGGGAAAATAAAACTTGCGAGGCGATTCGATTCGATTGAACCATCGACACAATGGCTTCGTCTATCCATCGGCCTTTAGCTTTTTGTTGCATGTCGGCGGCGAACAAGGTGCCTGTGCCAAGTGCCTTGGTTAAAATCAAAACATCGCCACTTTGCATGCCGGCTTTGCGCAGTATTTTTTCACGATCGGCCAGGCCGTTGACAGAAAATCCTAAAGCCAGTTCAGCACCTTCACTGGTGTGCCCACCGACTAATGCAGCATTGGCGTCGTTCAGCATTAGCATTGCGCCAGCCATTAGTTGGCGCAGGGTGTCTTCAACTTTGACTTCAATGCCAAAAGGCACGGTGGCAATTGCTAATGCGGATTGTGGTTCAGCGCCCATCGCAAAAATGTCGCTCAGGCTGTGGTTTGCCGCAATTTGACCAAAGGTGTAGGGGTCGTCGATGAAAGAGCGAAAGTAATCGACGGTATGCACCATGACCTTGCCTGCAGGCACCTCGACTACGGCAGCATCATCGGGTTCATGCAAACCAATTAATATGTCATCACGAGGCGCTGGTTTGAGTTCGGAAATAGCCCTGCTCAGCACATTAGCGCCCACCTTGGCGCCACAACCACCACAACGCATGGCAATAGCTGAGATATCTTTCAGAGTGTTTTTATCAGCCAAGCTAGGATCAATACGGGTCTTGTGTAGGTCGTTCATTTCGGGCAGATCAGAGTATTTCGCCATCCAACGACGATCAATCCAGTCTTTCCAAGCCCATACAAATTTACCGCCAAAGTTAATGAATGATTTATTTGCAACGGCATATTTATCGCCACTACTGACGAGAGAAAGCAGTGACTTCTGAGGTTTGAATGGTTTTAACGGACGAGCTAACAAAGCGCGGCGTAAATTATCAGCCAATGGCTTACCCTGGCGGACGGCAAAAACGCCGGCTTTAGCGCGGGGATGATTGACAACATTGACAATATCACCAGCACCAAAAATATCGTTATGAGAGGTTGACTGAAGTTGATCATTGGCCTGCATGAAACCACGCTCATCGACAGCTAAGCCCGATTCTTTTATCCACTTAGGCGCGCTTGCTCCAGTGACCCACAATATTTCATCTAATGCTATCCGACTGCCATCAATTAGATTCAATCCACTTTCATCAACCAGAATAGCCTCAGCACCACGATGTACTCGCACCTGGCGTTCGGTCAGAATACGCTCAAATTTTTGTGCGACTGCCACTGGAAATGACGGCATGATTTGTTTACTTTTGCTGATTAAATGAAATTCAAGTTGTTCATTACTGCGTTGATGTTGATCGAGTAGTTGACGCAATCGAAATTGAATCGAAAGTAGAATTTCAACGCCAGCAGCACCGGCGCCGACTACGGCAATTCTATGGGGTCCATTTTGTTCGAGTACTCGTTGCACGAGCTGATGCCAACGGTCGACAAAACGATTAATTGGCTTCACGGGTGTAGTAAATTCGGCGGCACCTGGAACAGTGGTTATTTCTGGCCGTGAACCAATATTGATCGATAATAGATCATAACTTACGGGTGGTCGGTTTTCACAAATGATTTGTTTGTTTTTGGTATCGATACCAATGGCTGTATTATGGAACAAACGAGCAGAGGCAAACTGCGTCAAGGGCCTTAAGTCGACATGCGCCTGATCATAATCATAATGCCCCGCAACATAACCTGGCAGCATACCGGAGTAGGGCGTTTGTACATCGCGCGCGATCAATGTTAGTCGAACTCCAGGAACTGGTTTCATTCCAAACATTTTTATAACAGCGACATGGCTATGCCCGCCACCGATGAGAACAAGGTCTTTAACGATAGGTTCTTGATTGGATTTCATGCGTTAACTCTGTAGAGTCTCCGATCAGTTAAGTGAATTTTTGAGCGCAAAACTTATTAAAACAGTCTATATGATAAAGCTAAAATTTCGTACAACGCTGGCCTTAGTATTTGTTAGAAAGGCGATATTGATAGACCGTTAAAGTGGCCTAAGGATAACCGTTAAGATTAATTTACTATTGTAGTCTTTAAAGCTCGGGTAATGGTGATTTGTGATTCGATTTTAATTTATAAACATTGCTAATATTTATCTAGTGAAGATAATTTTAAGGTTTGTCCTTGCCAAACTAAATGTAACCAGTATGCGTCAATGTGTTGAACCGGTAACTTAATGTCAGCCGTGCTTCCGGACAAAGAGCTATTATTTATCAGTCATCTATTAGTTTTAATTGTTTAAAGGATATTCAACTCATGATGGATAAAAAACCAAACTAATCTAGATTAAAGATTATATCAATGGGGAATGGATTAAGAGTATCAGTGGAAGAAATGCCTCCTCTTTTTAACACATCGAATGGTGCTAAGTTAGGTGATGTACCTCATAGATTGCAAAGTAATAATTTTGTGGGCCTCTTTACTCAAAAATAAATTGGCGACAATAAGGGAGGTAGATCCAGCGGCTAGTGCTGCAAATAATAAAAAAAGGCCAAGCTGTGTCGCTAGCTAATGGATGGTAATTTATCCATAGCTTTTATTTTCTATAGTTGTGGGCCTTTCTAACCTTCAGACACTCTTAAGTTAGTACTTAAAAAATGCTAGGTTTATAAGCTGCGGTAAAATAGCGAATTCTCTCCTAGCTCTTGTGTCAGGTATTGTGCCAAAAAATGGCCCACTCCTAGCAATTAACGCGCGGGCTTGTCTCCACCGGCATCTTCAGGATTTTTCTTTGCTCGCTCCTGCTGTCGTTTTGGCGCACCGTAATGAAATTCTATGAAAGTCAGTACGAGACCAATGAACATGATTGCGAATACAAACATAGCGGTATAAATCAAATTGTCGGCAATCATGATTGATCTCTCCGAGCCAATAGGCTGGACAATTTGAAGTAAATTCCGAACGCAAGGATGGAGGGCACCCATATAGCAGTGAATAATCCTTCGATTTGATTGCCTTCAAACCATAACAGCCCAGAAACCGCAAAAGACACAGCGACCGCAAGCAGAATAAAAAAATCGGATAGTTTGAACATGCTAAACTCCTTACCTAATAGTTGTTGTTTTTCCGGTTAAGGGTCCGGATTCTCCCCTCTAAACTCGATGGAACCCGACTGCAGCAAGCAACAGTCCTGCAATAGTGACTGCCGCTGGAATACGAAGCCCGACGACACCAAAGACATCAATCATGGAGGGTACTAGACCAGTGAAGCCGAGTGGCACCCATAAAAAAAACGGCGTCGCTATGATCACCCCAATCCAACCTGCCAAAAACAATAAACCTTTTTCATTTTCTTGATTGCTGGGTAGTGATGCTTTTCTGTTGTCGTTTGCGTTCACTGTTTTATTTTCCATTATGCTCTGAAATTCATTACTAATGAGTAATCTGGGTTCTCGTATTAAATTAATGTAGATAAATCTTAAAACGAAATAATGTGTTAAATATAACAGAATTAATACGTTAATAATCAAAAAATGGTTCACAACTTCTTTACTGCATCTGTTACTGTTTTTTTAAATACCAATGTTGTTAACGATCAGTTTAACTTTTAACTTAAATAATAGTCTCTGTAACAACTTGATATTGATTTCGAGACCGCAGGGTTGTCAATAAGTGCTAAACTAGCTTTACTGTAGTTAAAACAAACATCTGGTGTCGTTTTTAGAGCTTAAAATGTAAATTATTGTTATGCTTGAATGTATTAACTCTAGTGGTTTGAAAATCTCATGGAAGCAACGCTTAAAACTCAATTGTCGTCATTTGGATTTTTACGTTTAGGCTTAATCGGTTTGTCCATATTGTCTATTCTGCTTCCTGTGTTTGAATGGGTGGTTATTCAATTTTTAGGTGAGATTTCAGAGCGTTCAGCGTTAGGTTTAAGTGCTCAATTAATAGCACCAGTCATGGCACCGGTACTGATTATTGTTATTTTGTTCGATATTTTTATGGCTAAAATTAGGACCTCTGATGACCCAATGGGTATCGGTGTTCTTTATAAAACGATCAGTCGAGTTGAAACAATATTAATCGTTGTTATGATGGCTTTCTGGGTGCCATTTTTCATTTACTTTATTTAAAGTAGTTCTTTAGTAACACCATTCAAAATTAACATTAGTTATCTAGTCGTATAATTTTTTGCTAATTTCAGATGTCTTGTGTTTGAAATATTCAACTGTATTCCACTTGTTGGCTCAGGCGTAAGCGAGAGCGAAAATAACGCGACAGACTGTCGATAAAAATATTCAATAGGGCTGTTATCAATATCAGTAATATGGCGCGATCGAGCCTGATGTCAGCCATCGCACTATCAACATAAAAGCCTAGTGTGGCGATGCCTAAAATTCCTAGAATGGCGGTTTCGCGCATGATCACTTCCCAACGATAAAATAGAAAAGCCAGAAACTGGCCGTATACTCGCGGTAATATTTCATAGCCATATAAGTTAAAACCCTTAGGGCTATCGGGACGAAGCACTAACGAATGGCTATAGCGCCCAATCAAATGGCCAATGATCGCGCTGTTGTGTAATGACAATGCCACAATCGCCGGCAACATCGATGGCCCCCAGAGCTGTAAAAATATATAGGCCAGTATGAATTCAGGTGTCGATCGCAGTACGATCAACAGTAGTTGACCGACAGTGCGGCCAAATTTTCCGAAGAACTTGTCGGATATCAATGGGAATAAAGCCAGAGTTAAAAAGCCGGTACACACCAATGCAATTTGGGTGAGTAACAAAGTGGCGATGATGCCAGGCAATGCTTGGTCGACCAACAACAGTTGAATCCAATCACCAAAGCTACTCCAGGTTTGGGCTAATGCCAGGTCGTTGCCTCGTAGCGGTGCTGGCACGATGTCACTGGTAAAAAACCGAACCACGTTATCGAAGCGAATGCTCGCGCCTTCACCCAATAAAAACGGCGCAGCCACTAAATAGAAACCGAGTAAGCGCGGACGCAACCAAAAGCGTAGGCTTGCTATTAATGCATAAAACAACAACAGCATTGCCCCAGCTTCAGAATAATTACCTTCACTAAACGCGGTCTCGAGATAAAACCCGAGTGTCGGTAAACCAATAAACCCCAGTACCGCACTGGAGCGCAAGCCACATTCAAACCGATAACTGGTGTAATTTTTGATGTGTACCCAAACGTCGGGTAAGCGCGCAAAGAAAAAAGTAGAGACGATACCACTGCCTATCGGCAATACCTGCAGTACTGATGGTTGAGATTCTTCAAGCGTCTCGGCATAGACCTTGGCACAAATGCCCGCATACGGAATCGCGATGGCGAGAACCCCCGTCAAAGGCGTTAGCCCTAAAATCTGGAGCAGGATTAAAGCCCAGAATAATTCGTGAATGGCACGCACAAATGCACAGCTCCAACGGACTAGGGCGACGTGAAATACTTGTGCAAGAAAAAAGCCAAAGAAGGCACCAAGTGCAACTCCGCACATCGCGAAAGCAATGGTTTGTAGGAGAACTCGACCAATATTAGACACCGCAAAGAAATTAGGCGTGACAAATCCCGTCGCCATGCGCTGCATTTCTGTCCATGGGTCGAGTGTCGTAATCGATAAATCAGCAAACACCAGGCAGACAACCGCGAGCAGGACAAAGCCGAGGCTAACGCTACGTTCTGATGGAAATTTTGACATGCCTTTAAGCGGTGTAGAGGACGTCAAGGTCGCTGCGCTGCAAACTGCTTGTCGGCGCATCGAGTGCTATCTGGGTGTTTTTGATGCCAATAATACGCGTACTGTATTCGAGTGCGAGTTCGACATCGTGGAGGGCTAGAACAACGGTTTCGAAATTGTCACATAAGGCTTGAATAATAACCCGCGATTGGAGGCTATCGACAGCAGATACAGGTTCGTCTCCGAGCACCGCATCGCCGCCTTGAAATAATGCACGACAGACAGCTGCACGTTGCTGCTGACCGCCCGACAGTTCACCTGAACGAGTGAAGAGTTTATCGATCAGTCCAAGCTTTTCAGCAATAGGTGAGATTAAAGCGATTTCGTTTTTTTTGGGCTTGATCAAATTGACTAGATTGTAAAACGTGCTGTGACGATTCAAGCTACCCATATAAATATTATGGAACACACTCAGGGTGCGAACCAATCCAGGGTTTTGCGGAATGAATGCGCTATTGGCTGAATAGCGCGATTGTAATGCCATCAGCAAGGTTGACTTGCCTGCACCACTCTCGCCAACCAGAGCAATTTTTTCACCGGCTTTAATATCAAGGGAGATACCGTTTAACACGGTCACTCCCTTATAGCCTAGCGCCTCGTTGTCGAATTTAAACAAGGTCACCTCTAAAAATACATTTTTTCCATAGTGGTTGCGATCGCCGTGGGGTGCCTATTCTTAATACAGAAGGAACAGCGCTCCGTAAAAAATCACATCTTTTAGAAATACTCATAAGACTAAGCGTGTCAGTACTAATCGATGAGTTTAATTTCTTTACCAACTTTTAAAATAGGATCGTAGTCACTGTTAGAGGCTGGGATAAAACTGCTACGAGGAAAAGAAGCCAGCAAGTCTTTATCCTTCATGCCCAATAATGCCTCAGTGACTCTTTGCTTAAAACCTGCAGACCAGCGTTGATCGACATCGCCTCGAATTGTCCACTGATAATCGGGGTAGGTAGGCGTAGTCCAAATGATTGAAACTTTGTTAGTGTCTATCTTGCCAGCGGCTAAGTCTTTTTTCCACACTTGGAAATTAACTGCGCCAACTTCATAGGCACCTGACTGAACCAGTGCAATAGTCTTTGAGTGATTACCACTGAAACCAACCTTATTAAAGATATCTTGAGGTGCTTTGCCGAATTGTTGACGTATATGGTATTCCGGCATTAAACGACCTGAAGTTGAACCCTTTGAACCAAAAGTAAAGGTTTTACCCGCCATTTCTTTTGGAAAGTCAGCTGATTCTTTTAACCCAGTGCTGTTATGTGAAATAAAATAAGTCTCAAAAGACTGGTCTTCAAAGCCTTGCGCAATGGCTTCAGAATCTTCAACCAAATTGCGTGCGCGCACGCCAGACAGGCCGCCAAACCAGGCTAGTTGAACCTGATCGTTACGAAAAGCGGTTACTGCTGCCGCATAGGATTTAACTGGGATATATTTGACATCAACACCAAGTTTTTCACTGAGGTAAACAGCAACCTTGTCAAATCGCTCTCGTAGTTGTGATTCATCCTGATCGGGAATAGCGGTGAAAACAAATGAGTCCTGTGACGTTGCTGGCAAGCTAATAACAAGACAGACGCTAAGAATCGTGGAGAATAAAAAGTTTTTCAAATGATTCATGATATTGCTTAATTACCTTATGGTTTAAATAGTTTGGGATTAATGTGTCGGTACTTAACGTACTTTTAATAACGATTTTCTTTACTAAATAACGGGTTTTAAAGCCTTAGACAGACAACAAATGGTTAACCAGGTCCTTAGGGTCGAATGAAAACTATTCGTGTCACCTTAAACTTAACGGCTTATCAAAATTGTTGAATTGAGTTCGTCAAGCTTGCAGAGAAATATATCCTGAGGCAGAAGAGTAATCAGAAAATGCTGTTAACTCAACCACCAAAGGAAGGGAATCAGGTATTTTGAACTGGCTTTAACGGATATTGGACCTCGCCAGCATGACGATATCAAAATCAGATGATTAATATCGCTAGTTGCCTAAAGCCCCCTTCGAAATGGTTTACTTATCGAACTCTAAGCAGCTATCGCTATCCAATACCAGGTCCGATTTTGACTAGCTAGTTATCACTTGTTTGATTATTCTCATCAGACTATGGATACCCAGCTATTTGAGCAGGCAAGACAAAACCGTGATCCGCGTTTTGATGGTCGTTTTTTTATTGGCGTAAAAACGACCGGTATTTACTGTCGACCTATTTGCCCTGCCCGCATTCCTAAGGTCAGAAACGTGCAGTTTTTCCTTACCGCTGCCAGAGCGGCCGAGGCTGGCTTTCGACCCTGTTTAAGGTGTCGCCCAGAAACTGCACCAGGCACACCGTCATGGGGAGGTACTTCTACTACCGTAAAAAGAGCGCTCAGTCTTATCTCCGAAGGGGCGCTGGATGAGTCAGGTGTTGAATCTCTTAGTGATCGTTTGGGTGTTAATGCTCGTCATTTGAGTCGTTTGTTTTCCCAGCATTTAGGCACATCACCAAAAGCAGTAGAACAGACTCGTCGGTTACATTCGGCAAAAAAACTGTTAGATGAAACCTGTCTATCGATGGTAGATGTTGCCATGTCGACAGGTTACGGCAGTGTTAGACGTTTTAATGATCATTTCAAACAGGTATATGGGCGATCACCGACTCAAATTAGAATGATGAATAAAGAGGCAAGAATAGGGCTATCACCCGCCTTATCAGCATTAGGCTTTCAATTGAAACTTGCTTATCGCCCGCCGTTTGATTACCTAGCAATGCTTAACTTTCTGAAGGTCAGGGCAATCCCTGGGGTGGAGCAGGTAACAGATGAAAAGTATGTCCGCACAATTGTGGTTGGCAGCTCTCTAGAGCTTCGACAAGTCGGTAGACTGACTGTAACCCATGATCCAGAAAAACGGTGCCTACTGGTTAATATTGAATTAGATCGTGCTAATCAACTCATAATGGTGTTGGAAAAAGTGAAGCGATTATTTGATTTAATGGCAGATCCGATAGTTATTATTAAATGCTTACAGGCTGATAAACAGATGTCGGCGATGGTCGCCCAAAATCCGGGCCAACGTGTGCCAGGTTGTTGGGAGCCATTTGAAATTGCTGTCAGAGCGATTGTTGGCCAGCAAATATCAGTCAAGGGTGCGACGACACTAATGGGGAAAATCGCTAACACTTATGGCCAGCAAACTGAAATAGGACGTGTATTTCCAGATGCCAATGATTTGTCTCAGATTGATGTAACTCAATTATCGATGCCGGTGAAAAGGGCACAAGCTATCAAGGATATGAGCCAGGCTGTCGTCGCCGGAGAGATCGTTTTTACAGTTGGTAGTGATCATGCCAATCTAATGCACCAATTGCAAAATATAAAAGGCATCGGTTTGTGGACTGCACAATATATAGCGATGCGTGCACTTGGAGACCCCGATGCTTTTTTACAGGGAGACCTAGTTCTAGCCAAAGTTGCTAAAAGATGTCTCGGAATAAAGTGTGATAAGGAATTAGTTGAAAGATCAAAGCAATGGCAACCCTACCGAGCTTACGCCTGTATGCATCTATGGCGACAAGCGTTACAACTTAATGATGTCCCTAAGAATGCTGGCTGAGGAAACTAAAATGCAATATCGATACATCGAATCACCCATCGGAAAATTATTGTTAGCGGGTGACCACAATGGGCTGGCAATTATCGGCTTACCTAAAGGAAAAGGGGTAGTCGTGCCTGAGCCCATTTGGCAATGCATTGACGATTGTTTTGAAGATGCGGAGCTACAACTTAATGAATATTTTGCAGGTGCTAGAAAAACATTTGATCTGAAACTAGCCCCAACGGGAACTGAGTTTCAATTAGCGGTGCTCGAAGCGCTGCAGGGAATTCCAATGGGTGAAACTCGAAGCTATCTTCAAATAGCACAACAAATAGAACGACCGAAAGCCGTTAGAGCCGTTGGTGCTGCTAATGGTCGAAACCCCTTACCCATTGTTATTCCTTGCCATCGGGTCATTGGTGCCGATGGCAGTTTGACGGGGTTTGGTGGTGGTCTTGATGCAAAGCTGTTTCTTTTAGAGCTGGAAGGTATTGAGGTAAATCAAACAATTCAGAATCAATTGTTTTGAAATTGTTAGCTGCGTTGTTAGCCTATTATTTTTACGGGTAGAAATTCGTGCTGATAAAATCGAGCATAAAGTTTAGGTTGAGTTTTTTCGTCAGTTATTTGTCGATGAACTCTACGTTATTCTCGAAACTACGATATTTTATGCCGACCAATCCTCGGAATAGGGTCGACAGCTTTTCGATTGTTGTTACGATTCCAGATTACACAAACTAACAACATTTACATTAATGGTAATGATATAAACGTTAATGATTCAACTTTAAAAATTAAATACCAACAATTAAGCTGGCTGATCTAGATCTAGACTGAGTTGAGCTTAAATTTTATTTGTCTTTGACAACAGTTCTCGCATGCGAAACTGTTGTTTATATTTGTGCAGTGTCACTATTTTTTCTAGTGGTTAGTGTGTGAGTAAGCTCATATTGGTTCAATTTATACTCAAAATTTTTTTTTCAGTTTAATCATTTGGATCGAAAATATAAATGTGATCCGATACTTAATCCATGTCGTATCAATTATTGCATACAATACTTTACGACTTTGGAGGTCTATTAATGAATGCAATTAAACGTTTTACAATTACTGTATTAGCTTTATTTCCGTTAACATTTTTAAGCGTGAATGCGATGGAAAAAGATATTGTTGACACTGCAATTAGCGCTGGCAACTTCACCACACTAGTTGCTGCAGTTCAAGCGGCTGATTTGGTTGATACTCTAAAGAGCGAAGGTCCTTTTACAGTATTCGCACCAACTGATGAAGCTTTTGCAGCTTTGCCTGCTGGAACTGTTGAGAACCTGCTCAAGCCTGAAAACAAAGATCAGTTGATCGCAGTACTGACTTATCATGTAATTCCCGGCAAAGTAATGTCAGGTGACATTGCCGGTAAGAGTCTTGAAGTTATGACAGTTCAAGGCGGTATGGTAGCTATAAATGCAACTGACGGCGTCATGATTAATGGTGCTACAGTTGTGGCAGCTGATATCGAGACAAGCAATGGTGTTATCCATGTTATTGATCAGGTAATTTTACCCAACTAAGATATACCCCCTATATAAACTCCCTATTTAAGGCTGACCTTTATGTCAGCCTTTTTTTAATGTTTTAATTTTTTTTTGTCAATCATCAGTCACATAGATTGTAATTTGAAACTGCTTTATTGCGTGTCATTTTTAACTATTAAGATGTGCTATTACATAATTGAAAACTGTCAGCAGGCATTTCTCAAAACCCAGCAGAAATCAGATTTAGCAAATTCCTTACGTATATGATTTTTGAGTTGAGTTGCAGTGCTAATAGCCTATTTTTTTACTAGGCTAATATGACGCCCTATCCAGTCAGGTTTTTGCTTTATCTCCGCCTTCTTCAGCGCAGTCTGAACGTCTGCTGGCATCTCCATTGTGCGCGACTCTCGGGTGTTGTAATGCAGCACCATGAATTCTCCTGTGGCACAAAGTTTACCTTCTACGATCATTTTATGGGCAAACCAAATCTTCTTAGCGTCAGATCCTAAAATAATTGATTCGACTTCGATCATGGCAGGAGAGCGAACATCATCCAAATAGCGCAGGTGCGTTTCAACGGTATATAGCGCACAACCAGTGTCTTCAAAATAGTCAACGCCAATCTTAAATTCGTCTTGCAACTTCCAGGTAGTGTTGGTGAACGGCACTAAATAATAAGCTTCGTTAAGATGGCCGTAAGCATCTAGCCAAGTATCTTGTAGTGGTTCAGCGTGTAGTTTGAAGTTAGTCATGAGCGGCACAAAAATTAAATTAATGATAAACGTAGTATAGTTTTATCACACAGGAAAACAAACTAAAGAGACTGAATGAAAAACGCTATTTTAGGTAGGCATAGCGATAGTCAAATAGTAAACTCATATAATGAAATCAATACTTAAAATATCACAACTTTGCAAAGTTTATGAATCTGGCTTTGAGGCGCTCAAAAAAATTGATCTTGATATTTATCAAGGAGAAATATTTGCTTTACTGGGCCCCAATGGTGCGGGCAAAACAACATTAATTTCAGCTATTTGCGGCATTGTTTCCCCCAGTTCCGGTTCAGTGACGGTTGATGGTCATGACATTATTACTGGATATCGTGAAACTCGGCGCTTAATTGGATTGGTACCCCAAGAATTGACTTTGGGGGCATTCGATACTGTCTGGAATACGGTTAATTTTAGTCGTGGTCTGTTTGGTAAAAAGCCAAATCCCGCTTATATCGAGCAACTGCTCAAAGACCTGTCTTTATTCGATAAGAAGGATACTGAACTTCGTGCCCTGTCTGGTGGCATGAAACGTCGAGTGTTAATTGCGAAAGCATTATCACATGAACCTCGAGTATTATTTCTCGATGAACCGACAGCTGGCGTCGATGTTGAGCTACGTAAAGATATGTGGGCTCTGGTTCGTGGGCTGAACAAATCGGGTGTGACGATTATTCTGACAACACATTATATAGAAGAGGCAGAAGAGATCGCGGATCGAGTGGGCATTATCAGTGGCGGCGAGTTAATAATGGTCGAAGACAAACAAACGCTAATGCAAAAACTCGGCAGGAAGCAATTGGTGCTCGATTTAAAGCAAACAATTTCGTCTATTCCACAAAGTCTGGAGACTTATCAACTTGAGCTATCTAGTGATGGCAGTCAGTTAACTTATACCTATGATACTGCGTCAAACCGAACCGGTATTACTTCCTTGTTACAAAGTTTGAGTGATCAAGGTATTTCGATGAGGGATTTAAAAACGAGCCAGAGTTCACTCGAGGATATTTTTGTCAGTATGGTGAGGAAAGACGCATGAATTTTCAGGCAATCAAAGTTATTTATAAATTCGAAATGTTACGTGCCTGGAATACCTTAACGCAAACTATTGCGTCGCCAGTGATTTCGACTGTGCTTTATTTTGTTGTGTTTGGGTCAGCCATTGGATCACGCATTGATCAGATAGAAGGCGTGCCATACGCTGTATTCATTGTACCTGGTTTAGTTATGCTCTCATTACTAACGCAAAGCATTGCCAATGCATCGTTCGGTATTTTCTTTCCAAAATTTACTGGAACAATTTATGAAGTAATGTCGGCCCCAATTTCATTTTTTGAAATTGTTGTGGGCTATGTTGGTGCAGCTGCCACCAAGTCGTTGATTTTGGGTGTTATCATTTTAATAACAGCAAATTATTTTGTTGATTTGAATATTGCCCACCCGGTGTGGATGGTTGCTTTCCTACTACTCACTTGTATTTCTTTTAGCCTATTTGGTTTTATCATTGGCTTGTGGGCAACCAATTTTGAAAAGCTCCAACTGATTCCAATGTTGGTGATAACACCTCTAGTCTTTCTGGGTGGAAGTTTCTATTCAGTCAGTATGTTGCCGCCAGCCTGGCAAACAGTAACGTTGTTTAATCCCGTACTATATCTGATTAGTGGGTTCCGTTGGAGCTTTTTCGAAGTCGCCGATGTCAGCGTAGGTGTCAGTCTAGCCATGGTCATAGGCTTTTTAATACTCTGCTTAGGCATCGTATGGTTGATGTTTAAAACAGGTTATCGTTTGAAACAATAAAGTGGTTTTAGCACAAGTAAAGTTATCCGTCATGTTACAGAAAAGATTTTTTGAGGGTTATTAAAAAGCTTGGCCATCCTTGGCCAAAAAGTTGTACAGAGAGGAGAGGGAAAAAACAGTGCAGATAATAGTTAACTAACCACAACTATCAGCTATCACCCGTTGGGACGGGTTGGGTAAAAATTACTTTTGCCAGAAAAACTTGCTAGATTCTCTAGCAACATCACTATGGCTCAGGCCAATGTCGGCAAGCATACGGCCACTCATTTGTGACAATAGTTGACGGTCGTTTGAGCGAGCTGACCAGAGTGAAATTGTTGAAAAAATCTTAGTTATGAATGACTCAGCACCCTGTACAAAAGAGTGCAGGTTTGAACCAAGTTCAATATAGTGAGTTCGTACAGCGGTGTTCATTGTGGTTCTCCAAAATGCTACTAAGTAGCGGTGATTAAGTAATGGAGAGTATTATAAGCATTAACTGTTACATGAACAGATACAGATAAATTGAAAACTGACCATAACAGATCTAAAGCTAGTGCAATCTGTTTGGAAATATATCGATTAAAGGCCTGTAATAGTGGGTTTAAAGTCATTCTCAGCGGTATTTTTAAAGATTTATTCTCCGTATTAGCCCTAAGTAATTGATTTTATTGTTTATTTATTAATCCCTTTTGTTAATTTAAAATATTTTAGAAATGGGCGGGCATTTCAAATTAAAGCGATAATCTTATTAGGAATATTCGCCCATATTTTGTGTGCAATGGAATAAAAGCAAAACAGTTTTAAATTACAAGTACAGTCGATCCTGTTGTACTTCTTGACTCTAGCGCTTCATGGGCCTCTGCGCAGTCTTTAAGTGCAAAAGTCTGGTTAACCTGAATTGACACATCACCATCAGCGACCACTTGAAACAAGCGTTTAGCCCCTTCATCCAGCAGTGCTCGTGTAGCAATATGAGTACCAAGGGTCGGGCGAGTCACGTATAGCGATCCTTTAGGTGCCAGTATGCTGGGATTGAATGGTTCAAGAGGGCCGCTAGCATTGCCAAAAGATGCTAAAACGCCAAAAGGCTGAAGAGAATCAAGAGAGGCTGCAAATGTCGCTTTCCCGATCGAGTCATATACAACGGCTACACCCTTACCGTCAGTTAACTCGCGAACTCTGGTCGGTACGTCTTCATTGCGATATAAAATGGTGTGGTCACAACCATTTGACTTTGCCAGTGTTGCTTTTTCGTCCGACCCAACGCAACCAATGACAGTGGCGCCGAGTAACTTTGCCCATTGGCATAAAATCAAACCAACTCCGCCTGCTGCCGCATAAACTAAAATTGTGTCCCCTTTTTTAACCGGGTAGGTTCGAAACAGCAGGTAGTGTGCTGTAAGACCTTTAAGCATCATTGCCGCAGCAGTTTGATCAGTAATGTTGTCAGGTATTTTAACCAGCTTGTCTTCACCGATTAGACGAGATTCAGCATAAGCGCCAATTTGCATTACGTAAGCTACTCGATCACCAACGATCAAAGAGTCAACATTATCGCCAATTGCCTCTACAATACCGGCGGCTTCCATACCAAGGATAGCGGGGAAACCAGCAACAGGATACAAGCCACTTCGGCCGTAAACATCGATATAGTTCAATCCGCAGGCAGTTTGCCTTAAGCGGACTTGACCTGATCCGGGGTCACCCACTTGAACTTCTTCCCACTTTAAAACATTGGGCCCACCAGTTTGGTGAATTTGTATCGCTTTAGTCATAATTTTATCCATTTGATGTTGGGTAAGGTTATCACCCTATGCCGACCTTAAATAGTCTAGTCAAAAGGTGGATTATTATTTGAAGTTGCCAATTAGGTTTGCCCTGGTTTAATTCGAATCGAAACCAACAGTACTGATATGACGAGTGCAACACCTAACCATTGTAAGCTATTCAAATATTCGTCAAGAATAAATACTGCTAATAAGATAGAAATGACGGGTTCAAGGTTCAGTATGAAAGCCGCTGCCGCGGCAGGAAGCCTTGCCAATGCCTGAAACTGGCACAATATTGCGACCATATAAAATAATGTTGCGGTAAATAGAGCGACTAATCCGGTCGTCGATTTGGGTAATGAAAACTGTGTATAGGCGATAGGTATGATAATGATTAAGCCAATCAAGCTTACCCAGAAGGTCATTCGCAAGGGATTGATGAGTGGAGCAACTGTTGCCCCTTTTATAAAGGTTATCGCTGCGCCAATACTGGCTAATCCGGCCAATACTAAACCTATCGCACTCAATTTTATTTCACCGCTAGATAAGGCAAGGTATAAACCAACAAATGCCAGCACAAATATGGATAAAAGTTGAGTGGATGGTTTCAGTTGCCTTCGAAGCATGGCATAAATCAACACCAGCATCGGGTAGGCGTACAATATCAATACTGCCAGACTAACCGAAATTGACTCAACTGATAGCAGATAACATATCATCGCGATTGACCAGACAACACCGATAAGAATTAAGTTGGGTATTAACTGGCGTTCAACTTTAAAGGAATCTCGCCGAATACAAATAAGCAGACCGAATACTAACGTTGAAATCAAAAATCGGGTTAGCATGACAGTTAATGCGTTACCGCCATCACTATAAATTATTTTGGCCTGAGTCGTGATTGCACCCAACCCCAAGGCTGTTGCTAGGGCAAAGAAAACACCAATACTGGCTTTAGTTTTAAATGGCATATTTTTAGTAATAACTTCTCAATGGTATCAAGGATCATATTCAATGTTGCACACTATATAGGCAGCTTCCACTCCTTGCCAACCCACTATTGATTCGATATTGTTTGTTGTTTACACAGTCATTCTGACGAGATTATTGATGAGTAAATTATTATTACCGCAGGCAATGGTTAGTGTCGATTGGTTAAAAGAAAATATTAGTCATTCAGATCTTATTATCTTTGATGCCAGTTGGCACATGCCTGCCAGTGGCCGCAATGGTCAGGTTGAATGGCAATTAGAACGAATACAAAATGCGCGTTTTTTTGATTTTGACCAATCCATTAGTGCAGGTAACTCTAATAATATTAATTCTCTCCCTCATATGATGCCTGACGCAAACCATTTTACTGAAGCGTTACAAACATTGGGTTTAAATCAGCAAAGTGCGGTGGTGATTTACGACAGTCTTGGGCTATTCTCTAGTCCTCGTGTTTGGTGGATGCTGAATTCAATGGGATTTAATAACTGCGCTGTTTTGAGTGGTGGGTTGCCAGCATGGAAAAGCGCAGGTCATAAAACTGACAAAGCGGCTGCCAATGAAGCCTATGAAAAGGGTGACTTTGTCGCTCAGGAAGTCCTAGGTAGGTTCTGTGATGCGAATAAAGTGCTCGACGTGACTACGAATAATACGGTTTCAATTCTGGATGCCAGACCCGCCCCTCGATTTAATGGCGAAGTAGAGGAGCCTCGCGCAGGATTACGCAAGGGACATATGCCCAATGCCAAAAATCTGCCTTTCACAAATCTGATTGAGAACGGTAGTCTGAAGCCCGCAGATGAATTAAAGACAATATTCAAACAACTAGTGTCGCCAGGTAACAGCATTGTTTGTAGCTGTGGTTCTGGAGTCACAGCCTGTGTGGTTGCATTAGCGGCCACTGTTGCTGGTTATGACAATGTCTCAGTCTATGATGGATCATGGAGCGAATGGGGGTTGCCAGGCGACTTACCTGTCGTGACAGATAAATGAAGACAATGAGCTAGGAGCTCCTTATATGTGATCGTGGGTGGCAGAGAGAATCGACGTTAGCAAAATAAAGAGTAAACGGTTAAAACTTAAATTCTGTTCAAATGGGATGATATGAGCCTAGCAACAAAATAACGTGGATAGCCAAAGTGGCGTAGGCTGGAAAAGCGAAGTGCCGTCCGGCAATCTCTCAACACCAGCGCATGCAGTCAATTATTACTATTACTTTCTTATTGTTTTCTCTTGGCGATATTAGCAAACTGGTGACGGCTGATCATCATAATATCGGTAACTCAAATCCACATTTGACTTTGTCTAAAACAACCATGGTCTTAAAGTTTTTTATATTGGTGTTTTCCCAGAAAAAATCCTGAGTAAAAGATTCATAATCGGCCAGTGATCTCGACGCAACCAGTAATACAAAATCTGCCTCACCAGTAGTGTAAAACGCGCTGATAATCCTTGGGTTTTGAGTAATAGCATTTTTAAAGCTATGAACAATATCGCGACGATCTCGTTCTAGGTTAACAAATACCAGAGAATATATTTCGAAGCCCACAGACTCTGGATTAACGATCGATACATCTTTTGTTATTACGCCGGTTTTGCGTAGTTTGTTGACGCGTCGTTTTGCAGCGGTACCCGATAAGCCAGCCTCCGAGCCTAGCTGCTCTGTACTGGTTAGAGCATTTTTTTGCAACATGGTAAGCAGTACTTTATCAATATGGTCAATACTAATTTTGTCGTCCTCGTTCATGGATTCGCAGAATTTCGTCTAATTAGCTCAGTATAACGACAGATTAATGCGTGTCCTATCTTTTATAATTTTAAACATAGATTAGAGCGATTGGGTTAAATAGGCTCAGTAGCCACTAGCTTCTATATAAATCAATGAGGAGATGTTAGATGAAGAGATTTAAGAAAATTGCACATTTTGTATTACCTAGCGTACTAGCGGGCGCATTTTTGTTTTCATCAGCGGTGTCTGCTGCTGAATGGAAATACGCAATGGAAGAGGCCTTGACAGACCCACAGGGTCTGTATGCAACAAAGTTTAAGGAAGAAATCGAAAAGAACTCTAGTCACACGATTAAGATTTATCCGGCTGGAGCATTAGGCGAATCCGCCGATGCGATGGAGCAGGCACAGGCTGGACTATTGCAATTTATTGATCAGTCACCGGGTTATACCGGCGCTATGATTCCTGAAGCGGAAGCCTTTTTAGTCCCTTACCTGATGCCCTCAGACCCAAAGCAGGTCAATATTTTTTTCAAAGAAGGCAAGGCTGTGAACGAAATGTTCCATAAGATTTATCGTGAACACGATCTTGAATTGCTTTCAGTCTTTCCAGAAGGAGAGCAGGCAGTTACGACGATGAAGGAATTTCGTTCACCGGCTGACCTTAACGGTATGAAAATTCGTACTATGCCTTCTCCTCTATTGCTTGAAACCTACAAAGCATTCGGAGCTTCTCCTATCGCTATGTCTTGGGGTGAACTGATCGGCGCGCTGAAAACCAATATGGTGGATGGTCAGGAAAATCCAACGGTCTGGATCGAAGCCTATGGTCTGGATGACTTAACCAAAGTTCTTACTTATATGGGACATAACCACTACACCACTGCAGTAATGGCTAATGCCGATTTCTATGATGGTTTAGGCGCCAAGGACAAAAAATTGATTCAAGATGCATCCGATGTTGCGCTAGATTATATTCTTGCTCTGGCTGTGAATCTTGATGCACAGGGGCTTGGCCGGATTGTCAGAACCAACCCAGGTTATAAAATCGTAACCTTGACAGAAGCAGAACGAGCACCGTTTAAGGCGCGTGCCGTTGCGGTTGAAAAGGCTTTTATCGAGAAAGCAGGTCCCAGAGGAAAAGCGGTTATCGATCAGATGAAAAAAGATCTGGTTAATGCGGCTAGTAAAGCAAAATAACGAACTGTTCTGGAAAAAGACGAGTGGTATTTAGTCACTCGTCTTTACCAATCACTAAGGCACATTGAACTCCTTTCCAAAGAGGTGGGATTTCGGTACAAATTTCAAATCAAGGATAAATCCACCAACCCTTGTAGCTAATCTTCAACTAGGTACGTTCTATGAACGAAACAAGCAACAAGAGTCCCGTGAAATATAGAATCCTTGAAGCGGTCGACCGCCGCATTGCCAAATTAGAAGAAGTTATTATGGCTGTCGGCGTCATTTTGATGGCGGTAAACACCATCGTCAATGTGATCAGCCGCTTCATATTCAATCATTCTATTATATTTGCCGAAGAGCTCAACAGCACGTTTATTTTACTGGTTACCTTTGCCGGTATTGGATACGCGGCGAGGCACGGCAGGCACATCAGGATGTCTGCAATCTATGATCACTTGCCAGATAAAATCAGAAAAATTCTGATGACGATAATAGTCGCAGTGACAGCATTTTTTATGCTCTTCCTCGCTTATTACGCGGTTCAATACATTTTCCACGTTTATTCAAAAGGCAGGATCATGCCGGCCCTGGGAGTGCCCGTCTATATTATTTACCTTTGGGTTCCGGTTGGTTTTTTTATCACCGGTATCCAATACGCGTTAACGACAGTAAAAAACATTCAGGAAAAGGAAATCTATCTCTCAACGAATTTGAAAGAGCATGAAGCTCAGGAGATCGAGGTTTAATTATGGCTCTAGTGATGTTTTTAGTCATGGCAGTTCTGCTGCTATTGGGTTTCCCGATGATGATTCCTTTAATCGCGGGTGCTTTGGTCGGTGTCGTAGAACTGTTTGGCGACGTCGATAAAGCTGAGTTTATGGTCCAACAAATGTTAGGTGGCATCCGCCCAGCCTCTTTGATTGCCGTACCCATGTTTATGCTAGCGGCCGATATTATGACTCGGGGTCATTCAGCTGACCGTTTAATCGACATGGTAATGGCGTTTGTTCGTCACATAAAAGGAGGTCTGGCAGTCAGTACCTCGGGCGCCTGTGCATTGTTTGGCGCAGTGTCTGGTTCCACTCAGGCAACAGTCGTTGCGGTCGGTGGGCCACTTCGACCACGCATGTTAAAAGGGGGTTATAAAGATTCATTTGTCCTCGCATTGATCGTCAATTCAAGCGATATCGCATTTCTAATTCCACCCAGTATTGGCATGATTATCTATGGTGTGGTGTCCAAATCCTCGATTCCTGAATTGTTTGTTGCTGGTATCGGACCCGGCCTGCTGATTTTGGTTTTGTTTTCAATTTACAGCATGATTTACGCCACCATCAAGAACGTACCAACCGAACCCGCTGCGAGTTGGGGCGAACGCTTCGTTGCAGTAAAACGTGCTTTGTGGCCACTCGGTTTTCCGGTGATCATTATAGGCGGCATCTTCGGTGGTATTTTTAGCCCCACAGAAGCCGCCGCAGTCAGCGTGCTTTATGCGCTATTTCTAGAAGTTTTGATTTTTCGCTCTATCACCTTCGCCGACTTTTATTCCATCGCCAAATCGACTGGCATGATCACTGCGGTCGTGTTTATTCTGGTCGGTGCCGGAGCGTCATTTGCCTGGGTGCTATCCTATGCGCAAATACCACAGGAATTACTGGGTACTATCGGGATATCTGAAATGGGCCCAATTCAGGTGCTGTTCGTTATCTCAGCGGCCTTTTTTGTCGGCTGTATGTTTGTTGACCCCATTGTTGTCATACTAATACTGGTACCAATTTTTGCGCCTGTTGTCAAAAGCACAGGGCTCGACCCCATCCTGGTCGGGACGCTGATTACCTTGCAGGCTGCCATCGGTTCCGCTACACCCCCATTTGGATGCGATATATTCACGGCCGTCGCGGTCTTCAAGGTACCTTATCTCGAAGTTGTGAAGGGTACACCGCCCTTTATTATTATTTTACTGAGTGTTTCTGTACTGATGATTTTCTTTCCTCAAATCGCGTTATACCTGCGCGATATTGCTTTCAATAAATAAACGGAGTGAGTCATGTTTGAAAGAATTCTAGTAGCAGTTGACGGTTCTGAAAGCGGACAGGAAGCACTTGAAATGGCCATTGGTTTACAAAAGGCTCACGGTTCCGAGTTGCTCATTTTGACGGTTTTTCGCCAACACAGCATGTGGACGGCATCGGTTTCGATGGTGAATCCAGAACTTACTGGTTCTACCGATTCTGCCCTGGAGGAATACGCTAAATCTGTTGCTGAAAAAGGCAAAAAATATGCAAAGCAGCAGGGTGTCGAAAAAGTAAGAGCATTCTACATGGGGGGTGGGCCCGCCAGAACCATCGTCAAGTTTAGCAATGACCATGACGTCGGTCTTGTCGTATTAGGTAGTCGGGGGTTAAGTGATTCAGAACGATACTTACTGGGTAGCGTTTCACATAAAGTGACCAGTACCTCTGATCGTCCAGTACTCGTTGTATAAATATTTCTCTGTATTAAAGCTTACTTACTCAAAAATGATGACGTGATTACTATGTTAGCTTCAAAGGCAAGAGCGCCACAAAAAAAAAGCCAAACTATCAGCCTTGTCGACCTTGTGGTTGATAATGCAGTGCGCGCAGAATCCAAAATGGCTAATACACCCAAATACCTCAGGGCAAAGTGGCTTGAGGATACAGCCAATAGTATCCTCGAACATAAAGACGAGTTAGCCATAACTATTGTTGAAGAAGGCATTAAAACAATTCGGGAAGCTCGTTCCGAAGTACTGCGAGCACATACCACATTAAAGTTGTGTGCCGAGGAAGCAAGGCGAAACACGGGTGAAGTCATTCCGTTTGACCAGGTGCCAAGCGGTGTTGGTCGTGTGGGTTGGACTGACATGCGACCTGTCGGTCTAGTCGTTGCAATTACACCATTTAACGATCCCTTGAATCTGGTTGTTCACAAAGTGGGTCCCGCTATTGCGGCTGGCTGTCCGGTGATCGTAAAACCGCATGAGGCGACGCCTGGATCTGCCAATCAACTGCTCGATTTATTCAGGAAAAACGGCCTGCCAGACGATGCTTTTCAAGTAATTGAAGGTACTGGCGCAGATGTTGGCAGGCGTTTAGTTGAACATAGTTCGGTAAAGATGGTGACATTCACGGGTGGCAAATCTACCGGTCAACTAGTCGCAAGCTCTGCCGCTGGTCGCCCCACGGCACTTGAAATGGGCGGTGTCTGTTCAACCATCGTGATGGCTGATGCTGATCTGGACAATGCAGTGAGTCGAATCGTGTCAGGCATGTTTGCTGCGGCAGGTCAAAATTGCCTGCATGTGCAGCGCTTACTAATTGACGATGCCGTATATGATGCCGTGGTTCAAAAACTGGTCGAAAAGACAAAGTTGATAAAATTAGGCAACCCCATGTTCGAAGAGACCGATATGGGCAGCTTGATCAGTGAACAATCAGCACAGCGCTGTGCTGAAATGTTAGGTGAAGCAATAAAATTAGGCGGTGAATTATTAACCGGTGGCGAGTATTCCGGCACTTCTTTTCAGCCGACCCTATTGGCGAATGTTCCAAAAACGGCTCAAATTTATTCACAAGAAATATTTGGGCCAATCACCGTGATTGAGCGGGTTCACGGTATCGAAGAAGCAGTCGCGACATTAACCGCTGCAGAAGCTTCACTTGCGGTGGCAATATTCACCCAATCGCTGACAACGCCGTTCTTATTACGCCAAGTTCGAACCGGTTCGATAATGATTAATGACAGCACAGATTATCGCATTGACGCGATGCCATTCGGAGGCCCATTTCCGGCTGGTTTGGCGCGTGAAGGTGTGCAGTGTGCGATTAAATCAATGTCAGAACCACAATTGGTGTGCCTGAACCTTAACTAAATTTTCAATTGAGATATTAAAATATGACTACTTCAAAAAACACCGTTTCTTCGATAGATAGTGTTTCTAACCCCGCTATTGATATCGCCGGATTATCAGATATGGATCGGGCCTCAACCCTGCATCCTTTTACCCCCGTTCGTGCCTATGAGGAAAACGACATGGGCGATCCTAGAATTATTGAGTCCGGATCGGGCATTCGTATTACTGATGCAAAGGGTGTGACGTCTATTGACGGGTTTGCTGGCCTTTACTGCGTCAACATTGGTTATGGTCGACAGGAAGTCGCCGAGGCAATTGCTGATCAGGCGCGTAAACTGGCTTATTATCACAGCTATGCAGCACATACGACCGAGGCGCTCGCACGGTTGTCAGATCGTTTGATCAAGATGGCGCCTGGCAATATGAAAAAAGTTTTTTATGGTTTGTCCGGTTCGGACGCCAATGAAACCCAAGCCAAGCTGGTGTGGCACTACCATAACCTGATTGGTCAGCCAACAAAGAAGAAGATCATTGCTCGTGAACGCGGCTATCACGGTTGTTCTGTTGTCTCGGGTTCTATGACTGGCATGAGCTTTTATCACGATCATATGGATTTACCCGTTAGTAATATTTTGCACACTGGCGTGCCACATTATTATTGGGGAAGCAAACCAGGTGAGTCTGAACTTGAATTTTCTAAGCGTCGTGCTGACGAGCTAGAAGCGCTTATCCTCAAAGAAGGGCCGGAGACAGTAGGCGCATTTATTGCTGAACCAGTACTGGGCACTGGTGGAATCATTCCACCATCCGAAGGTTATTGGGATGCGATTCAGCAAGTGCTAAATAAATATGACGTGTTACTTATTGCTGATGAAGTGATTACTGCCTTTGGTCGCATCGGCGCGGACTTTGGTTCAGAAATCTACGGTATGAAACCTGATTTGATTACAGTAGCGAAAGGATTAACCTCCGCTTATGCGCCATTATCAGCCGTCATTATTGGTGACCGTGTTGCGGGTGCATTATCGAGTCACTCCGATACAATTGGTGTTTTCTCTCACGGTTATACCTATTCAGGGCATCCCATTTCGGTTGCTGCTGCAAACGCAAATCTGGACATCCTTGAACGTGAAAATATTGCAGACCATGTCGCAGAAAATGGTATTTACCTGAGAGATTCACTTGCAGAAGCGGTTAAGAATGAAACCATTGTCGGTGAAGTACGCGGTGTCGGAATGCTAGCAGCGATTGAGTTTGTTGCCGACCCCGCCACTAAGACTCGATTTGATGCCAGCTTGAAAGTAGGCGCTCGTATGTCGGCAACCTGCTTGAAGAATGGTCTTATTGCCAGAGCGATGCCGCATGGTGATATTCTCGGGTTTGCACCGCCGTTGATTACGACAAGGCAGGATATGGAAGAAATCGCAGGGATCGTGAGTCAGTCGGTATCTGAAGTTGCTCAGCAACTTAAAAAAGAAGGCGTGATTTAAAACAGTATTGGGCTATTTTCAACTAGGATTCAGCATGACACATCAACAGGCTCCACAAATTAGGCTTTCCGATTGCTCTATCAGTTATGAAGGCGCTCCCGTGAGGAAACGTTTTGGGTTAATTGTGCTTGCGACCGATTTGACCAGTGAACCGGATTTTGCGCAATTGATGCCACATGATCAAGTGGGTATTTATACTACCCGGGTTGCTTACGAAAACCCGACAACTCCGGAAAGCCTGGGTGATATGGCCCCGCGTATTTCTACCGCTGCCGACTTGATTTTACCGGGTGAGTCACTGGATGTTATCTGTTATAACTGTACTGCCGCCTCGGTCGTAATCGGTGACGACGTTGTGGCTCAGGCCATTCATACTGTGCGTCCTAGGGTCCCGGTGGTAACGCCATCTGCAGCAGCACGATTGGCCTTTGCGGCGTTAGGTGTCAGGAAAATCTCGATCCTAACGCCCTATCTGGTTGAAACTAGCCAACCAATGGCCAATTATTTTACTCAACATGGCCTGGAGATACAGCGCTTTGACTGCCTTAGTTTGAGTGATGATCGCGACATGGCGCGTATTAGTCAAAGCTCTATTATTGAGGCTGCTGTTCGGGTCGACGTACCAGAGGCAGAGGCATTGTTTATTTCTTGTACAGCGGTGCCTTCTGTTGCTGTAATCGCAGAAATTGAAAGCTGTATTGGAAAACCTGTAGTGACCTCTAATCAGGCCAGTGCCTGGGCAATGATGCGCTATGCTGGCTTACAGCATAACCCGGTCGGCTATGGACGCTTGTTTTATCACGATCTTCCAAAACAGAATTAACGGAGTTTTTAGATGACGATTGCACTTCCCGTTAGTCTTAACAATATCGAACGAGCGCGCGGTAGGATAAGTATTAATGTTCGAGCGACGCCAGTGGTTGAATCGCCCTCATTAAGTGAATTGATCGGCGTTCCTGTTCACCTCAAACTCGAACATCAGCAAGTGACTGGCAGCTTCAAATTGCGCGGTGCAACCAATGCGGTTAGTCAACTCAGTGCAGCTCAGCGCAGCCATGGTGTGGTTGGTGTATCTACCGGCAATCACGGCCGTGGATTGGCCTATGCGGCACGAGCGGCCGGTGTACGCTGCATCATTTGCATGTCCAAACTGGTGCCGAAAAACAAGATCGACGGCATTAAGGCGCAAGGCGCTGAGGTCCGTATCGTCGGCACCTCTCAAGATGATGCTCAGGTCGAAGTCGACCGGTTGGTGTTTGAGCAAGGTATGACCATGCTGCCACCTTTCGACCACCTTGATATCATCGCGGGGCAGGGTACGCTTGGGCTCGAATTGCTCGAGCAGGTCCCAGAACTGGATACTGTTTTAATACAGGTTTCTGGCGGTGGTTTAATATCTGGGGTAGCTGCAGCAATCAAAGCTAAACGCCCGGAAGTGAAGGTGATTGGTGTTTCGATGCAACGAGGCGCGGCGATGCACCAATGCATCAAGGTGGGTAAGCCCGTGTTTGTCGAGGAGTTATCGACCCTGGCCGACTCTTTGGGCGGTGGTATTGGTTTAGATAATCGCTACACTTTTCAAATGGTACAAGAATTAGTGGATGACATAATACTGGTTAGCGAAGCCGAGATTGCGGCCGGCATTCGTCATGCCTACTGGCAGGAGCGTCAAATTATCGAAGGCTCTGGATCAGTCGGATTAGCCGCATTGTTAAGCGGTAAGGTTCAACCAACAGGCACTACGGCTATATTGTTGAGTGGCGGTAATATTGATATGCATTTACATCACCGAATAATTTCGGGTGAAGATGTTGATGTATCGCAGGAGAATTAATCACTATGCCTGATATTAAAATCCTCACAGAAAGTGATCTAAGAGGTTCGATTCAACTTGACCTTGCTACGATCAACTGTATCGAATCGGCTTTCATAGCGCTTGCTAGGGGGGACGTCGTCATGCCACCGATTCTTTCTATGGCAATTGAGGCTCACAATGGCGAAGTTGATGTTAAAACCGCTTATGTGCCGGGGATCGATAGTTTTGCTATCAAGATGTCTCCCGGTTTTTTTGATAACCCGAAAATTGGATTGCCCAGTACCTCGGGTTTGATGGTGCTGTTTTCCGCCAAAACTGGCGTACTGGAAGCCTTACTGCTAGACAATGGTTACCTCACCGACATTCGCACTGCAGCCGCTGGTGCTGTTGCTGCACGCCATCTATCGCGGGGAGATTCCAGTAAAGTCTGTATCATTGGTGCAGGTGTTCAGGGTGCGCTGCAATTAAAAGCCTTGTGTCTGGTGCGACCAATAGAACAAGCGGTTATCTGGGCACGTGATCTTAGCAAAGCTGAGGCACTGGCAAAGCGCTTGACTACAGAGCTAGGCATCAACGTCACAGCAGCTCAGGATATTCAAACTGCAGTAACCGAAGCAGACATAATAGTGACGACAACACCGTCTTCGAAGCCATTAGTGATGGCGGACTGGCTGCGTCTGGGTCAACACATCACGGCGATGGGTTCCGACCAACATCATAAAAACGAATTGCAATCTGAGTGCCTTGTTCGTGCTAACTTATACGTATCTGATCGCCAATCTCAAACTGAAAAATTGGGGGAATTGCATCACGCTATGAATAATGGATTGATCGGTTCGAAAGAAGTTTTTCCTGAGCTTGGAGATATTGTTTCTGGACGAGCCACTGGGCGACGCTCGGCAGACGATATTACTATTTGTGATTTAACCGGAACCGGTGTGCAGGACACTGCAATTGCGACACTTGCGCTACGATGCGCTGAGTCTAGCGGTGCTGGCACTCAATTTAATAACTAGTGAAATTTTCATATGAATAAAGCCATTTTAAATTTTGAACGCAGCGAATATGATCAACGTATCGCTAAAACACGACAGGCGATGCAGAAAAAAGGCGTCGAACTGATTATTGTCTCTGACCCTTCAAATATGGCTTGGCTGACGGGGTACGATGGTTGGTCTTTTTATGTTCATCAGTGTGTGTTGCTAGGGCTTGAAGGCGAGCCCGTTTGGTACGGTCGTGGGCAGGATGCCAATGGCGCAAAGTTGACCTCGTTCATGTCACACGACAATATCATTGGCTATCCGGATCACTATGTTCAATCGACCGAACGTCATGCCATGGATTACCTGTCAGAACGGATCAGTGAGCGGGGATGGGGCAAGGCCAATATTGGTGTCGAAATGGACAACTATTGGTTTTCTGCTGCGGCGTTTGCCTCGCTATTAAAACACTTGCCCAATGCTAAATTTTCAGATTCCACGGGCCTGGTTAATTGGCAGAGAGCGGTTAAGTCACCGCAAGAATTAGACTATATGCGTAAAGCCGCGCGAATTGTCGAGCGCATGCATCAACGAATTTTCGACAAGGTAGAACCGGGTATACGAAAGTGTGATTTGGTTGCTGATATCTACGACGCCGCGTTGCGCTACGACGAAACAATCGGCATTGGTGGCGACTATCCCGCAATCGTTCCATTGCTGCCGTCGGGCGAAGATGCTTCAGCACCGCATTTGACATGGAACGATCAGCCGATGAAAAGCGGCGAAGGCACTTTTTTTGAAATTGCAGGTGTGTATCGTCGATACCACTGTCCATTATCGCGCAGTGTGTTTCTGGGCAAGCCAACGAAAACTTACCTAGATGCTGAAAAAGCCGTACTGGAAGGTATGGACGCGGGTCTCGAAGTCGCAAAAGCAGGCAATCTTTGTGAAGATATTGCCCACGCGTTTTTTGGCGTATTAAAAAAACATGGCATCGAGAAGGACAATCGAACTGGTTACCCAATTGGTATGTCCTACCCACCAGACTGGGGCGAACGCACTATGTCTTTACGTCCCGGTGATAAGACTGTCATGGAAGAAAACATGACCTTTCATTTTATGACGGGTTTATGGATGGATGACTGGGGTTTTGAAATTACGGAGAGTATTATTATTGGCGAACATGGTCCCGAATGCCTGGCCAACGTGCCACGTAAACTATTGATTAAAGACTAAGGGGAATCCCTTAAAAATACACTTCCGCTGTGATTGCTGTCGAGACCTAGTGGTCCTACTGTTGGTGCACCGTTACATGGATGTAACTTATTAGATCAATGCATTAGGGCAGGAGCCGGTCAGTAGTATAACCCAGGAGCTGTTATCGAGGAGCAATTGCTAAGGAGCAAAAAAACAGATCACAGGAAATCACTATTTTTAGAGATTCCCTAACTAAGAAAGACTAATCAGAAACAAAACGCAGATCGAAACTATGATAGCCAGCCCAATTTCAGCCACAGTCCCATTCGACCAGGATGGTATTCATCATGGTTTTCTGAAACTGCCGTACAGTCGTGATGACTCAGCCTGGGGGGCGATTTTGATACCTATTTGTGTCATCACCAATGGCGAAGGTCCTACGGCATTACTAACCGGTGCCAATCATGGTGACGAGTACGAGGGCCCAGTTGCCCTGCAAAACCTGGCTTACAATCTTGACCCCGCTCAAATTACTGGACGGGTAATAATTGTCCCTGCATTTAATTATCCAGCTTTTCGGGCAGCAAAACGGACATCACCCATTGATGCAGGTAATTTGAATCGGGCCTTTCCCGGCAATCCATGTGGCACAGTTACCGAAAAAATTGCTGATTATTTTCAGCGAAAGTTAATACCTCTGGCTGACTTTGTTCTCGATATTCATGCGGGTGGAAAGACTCTCGACTTCCTACCCTTTGCTGCCGTGCATATTCTTAATGACGAAAAACAACAGGACGCCTGTGTTGCTGCCATGGAAGCATTCAATGCGCCCTACTCAATGATGATGCTTGAGATTGACAATGCCGGCATGTACGACACCGCAGTCGAAGAGCAAGGTAAGGTTTTTGTTTCAACAGAGCTTGGTGGTGGTGGTTCATCTACTGCAAAATCGAATGCTATAGCCCTAAAAGGCGTGCGGAATTTTTTGATTCATGCCGGTATTCTCAAAGGTGAACTGGAAACTGCCAGCAGCAGCAGGTTGGATATGCCCGATGATGATTGCTTTGTGTTCAGCGGCAGCGATGGACTGATTGAGTATATGAAGGATCTTGGTGACCCGATAGAACTAGGTGACTTGATTGCGAGAGTTTGGCCAGTCGACCGTACGGGTGAGAAACCGGTTGAATATTATGCTAATCGAAACGGCATGCTCACCTCTCGTCACTTTCCCGGATTGATTCAAATGGGAGATTGTCTGGCTGTTGTGGCGGTTAAAGTTGAAAGCTAAGCAGATCACCATTAATTTAAACGCGGAGTCTATCTGACACTGCTTAGTGTCCGACCCAATCAGTAGAACATTTGAATGGATTAGCCCAGTTATATTTGAATAGGTTATGATTATGTTAAGGCCAGATTTGATGTTCATTTTATTAAGTCGCAGTCTAGGTAAGAGTTGATTAAAAATTATGCCAAGTTTTTATAAAGCCCCATTTCAGGGGATTGTTCAAAATATTTTCAGCTGTGTAGACAGTACTACTTCGATTGTTAGCGAGGTTATTGATCGAGTTAATTTAAGTTATGACGGGTTTCCAAATGACACCCATAGCGGATTAACGCGTGCCGCTTGTAGCCGTTTTCCTTACCTGTATAAAAAAGGCGTAGAGATAAGAAATGCCCGACAGCTCTCTCTCATATCGTCGGAAGAACTAGCCGAAATTGCAGAGGGGCTAGAGCTCGATGCTTTGCCAGCTGAATGGTTAGGTGCCAATATCGAGCTGTTAGGTATTCCCAGTTTGACCCTTTTGCCGCCGGCGTCACGTTTAGTATTCAGCAGTAATGCAACGATTGTTGTCGATATCGAAAACATGCCCTGTGTTTATCCTGCGAAGATAATCGATAGCTTTCACCCCGGAAAAGGACGAAAATTTATTAAGACAGCAAAGCACAAACGTGGAATAACCGCTTGGGTTGAGCGCGAAGGATTAATCGAAGCAGGTGACAGTGTTGAGGTATTTGTTCCCGATCAGGCACGTCATCCTTTACTTGGCGTCTGATTGGATTCTTACAGGGCAAGATTTAATAGGTAGGTTGGGATAGTCGTTTTAAGACCGGTGGTTCAATATATTCCACTACTGCGCCTTGAAACGGCTACTAACATCAATTAAACCAATACTTCTAAATGGTTATTTCAGAGTTTTGCGTTCTCGATAAAAAGTATAAATGCCCGTACCAACAACAATGAGACTTCCAGAAATTGTGATTACATCCGGTACTTCTTCGAACACAAAGAACCCCAGTAATAATGCCCAAATGAGTGCGGTGTAGCGAAAAGGCGAAACAAACGATATTTCAGAATCACGCATTGCAGCAATTCCAGCAACGTACCCAATGAGAATGAATCCTCCAGCTGCCGCCAGATATAACAACATCTGTGGTGATACATCGCGCCATTCCTGGGTTGAACTTGCGATTCCGGCCAAAATCATAATACTAACGGAGGTAAACAGGGCGACATAAATTGAAGGTGTTGAGCTATTCAGCTTGTGTGATAGAAGGTCTCTCAGTGTTACAAAAGCGACAGCGCTCAGAGCCCAAAGCGAATAAACATTGAATCCATCGGTACCTGGACGGACGATGACCATGACCCCGGCGAAACCCACAAAAATTGCCAAGTAACGTCGCCAACCCACTTTATATCCGAGGAATATTGATGCCGCTAGTGTCACGCTAAGGGGGAGGGATTGTAGAATAGCGGTGGCGTTTGCCAATGGCATGTTAAACAGGGCGGTAAGAAAACAAAAAGTTGCGCTTAACTCCGCAAAGGTGCGCCAGGCAATAATGGTGAATTCACCTGGCGCCGGCTTGTGAAAGATGACTTTTTTATGCCAAGCCAATATTCCCAACAATAGTGTTGCGAAAATGCCGCGTAAGAATACTGTTTGAAATAGCTCCAAATCCTCCGATACTAACTTGATCATGGTATCGTTTAAAACAAAGCCTGCCATTGAAGCCATCATGAAAAAGGCTCCGCGCATGTTATTACTGTGTGCCACTGCGGTTCTCTAGGGTTAGAAATCGAGCTTGATAATACATCGATTGAGATAAATCGATAGTCTAGCTTTTAGTCTCTCCGAGACTTCTATGCTAGTGAGGCAGGAACCTGGTCTTCAACTAATCCACAGAGCACGTTCGTGATTAAATCAGAGCTACCGACATGCGCTGTTATATGAAATGGTATATGAGGATACTTTTTTTGTAATGGTTTGACTTCAGAAGGGATGTCTCTCATGACATGGTTACCAGCACAAAGAAAATAAGGCATGAGACAGATTTCCTTCGCACCTTGTTGAATGCAACTTTCAATTGCTTCAGCAATCGACGGGCTAGTTAATTCAAGAAAAGCAATTTCAACAATTGGATATTTTCTATCTAATTTCTCAGCTAGATTACCGACAAGTTGTTTCGCCTCATCATTTGATGACTGAAGGCGACTACCGTGGGCAATTAATATGATTGATTTCATGTGTTTAAGTTTGTGTCAATCCGGCATATAACAAGGGTAACTGTTGGGTTAAGTCAGTTAGACCATAAATGACGCTAATGCTGATAGCACGATCTAGTCTTCAGTGGAAAGACTACATTGGCATTAGTCCAACAATACAAACAGAGCACCTGGAGGCGTCAGTATTTGGCCAGGTGTTCTGGAAGTTTTATTTACAGTAATTTATTCTAGCGGTTAAATGACTTTTGCTATGGCTTCGCAAAGGGCATCCATATTACTTTCTGTCATAGCGGCGACATTAAATCGACCTGAGTTGACTGCGTATACCGCACTGTCTTCTCGCATTTTGATGACTTGTTCCTTACTCAAACCGGAGAATGAAAACATGCCGTTTTGACGTTCAATAAAGCTGAAGTCCATTGCAACACCCTTTTGCTTGAGTGTTTTTACAAAGAGTTTGCGCATGGCGTGAACTCGATCGCGCATTGCGTCGACTTCGGCTTCCCATTCAGCGCGCAATTCTTTATCGGTAAGAATTATGGTAACGACTGCACCACCATGAGCAGGCGGATTAGAATAAATGACACGGATAATACTTTTCAGCTGGCTGAAAACCGTATCGGCAATTTCGGTTGTTTTTGCTAGGACGGTAAAAGCACCGGTCCGTTCATTATATATGCCAAAGTTTTTCGAGAATGAGCTTGCGACTAATAGCTCTTCACAGTGATCAGTAAAAGTACGAAGTCCTTTTGCATCTTCTTCAATACCATGGGCAAAACCCTGGTAGGCAAAATCAAATAAAGGCAAAAGATTTTTGTCAGCACACAAATTTGCAAGTTGAGACCATTGTGCGTTATCAAAATCAATACCTGTCGGATTATGGCAACAACCGTGCACAAGTAGAACGTCACCAGGTTTAGCATTCTTAAGGTCGGATATTACGGCATCAAAATCAATATCTTTGGCGCTTTCATCATAATAGCGATAACGCGCAATTTTTAGGCCCGCTGCTTCGAATATACCAATGTGATTAGCCCAGGTCGGTTCGCTAACCCAAATGGTGACGTCGCCGAGTTGACGCTTAATGAATTCTGCTGCAATGCGTAAGCTACCAGTGCCACCCGGCGCCTGTGCGGTATGAGCACGTTTATCAGAAATGATCTTTGAATCATCTCCAAACAATAATTTTTGAACCGCTAGTGCGTATTCTGCTGTTCCAGAAATACTTAGATATGACTTGGTCTTTTCATTTTCTAACAACCTAGCTTCGGCTTTTTTTACGCTGGGTAATACAGGTGTATTACCGCTAGCATCCTTATAGACTCCGACACCTAAATTGATTTTGTTGGTACGGGGATCTGCATTAAATTCATCATTGAGGCCCAAAATTGGATCAGCCGCAGCAGCAGAAATTTTTTCAAACATCGTTATTACCTAGAGTAAATTGTTAAGGTGTCAGTTGTGCAGAAAGTATGGTTAGCGCAAAAAAATAAAACTTTGTTCTACAATTCAACAAATTACACTGATCAATTTCTGCGAACATTAAGCATAACATTAAATTATTGATTTTTTGTATTCAAATATTGGGTTTTTTAGGCCTACAAACCAATATTACATATCAAAATTACTTTAAATCATATGAAGGGTTTAATGTAATTTTATGTTTATAAGCAACTTTTTAAATAATTTTTTGGTTGGACAAGACTTACAGACGTAGCTTAAATGGAATAATTAGAGCGGCAATCAACGGTTCAATTATTCTGAAAATGGTTGCATTTTTTTGACTTTGACAATATTTCCACAAAGCTCTAGGCTGTATTATAGTTTTTGACTAAGTTTAACGTTAGCTTAGAAGCCCAAGGTTTTTAAAAATAAAAAGGGTATTATAAAATTAAATTCGTTACTTTATTCAACATAATCCTTAGAGAGGAAAGATTTATGAGCATAAGTAAAACTTTTAAAAAAGCAGCAATAGGCCTGACACTATTGTTTGGTAGCAATGTTGCTATCGCAGAATGTGGTGATGTTGTCCTCGCAGAGATGAACTGGGCATCAGCAGGATTTATGGCTAACGTCGACAAAATAATCCTTGAGTCGGGCTTTGGCTGCAAAGTTTCAATGGTTCCTGGCGCAACAATGACAACTTTTGCTTCAATGAATGAAAAGGGTCAGCCAGATGTTGCTGCAGAACTTTGGACTAACGCAATGCGCGAACCGCTAAAATTAGCTTTCGCTGAAGGCTCTTTGCACTCAGCCAATGGCCAGCCTATTACTGGTCTTGGTGAAGGTTGGTGGATTCCACCTGCCACTGCTAAAAAATATCCAGAACTGAAAACAGTGCTTGATATTCTAGAGCGCCCTGACTTGTTTCCTGATGCTGAAGATCCTTCAAAAGGTGCATTTATTGGTTGTCCAGCAGGTTGGGGTTGTCAATTAGTTAACGCCAATTTGTTCCGTGCTTTCGATATGGAGAAAAAGGGCTGGAAACTAGTTGATCCAGGTTCAGCGGCAGGTCTTGACGGTTCGATGACTAAGGCAGTTCAACGTGATAATAATTGGTTTGGCTATTACTGGTCTCCAACTTCAATGATTGGTAAACATAAAATGGTAAAAGTACCATTTGGTGTGCCTTTCGGCGGTGCAGATAACTGGGATGGTTGTATAGTAAAATCAGAGCAAGATTGTGCCAATCCTAAGCCTAGTTCATGGACCAAGTCAGTTGTTCAGACTGTCGTAACTGACAAGTTCAAGAAGCAAGCAGGATCAGATGTTATGTCTTACCTCGGTGATCGTGTTTATCCTGGTGAAGTGATGAATAACATGTTGGTTTACATGGCTGATAATCAAGCTGGTGGTGTTGACGCAGCGGTTGAGTTTTTGTTTACCCAAGAAGCTATCTGGACACAATGGGTTAGTCCAGACGTAGCTAATAAAATCAAAAAAGCTTTAAACTAAATAGTAATGGGGAATCCACGAAAATGGATTCCTTTTAATTTAATAGCCTGCCTGAAGTTTCAGGCGGGTTTTTTTTTAGGAGAAGCATTATGGACTTTGATCAATTTCCATCAATGGGTCGAGAGGACTTAAGAGACTTTAAAAAGGGAATCGATAGTGGATTCCGAGACTTTTCGCGTGAGTTTGGTGAAGCGATTGAACAATTTTTCGATCCTCTTTTATGGTTTTTGGTACGATTAGAGCAATTATTACAAGCAACACCTTGGCCCATTATTATTATCATAGTTGGTGTCTTGGCTTGGCTTGGCTCGCGTAGTATTAAAATTGTGGTCGGTAGCGTATTGTCATTTTTTGCGATTGGCTACTTTGGCATGTGGGAAGACACGATGTCGACGCTGGCGATTATTTCAGTTTCAACGCTTGTTTGTATCTCGGTGGGAATTCCAACGGGTGTTATGATGGCTCGATCTGATCGGGCGCAGAAAGTAGTTACGCCAATTCTCGATATAATGCAGACAATTCCAGCATTTGTTTATTTAATTCCAGTCGTGATGTTGCTCGGAATTGGTAAGGTACCTGGTTTGATTGCCGTGTGCATTTATGCAATGCCACCCGTTGTGCGGTTGACTAACCTTGGCATTAGGCTGGTTGAGAAAGAAGCATTAGAAGCTGCAGATGCATTTGGTGCTAGTTCGACCCAACGATTGTTTGGTGTGCAAATACCCCTCGCATTGCCAAATATTTTTGCAGGTGTTAACCAAACCATTATGATGGCATTATCGATGGTTGTAATCGCATCAATGATAGGCGTTGCTGGTTTGGGTGTTCCGGTTTTACGGTCTATCTCGAACCAGTACCTCGCTCTAGGCTTGATGAATGGACTCGCTATTGTAGCGCTGGCGATAATATTTGACCGTGTGTCTCAGGAATATGGCTCTCGATTGCAAAAACACCGACAGGGTACTCAACATGACTGATTCAAAAATCAAGATTGAAAGTCTTTATAAGATATTTGGGCCAAAACCCAAATCAGTTTTGCCTTTAGTGCTTGAAGGTATTTCAAAGCAGGATTTACTCGAAAATCATGGTCATGTGCTGGGATTAAAAGATATCAATATCGATATTCCTAGCCGAGAAATATCAGTCATCATGGGTTTGTCTGGCTCAGGAAAATCAACGCTAATTCGTCATATAAACCGTTTGATCGAACCAACAGATGGCCGAATTTTGGTTGATGGTGAGGATGTGCTGGGTATGGATAAGGCGGCATTACAGAACTTTAGGCGTCATAAAGCTTCAATGGTATTCCAAAAGTTTGGACTGTTGGTCCACCGTACAGTGGCTGAAAACGTTGCCTATGGTCTAACGGTACAGAGCGTTCCAGTCGAAGAGGCTAGGGAGCGCTGCCAAAAATGGATCAATAGAGTGGGCCTGTCTGGATTCGAAGGACACTATCCATCGCAGCTTTCAGGCGGTATGCAACAAAGGGTTGGTTTAGCAAGGGCCCTGGCAACTGACGCTGAAATATTGTTGATGGACGAGGCATTCTCTGCCTTGGATCCGTTAATTCGTAATGACATGCAAGGAATTTTACTGGAGCTACAGGAAGAGCTTCATAAGACCATCGTTTTTATTACACATGATCTGGATGAGGCGCTTAGAATAGGCGACCGGATCGCGATTTTACGTGATGGTGCTGTTATTCAACAGGGCAAACCGCAGGAAATCGTGATGCATCCGGCCGATGATTATATTTTTGACTTCATCAAGGACATTAACCGTGGACGAGTTATAGAGGTTAAAACCATTATGACGGCTGGAGAGACGGTAAAAGGGCCTGATTTAAATCACAATGTGTTGCTCGAAGAAGCCTTGCAAATGGTATCTGATAGCGAAACCAGAGAGGGTAATGTGGTCAGTGATGAAGGCAAAGCCATCGGTAGTATAAACCTTGCTCAAATCGTTCAGGCGCTGTCGCGACCTAGTGTTGAAGTAGGTGAAGAAACAAGATATCGCTAAATGTTAGGGATACTACGCCAAATTTATTTGACGTAGTATCTTGATTTAGAGTCAATTTAACCTTTGGTTGACTCATCAATTGCTTCATCGTGATTAAATAACTGAATGCTTTCGATGGCAGAACCCGATGGATGAACAGCCGTTGTTCTGTTGGGTCCTTGCTTATCGAGTGGCACTGCACGGCTAACAGCCATTCTGTAACACGCAAATAATCCCGTAGATGCGTGCAAAATGGCAATTGCCCAGAACATACCCTGTTCCCCAAAGTGATCCATAACGCTGGCGATTAAAATTGGTCCGACTACAGCACCCAACCCACTAGTTAAAACTAAAGCACCACTAGCAGCAATCATTTGATTAGGATTCAAATGATCGTTGGTGTAAGCAATGCAAACTGAATACAACGGTAATGCCAAGCCACCAAATAAAGCGACAGCTAGCAACAACATAGTAGTCGAAACTTGCGAAGCAAAAATACATAATACTGCAGCCAGGGCCGTTAAGAGCGTTGTGATTGTGAGGATAACACGCCGGTCAAAGCGATCAGAAAGCGCACCAATGGGGGCCTGTAGAATAACAGTGCCAACCACCGCAGCTGTCATAAAATAGGATATGTACTCTACATCAAGTCCAATACGTTGACCATAAATGGGACCGAGTGCAAAAAAAGCTGCGGTCACTAAGCCGACGGAAAACATACTTACAATACCCAATGGCGATAGCCGATAAACAGCCAGTAAACTAATATTGACTGACTCTTGGTGTTTGGGTGGTGCCCCTGCGGATAATAGTAATGGCACAACTGCCACTGATATCAGTACCGATGTTAAAATGAATAACGAGAATTCATTAGGGCTAGCAAGGTTTAAAAGCAATTGCCCACCACCGACTCCCACATAGGTCACTATCATATAGAGTGACAATAACTTACCCCTGGTTGCATTCGTTGCTCTATCGTTTAACCAGCTTTCGGCAACAATATAAAGCCCTGCAAAGCAAAAGCCACTGAGTAGCCTCAGAGCGATCCAAACTGAAACGTCAATAAACAGCGCGTGAAGCAAAATAGCAGATGATGCCAATGCGGATAATGCTGCAAATACCCTTATATGACCGACTTGTCGAGTCAACTTCGGCGTCAGAATTGAGCCAAGCAAAAAGCCAATATAAAATGTCGACATGATTAAGCCAGTGACCGTTGTTGAAAAACCTTCAAGGTCAGCACGGATAGCGAGAAGAGTGCCTTGTAATCCATCACCCAGCATTAAAATACCAAAACCGAGTAATAAGGCTGAGCATGAGAGTAGGGCTGATCTAAGAGTTGTTGTTTGTTTGGGCAAAGTTTTTATCCAGTTAAATAGTCGTCACTATTCAATTTAGTGACTCTTTCCACGCGTGAGTTGACGCCAAACTAGTCCAAGGAAGAGGACAGAAAATACAGTGGCTAAACTTACTGGCAGGCCATGTGGCCCGAATTCAACCATTGCCCAACCGCCCATAACTGAGCCAAATAAAGCACCAATACCCCAAATTACCGAAAATGCCGACATACCATCGATCAGTTCGGTGCCGGTGAATCGGTCACCTAATGATATAAGTGAAACCGTATATAGGCCCAAGCCTGATGCTCCTACAATGACTAATATTGGCCACATCAGCACAGAGCCAATTAGAGTCGGCAATACGAATAAAGCGGCTGCTGCTATAAGCGCACAAAAGAATAGCATCTTCTGATGCGAATAATGATCTGCCAGCCAGCCAATGGGCAACTGGAAGAAAACATTAGCTAAAATTAAAACAGTAAGCAAATTAGCAGAGTCAGACAAGCTTAAGCCGACCTTCATGCCATACACTGAGAAAAGGGAGAGTATTGCCGCATCGAAGAGGGAAAAAGTAAAGACGCAGGCTAATAACATGGGCGCTTTGATTGCAAAACTAAAAATGCCCGGCTTTTTAACCTTTTCAGATTCAAGTCTTTTGTTTAGCTGAATAAAAAAGAGCGGGATAACGCCAATCACGACAACAATAGATCCGATTATAAATGGTAACCAGCCCTGTATACCGATAATGCTGATGATAAATGGCCCGATACCGAAGCTGGCCGAGAGCACTGTGCCGTAAATGGCTACAATTTTGCCACGATGTTGATCACCAGAGAAACCCACTATCCAGGCTTCACTGAGGACAAATAAAACCGATATCGACATACCCTGAACAAAGCGAATCAAAAACCAAGCCGAAAGCGTATCAAATTGTTTATAGGCCAGAATTGTGACTGCTGTGGATAATACTGCAGCAATGGCGACGTTGCGCTCTCCAAAGCGTTTTGTTACGAATGGAATTACCATTGAAAATAACAAAATTCCAAGTGGCATCATTGCGCCATTTAAGCCAATGAGTTTACTCGAAACACCCCTGTCTTCTAATATTAAAGAGAGCAGTGGATAGGTTAAACCCAGTGGGAACCCAAACACGGCAATAGCCGAACAAGCCGCAATTACATTGCGCCAGTTGGGTTGGGTACTAGTGAATTCTGAAGTTATTGAAGCACTGTTTGAAGCCATCGATGGATTCTATCTGGGATGGGTTCGCCAAGACAGTTCTATTTATAACTTCGAATTTATAACACGCTATAATATCAATTATGCTAGTTCCAACTGCTACAAACTTTAAACCGACTTCACCACCTGTTTATTACTTTTACTAGTCTGTCTTGCTATGAAAAAAAATCTCGCAGTATACGGTTCATTATTAATAGTTACGGTGGTTTTTATCGGTTATCTGATACATCACTATTCAGTGCTCAATTTTATCGATACATCGGCAATTGCCGAAATCATCGTAAGTTTGGGATGGCTAACTATACCGGCTTTCATTACCTTTGGTGCTTTGTTCACGTCGTTTGGGTTACCGCGACAGGTCGTCGCTTTTATTGGTGGGTATATCTTTGGCATAGTAGGCGGTGTGGCACTGGGAACTATGGCGGCAGTATTGGGAGCGATACTGACATTTTATGCATCGCGTTGGCTGGCACGTCCATTCGTACTGCGGAAATACCCCCAACTGGTTGTCAAAATAGATCATTTTATTCACGATGGATTGTTCCTAAAAATTATTCTGATTCGTTTTTTACCGTTTGGGACCAATTTAGCGACAAATCTCGCAGCAGGTGCTGCCGCCACGCCTGTGCGCCCTTTTGCTTTGGCTTCGCTCATCGGTTATATCCCGCAAATGACCATTTTCGCAATGAGTGGGTACGGCATTCGAGTGGAATCAAATACGCAACTGATAGTCGCGGGTGGATTGTTTTTGATATCGATAGTGATCGGTAGTTATCTTTACTATCAACACCTGAAAATTTCTGATTGAATTCAAATAGAACGCAATTAATTGGGGTCGGATTATGTTATGAGACAAAAGCTATTGCTAGAACAGAGTGGATACTTTATTACTCATCGAGGCATTGCACATTAATAATTGATGTTGATTAAGCCATGTTTTTCAGTAGTCTAATTAAGGCCCTCAAGGTCGCGTTTCGTGACGAATATATTTGATCATGTTATAAGCTGTCAGTCGTATATTGGTGTGATTTAAAATTGATAAAGAAAACTAATTATCTAAACACTGAGCCGAAAGCCTACCACGGTGCTATCGACTTTGAAGAAATTTCAGCGCTCGGCCTAACGGCGGATGAGATTATAGATTTCAGTGTTAATAGCAATCCTTTTGGGCCCGCTTCAGCCGTCGTTGAAGCTCTGAAATTGGCTTCGATATCACGTTATCCGGATAAGGTTTGTCTTGAACTACGCCGGGCACTGGGACGTCATTTAAAATTGCCGTTAAATCAAATCATGGTGGGTAATGGCACTGCAGAATTACTTTGGCTGATTGCTTTTGCATTTATCGAAAAGTCTGACAAGGTAGTGATTTTGGAACCAACATTTGGTGAATACCGCCGAAATGCTCAGTTAATGAGAGGTCAAGTTTGTGAATGGCGGGCACAAGTAGAGAATAATTTTGAATTGGATGAAGTGGCAATTGAACAATTACTAATTCAGCATCAACCGGCGGTTTTTCACTTTTGTAGTCCGAATAATCCAACAGGTTATCGAGTGTCGAACTCAGTGCTAGAGCGGTGGTCACGATTATCACCACAAACAGTGTTTGTGGTGGACGAGGCATACGCACAATTTTCACAGCAATATGAATCAGCCATGCACGCTAAGCTCGTGAATGTTTTGGTGTTGCGATCAATGACAAAAGATTACAGTCTGGCAGGGGTTCGGCTGGGTTACGTAACAGGGCCAGTTGATTTAATTCGTGTGCTTGAACAGCGGTCAATTCCCTGGAGCGTGAATGAATTTGCACAAATAGCTGGAGTCGCAGCATTAACAGCACAGTCTGAGTACGAATCTATGTGGCGTGATCTTCGCGATGAAGCAATTAACTTTAAAGCGGGCTTACGGGCTTTAGGCTATAGCCCCGTCGACTCAACAATGCACTATTTTTTGATGGAAGTAAGCGACGCTAGATTGTTGCGTCAACGGCTATTGTCAGAGGGTATGCTGGTGCGCCTTTGCGAATCTTATCATTTACCAAAATACATCCGTCTATCGACCCAGCTGCCAGAGCAAAACCTGCGCCTACTTGATTGCCTAAAAAGAGAAAAATTACTCTAAGCGTAAATGGTCGAGATAGATGACTCTGGATTGTTTGAGCTTGCTCGCAAAGATGCCAATATTAGCAATGGACTCTATATCCATCAGCCGAGTCTTGGGTGCACGAATAATATCAGCGAGATTAATAGTGATAGGGTTCCAACCTGTTTTCAGGTCGGTTCGTTGCTGAAAACGGTCATTATATAAATAGCCACTTTGTCCATGCAGTCGATCGTGAATACGCGTAGTGATCGATAAAGACGAATTGCCAGGGACATAAACGCTGAACATTAGACGTTTAAAATTTTTCCAGTTGCTGGGAAAAAAGTTTAAAGATGCACCTGAATATAATTCTGTTGTAAGCTCAATGTGAGCAGAAAAATTTCCGTGGGTCGTTATTTCCTTATCAAGCGTCATTTGGCCACTAGACGTCCAACGACTCAACTCAAGTGTGCTTTCAAAATCTGCCAGCATAGGAAAATTACTTTTTGCCCTATACTCATCGACTAAAGTCATTGTCAGTGGCAATAGCTGAATACAAAGTAAAACTGTAATGATGACTTTGAATTTTAGACCCAGTAATTGAGTGGTACTTGATTTCGGGTGAGGGAAAAATGCCAAGGCAGTCAAGCCACCGAGAATATTTCTGAGAATGTCTTGCCAGTCAGCGTGTCTACCAATGAAAAACTGAATTGACTCAATTAACACGCCAGCCACTAAACAAATACCAACAACCCAGTAAAACTGTTTCGCTTGTGTTGCTTGCTGAAGAAACAATGCGTGCTTTAAAAGCAAAAAAATTGTGATCGAAAAAAAGGCAATATGACCTAAGTTCCAAGCGACTTTAAAGGATCGCGTAGGCACAATATCAGAATTACCGACAAAAAATAAAGTAAATGCCAGTAATAGAAAGATACCTAACAGTAAATTAAGTTTTTTCATTCAGTGTGAAGTCAATGGTGAAAGATTGATCGAAACTCAGGCAGCCTAGTCAGATATTAGCGCTCTAATTCATCCGTATCATATTGACCAGACACTTTGCGACGGATGTGTGACCATGACATACCAACGGCTAAAACACCGACAAGAACGAACTCAACGACCCAAACTACAACTGAAGTATTGTCGAGCGCAAGCAGGCCCCATTCTAAGAGTAGCCAAATGATTACGCCAAAAAATGCCGCGGCAAGTATTGTGCCGAAAATACCCAGTGACATCCAAGTGGCACGAAGATACATGACCCAACCGATTAATAATAAAATTCCTGACCCTACTTTATATACTAGAGCGGTATCTGAATTTAACCAATGCACCCACGAATAGATTGATGGGTTGTAGGTGATCATTACGAGGAATAAGGCAATCAAGAATCTGAGTAAGAAGCTAACAAAAGTGAAACTATTCTTATTATTCATTGATATTAACCTGTAAATTAGTCCGCAAAGGTGAAGCCTAAATATAGCAGAGAACATATAGCGAGGAAAACAAGGTCTAGACCTTTCACTTTCACTCAAGCGCTATGGAACAGGCTCTTTAAGTCTGGCATTTAGGGCAGAAGTAACTCGATCTTTGGTTCTGCATTAGTTTCTTAATGTCGGTGCCACAGGCCATACAGGGGCCCTTAATGCCATAAACTGAGAGTGATTGAGCGAAATAACCAGGCTTGCCATCGACTTGAGTAAAGTCTTGCAGCGTTGTTCCACCTTGTAAAATGGCAGCATGCAAGATGGTTTTAATTGATGTGACTAGTTTTTCGAGTCGCTTCTTACTGATGCTACCCGCTTTACGCAATGGGCTGATGCCAGCTAAGAAGAGTGACTCGCAGGCATAAATATTACCAACGCCGGTGACATTGTGGCTATCCATAATGACGGATTTAATCGAACTAGTCCTGTTTAGGCATTTGGACTTTAGATGGTCAACATCAAAGCCATCAGATAAAGGTTCCGGTCCTAGATTTTGAAGAAGGCGATGATGCAGTGGGTTGTCCTTGCAGTAGAGTAGGGCGCCAAATCGGCGTGGGTCACGATATTTGAGGGATTGACCTGAAGTTAATTCAATTTCAATATGCTCATGAGTTAAAGCTGGCGTGTTAACAGGTTGTATTGCCATGCTGCCTGACATGCCCAGATGCCAAATTAAACTGCCCTCATCAAGTTGCATCAAAATGTACTTGCCACGTCTTGATACGGACTGAATTAAACGACCAACCATGTCGGCTGTTTCTGGTGGGATAGGCCATCGAAGTTGATGATGCCTGACAATAAAGCGCTCAATCGTTTGGCCACAAACATGTGGCTCGATGCCGCGCATGGTGGTTTCTACTTCAGGTAGTTCAGGCATTTTTTATCACTCTGCTTCGATTGCTCATAATGGGTTAATAATGAGTAATCAATAATCTTTTCTAAAAACCCAAGACAATACAATACCCGCTAACCAGGTCAATTTTTCGGTCACTAACGGACTATCTTCGACAACCGAATTCTTTAAACTATCGTAACGAATGAAGCCACCAATACGATAATCACCGAAGCGTTTGCTGTAAGTGAAATCGCTGCGAATACCACTAAAGCCGCCTTTTGCATTATAGGCTGGGCGGTTGGCAGTGGCATCGGCTTGGCTTACGGAGTAGAAGTAGGCATGCTTTTTTTTGCTGACATAAAGTGGACCAGATGCAAAACGGAGTTTCCAATCCTGCTTACTATGTGATGGATGAAGCCAGACTAATCGGGGTTCGAACGCCGCGCCAAGGTTCTGAGGATCATTTTCTAGTGTAAAAGCCAACCGAACCGGCAATTCAAGCCAGATTTCATTTCTGTCACCTTGGTGAATTTTATAATCTAATGATGGACCAAGCTCTGCAGTTAATTTCAGCTGATCCATACCCGAACGTTCAGGGTTATCGTCATCGACTGGCAAGGTCAATCCGCCACTGACGGTCAGTAGCAATCGGTCGGAATCAATAAAAATGCCTTTTAAACCATTGTCGATTTTTAATGAGTCACTGCGGTAACGCACATAGGGTGCTGGCAAGAATAATGATCTTGAATGGGATGATCCACGGTAGTCTGGTAAATATAATGAGACCGCTGAAACTCCGAGTTCAAACGTGGGTAGTTTTTGGTCATCCGCTTTTGCGCTGAATGTTGCCAGGCAAAGCAGAAAACCAGTGAATACAACGCTAATTCTCGGGAACAACATTTTTATTGACTTCCAATAGGTTGTAATACAGATCTTTGTTGAAATGATATTGCAATCCAATGTCAGGGTGCGCGATGATAATTTCGGGTTTAATCGACATCAGAAAAAACTCAACTTGATTACCATCATCAAAGCTGGCGGTTATTTTTTGAAGCGGAGCCGATTTTTTCTTGAAGGCTTGAATTCTTGACGCTTGTAACGTTTGCCAGTTCCCAATGATGGTGTTGAGCTGGTCAGGACTAGATGTGTTGTTGCTATCTTGCCAGCCACCATTTTCAGTTTGAGTGATTTCTAATGGGCCTATTTTCAGGCGGCTAAGGGCGAGTGCTCGAGGTAATAGTCGCTGATCGACTAAGCCACTGATTCCTCCGGTGATAAAAGGCAAATGCCGATCGGGCAGTAGAAATACAGTTGAATTGACGAGTAAATATCGCCGCTCCCCAATTTGGTTTGTTGCGCCAAAGTGGATACGAGTATCGTTTAAACTGAGGATCGCTTTAGGAAACTGAAGCCCTATGGTTGACAGGTCGATTTCATTTGCGGGCAATTTAGAGTCAGTTTCGCCGCTCGCAATGCTGATTATCCTTTCGATGGTAATATTATTTGCGAGCCACTGTATCGGTGACACGATTTGCCACTGACCATTAGTGCGAGTCAAGTTGATAGTGTCATCGGCGGTTTGGATTGATACCCGGTCAATGTCTTGAAGCTTGAGCAATGTGATACGACTTTGTGGGTTGTATCCAGGTTCGACACCGGATCGATTACCAATGTAAGTGAAAAGAATAATCAGTACGATCAGCACGTAATTGATGAGCCAGCGTTTCGACATTAATTTCATTCTGTGTAAGCCTCAGGTCTGCGTAATGACGATTGGTTAACGACTGCGGCGCTTTAACCAGATACGCAGCCCTAATCCAACCATCAGTAACGGCAGTAATATCAGAAAAATAACGGCTATAATCACCTGTTGAGTTTGGGATAACTCCAGGCGGGTATCGGGTGCTGCACGTGGGCTAATTGATATGAGATTATCATCATGGCTCAACCAGTTGAATAAGTTAAGACCTAGCTCAAGATTAGCACCGTTGCCAAGATAATGGTTTGACAGGAAGTCAGCATCGCCTACTACCGCCATTCGTTGCTGTGATGAACCAGAATTACTTTCAACAGAAGTCGTCATTGTTGATCGAGAAAGGGTTAATCCAATATTAAGTGGGCCGTTTATCTCATCGGCATTGTCACCATTATTTATCTCACCTTTCAGCTCCCCTGTTTCATTCCAGCTAGAGTCGCCACTCGCTAGAAAGTTAAGTGATTGCCATTGTGTTTCATTTCCGTGATATTCAAGCGCCTGTGCCTGTGGATAGAGCGACAGGCTTGTTACATTTTGAGTGATTGGGTGTCGGGGGTATTCCGCTACTAGAGCAAAGTCAACGCGGTCGAGCCCAAGCAATTGGCTGTTGGGGTCGACAATAATACCGGGTAAAAATTCGATAGCCAGTGCATCGGCCAACCGATCGATTGGACTATGAATGGTGCCAGGGTCTGCAAGCCAAAGTAAGTTGCCACCTTTCTCAATATATTTTATTAGTAGATCAAGTTCGCCTGGCAAAAGTGCAATTTGTGGGCTGGCAATGACTAAAACATCGGTATTCTGAGGAATGCTACTAGCCTCAGTTAGGTTTAAATTTTCAATGTTATAACCCTTGTTCGCCAAGCGTGTCGCGAATTCGCTAAAATCGTGGTTGGCATCGCTGTAAGGATTACGCTCACCATGACCCTGCAAAAAAACAATCCAACGTTCACCTTGCCGCAGTAGGCGCTGAATACTATTAGTCACAAGGGACTCCGTTGCTAATGAAATCTTCTCGCTTCGGTCTTGATATTCTATGATGACCTCTGCATCTTGTCGGATATCGTATTGGCGTAACAAATCGGGGTAAAGATCAGGGTTTAAGATTTCAACTTGGATCAAGGGTTGTTGATCCTGATAACGTTGGAAAAGTTGACTGAGCATGCTGCCCAGCTCATTGCCCGGTGTGGCAAAAATGGTCACTTTCAATGGCTGTTTTAATGATTGAGCCAAGCGAATACTTTCGGGTGATAGACTGTTTCGTTGATTTTTAGTGAGATCGATAGAGACTGAATACAATTGGCTGAACCAAGCTAAAATACCCATCACCAACAAAAACAAAATAAGGAAAACAGTGGATTGCAGGCGAATTTTATTGCGTGCTACTTTATCCATAATCATAGCAGGCGTTCCCGATCTAACTGACGAATCGTGAGGACTAAAAAGACCGTGATAAATATTAGGTAGTAGGCGACATCGGCGGTATTAAATACACCTTCGAGCATGGTTTGATGATGCTGTAATAGCGATAGATAGGATACAACATCCTGATTGCCGGGTAATGCTTCACCGATCCAGTCGATGATCCAGAGCATCAGTAGAGCACCAAATGTGCCGACTGCGGCAATAGTCTGGTTTTCAGTCAGACTTGATAGATAGAGCCCTATCGCTGCGAATGAGCTAAGCAATAACAGCATCGAAATATAAATAGACAGGAGCTTGCCAACATCGATTGCAGTGCCGATGAATAACGACAATGGCATCAGCATGAGCACACTCACGAGGATGAACACAAAGAAAAATAGCCCGAGAAATTTCCCCAGCACAATTTCAGTCATGCTGATCGGTGATGAAATGAGTAAGGTGAGTGTTTTGTTGCGCTTCTCTTCTGCAATAGAGCGCATGGTGATGAGTGGCATGATCATTAGCAATATAATCGCAGCAAGCGAGAATAGCGGCGCTATCACAATATCAGTGACGCCAGGTATATTATCTAATTGCAATAACTGAGGTTGCAACAAAAAAAAATTGTCTATTTGTGTGAGAAACATATAACCAAGCAACACTTGAACGACTGCAAGAACTATCCATGCCAATGGTGATAGAAACAGCGTGCTGATTTCGCGTTTGGCAATGGTTAAAATCATACTCCAGCTTCCTCGGCATCGACTGATGCCCCATCAGAGTTTTCATCCTGAGTAAGCTCGATAAATAAATCTTCCAGTGAGCGCTGGTCGGGAATTAGTTCGAATAATTCCCATTGCTGTTGTACCGATTGCTCAACAATAGCCTGTGCTGGCGACTCGCCATCAAAGAATAGTTTGAAATGATGTTCGTCAATAGCGTCCACACGGGTTACTCGATCTAGCTGTTTAAGTTGTTCGATAGTAGGTGGTTGATTTAATCCAATCGTAAAACTCGGAACCTGACTCAAATTTAAGGCTTCAATAGATGAATGATAAATTAACTCACCTTGTTGAATGATTTGCACCCGATCACAGGTTGCCTGTACTTCGGACAAAATATGAGTGGATAATATAACGCTATGATCTTGCCCCAGTGTTTTTATCAAGCGCCGAATATCGCGCATTTGAATCGGGTCAAGACCCACCGTGGGTTCATCCAATACAATAACCGAAGGATTGTGAATAATGGTCTGAGCGATACCGACTCGTTGCTGGTAGCCCTTTGATAGATTACCAATCAGACGTTGACCAACATCGGTCAGCCCGCATTGCTGTTTTGACTCATCGATGGCTTTCCTCATGGACTGTTTGTTAATTCCACGCAACTGAGCGCAATATTTAAGATACTCATCCACACTGGCCTCACGATAAACCGGCGGATGTTCTGGCAAATACCCCATTTGTCGTTTTGCTTCACGAGGTGATTCGATGATGTCGAATCCATTGATGGTGACCTGCCCTTCAGAAGGCGCCAAATTGCCCGTCAGAATTTGCATTGTAGTCGACTTACCCGCCCCATTAGGCCCCAGAAAGCCCAATACTTCTCCCGCATTCAGGCTAAAGCTGAGATTCTTGATTGCCGGGTGATTCTGGTAAAAGCGGGACAAGTTTTCGACCTGTACGACAGCGGGTAATGGCATGTTTTGGTTAATTAATATCAGTGAACTAATGATACGGCTTTATTGGTTTTATTACAGCCAAAAAAAAACCGACAAAGGTCGGTTTTTTTTGAATTCTTTAAGCAAATTAAAATTACTTGATTTTAGCTTCCTTATATTCAACATGCTTGCGTACAACTGGATCGTACTTCTTCATAACAAGCTTGTCAGGGGTATTCTTTTTGTTTTTGTCGGTTGTATAGAAGTGGCCAGTGCCAGCGCTAGAAACCAGTTTAATTAAATCTCTCATTGTATAACTCCTAACACTTCTCGCCGCGCTTTCGCATATCGGCAATAACTAAATCAATACCATTTTTATCAATGATACGCATGCCTTTAGCGCAAAGGCGAAGCTTTAACCAACGGTTTTCAGATTCAACCCAAAACTTATGGCTTTGCAGGTTAGGTAAAAAGCGACGACGTGTTCTGTTGTTCGCGTGTGAAACGTTGTTTCCGGAAATAGGTTTTTTACCTGTGACTTGACATACCCGGGACATGATTTACTCCGTCTTTAAATAGCGACATTGCTTTTGAGGGCGCGAACTTTACCAGAACAGTAGATTAGCTTCAAGCATTTAAGGATTTTAAATGCACTGTTTTTCAATCAGTTGTGGATTCCTTTTCACGAGAGTGCAATATAAGATACTACTTATAATTTTACTAGCTGGATTAATTGGATGGACATCGTTTTTATACGAGAATTACAGATAGAAACAGTGATTGGTATTTACGACTGGGAGCGTAAGGTTAGGCAGATGATTAGCCTTGATATCGATATGGCAACGGATATTCACAAAGCTGCGACGACTGATAATATCGATGACACCTTAAGTTATAGAACGGTCGCTATGCATTTGATTAAGTATGTCGAACAAAGCGAGTTTGAGTTAGTTGAAACGTTGGCGGAAAAAATTTGCGCTATTATTATTGAAGAGTTTAAAGTGCCATGGGTCAAACTCACGTTAAGTAAACCAGGTGCAGTCAAGGGATCTCGATCGGTTGGTGTGATTATCGAGCGGGGTAAAAAACCAGTATGATTAATAATGTCTATATTGGTGTCGGCAGTAATGTAGTTGCCAGATACAATATCAGGTGGGCATTAAAAGAAATGCGTGCAGCCTTTGGGAAACTTGACCAATCGCCAGTTTATCAGTCCGCTTCTGTTGGCTTTGATGGGGATGACTTTCTTAATTTAGTTGTTAAGTTTGAGACTAGACTTGAAGTAACCGCTGTCGTGAGTCAACTTAGAGAGATAGAGGACGCGTTGGGCCGAGATCGCACACAGCCGCGTTTTTCAAAACGGCCTATCGATTTAGATATTCTGTTATATGGTGATATGGAAACAAATCAACCGGGTATTCAGGTTCCAAGAGATGAAATTCTTGAGTCCGCCTATGTCCTGAGGCCACTGTGTGATCTTTCTCCCCATTTACTTCATCCTCAGCAGCAGCAGAGTTACCTAGACCTCTGGCAAGCAATGGAACCCGATGCACCGCGGCTTGACCTTGTGCATATGGATTAAAGCACTAATTCGAATCTAATCAAATTAATTGCCGGATCAGGTTAGCCAACTAATGATTTAAGTGCATTAACGAGTGTCTGACATTCGTCATCTGTTCCGACGGATATTCTAAGGTGGTTATTAATTCGTTTAGCGTTGAAATGGCGAACTAAAATGCCTTGTTTTCTTAATTCACTATAAAGCGTTAGTGCTAATGCACTTTGGTGCTGAACAAACAAGAAGTTGCTACTAGATGGCAGTACGTTAAAGCCAAGCTCGAACAATGCCTTGGTTAGCCAGTTCCTGCTAGCCACTACTTGGTCGCTACATTGTTGAAAATAGGCGTTATCACCAATAGAGGCGATAGCAATAGCACTGGCCAAACTGTCTATTGGATAAGAGTTGAAAGAGTTCTTTACCCTCTTTATGCCTTTAATTAAGTCAGCATGACCCAGAGCGTATCCGACGCGTAAGCCAGCTAAGCTGCGCGATTTAGACAAGGTTTGAACTACTAGCAAGTTAGGGTATTGATTAATCAAACGAACGGCAGATTCTGTACCAAAGCTGACGTAGGCTTCATCAATGATTACCACAGAATTTGTGTTCTTGAGTATGGTCTCTATTGAATCAAGGCCTAGTGCTATGCCAGTTGGTGCATTTGGGTTTGGGATAATGATGCCACCATTGGGCTGTGCGTAATCTTCAAGTGTCACGCAAAAGTTATCATCTAAGGCTACCGTTTTGAAATCGATCTGATATAAACCGCAATAGACAGGATAAAAGCTGTAACTGATGTCGGGAAATAATAAGGGTTTTGAATGTTTGAAAAAGGTCTGAAAACTATGGGCTAAGACTTCGTCTGAACCGTTGCCGATAAAAACTTGATTCGCTTCAAGTCCATGATAGGACGCAATAGTATTGGCCAAGTCAGTTGATTCAGGGTCGGGATAAGATCGCAGCGTTTCAATTCGAAAAGATTCTATGGCTTTCGATACCGCAGGCGATGGTGGGTACGGATTTTCATTCGTATTGAGTTTGATATAATTCATACCCTGCGGTTGCTCACCCGGAACGTATGGGTCGAGTTGGTGCACGATGTCAGTCCAGTATTGGCTCATTATTCTCAGAGAAGTCCTAGGTTTAGTTGCTTAGAAGACGGCCGCCATCAATAGTGATGACTTCGCCCGTAATATAATCATTGTTGATTAGAAATAATACAGTTTGAGTAATATTGTCTAGATGGCCAATTTTTTGTAACGGAATCTTATCCAAAATTACCTGTTGCTCTTCGTCACTTCGACTGGCCTCTGGCCACAGTATAGCGCCAGGCGCGATGCCATTAATTCGTACTTCTGGCGCCATATCTAACGCCAGCGATTTGACTAGCATTTGATTAGCGGCTTTGGCGCTACAATACAAACTATAATTTTTTAGTGGCGATGTCGCATAAATATCGAGCAAATTAATAATGCAGCCTTTGGTTTGTTTCAGGGCGGGGTAGCATGCCTGTGATAAGAACAAAGGTGCTTTTAAATTGCTACCGAGTAAGTCGGTCCAATCCTGTTCGGTTATTGACCCTAATGGTGTCGAATAAAAGCTGGATGCATTATTAACTAAAATATCGAGTTGGCCAAACGCTTGAGACGATTTTTGGGCCAGCGACTCAATATCGGCAATGTCCGATAGTTCAGCTTGGTAACGTATCGAAGAACCAGGTCGTAAACTATTGAACTCTGCTTCGAGAGCTTGTGCATTGAGACTTGACGCGTGGCTAGTATTACCAGTGATATTCTGACTTGAATGGCGATGATGGATGATGAGATTTGCACCATTTTGATGTAAGGTTCGCGCAATCTGAGCACCAATGCGGTTAGCTGCGCCGGTTACAAGAGCGGTCTTTCCAGCAAACAATTGTTTTTCAGCCAATATTTTTCCGACGAACAGACGTTAAGAGAGCAAATAAACAGAATGTCATCATATCATTCTCAAGAGCAGATGCTAGCGCAATTGCCAGAACCGAGTGCGCTAGAGATCAAGCATAGTAGTAAGTTGATCGAACTGATTGTTAGTGAAATTGAACGCGATGGCGTCATGTCGTTTCATGATTATATGAATCGAGTTCTGTATGAGCCGGGTTTGGGCTACTACAGTGCCGGTACGGCAAAATTTGGGGCGGCGGGTGACTTCATTACTGCACCTGAATTATCGCCTTTGTTTGGACAGTGTCTAGCCCAGCAATTCGAGTCAATATTCTCACAGGGGTGTTCTCGCCAAGTGCTTGAATTTGGTGCTGGCAGTGGACGGCTATGTGAACAAATTTTGTCGAATTTAACCAGCCCAGTGCGATATAGCATCATTGAAGTTAGTGCTGATTTAAAGGCTCGTCAGCAGCAGTATTTGCAGGGCACATTATCGCCCTCCTTATTCGCAAGCATCGAATGGTTAGAGTCATTGCCAGTGAATTTTGACGGCATCATGTTTGGGAACGAAGTGTTGGACGCCATGCCAGTAAACGTCATTTTAAAAGACGGTGAATGGCAAGAGTTGGGTGTTGGGTTTGATGATGGGCGGTTTGTCTGGCAGCCCTATATAAGTCCGAATAACCTGACTCAAAGCGATGCAGTCAAAACTATGCTTAAGGTCGAGGCTGATCTGGTTGGCGCAGGTTTTGGCGCCTTACCAGAAGGTTATTGCACTGAAATTAATCTAAACTACAGACCTTGGCTCGAAGCGTTGTATGCGAGCTGTCATCAAGCAGTTATATTGATGATCGATTATGGTTACGAGCAGGCACAGTATTATCACCCAGACCGAAGCAGTGGCACACTGACCTGTTACTATCGACATCGAACCCATCCCGATCCCTTTGTTTACCCAGGATTACAGGACATCACTGCATTTGTCGACTTTGATGCCTTTGCAGATGCCGCAGTTGACGCTGGCTTCACTATTAGCGGATTAACTAGCCAACGTCAGTTTCTACTTTGTAATGGATTATTAGAAGCTGCTGAAGCAGTAAGTAAAGCGGGTAATACTCAAGCACAGGTTGAAACTGCACAGCAAATCAAAACGCTCACTTTGCCTAGCGAAATGGGTGAGAGATTTTTAGTGATTGGGTTACAGAAAAACTTAGATATTGAGATTAAAGTAATGGCGACGCTGACCGGCAGAAGATAATGGATACAATTCAAATCATTATACTGGCGATTGTTCAGGGACTGACTGAATTTTTACCCGTATCGAGCTCGGCACATTTGATTTTGGTACCGATGCTGTTGCAGTGGCCAGATCAGGGGCTAGTGTTTGATATTGCCGTGCATGTTGGATCGCTAATGGCGGTACTCATTTATTTTCGTGTTGAAGTAATCGATATGCTGATTGCTTGGAGTCGAAGCTTAGTGGGTGGTGGCGTAACTTCCAATAGCCGTTTAGGTTGGTGGGTCATTTTGGGTACGGTGCCAGCGGTTATTATTGGTTTTTTGTTCAAAGGTGTCATCGAATCTGACTTGCGCTCACCCTGGGTGATTGCAATCACCACCATTGTCTTTGGATTGTTGCTTTGGTTTGCTGATACACGTAAGTCAAAACAGCGTAGCGAGTATGAATTGAAGTTGCCAGATGTCGTGACTATAGGTTTATTTCAAGCCGTTGCTCTAATCCCAGGTACTTCGCGCTCTGGCATTACGATGACTGCTGGACTACTACTGGGTATGACTCGGCAGGCGGCAGCGAGATTTTCATTCTTATTATCGATACCACTTATCCTCGCAGGTGGTGTATTACAAAGCGTAGAGCTGGCGCAGTCGGTGCAAACAATTGACTGGTTCGCCTTAAGTTTAGCGATTACTTTATCGGCGATCAGTGCGGGTCTGTGTATTCATTTGTTCTTAGGCTTGATCGAAAAAGTAGGGATGATGCCTTTTGTTATTTATCGACTATTGCTTGGCGTGATTTTAATCGCCCTACTAGTTTAAATAGTTGAATAAGGGCACCCCGTTTGAATTGCATTTGCGGCCACTCTGGTTTGGGTTGGCTTATACTCTGCTGCTAGTGGTGGCTGTGCTGTCGTTAGCACCGGCTACCCCTAATGTTGGAGGCAGTGATAAGTTGGGGCACTTTCTCGCCTATGCGGTGCTTTCAATTGTTTTTAGCATCATCATTCGGCAGCGACTATCACTATGGTGGGTTTTATTTGGTTTGATTGCCTTTGGGATTTTGATGGAATACTTACAGGGCTTAACCGGATATCGATATGCCGACCCTGAGGACGCGTTGGCCAATAGTATCGGCGTAGTCTTTGGTTTGCTGTTTCATTTTTCGCCTTTACGGCGGGTTTTGCTAAAGGTGGATGCCTACCTACATTGTTTGCGCTTGCGTTAGCGCCCGCTTCTCAGATTTAATTAGTTCAAGTCGCAGGTTATATATAGCGTCACCGAGTGCTTTGCCTTCCAAACCACTTTGGGTGACTTTGCTGATGTCAGCATGACAGAGTTTATCGGCTAGTTGATTGACGAAAGCTGCCTGAGGGTAGGGGTTGTTTTCAAAGGTTGTTCGACCGCGGGCATCAGACAAGCAGGCTTGTACCATCTTTTTGAAGCGCTCCGGCTTTCGAAATACATCTGTTTTAATAAAAAGCTTGAGTAAAGTAGCGGGTTTAAGGTCGAATACTCGGTGAACGTGAGTGTGGTATTCGGTCGTGATCAATGCCAACTCAGTATGGGCTTTGGGTACTTTCCAGCGCTTGCAAAAAGACTTTACTAATTTTACACCACGTTGCTCGTGTCCATGGTGGCTCGGCAGAATATCGACGGCTGTTGTGGCTTTGCCCAAATCGTGCATGAGTACGGCGAATCGGGTCTCACTATCAAAATTAAGCTCGGCACTTTTTTCTAGCGCCATCATGACGTGAATACCGGTGTCGATTTCAGGATGATATTTTGCCGTTTGCGGCACACCATAAAGACCCTCTATTTCGGGAAAAAGAGTCGCGAGAACATCACATTCACGCAAAGTCTCAAAAAATATCGAAGGATTGCGTTCACCGAGTGCGCGTGACATTTCTGTCCAAACGCGTTCGGCCACGAGCGCACCCAGCTCACCACTCTCACCCATCTTGCGAATCAGTTGAATGGTTTCTGGTGCCAGTTTAAACCCAAGATGGTGGAATCGAGAGGCGAAACGGGCGATTCTTAATACGCGAACAGGGTCTTCAGAGAAAGCATTTGAGACATGGCGAAGGATGCGATTTTCGAGATCAGCTTGTCCCCCATAAGGATCGATTAAGTTACCGTGCTTATCTTCTGCAATGGCGTTAATGGTCAGATCACGTCGGGATAAGTCTTGTTCAATAGTAATTGTCGGGTCAGTATTAAATTCGAAGCCATGATAACCCGGACCAATTTTTCTTTCATTACGCGCAAGCGCATACTCTTGCTTTGTTTTGGGATGTAAGAAAACAGGAAAGTCTTTGCCAACCGATTGATAGCCAGCAATTCGCATTTGCTCGACAGTCGCGCCAGTAATAACCCAGTCGATATCGGTGAAAGGCAGGTTGAGTAGACGGTCGCGAACACAGCCACCGACGCGGTAGGTATTCATTGTTTTGGTTTTAGATCTGCATTGCTGTTTAAGGAATGATCTTGTCTGAAATCATCGTAGTGTTTATTGCGATTGAATAAAACGCCAATGTTTTGAATATATTGTGTCAAGCTAGTTGTACCATTACCTTTGGTATCACAAACACTCGGTGTTTGTAGTGAGCGATAATTATCCATAGTAAACAGCTTTCCCGGCAAGCATTGCAATACAAAGGCTTGAAGCTTTGAAAGGCCTTTTCCCAACGGGATGATACGACAGGTGAGCCCCATTGATACTTTAATTAATTCTAAAATTTGTTTTAGGGTTAAGACTTCTGGGCCACAAAGTGGGTAGCGTTTTCCATGTGTAGCACTGTCATTAATGGCATTGATTACTGTTGTAACTAAATCACCAACGTAAATGGGCGTTAGTTTGCTATTGGCACAAGCCAAGGGAAAGAAGCCAATGCAGTATTTTAAAATGCCAGCAAATTGGTTGATGAACTGATCATTCAGGCCAAACACAACGGATGGTTGAAAGCTGGTGACATGTAAGTCTTTTTGGCCAAAAGTATGTAATAGATTTTCCCCTTCGCCTTTGCTTCGCAAGTAACGGCTGGTGCCGCGGGCCTGATCAGCACCAAGAGCACTTAGGTGCAATAGCCGTTTAACCTTGTTGTGAGTGCAGGCTGAGACTAGGGTCTTAACAAAATCAACATGTACTTTTCTAAAGTCATTTTTTTTGCGTTCGTGCAAGATACCGATTAAGTTGATGATGGCATTTTGACTTTGACATAGTCGGTTAAGCTCGCTGCTATCGAATACATCTGATTGTACCAGCTGAATTTTGGCATGAAGGGCCAGTGCTCTGTGTCGATGGAGTCGTCGACAAGGGATGGTAACTTGGTAGCCTTTATTTGCGAGCTCAAAAGCTAATGATTGGCCTATAAAACCACTACCACCTAAAAGTAATACTTTATTCAAATGCATTCAGAAATAGTCTCAGCTTTGCTACGGTTTGCTTTTATTGGTGTTATTACTTCGTCGACGTTGTGGCGAACGACTAGTGGGTTTCTTTTTACCATCTGCGGCATGCTGGGGTGGCTTCGCTTTTTTCATTCTAACGGGTGGTAAAGGTGTTGAAATCATTTCATTACTGATGCGCACGGTTGGCAATGATGTTTTAATATAATGCTCAATATCCATTAAGTTCATGGCATAGTCTTCACAGGCGAAACTAATAGCGGTGCCCGAGTTGCCAGCTCGCGCTGTTCGTCCAATACGATGAACGTAATCCTCACCTTGATCAGGTAAATCATAATTAAATACGTGAGTAACATCTGGAATGTGGAGTCCACGAGACGCAACATCAGTAGCTACTAGGATTGAATATTCACCCTGGTGAAATTTTTTCAGCAGACTTTCACGTTTGTTTTGTTGAATGTCACCAGAGATGATTGCAGCTTCAAGGCCATTACCTTGCAGATATTCCCAAATTCGAATCGTGGCATGTTTGGTGTTAGCAAAAATAATACTTCGCTCTGGTTTAAGTTGTTGGATCAAGCCAATTAATAGAGGGATTTTCTCCTGGTTGGAAGGGTGATAGACCGTTTGTTCTATGCGCTCAACTGCAGGTGTATCCGATTGAATTTGTACCAGTTGCGGTTCATTCATATGTTCGTAGGCAAGTTCTAGCACCTTATGTGCCATAGTGGCAGAAAACAACATGTTCAATCTTTTCTCCGGCTCAGACAGACGGCGAAGCATGAAACGAACATCCTGAATAAAACCCATGTCGAACATACGGTCAGCTTCATCCAGAATGAGCACTTCGACTGATTTTAAGTTGAACAATTTTTGTTTAAAAAAGTCGATCAATCGACCAGGCGTGCCGATAAGGATATCAACACCTTCTTCAAATTGTTGCTTTTGCTGTTCATACGCTTTGCCGCCATAACAAATCGCGAGTTTTAGCGGTACGTCGGCTAGCAAAGCACTCGCGTCAGTATGAATTTGTAACGCCAGTTCGCGCGTGGGTGCTAGTATTAAAGCTCGTGGTTTGCCTGGTGAGGCCACGGCTTGATCAGCTGACAGAAGCTTCTGTGCGCAGGCAAGTAAAAAAGCCATGGTTTTGCCAGTCCCAGTTTGTGCTTGACCAGAGACGTCTTTACCTTTTAACAGTAACGGTATGGACTCGGCCTGAATGGGCGTGCAACGTTTAAAGTTTAGCTTGTCCAGCGCGGCCAACAGGCTTGCATCCAGTGCTAATGAACTGAATTCGATGTCAGTTAGATGTTGGTCACTCATAGTTTTGGGGTTTACCCTAAAAGCTTTAAAGGTCTATAGTATCAAATTGTAAAATAATCTGCGCTGTGATTTGAAAAACAGCTCAATCGTCCATATATACAAAATTCCAAGTGTTGTCAGCTTGTAGAATTCTTATGCACTTTAGAATGAGCAGCTATTGACAGTAAAAATTGATAATATAAATTGGTCGTCAATTGGGGCTACAATTAGTTAATTGGTCCCTTTTGATTTACCCATAGTTCGGAGAAGCACGTGAGTGATAAAATTGTTTACCTTTCAGACGAAAGTTTTGACGTTGATGTACTGCAAGCAGATGGTCCTGTGTTAGTTGACTATTGGGCCGAATGGTGTGGCCCTTGCAAAATGATTGCGCCGATTTTGGAAGAAATTGCAGCTGAGTATGATGGTCGCGTAACCGTTGCTAAACTCAATATTGACGAAAATGCTGAAACGCCACCTAAGTATGGTATTCGAGGTATTCCTACACTAATGTTGTTTAAAGGCGGTTCGGTTGAAGCAACTAAAGTAGGCGCATTATCAAAGTCTCAGTTAACTGCTTTTATCGATAGTAATATCTAGAGTACGCAACCCTGGTATAAAAAATATTTCAAATAGTGCCGTCCTTGTGGACGGCTTTATTTTACTGTGCTAACCTCACGGAATCGTGGCCATACTTCTAGATGGCTAATTCAGAAAAGCGCATAATCCTTAATCTTTCCCGAATTTCCAATTTAATTATCCGCCTGAAACCCCCTAAAACTATCCTTGTGCATTCTTTATTATGAATCTTAGTGACCTGAAGCAAAAAACTGTTCCTGAATTGATCGATATACTAAAAGGGATGGGTGGTGATCATTCTTCACGCATGCGTCGACAAGATATTATCTTTAGTATTTTGAAGGCTCAGGCAAAAAAAGGTGAAGATATTTTTAGTGAAGGCGTACTGGAAATATTACAAGATGGTTTTGGTTTTTTGCGTTCTGCCGATAGCTCCTACCTTGCCGGTCCAGACGATATCTATGTTTCACCTAGTCAGATAAGACGTTTTAATTTACGTACTGGCGATACCATAAGCGGTAAAATTAGACCGCCTAAAGATAACGAACGTTATTTCGCTTTGCTTAAAGTTGATCAAATCAACTTCGATCTACCAGAAAATGTTAAGCACAAAGTGTTGTTTGAAAATTTAACACCGCTGCATGCCAATAATCGCCTTAACCTTGAGCGAGGCAATGGCAGTACTGAAGATATTACCGCTCGAATTATTGACCTCGTTTCACCGATAGGTAAGGGTCAGCGTGGTTTGGTCGTTTCGCCGCCGAAGGCGGGTAAAACTTTAATGCTGCAAAATATTGCACAAAGTATCGCTAGTAATCATCCTGAATGTTACTTGATCGTGTTATTGATCGACGAGCGCCCTGAAGAAGTCACAGAAATGGAGCGTATGGTTAAGGGCGAAGTGGTTGCCTCGACTTTTGATGAACCTGCCAGTCGCCATGTTCAGGTAGCCGAAATGGTGATCGAAAAAGCCAAACGATTGGTTGAACATAAGATTGATGTGGTTATTCTGCTCGATTCCATTACCCGTTTGGCACGTGCTTACAATACGACTATTCCTTCATCAGGCAAGGTCTTGACTGGTGGTGTTGATGCACATGCATTACATCGTCCAAAGCGCTTTTTTGGTGCGGCCCGTAACATTGAAGAAGGCGGAAGCTTGACCATTATCGCTACGGCTTTAGTTGAAACAGGTTCGAAGATGGACGAGGTTATTTACGAAGAGTTTAAGGGTACCGGTAATATGGAGATCCACATGGATCGTAAAATTGCTGAAAAGCGAGTATTTCCTGCACTCAATATTAATCGTTCTGGAACGCGCCGCGAAGAATTATTGCTGGGCCAAGAAGAGCTACAGAAAGTTTGGATATTACGTAAGTTCTTGCATTCAATGGATGAAATTGACGCGATGGAGTTTGTATTGGGTCGTATGCAAAACAGTAAGACCAACGTCGAATTTTTTGATCAAATGAAGAAGTAGTTAATGACCAAGGTTCATTCGATTGAACCCATTATAGGTCGCAATCCCCGCATTATTATACTCGGTAGTATGCCGGGTATAATTTCAATTAATGCAATCCAATATTATGCAAATCCGCGTAATTTATTCTGGATGGTCCTAGAAGATTTGTTCGGTATTGATATTAACGCCAGCTACGAATTTAAAGTACAGCAGGTACAACAGTTACCCCTAATTATATGGGACACACTCAAATCCTGTCATCGTGAAGGCAGTCTTGATTCTAAAATTCTAAGTACTGATCTTGAAGCAAACGATATCGGTGCTTTATTAAAGCGATTTCCGACTGTGCAGGCGATTGCATTTAATGGCGGCGCCTCCGCTAAATATTTCGATCGTTTGGTAAGGCCTCAGTTATCGAAAGATTTGAACGTTGAATTATTTAAAATGCCATCGACTAGCCCAGCCAATGCTGGCATGAAACAACAACAAAAATTGGAAATTTGGCGAAAGCTTTGTCGATTCATTTAAGTTAGTATTATTTAGGCTTTTTAGCCCTTATTGGGAAGCCTTCAAATCTTGGAACTTGTGATACGGTGTCATACCAGTTAGCTCTGTCACTCCAAAAGATATTGTCTTCAGGCAGAATGCCCGGATCGTCGTTTAAGCTTCCAGCCGGTATAATTACCTTCCCACTCTTAGCGCTGATATAAGGTACCAGAGAGCCACAGTGAGTGCAGAAACTCTTTGAGATAACATCGGGTTCATCGGGTACAAAATGAACAATTTTATCTTCACCTGCTAGCCATTCCAGTCGATCGGGTGTGGTAAATATATTAGACGCATGAGCGCTACCTGTTGACCGCCGACATTGGCTGCAATGGCAAATATGAAAAGCGCTAAAAGGACCCGTAGCTGCGTATTTCACTTTGCCACAAAGGCATTCGCCGTTTACTTTATTGCCCATTTGACTTTACCTTATTGTGAGTGTGTTTTGACTTTCAATGAGTCTCTCGATGACTTCATCAAAGCGGCTTTGATCAATATTGGCAAATGCAAACCGAATAAAGTTATCCTGTTGTGGCCCAAAATAGCTACCGGGTAGAGTGATAACTTCAAAATCTTGAATCAGTCGCTTGACTACGTCTCGAGATGGCTGCTTAAACGGGTGCTCGACGTAGGCGAAATAAGCACCGGCTGAGATGAGTCTATATTTAAGTTTTGGATGCTCAAAAGCTGCTTTAATTGCGATGGCTCTTTGTTGTAATTGTTGTGCTTTATCTGCCTTCCAATCATCTAGGTTTTGCAGGCCATAGAGTGCAGCCAACTGGCCAACATGAGGCGCACTAATCGCCGTGCAATCCTGTACTTTTTTCATTTGGTCAAAGAATGCTGCGCTGGCTGCAACAGCGCCTGTTCTATATCCAGTGAGACTGAATACCTTTGAGAAGCTGTATAAATGTATAAAATTATTGCCCCAATCTGAACTCTGGAATAACGTGTGAGGAGGCTCTGAACTGTCAGAAAAATCGCGATAAGTTTCATCTATAATTAATGCGATATTATGCTGTTTAGCAATTTGATAAAAAGCTGCAATGCATTCTTTGGAGTAGATGGCGCCAGTTGGATTATTAGGCGTGACTAACACAATAGCCCTAGTTTTTGAGTTGATTAACGCTGCCACTAGATTGTAATCGGGTATCGCTGTTTGCGTATTAAAGGGTAAAAATTGAGTTTTAACTCCTCGGGTGGATAACCACATTTCGTGATTGAAATAACAGGGGAGGGGTATGATGACTTCATCTCCTGTGGCACAAAGGGTGTCGATAACGGAGCAAAAAGCTTGGTTACACCCCGCCGTTATCATTAGGTCGTCAGCATTGATATTGGCTTGATAACGATGATTGATGTTATCCGCGAGTGCTTCACGCAAAGGTAAAATTCCACGGATATCGGTGTAAGTTGCCCCTTTGCCTTGCTTGATTAATTTAGCAAGGTGGTCGAGCAATGATTGCGCCGGAAGATGCCCAGGCACTGCCTGACACATATCGATGAGGCGGTCCGATGTCGGGTTAGTGACCCATGACCAGGCTTCGGCGATGGGGGCCGATGCGCACTCGATAACGTTTGGATTGAAGTTCATCATTTCTCTGCGTAAATGTCGGTTGGATAATATGAAATTATGGCTTTAATGACTAGTGCTGTTAGTCATGTTGTCGTGACATAATGGGGCATCTTTTTACTGATAGGAACACCAAATGAAATATTTGCATACGATGGTCAGAGTACATGATCTTGACGCATCTCTGAGGTTTTATTGTGATTTACTTGGATTAGTTGAGACGAATCGATACGTTGATGAAAAGAACGAATTTACGCTGGTATTTTTAGCGGCACCCTATGACGTTAATCAAGTTGAGGCGCAACAAGCACCATTACTGGAGCTGACTTACAACTGGGATGGAGAGGTTTATGAAGGTGGCCGAAACTTTGGTCATTTGGCATTCGCAGTGGATGATGTTTACGCTTTATGTCAAAAAATGCTGGATAACGATGTAATCTTAAACGTACCCCCCAGAGATGGGCACATGGCCTTTGTTCGTTCCCCTGATAATATATCGATAGAGTTATTGCAAAAGGGAGATGCCTTGCCCGTCTGTGAGCCTTGGCAGTCTATGTCTGTTACTGGGGAGTGGTAGATAGATAGAGTAGATAAATAAAGAAGAGATATAACAAATACCAGATAAGTCGAGTTGATGTATCTGGCTTAATTTGGCATCAGCTTTCCAATCAGGTGTATCTTGGCTATAAAATATTTGTTAACTGATAATGGCGATATATAAATCCCTAAAATTCAGCGCCTACCTGTAGCCATATCATTGGCTGAATATGAAAGTGAATCGGATTCCCGAAACAGCGTAGTCAGGATTGCTTACGCTTCCGGTGAATATACGTACCAAGATATTGGCGGTTATTTTGATTATATTTAACGAGAGTTGGGGTTATTGTTAGGTGAAGCTGGACTTGACCCCAGTATTTCTGATCACAGTTGGCCTCACCAAAGAATAAAAGACAGGCACTTGTCAATTAACAATATCCGATTATCCACTTGGCATCAAATATCAAAAAAGAAAAGGAACACCTCAATTTTTAAAGTAACACGATGACCCTATCCATCTCGTCGTAAAATTGATGCCACATGAGGCCGAATGATCCGGACCAATAAACCAGAGGCTATTCCTCTCAACCTATCCCCAATACTTGAGATACTATCGATTGACCGCCAACAATGGTCTCAACAAAGCCTGCAGTTCGAAAAGCTTTACGCCTCACGTTTCGCTAAAAAGTGAAGAGCCCTGAAAAAGACTATCTGACTCAAAATAACCAACCAATAACGAGAAAGCTTCGAGCGTTTTCGGGCAGCTATATTTGGAAAACGGCTTTTAGTTTAAATTCCATTTTTAGTCGAAAATTGATATTTATTTTCTGAAACTGACGGTTTTTTCGAGTTGTAGATTAGGCATTTTAAAAAGTAGCTGTCTAATGTCATTGGTCCAATGTTATTGATGCTAACTTTTTCTTGTCCGTTGACAATGGCGCTTTGATATTATTTTTCTAGAGGGCTGGCTATGCACTGCAAGGGCAAAAACCTTAAATAGGTTAAGTCAATATTTCACCTATTGTCCCACATTTGTTAACTCAACACTTATTGTGGTACTTTATAAAGGCTATATACCTGAGAAACGAAGACCAATGCTCGAACCAAAATTGAGTATAACCATCCTCTTCTTATTACTAATACCACTCAAAACAGAGGGACGTAATGCTGAGGCCATTTGGGACAGTCGATGTGAAGAGTGTCATGGAGAGAACACCAAGTTTGCGCGTAGGTATCTCTGGAATATAGGCGGGGAATTACAGGCTCAGCACCACGTCGACAATTTAAGCCTGTTCATGCGCCAGCATTATATCCCTAATCATGAGATCGAAACGATTCGTAAAATGCTCTTAGAACAGGCCAATTCCCCATTGCGGTTTAGAGATGAATGTAGTGTTTGCCACGGAGACGTTACCGAGTTTGTAAAAAAATCAATCTGGGTTAGAGGTAATGAAGTCACGGGGCGGGAAAGTGGCAAAGATTTAAGAGAGTTTTTGCCCGGCCACCAGAAACTACAACCCAAAGAGGCCAGTTTTTTTCTGCGATTATTTGCTCGTGTTGCGGGTAAACCTTTTTATGTTGAAGAACCCTTGCTGCAGGCGATCACACGGTGATGAGCCGGTGTTAGGCTTTTGACAATTTTTATCAGCGTATTGGAAATTGTATTTCCATAAACCATGAGTTGAATCTACTTCGGTCGTCTAATGCACTGAATCTCATGCATTTTTTCTCCATCTAAAGCGCTCGGCTTTGGATTCCTGCGCCGTCCTGCCATTGCATTGCTGACTCGTGAACCATTGTGCTTTTACATAGGTTGCGTGCGGTGAGGCTCGGAACCCCAACAAGATCAGGGCGTTCTTACCGGACATATATTTCCATGTTCTTTTCTTTTTAGGCCAAATCTCTTTTTAAATCGTAAATTGATAATTATTTTGTGAAACTGATGGTTTTTTCCGATTGTAGATTAGGTTATTTTTAAGAGTGCCTGTCCTTATTGTTGTTTATTCTTAATACCAATAAGTTAGGTTGGTCCGATCCAGTTCAGATTTATCTTATTCGTTATGTGGCAATTAGAAGTTCTCATTGCCTTTGATTCCGAGATTATTAATTTTCGATTTACCCAGTATTTTTAGCAGAAGGTTTCGTAAAGACCGTAAAACCGGATACAGAATAGATGAAATTGTTTTTGACTTAAAAACCCAATAATTTATTCGATTAAAAATTCCTGATCGACTTCCAATTAAGGCCAGTGCATGTATTGCATCTGACCCGTAATAAAGCTGATCGCCCATTTTCAAAACCATTCCTTGATCTATGTCGAGGCCTTGCGCAGTTATCTCATGCAAAACTTCACTATTTTCACGTGCATCAACGATTCTTAAATCTCCAACACTTGCTCTAATTTTTACAACCAAGCAATAGAAATTGCAGGCAGGACATTCCCGATCATAAACGAGCAATATTTCTTCGCGCTTCACTCGCTTATTCCTGCCACATCATGGTAGGAACACCGGTTGCCTAGTGTTCACCATACAGATTCGGCCGTACGGTTTTCCCGCATCCCGCTCCTCGGTCTTACTCACGCTCGCAGTACAAAGCTCCATCGTTACCACCATACCCTTTGCTTTATGTTTAGTGCTTTACACACGGGCTTGATCAGTGATCTGTTAGCAATTAATCGCTTCCACTGTGCCCATGTCAGACTCTTTCGCCCACTACGCCGATTCAACCATTTAAACAGCAGTTCCACAACATGGGAATAGACTTGATATAAGTCTCCCAGATTCCTAATCACACCAAAATAGTGGTCAAACCTGTTAAATTTTGGGTTAGTTTGTCGAGTACTATCGGCTTTTTCATATGCCGTGATTCCTTGATAAACGTTGTGTAACCACCCATGGCTTCCTGTTCGACTAGAATAGGCCTATGCACAACTTGAACATTCAGTTCGTTACAATGCCGTTTTTGACGCCAAAAATGGAGGTTTAAGCTTGGATAACAGGTGTTTGTGGGATGGTTTATTTTTACAACCAATCAGTTAGGTTGGTCCGACCCAGTTCACAGTTCCATAAAGCGGGACGACAGCTCTAAATATCACCCACTAAAAGCCTCAACCGCATTCTGTAATTTGATATCGTTTATATCTATATATCTAAGCTAAAAGTGTGGGTGTTTCAGTTATTTTTTATTTTTTGAAAATTGACATAGGTGGTTAGGGATCCTATGATTCTTAAACTTTCTCAATGCTGTTGACTTTACTTATGGATCTTTCAGGAAAAACTATTTTGGTGATCGGTGCATCAGGTGCACTTGGATCAGAACTTACAAACGTGCTGTCATCAATCGGAGCAAAGGTGTTAGGCACCGCAACCACTAATGACTCCTTAGGAAGCATTCCTGCCAAGGCAGAGGTTAAGCTGTTGTTGGATTTTCAGGAGTCAGATTCGATTCAGGTCTTGACCGATTATCTGATCGCTGCCGATCAACTCGATGGAATTATTAACGCAAGCGGAGTAGTAGCCTTTGGCCCGGTTAGTGAACTAACCGTGGTGACCAGTAATCGACTAACTGCCGTGAACTCGCAAGGCCCTATTCAGCTAATTTCAAAGCTGTTCGGAAAACTCAAAGACTCTTCTATAGCTGGCAATAAGCCCTTCGTGCTGAACATCACCGGCGTGGTTGCAGAAACCCCAATGATGGGCATGGCCGCTTATTGCGGATCAAAGACCGCCATTCACGGATTCTTAATCGCACTTGGCAAAGAATGGCGCCGTGAAGGAATTCGTGTGATTTCGGCAAGACCCGGCCACACCGAAACCGGGCTAGCCTCAAGGGCTATTGCCGGAACGGCTCCAAAATTTCCCGCCGGCATGACAACCGAACACCTTGTTGCTAGGCTCGTTGCTGCCATAGAAGCAGACGAGAAAGATCTAGCTTCTAGCGACTTTTAATTTTATAGCTGTTGCTTCTCAATTCTCCGGCTGGACCTTCAGCCGGAAACATCAGTGGCAAGCAAATTTGCAGGATGCGATATTGGCTCAATTGCCAGCGCAGAGCCCTGATCAAAGACCTTGGACGAGGGTCGATAAAACATCAATTGGTCTATATTTTTTAGACCGAGAATCTCAAAAGAGTATGACGGCCTAGTAACCAAGACCAGAATTATTGTTTAAGGGTGCCTGTCCAATGTCACTGTCATATGCCGTGATTCCTTGGTAAACGTTGTTTAACCACCCATGGCTTCCTGTTCGACCAGAATAGACAATATGCATTACTTGAACAGTCAGCTGGTTACAATACCGTTTTTGGTGCCAAGAATGGAGGTTTAAGCTTGGATAACAGGTGTTTGTAGGATGGTTTATTTTTAAAATCAATCAGTTAGGTTGGTCCGACCCAGTTCACAGTTCCATAAAGTGGGACGACAGTTCTAAATATCACCTACTAAAAGCTTCAACCAAATTATATAATTTGACATCGTTTATATCTATATACCTTAGCCAAAAGTGTGAGTGTCTCAGTTATTTTCCTATGCTTAAAAGACATCGGTTAATGGAACTATAGAGCATTTTTAAGAATATTGGACTATGAACAATACTGTACGTTATTTCGTCCGGCTGTTTTTGCTGAATAAAGCGCTTTATCTGCATTTTTGATAATCATGGAAATCGAGGTGCTTTTGTCAGGTCCGAGTGTAGTCACACCAATGCTTAGTGTCACTACACTCGCGATTAGCGATGAATTATGTTCTAGAGCCAGCCTTACTAAATTTAAGCGCGCGCTTTCCGCTAAGATTAACGCAGTTTTCTTATCAACGTTCGGAAGAATAACGGCAAATTCCTCCCCCCCATATCGAGCAATTAAATCGCTGTCTGCGCGAAAAAAACTTGAATTAATCGATCTAGCTACTTGCTGGAGGCAGATATCACCTGCCTGATGACCATAACTGTCATTATATTGTTTAAAATAGTCAATATCGCAAATCATCAGGGTCAGATGTGTTTTTTGACGGCTTTGTCTGTGGACTTCAATCACGAGGGTTTCATCAAAGTGACGCCGATTTGCAATATTTGTCAGTGCATCAGTACGGCTTAATTGGTTAAGGTTATGATTGGCTTCATTAAGATTTTTGTAGGCCTTATTCAGTTGAATATTTTCAGAAGCTCGTTCTTTTATTACTTCTTCGAGAGTTTCTTTATGGTGTAATAGTTCCTTTTCTGCTTGCCTGAGTTTCCCCTCAATTACTTTTAGATGGGTTACATCAACGGACTCAATCGAAAACCCTTTGATGCTGCCATCAGTATCGAAATCGGGGATATAGTGGCCGATGATATGCCCTACGCTTCCGTCAGCCTTGTTCAGAGTCCGTTCAAAGCGTTGTGGTTCGCCAGCTAGCACTTTACGAATATGTGGTTTATTCAGAGAATACAAGTGTTTACCTACCAGCTCCTTGAATGTGATACCTATAAGCTCCTCTGGTTTTTTCCCGAACCATTCAGAATAGGCATGATTAGCGAAGCGCAATCGTAAATTACTATCCCAATACCCAATCATATTGGGTAAGTCATCAACGATGGAGGAAATGAGTTGTTCTCGGCTGGTGCGGGCTCTCAATACTGATTCGGCTTGATTAGCACGAGATATAAAATACTGGCTAAAAGCGCCAAATACTAATGCAGTAATAAATATATAACCGCGCATCCATAGTTTGTGTCGGTCGTTAGCAAGTAACTCAGTGAGGAACTCACTCTGGCCGATAAGAAAAGACTCTACAGCGGCTTCGATCAGCACAAGTAACAAGCCGACACTTAAAGAATAAAAAATAATCATTTCAATAACACGACTTTTAGAAAAGTTTGTCTTATATAAATCACACTTTTGCCTCTTAACGAATCCTATCATGGTAATTCGAGCTAGAATATATTTCCCTCAATTATTGTCTAGAAGTGGAACTCCGAGTTTTTAGGCAGATGACTTTTCAGCCATTTTTTTGATATCAAAAAAATGGTTGTCGAATTTATTGAGAAAGGTAATTTTACCAAGAAATCTATTTAGCGTTTTTCAAGCCTAATAAATATTGTTCTAGGTATTGTTGTTGGGCAATTGCAGAAGTTATAAACTTCTTGAGTGGACAACAACCTTAAATAAACTGATACTTTCCCTCCAGAGTTGAGTGATTAGAGATAGAAGATAATTTACCTCAATTTAAGGGAAAAGATGATCTGACTTCGTAAGGTGAGGTTATTTGAAATATTTTAATAAAAAAGCCTGATATGAATCAGGCTCATTTATTGAAAAAAGAAATTTAGAATGTAAATTCTTTTCTAAATCGCACTTTATGAATCACAAGAACCTCATTTTATACGGTGAGGTTTCATCTTATGTTTCGCTCCACGCTTGTCGTTGTTTAATCCCATTTAAGCGCGCCGCCAGTTTGATATTCCGTTACTCGTGTTTCAAAGAAGTTCTTTTCTTTTTTAAGGTTGGCCTGCTCGTCTAACCACGGCAATGCGTTTGTAGCACCAGGGAAAGGCGTTGCATGGTTTAGTTTGCTCGCTCGGCGATTGGCAATGAAACGGAATTGAGCAATATGATCAGTCGCGTTGTAGCCCAGAATTGGATCAGGTAGCAAATAGTGCGCATATTGAGCTTCTGCCGCTTCGGCTTCTTCCCACATGTTCTGGATTGCTTTTGGATCGAGCTTTACTTTTTCTTCGATAATAATCTGGTTGCAAACGCGAATACCAAAAGAGGCATGCATCACTTCGTCACGCATGATGTATTGCAATTGCTCGGATGTTCCTTTCATTAGGCCGCGACGTTGCAGCGCAAAGATTGGGCTGAAGCCATTATAAAACCAAGTGCCTTCAAAAACACCAGAGAAAAAGGTGTAGGACATGACGAAATTTTCTAACTCGTCTCGGTTTGTCAGATCTATGTCAGATCTTAATACTGAGTTAAGTCGATCATTGCACATTTGAATCTTATGGTTAATTTCTGGAACCACGCGATAACGATTATAAATTTCGCCCTGATCTAAGCCCATTGTTTCGATGCAATGCTGGTAGGTCCAGGTGTGCATGGCTTCTTCATAAACCTGACGAGCCTGATAAATTTGTAATTCAGGCGCAGTCATTTTTTCCATCACAGCTAGACCAATATTACGCATCGCTAGAATGTCTGACGTTGTTAAGTAAGACAAGACGTTCTCATAGACATGGCGTTCTTCCAGCGTCAACTTGTGCTGGAAGTCGTGCAAATCTTGCGTCATGTTAACGTCGAGTGGTGTCCAATGGTTTTTATTGGCATTGAGGAAGTACTCCCATGCCCAAGGATATTTGAACGGTGCTAGCTGATTGATATCAGCCAGGCCGTTTACAACGCGCTTGTCATCAACATTGATTGGCTTAGCGGCCACTGGGCTAAAGGTTGGTCTCTGAATGTCGGAACGCTTGTCGCGCCCAACCGCCGGTTGTTGTGTATTGTCCAGATGAGCGGTGTCAGTAGGTTCTGCAACAACAGGCGCTGCTTTACTGACAATGGCTAATTCTGGTGTGACGTCTGGCACTCTGGGTTCTAGTGGTGCGAGTGGGTTATCCCAATTAAACATGCTTGTCTCCGAAATGAATGTGGTTATTTATTACTATGTTGTGAGCCATTACTGACAAGCATCACAATCTGGATCTAGAATCGAACAAACTAATGGCTCTGATTTGGCCGAATTGATTTCGTCCTCACGATTACCCGCTTTCTCTGCTGCTGTCGCACCGAGTGAGCGAAGGTAATAGGTGGTTTTGAGGCCACGTACCCACGCTAGCTTGTAAAGGTTATCGAGCTTTTTACCGGATGGTTCGGCCATATAAAGATTGAGCGATTGGCCTTGGTCTATCCATTTTTGGCGACGTGAACCGGCTTCAACTAACCAGCCTGAATCAATCTCAAACGCCGTTTTATACAGTTGCTTCAGCGCATTGGGTACCCGGTCAATACTTTGCACACTGCCATCGTAATATTTGAGATCATTAATCATGACGTCATCCCAAAGACCATGAGATTTAAGGTCTTCTACCAAGTAAGGGTTAATGACAGTAAATTCACCCGACAGGTTTGATTTAACGTAGAGGTTTTGATAAATCGGTTCAATCGACTGACTAACGCCACAAATATTTGAGATGGTTGCGGTTGGCGCAATAGCCATCGTATTGGAATTACGCATACCCACTGTCATGACACGTTGGCGTAGGCTGTCCCAGTTCATTTTTGAGCTGTCATCTTGCTGTAAGTAATCGCCACGAGCGGCTTTTAAATCGGCAATCGAATCAATCGGTAATATGCCTTGGCTCCAGAGTGATCCCGGATAGCTTGAATAGGTGCCGCGTTCTTCAGCTAGGTGAGTTGAAGCTTGAATAGTGTAGTAGCTGACGGCTTCCATTGACTCATCTGCGAACTCGATGGCTTGCTCGGAGCTGTATGATATATGTTGCTTATACAGCGCGTCTTGGAATCCCATGATGCCAAGCCCAACGGGTCGGTGACGTAGGTTTGATGTACGCGCTTGTGGAACACTGTAATAGTTGTAGTCGATTACATTGTCGAGCATGCGCATCGCAGTATTAATGGTTTTTTCGAGCTTCTCGAGGTTGAGTCCTCTTTCATCAATGTGCTGTGGCAAATTGACTGAACCAAGATTACATACCGCAATTTCAGCGTCAGACGTATTCAGGGTGATTTCTGTACATAGATTCGACGAATGAACCACACCAGAATGACGTTGAGGTGACCGGATGTTGCAAGGATCTTTAAATGTTATCCATGGGTGGCCTGTCTCAAATAACATGCCTAGCATTTTGCGCCACAAATCTTGCGCAGGGATTTGGCGATAAGAAGAGATTTCACCACGGGCCGCTTTTGCTTCGTAAGCTTCATAAGCGGTTTCGAATTCCAAACCATACAGTTCGTGAAGCTCTGGCACTTCTTCAGGTGAAAATAATGACCATTGAGTGCCTTCAGTAACGCGTTTCATGAAAAGGTCAGGAATCCAGTTAGCCGTATTCATATCGTGGGTACGACGTCTCTCTTCACCCGTATTTTTACGCAGCTCTAAGAAATCTTCGATATCAAGATGCCAAGTTTCAAGATAGGCACACATAGCGCCTTTACGTTTACCGCCTTGATTGACTGCAACAGCAGTATCATTGGCTACCTTGAGGAAAGGGACAACACCTTGTGACTTGCCATTGGTGCCTTTAATACGTGAATCCATCGCTCGAACGCGAGTCCAGTCATTTCCAAGGCCGCCAGCAAATTTAGACAGCATGGCATCATCTTTGATTGCACTGAATATGCCATCTAAATCGTCGGGTATCGTAGTCAAGTAACAACTAGACAGCTGTGGCCGTAAAGTACCTGAGTTGAAAAGGGTAGGCGTGCTGCTCATGAAGTCGAAAGACGATAGTAAATTATAAAATTCAATGGCGCGTTCTTCACGATGGACTTCATTAATGGCTAGGCCCATTGACACGCGCATGAAAAATGCTTGTGGTAGTTCGAACCGGCATTCTTCATGGTGAATGAAGTAACGATCGTAAAGGGTCTGTAATCCAAGGTAGGTGAACAGATGATCGCGTTCAGGCTTTAATGCATCACCAAGTTTCTTGAAATCAAATTTAAGTAGCTCCGTGTCGAGTAATTCAAGCTCAGCTGCTTTTTTAACATACTGATGAAAATACTGTGGATAACGATCAGCCATTTCAATGTAGGTCGCAGTGGCCAAACCATCATCCATAAAAGTAAGTGTTTCAGTGCGCAACTCATCTAATAATAAACGGGCGGCTACGTGTGAATATTGTGGCTCATTATCAATTAATCCACGGGCACTCATAACAACCGTTGGGCTGACATCTGAGGCAGGCACACCATCAAACAAGTTTCTCACGGTGATATTATAAACGCGCTCTGAATCAGCACAATCTAGTCCATTACAGGCATCATTAATGACTGTTCTAACACGCGCAAGATCAAGCGGCTGGAAGCTGCCATCTTTGAGTTTAACGTTTAAGGCAATAGACTCATCGATGTCTTGAGTGGAGGGCGAGTTCTTTTTTTCCTGTGCACGGGCATTTGAGCGGTTTTCTCTATATAAGACATAAGCGCGAGCAACTTTTTGTTCACTACTGCGCATCATTGACAATTCAACTTGGTCTTGAATGTCTTCTATGTGGAAAGTGCCACCGTCAGGTTGGCGACGAGTTAACGTATCGACGACTAGATTAGACAGTCGTTCAACCGTCTCATGTACACGTGACGATGCCGCTGCCTGACCACCTTCAACGGCTAAAAATGCCTTGGTCATTGCAACCGCGATCTTATTTTTATCGAAGCTGGTCAGTTTACCGTTGCGACGAATAACATTATAAATACTGCTTTGAGTGTTATTTTGATCTTGAGAATTACTACTTTCTTGGCTCAACGCGTCAGCGGTGGCAGTCTCTGTGAGAGGTGAATTGATATTTTGCATTGTAAAAGCCCGGTTCGTTACATTTTTTTACTAAAATAAAGTCAGTTTTGGAGGCCGATTTAAATTAAATTACCATCCAATATCAAGTTACATATCGGTAGAGTAATATTTGTCGGACACTAAACATTCTTTCAAAGATCTAATGTACTCAACTATTCAGATTTTTATAGAATAGCACTTAAAAAGAAGGGCTATTAGTTGGCCTCTAGTAACAACAATGAACAAAAGATAGAGCCTAGTTAATCTGACAAGAGTATCTCTTTATAATAAATTTTAGTATAACGGCATATGTTAAAAATCACAACATAATGTGGCTAGAGATAAAGCAATACACACTATGTAGTGTTTTGCCTGTGGGGTAGAGTAGGACAACCTGTGGATAAGTTGGGTGCTAATGATATAAAGCCTGTAGCGGTAGACCTGTTATTAAATAACCTTAATGACTTTCAACGGTGTCGATGACAGTATCAACACTGCCACTAGGAATTTGTTTATGAATCACCACAAAACACAGAAAAATACTTATCGTTTGGGTATTGATTTAGGTGGAACCAAAACAGAAATAAGGGTTTTAGATGAAAAAAACAGGTCAATATTTTGCAAACGTGTGCCAACGCCTACGGACGATTATGATGCAATATTGGAACTACTGTGCAACTTAGTTTTTGAAGCCGAAACAGCCGTTGGGCAAAAATTAGCGGTCGGCATTGGAACACCGGGTGCAATTTCTCCACGCAGTGGGTTACTCAGAAATTCAAATACTATTTGTATGAATGGACGTGCTTTTAAAGAGGACTTTGAAAAGCGACTTCAACGTCACGTTCATATTCAAAATGATGCAAATTGCTTTGCACTGTCAGAAGCCATTCATGGTGCTGGTCAAAACCATGCCGTCGTATTTGGGGTTATTATTGGAACTGGCACTGGAGCTGGTCTCGTTGTGAACGGGCAATTAATTAATGGTCCCCATGCCATTACAGGGGAGTGGGGACATAATCCATTGCCCTGGCATACGCAACAAGATGGGAGCCCTAGTTGTTATTGTGGTAAGCAGGCTTGTATTGAAACGTTTCTCTCCGGTCAGGGCTTGGCAGCCAATTTCCATAAAAACTATGGTGTCGCTCTATCGTCTGAACAGATAGTAGCGCAGGCCCGGTTAAAAGATAACCAGTGCATGAAGGCAATGACAGAATATTTTGATCAGATGGCTCGTGCTTTGGCTCATGTTATTAATCTAATCGATCCAGATGTCATTGTGTTGGGCGGTGGTATGTCTAATGTTAGAGAGATATATGAGCAAGTGCCTAAACGATTAGCAACATATGTTTTTTCAGACTATGTGGTAACGCCACTATTGCCTGCCACTCACGGTGATGCCAGTGGCGTATTCGGTGCTGCACTTCTATCGGTTGATCAAATTTAAGCCCTTGACGTTGATACTATTCATAATGTTATCAAACCGTTTATAGCTTATTAGTTAGCGCTCAAGTTTTAACCAAGTATGAACGTCGCCAAACCGAGAAATGCAACAATACCAATAACATCCGTTACTGTAGTGAGTACCACAACACCTGCGATAGCCGGGTCGATGTTCAATTGGCGTAACGCTAACGGTATCAATACACCCGCAAAAGCACCCGCAATAAGATTGATCAGCAATGCGATACCGATAATCGCGCCAATATTGAAATTCTCGAACCAGATAATTGAAAACGTTGCGACTACAATAGCCCATACCAAACCATTCAGTATGCCGACTAGAATTTCTTTTTTTATTAATGAGCGATAGTTTGAGCTGCCAAGCTGACCCAGTGCGATTCCTCGTATTACCAGTGTGAGTGTTTGTGATCCTGCGATCCCGCCCATGCTGGGCACAATCGTAATAAGAATGGCTAGGGCAACAACTTGTTCAAGTATATTTTCGAAGATACCGATAACGCCAGCAGCCAGAAAAGCAGTCAATAAATTGATGCCTAACCAGATACCACGTCGTTTTGCACTAGTGACAACGGGTGCAAACATATCATCGTCTTCAGATAATCCCGCCATACTCATAATAGAATGTTCACCTTCCTCTCGAATAACATCGACCACATCGTCAATTGTAATTCGACCGATTAATTTGTGCTGTGAATCGACGACAGGGGCGCTAATTAAGTCATAATTTTCGAATTCACGTGCGACTTCGGTATCTGAAATATGGGCATACATGGCATCAATATCAGTACGCATGATGTCTTGAACCAATGACTCTAAATCATTGGTGAGTAGGTCAGCCAAATATAATGCGCCAAGATAGTGATCGTGCCGATCAACAATAAATAGTTGATCTGTCTGATCCGGTATATCCCCCCTGATCCTGAGATAGCGCAGTACAACATCCAATGTTACGTCAGCCCGAATGGTGACGTGATCGATATTCATCAGGCCGCCAGCAGTATGCTCGCTATAAGAGAGTACTGACTCTAGCCTTTCACGTTTATGTTTATCGAGGGTATGTAATATGCTGACGAGCTTTTCTGGCGGCAACGAGAGTAAAAGGTCAGCCTGATCATCGACATCCGGTAGGTTTTCGATGATGACTGTAATTTCATCGGCATTGAGCTCTTTGAGTTTGTTGACACGGACTTCGTCACCTGTCTCAAGTAACACGCCACCGAGTAAAGTAGGGTCTATTTGTGGCCAGACAAGGTCACGTTGTTGCGAGGGTAAAGATTCGAGTAAGCTGGCTAATTCAGCAATACCGATGCCATCGATGACATTTTTAATCGCCGACTCACTATTATCTTCTAGAGCGAGCCTTATATTTTGCCGAAGTTGTTCGATGTTGTCTTCAATCATGGTAATGATTGTAGGCTATGCTACGTTTAGAGCAATAGGTCTTTATTCAATTAGTTTTGAAAGGTTGGAAAGGTTGGAAATCGAATGCTGCGTATTTAAAAACAGAGAGTGTTTTGGTTTATAGGCAAGGTTTGAAGTTATTCAGCTTCATCGAACCGATTAGCAATTAATGTTGATATTGCTTCTAAGCAACGAATTTCGTCTTTTCCGTCCACCAATAGACGGATTTTCGTACCCTTGCTGGCTGCGAGCATCATTACACCCATAATACTTTTTGCGTTAACTTTGTTTCCTTCCTTATCAATTAACACTTCACTTTCAAATTGACTGGCACAACTGACCAGCTTTGATGCAGCACGGGCATGAAGCCCTAGTTTATTAATGATGGTGGTGTCTTGATAAATCATAATTTCAGTCCTGTATAACACCCTTATGAGCGCCTTCAAGAGCTATCGAGGATAACGATTGAAGCGATTGATTAGGATAGTTTAATACGCGTAATAGCATCGGTAGGCTGATACCGCTAACAATATTAATATTTTGGTCGGCCGCGAAATACTTCGCTAGATTGTGGGGCGTTGCACCACAGATGTCGGTCAATATTAAAATGCCATTGGCAATATCCAATTGATGGATCATATTTTTGACTTGGTCCGCATAGCCTCCTAGTTCACTGGGTTTAAGGTTGGCCGAAATGGATATAAAACTAACGTCTAGTAAATGCTTTCCCAGAATGGAGGCTGCTGTATCAATTATCTCCTGCCCGAGTTGATTGTGGGTGATGACTAACAAACTGACCGTCATGACAGTTCACGGTGCCTGACCGTACTATTGTATTTTTTATCCTTTAACGATAGGGCAATCTTGTCAGCCAGAAAAACTGAACGATGTTGTCCACCCGTACAGCCTATCGAAATCGTCATATAGCTACGGTTTTCTTTTTCAAAACAAGGAATCCAAGTTGTCAGGAAGCCGTGAATTGAATCAAACATGCTGATGACTTCAGGGAAGCTTTCTAGGTAATCAATGATGGGCGCGTCTCTTCCACTAAACTCCTTTAAGTGACTTTCCCAGTGAGGATTAGGCAAACAACGAACATCGAAAACAAAATCTGTATCGGTGGGTAGGCCATGCTTAAAGCCAAACGATTGGACCAAAATGGCCAGTTCAGATGAATGGCTGGGGATGAGTCGTTTGATGATCATTTGACGAAGCTGATGTACATTGAATGTTGATGTATCGATGACTAAATCAGCTTTTGAATAAATGTTTCTGAGTAAGTTTTGCTCAAGTTTGATGGCGTCTATCAGCGGAATGCCTTGATGTGACAGTGGATGTTTTCTTCTGGTTTCACTAAAGCGGGTAATCAGTTTTTTAATGTCAGAAGTTAGAAATAAGATTTCTACAAAATCCGCCCGTTTTCGTGCAAGTTCAATTATTTTATCAAAGTGGTTAATATCATCGGCACCACTTCTGGCATCTATTGCGACTGCTACAAAGTCATACATAGTGGGCTTGGCGTCAAGCATCGTATCGATAAAATTGGGAAGCAGGCTAATGGGTAAATTATCAACGCAGAAATAGCCCGCATCTTCTAAGGTGTGTAGAGCAATAGTTTTGCCGGAGCCTGAAAGGCCGCTCACAATAATTAGTTTCATTTCCTTTTCTTTAACACTTTGATTCATGCCATTAACCATTTAACTGTTCATTTTCAGCAATAGCGGTTTCCTGACGTTGAATAAAATCTTCTGCAGCATTGTAGCCATTGATATTAAGCAAATGATTGCGGGCTGCAGCTTCTACCAATACTGCAAGATTTCGACCAGGTGCTACGGGAAGAGTAACCTCTGGTATTTCCAAGCCAAGAACATTGCGTGTGGCAACATTGTTACCTAGTCGGTCAAATTGAGTGGCATTCTCTGGGGTGAGTGACACCATGTTAACAATGAGTCTTAGTGCCTTATTTGATTTGAGCGCATTGGCCCCAAACATGGCCTGTATGTTGACGATGCCTAGCCCACGGACTTCCATAAAGCCCCGAAGCAGGCCGGAGCACTCACCGTTGACGACGTCTGGAGATATTCTTGAGAATCGGGTAATGTCATCCGAAATTAGGCGATGCCCTTTGGCCACTAATGCGAGGGCCAATTCACTTTTACCGACACCACTTTCGCCCGTTAGGAATAGTCCTAGGCTATAGACTTCAACATAAACACCATGTTCGTCGACATGGTCAGCAAGTACGGGCGTTAGATAATGACGCGTTTTATCCAATAATTCAGAATCGTGTAAAGAAGATCGAAATACAGGGATGTTTTGTTGTTCGCATTGAAGAATCATCGATTCAGGCAACTGATTCTGTGCACTTATAATGATAGCGCTAACAGGGCCTTGAAACAGGGTTCTAAGGAGTTTTGTCTGTTCTAGAGGCGTTAGCTTGCTGATATAGCGAGATTCTTGATAGCCAACGACAACGATGCTAGAGGTGCGAATGACATTTAAATAGTCAACTGCTTCAAAGGTGTCGCTAGTTTGACGTGAAAACATGATTTCACGGTCCAGACCGACTAGAGCGGAAGCAAAACTGAGTTCTAATTTATGTTTGTAATGGTCGAAAAACTTAAAAATTTTGAGTGAAGGTTTCATTTCTCGGCTGAGTCAATGATCCTAATAACATCACTGTCAGTTGTCACAGTTCGCATATCCTCACGAATTGAAGGCTGGGAAAAGGTTTTAGCCAATGATGCTAATATTTTTAAATGCTCGTCAGTGGCATTTTCAGGAATAATAATACAAAAAATCAAATCGACTAGTTGTTTATCAGGCGCATCAAAATTAATCGGCTTGGCCAGTTTCACAAAAACACCAAAGGTTTCTTTTAGGTCGGGTAGTCTGGCATGAGGTACCGCGAAACCATTACCTAATCCAGTACTGCCGAGCCTTTCACGATCGAGTAAACTATTAAATAGTTTAGATTGGGTTAGCCCACATTGTTCAGTTACTGTGTTTGCTATGAACTCAAGTAATTTCTTTTTGCTGGAAATATTCGGATCGATAAAAACTCGATCGGGGGACAAAAGTGCGGTGACTGTCATTTGATGGGTTAACGATGATTAGTTATCAGGAAATAAGCGAGAATATTATCCCAAAGCACAGAGTATGCAAGTCTTAAAAAAAGGCAGCGGTTAGCGCCATTGCGAAAATCGCTGCCCATCGGCTTAAGCCTCTTCTATTGGGTCCAAAGGCTCTTCAGTCGTTATCTCTACTCGACTTCGATGACTTTTAATTTTCTCCATATGCTTTTTGCCCTGTCGATCAAGCTTATCGATTAGTCCATCAATTGCCGCATACATATCTTCTTTCACATCATCGGCGTGAATTTTGCTGCCACTGACATGAAGTGTGGCTTCTGCTTTATGTCGAAGTTTTTCGACTGTCAAAATAATATTGATGTCTAAGGCTTGGTCGAAATGACGGTCTAGTCGCTGAATTTTATCGTGTACGTAGTTTCTGATTGAATCAGTGATGTCGACGTGATGGCCACTTAAGCTTATTTGCATCAGTTATCTCCTTTAGTTGACTGACTCGCATTATTGCAAGCCAATAATTGTCTCAGAAGAGACGTTTTCGCTCATTAGAAGGTGGTATGTGAAGTGCCTCGCGATATTTTGCAACCGTTCTTCTCGCAACATTGATACCTTGATCTCCTAATAATAGAGCAATTTTGTTATCGCTTAATGGTTTTTCTTGAGGTTCGACAGCCACTAACTTTTTAATAATGGCTCGTATTGCTGTGGCGGAACATTCACCCCCATCTGCGGTACTCACATGGCTGGAAAAGAAAAACTTAAGCTCCAGTATGCCACGGGGTGTGTGCATGAATTTGTTAGTAGTGACGCGAGATATCGTTGATTCATGCATTTCGAGTAACTCAGCAATATCTCGCAATACCATTGGTTGCATGGCTTCATCACCGTAATCAAGAAAAGCGTGTTGGCGTTGTACGATTGCCTGACTAACTCTCAGTAGTGTGTCGTTTCTACTTTGTAGGCTTTTGATAAACCAGCGGGCTTCCTGAAGATGGTCTTTTAGGTATATGTTTTGTTCACTATTGTCTGCACGTTGTATGAGCCCTGCATATTGGTCATTTATACGGAGTTTGGGAACATTTTCATGGTTGATGCTGACCGACCATTGATCTTGATGTTTTCGGACATAAACATCGGGAACAATATATTGGGCATGGTTTTCACTGATCAGGTTCCCAGGGTGTGGGTTGGTAGTCTGGATCAATTTAATAATGGCGGCTAATTCAATATCTGTTGCTTGCAGTCGACGCTTGAGCAAAGCAACATCATTATTGGCAAGTTGTTCCAGGTGCTGGTCGACCAACACCATAGCCTTAGTTAAATGAGGCGTCTCTTTGCTGTATTGTTGAAGTTGTATCAACATACATTCTGCCGGTGTTCTGGCCGCTACACCAATCGGATCGAAGTGCTGAATGAGTTTTAAGACGGCTTCAACTTCGTCAAATTCAATTCCTTCCAGCTGCGTTTGAAGGCCGTTATAGATATCTTCTAGTGATTGAGTTAGGTAACCGGTATCGTCTGTTGAGTCAATTATTGCGAGACCGACTTCATAATCAGTTTCAGACAATCGCATTCCATTAAGCTGCCAGAGTAAATGCTCTTTTAAGGCATCCTCTTGTTTTGTCTGATTTTCAAACATATCACGGTTATCATCATGATTGGCTTGAGACGTTGTTGGTGCAGTGTCATAAATTTCGTCCCAATGAGTATCAACGTCTAGCTCATCGGGTAGGGTCTGTTCAGCTCTACTGTCTGCAATGTTGTCAGTGCTGGTTTTAATTTCATTGTAATCTTCATTTTGATTGTCAGGATCGCTACTTTTAATTGTTTCGCGATCTAAGAAGTTAATTTCATCAAGATCATCGTCCTGTTCGAGCAGTGGATTCTCATCAAGCGTTTGTTGTATTTCAGACTGCAGTTCAATAGAAGAAAGTTGAAGTAGCTTGATGGCTTGCTGCAGCTGAGGTGTCATCGTCAGGCTTTGGCCTATGCGGAGTTGCAGGCTTTGCTTCATAGACGGATATGATCCCAGAATGGGAAGTTAGTGATATTTTTATCGTGGGTCATTAATGTTAATTATATTGCGTTTCATAACTTAGAGTTATAGCTTAAAATCCTCTCCTAAGTAAATCTTTCTGACAATTTTATTTTCGAGGATATGATCAGAATCACCTTCAGTTAAAATTATACCATCACCCATGACATAAGCTCTATCACAGATACCCAAGGTTTCACGTACATTGTGGTCAGTAATTAGCACACCTATATTTCGATCGGCAAGTTGGCGAATAATATTTTGAATATCGATAACTGAAATCGGATCGACGCCAGCGAAGGGTTCATCGAGTAAGATAAAAAGAGGTTCATTTGCGAGGGCACGTGCGATTTCAACTCGCCGACGTTCACCTCCGGATAATGTTATTCCTTTACTATTGCGGATATGGGTAATTTGGAAGTCGTCTAACAAACTGTCTAATAATTGTTTTTGCTGTTGAGCACTTAAGTTTTTTCTAAGCTGTAAAACCGCTTTGATATTGTCTTCTACGGATAGATTGCGAAAAACAGAGGCCTCTTGCGGAAGGTAACCAATACCTTGCCGTGCACGTTTATCGATAGGCAAGTGGTCAATGGATTGACCATCCAGTTTTATTTGGCCTGAATCGGTATTAACGAGGCCAACAATCATATAAAAGCAGGTGGTTTTACCGGCACCATTTGGGCCGAGTAGACCAACAATGTCGCCGCTTTGAATATGCATCGATACTGACTTAACAACCGACCGTTGGTTGTAGGATTTTGCTAACTCAATGGCTTCGAGTCGATGAGATGTTGCGTTTTTTGTAATCAACTTTCGTTATTAATTACTAGGTTGCTTAGGCTGAATTAGCATTTGGACTCGGTTTTCCGGCTCCGTGCCACCGGCCTCTATAGTATTGCTGGCAGTGTTGAAATGAATTTTATTACTTTCAATAATGTCTTCACCTTGAGTTAATTTCGCTTTATCGAACAATAAAATTGTTGATTCAGATTCGCGGTATTCCATTCTCATCGCTTCACCAGTGATTATAACATTACTATCGTTGAGTTGCCTTAGGGTGGCGGGTGAGCCAGTCATTTTCATCAACGTGAGTGTTTTTTCATCGTTGAAGTATAGGGTGAGTTTATCAGATCGTATTTCGAGGCTACCCTGAGTCAACTTCACATTACCAACATAGATACTGATATTATCGTTCTCTCTGACTTCAAGACTGTCAGCTTCGACATGGATGGGCTGCTCATTGTCTGAAGTCTTAGACAATGCCTGATGAGATAGCAGCAAACCCAATAGGCATATTAAGTTAACTATTTTCATGATGATAAATTGCCTTGGTCTTTTTTAATGAGTACACCTTGTTTTTTAAATCAAAAATGGCTTCACTGCCATGAATGACAGTGGTGCCTGATTTGATTTCAATGTTTTTGTTAGCGCTAATCAGGTCAAGATCTGGTTGAAATAATATAACCTCAGTTCGAACTTCTAATGGATTGCTGCCTTCACGTCGCATGAACACATTTTGTTCTAACTGTAGGCTATTTTGCTCATGAAACAACTTACCAGTCAGTGACTCTATCCGCCAGTCATGTAGATCGCGGTATATTTTTATTGTCGGTTGATCGACAAGGCTAATGTTTGAAACTTTTAAATGCTCAAGATAAGGACTTTGCATCTCGAAATCGAGATTGCCCTGGTCATTCATTGATTTATACTGAAATTCCGAAAGGAAATAATCAATATTAGTTGGAATTTTAAGATCTTGCCGACTGACTGTTGTTTCTGGGTTATAAAACCAGCCCATGAAAACAGCTGCAATGGTGAAGAGTGCAATTACAGCTATGATTCTCGTTTTCATGCTAAATATGACGCTTGCAGTTCATCCAACAAACCTTGAGATCGCAAGATAAAATCAGTCATTTCTCGCACTGCACCAGAACCACCGGATAAGTCGGTCACTAGGTGCGCATTTTTTTTAACGAATACATGTGCATTGCGAACGGCCACAGCCAATCCAACCTGAGTCATTACAGTTAGGTCGGGTAGATCGTCGCCCATATAAGCAACTTGCTCTGCTTTCAGTTGAGTTTGATTGAGCAATGTTTGGAATGCAGGGCGTTTATCTCGGCACCCTTGAAAGACCAATTTAACGCCCAGATCATTCATCCGGTTGCTCACCAGCTCCGACTGTCGACCCGTAATAATAGCGACTTGAATGTCGCTGGCAAGCAGCATACGAATGCCGTGGCCATCGAGCGAGTTGAAGGTTTTGTATTCGTGACCTTCATTGTCAAATTGGAGGTCACCATTAGTGAGCACACCATCAATATCAAAAATGACGAGTTTAATCTTTTGAGCTTTATTGTTGGCGGCTTCAGCAGAAATGTTCATAGTTTGATTCATTTCAAATAACGCCTGCTCTAAATAAATCATGCATATTTAATGCACCCTGAACGGTGTTATCTTCATCAACTACCATTAGTGCGTTTATTTTATGATCATGCATCACTTTTATGGCTTCACTGGCAATGCTGTGCGCCTTAATAGTGATGCAATTGGGCGTCATATAGTCCTTAACGATTGCCGTTTCAATATTAGGCATTTGTTCAAAGGTTCTTCTTAGATCACCGTCAGTATAAATACCCAGAAGCACATTATTATTTGGGTCTATGACACCTGCCATACCGAGGCCCTTGCTAGTCATTTCAAGCAGTGTTTTTTTCAGGCTCGAATCTGCATGCACCAATGGTATTTTGTCACCTGTATGCATGATGTCACTAACCCGCAGTAACAGTCGTCGACCCAGATTTCCGCCTGGATGGGACATCGCAAAATCTTCTTCGGTAAATCCACGGACTTGCAACACCGCTACAGCCAGCGCGTCTCCCATCGCCAGCGATGCAGTGGTACTTGATGTGGGAGCGAGCCCAAGCGGACAAGCTTCTTTACTAACGCTTACATCGAGGTGGATATCAGCTGATTTTGCGAGAGTTGATTGTGGTTTCCCGGTCAATGCGATGAGCGCAATACCCATTCTTTTTAGCATTGGCAGTAATGATGTAATTTCGTTGGTTTCACCCGAATTCGATAAAGCAATTACCAAATCGTGTTTGGTAATCATACCTAGGTCACCATGGCTAGCCTCACCAGAGTGCATAAAAAAAGCAGGTGAACCGGTGCTTGCCAGCGTAGCCGCAATTTTATTGCCTATATGCCCTGACTTCCCCATGCCCGTCACGACAATTCGGCCCTGACAATTAAGAATTAATTCGCAGGCCTGTTCAAACCCTGAGTCTAAGCGATTACACAATTCAGCAACGGCCTCAGCTTCAGCCTTTAAGACCGCTATGCCTAACGCTAAGTATGCGTGTTGAGTCATTTTAAATGTTTCCGACCATGACGCCATAATACAAATATAATTGATAAATTACAAAGCAGCAAAGTAGGCAGAGTCCTTTCAGGCGAGTTAATGACTGAGATGACGAGGCAGGAAAGAAAGAAAAGCAAAGCAGTAAAATCGTTAGGCCTACAACAACTGGCAAGTCGCGGCTGACTGCATGGGCGTTAATGCTGAAGTCTGTTACCAGAGCAGGAATGCCAATGACTGCGAGTGAGTTAAATAGATTAGACCCAATAACATTGCCAATTGCCATGTCGGGCACACCTTTCTTTAAGCTAACGATAGAGGCCGCTAGTTCTGGTAGGCTGGTACCTAAGGCGATGACCGTTAAGCCAATAATGAGCTCGCTAACGCCCAGTGCTAGTGCGATATCAGTCGCTCCCCAAACTAAAATCTTGGAGCTGCCAACGAGTACGGCAAGGCCTACTAGCGACCAGATAATTGCAGAGATTAGCGTCATATTTTCAGGTATTGTTTTTGATAGCTCATCCTCAATGCCATTCTTATCTGGGTTATTTCGATGAGATTTAATCAGAAAAATTAAAATAGCTAAAAGGGCCAGAAGCAACGTAAGGCCGTCAATTTGATTGAGTGACCCATCTATTAGGCACCAAGCTAATATGGCTGTTGCAATAATAAGCAAGGGGTATTCGCGTTTGAATAATGCTTTTGCAATGGGCACTGGTGTAATGAAAGCAGTTACACCTAATATTAAACCGATATTAGCAATATTGGATCCCAGTGCATTGCCGATAGCGATATCGGGTGTGTTTTCCATAACTGCAATGATAGAGACTAAAATTTCAGGCGCCGATGTACCAAAGCCAATAATAGTGATGCCGATTATGAGGGGTGAAACACCAAAATGATGCGCGAGCGATGACGCTCCTTCAACAAATTTATCTGCACTCCAGACAAGTAGAATGAGACCAAAAACTATGGCGCTAACCGCAAGTAACATAATTTATTATTAAACCTATGCTAAGAGATATTAAAAGCTGTCAGTTGATGTGAATAAACCAACGCGTAAATCTTTAGCAGAGTAAATTTCACGACCATCCACCTCCATGGTGGCATCTGCAATACCCATCACTAACCTACGCATGATCAGACGTTTAATGTTTATTCGATAGGTGACTTTTTTTGCAGTAGGTAAAACTTGACCAAAGAATTTTACTTCACCAGCACCGAGCGCTCTGCCGTGACCTGGGCCACCTTTCCAGCCTAGGTAAAACCCAATCAGTTGCCACATGGCATCTAAACCAAGGCAACCAGGCATAACCGGATCTGTTTCAAAATGGCATTTAAAAAACCACAAGTCTGGATTGATATCAAGCTCAGCAACAACTTGACCTTTATCAAACTCGCCGCCTTCTTCAGTGATGCTAATTATTCTGTCAAACATTAGCATTGGAGGGAGCGGAAGCAAGGCGTTACCTTCTCCAAAAACCTCGCCTTTTCCACAACGGATTAATTCGTCGTAGCTGAAACTATTCTTATCAGTTAATGGATTTGCCATAGTTTTCGTTTTAAGTTTTCTTGGGGGGTGAACACTAACGATTCTCTAGGGGATATGCCAGTAAAATTAGTTGCTATGGCTGAAAAGCTGGGCATAAGATCGTTCTGCCGAATGATGCGTTATAATGTACGAATGTAGGGATTGTTCGGGTTAATTTAGTATGACTTCACATCAATGATTTGAGTGGTGATATTAGATTTCAGTTGTTAGTATGCAATATCTTAACGTAACTTTATATCCAGATAGAAAATTTGTTATCTAAATTGAATGCCCAAGTTGAATGGGCTAAAGATTTAATGTTTTGACCATAACGCTTCAGTAAGCGTTTAGTCAGCTATAGTTGGTAAAATTCCAGTCAGTTAATTTTATAATTTCAGGCTAAGGTAAATTTAATGATGAAAAAATGGGTAATAATAAAACTCCTATTGCTTGTAGCGATATTCAGTCAGAACGTATTTTCTACCGAGGTTGATCCGCAGCAGCTGATTAAGCAGGCCACCGACAGGGTTTTAGATGAAATTAAAATTAATTCAGACGATTATCGAGCCAATCCGGATAAATTATTTGCCTTGGTCGACGAGGTGGTTCTTCCTCATTTTAATTTTGTGGCTATGACCAATTTAGCGTTATATCGTCACAGACAAGAATTTAATGACGAGCAAAAAATTAAAATCGTTCATGAATTTAAAACCTTATTAATTCGAACCTATGGCAAGGCATTATTAGAATACAGTAATCAAGAAGTTAATTATTTGGATATGCTTGGCTCAGTTGAGGAAGGTAAAGTGAAGGTAAAAACCGAGGTTACGCAGGCGGGTGGAACGGCTATTCCACTTGACTATAGCCTAAGACTAGGTAAACAAGGCTGGAAGGTTTATGACATTCAGGTCGACGGCATCAGTCTTGTAACGAATTACCGTTCTAGTTTTTCCAGAGAAATCACCAAGAATGGTGTTGAAGGTCTCATCAAGTTGTTGCATGAGAGAAATCAATAGAAACCACCCTGATCTTTATAAGTGTTTCTTAACTTTTGTTTAATAAACAGAGCTTGCATTCTTGTCAGCCATTATGGCGAACATCTGATAGAATGCAGGCCGTTTCAACCCCATAAATATTAAATATATCAGACAATGAATAAATTAATTATTAAAGGTGGCATTCCCTTATCGGGGCAAGTTCGAATTTCTGGATCTAAGAATGCGGTATTGCCGATTCTGGCGGGCACACTGTTAGCTAGTGGTCCTGTTGTGGTGAAAAATGTACCCCATTTACATGACGTCACCACAACGATGGAGTTACTGGGTCAAATGGGTGTGTCGATTACCATTGGCGATAAAATGAGCGTCGAGATTGATCCTTCCACCATTAAAAATACCTTTGCACCCTATGAGCTCGTTAAAACCATGCGTGCTTCGATTTTGGTTCTGGGGCCGCTATTAGCACGTTATGGCACGGCTGAGGTTTCGCTACCGGGTGGTTGCGCTATCGGTGCAAGACCGGTAAATATCCACCTTTCTGGGTTGGAGGCTATGGGAGCTAAGATTACCGTTGAGCAGGGCTATATTCGTGCCAAAGCAGATCGTTTGAAGGGCGCGCATATCGTAATGGATCAGATTACTGTTACCGGAACCGAAAATTTGATGATGGCGGCTAGTCTGGCGGAGGGCACTACAATTCTAGAAAATGCCGCTCGTGAACCCGAAGTAGTTGATCTTGCTGACTTCATAAACGCGATGGGTGGTCGAGTAGAAAATGCAGGCTCTGATAAAATCACAATTCATGGCGTTGAAAAGTTGGATGGCTGTGAGTATACCGTATTGTCAGATCGTATTGAGACTGGCACTTATTTAGTTGCTGCGGCCATTACCGGCGGCAAGGTTTTGTTGAAAGATACCGACCCTAGTTTGCTCGATTCAGTATTGGCCAAATTAGTTGAAGCAGGCGCCATAATCGACACGGGAGAAAATTGGATTGAGCTTGATATGGAAGGCCGTAAACCAAAGGCCGTTAATATTCGAACTGCGCCTTATCCTGGTTTCCCGACTGATATGCAAGCTCAGTTTTGTGCGTTGAACGCCATTGCAAATGGTACTGGTTCGGTGACCGAAACCGTGTTTGAAAATCGCTTTATGCATATCCAAGAAATGTCACGGTTAGGGGCGAAGATTCAGCTTGAAGGCAATACCGCAATTATTCAGGGTGTTCATGATTTAAACGGTGCGTCTGTGATGGCGACAGATTTACGTGCCTCAGCTAGTTTAATCCTGGCCGGTTTGGTCGCTAAGGGCGAAACGGTTGTAGAGCGTATTTATCATATCGATCGTGGTTACGACCACATAGAAGAGAAACTTGCCTGCCTCGGTGCGAATATTCGACGAGTCCCTAATTAGACTCGCGCCTGGTTGAGCTTTAGCCTAAATTAAACCAGATCCAATTGAACTGAATCTATTTGATAACATATTTATGTCCCAAATTTTAACCATCGCGCTCGCGAAAGGGCGCATTTTAGCTGAAACTCTACCGCTGCTAAAACGGGTGGGGATCGAACCAGTCGATGATCTTTTGACTAGCCGGAAATTAATTTTTCCAACCAACCATGCCAACATTAATCTGGTGCTGATCCGATCATCCGATGTCCCAACGTATGTTCAATATGGTGCTGCTGATATTGGCATCGCGGGTAAGGATGTTTTGCTTGAGCATGGTGGTGAGGGTCTATATGAACGGGTCGATTTGAAAATTGCGGGTTGTAAATTAATGACTGCGGGTTTCCCTGATAAGGCATTGCCTTCTGGGCGGCTGAAGGTGGCGACTAAATATCCCAGAATAGCACGTCAGTATTTTCTTGATCAGGGCCGACAGGTAGAATTGATTAAACTTTATGGATCAATGGAGCTGGCGCCAATTGTAGGATTGTCTGACTTGATTGTTGACTTGGTTGATACTGGGAACACGTTGAAGGCGAACGGGCTGGCGCCACTCGAACACATTATGCACATTACGTCACGACTGATTGTTAATAGGGCTTCTCAAAAAATGAAAAACCAGGCTATAAAAGAATTTGTTGCTCGCATCGAAATGGCAGTGACGGAGTAATCGCTATGATCGAAATCAAACGTCTTGACAGTCAATCAAATAACTTCGAGGTCCAGTTAAAAGATTTATTGGCATGGGAGTCTGAGTCAGACCAAGCTGTCTTTGATAGGGTTAATGAAATTATCCGTTCGATTAAGTTAAAAGGCGATCAAGCATTATTGGGATACACTGAAAAGTTTGACGGCTTAGTGGTTAAAAGTGCGTCAGATCTAGAGCTATCTCATGATCGATTAAAGAACGCATATCAAGGGTTATCTGAAACAGAGCGCCATGCACTCGACTCAGCAGCTGAACGCATTCGCTCATATGCAGAGCATCAAAAGCTAGAGTCATGGCAATATACTGAGGCAGATGGAACTGTGCTTGGTCAGCAAGTGAGTCCACTCGATCGAGTCGGCCTATATGTACCAGGTGGCAAGGCAACTTACCCTTCTTCTGTTTTAATGAATGCTGTTCCAGCCAAGGTGGCTGGCGTTGAAGAATTGATCATGGTGGTTCCAACTCCAAAAGGCGTTATTAATGAACTTGTATTGGCAGCCGCTTATATTGCAGGTGTCGACAGAGTCTTTACTATTGGTGGCGCGCAAGCCATAGCAGCGCTGGCTTATGGAACAGAAACAGTGCCCGCTGTTGATAAAATTGTGGGTCCTGGGAATATTTATGTCGCGACTGCAAAACGTTTAGTATTTGGCACCGTGGGCATTGATATGATTGCAGGGCCATCAGAAATTTTGGTTGTTTGTGATGGCCAAACAGACCCTGATTGGATTGCGATGGATTTGTTTTCACAGGCTGAACACGACGAAGATGCCCAAGCCATATTGTTATCACCGGATGCTGATTTCCTTGATCAGGTTCAAGCGAGTATCGAACGCCAAATCAAAGAGATGCCTCGACAGGATATTATTCGTGCTTCCCTTACTGCACGGGGCGCACTGATTCACGTATCCGATATGGATGATGCGATTAAAATCACGAATTTCATTGCGCCAGAGCATCTTGAGCTTTCGGTCGACGATGCGCCGACTATGGCAAAATCAATTCGGCATGCGGGCGCTATTTTTATGGGACGTTATACCGCCGAAGCTTTGGGTGATTATTGTGCCGGACCAAATCATGTTTTGCCTACCTCTAGAACCGCGCGTTTTTCATCGCCACTCGGCGTTTATGACTTTCAAAAAAGGTCTAGCCTAATCGGTTGTTCTCCCAAAGGTGCCTCAGAATTAGGTAAACTTGCTTCTGTGTTAGCGCGTGGCGAAGGGTTGGTGGCCCATGCTTGTTCGGCGGAATATCGTATTAAGTAATTTGATTTATATTTGAGGTTTTGGGCATTTTTAGTTAATAATTTTAAGTCTATGAACTAGTTTTCTCACTAGTTCATAGATGATAGGCAACGTCATTACCTTGGCCTTTCCGTGGCAATTGTTTTAAAGGTGTACTTATCGGGTCCTCGATAGACCGTTATCTCCAGAGTGTCACCAGGCTTATGAAAGCTCACCTTTTCTAGCAGGTCGCGAACTCCAAGCACTGATTTACCATCTATTGAGACCAATATATCTCCAGACCGAATGCCTGCCATATCAGCAGGGCTGTCGATGAAAACACCAACGATGAGTGCGCCTTTTATATTGGGACTGCCGGTAGATAAGGCTGCTTTAGCGGTAATTTCAACGCCTTCAACGCCTAACCATCCACGAGAAATTTTACCGTAATCGATGAGTTGTCGCATGATGTCAAATGCAATTGAGGTGGGAATAGCAAAACCTATACCCTGTGCGCCACCAGCCTGATTAAAAATGGCGGTATTGATTCCGATTAACTCACCATTAGCATTAACTAAAGCACCACCTGAGTTACCGGGATTAATTGCAGCATCGGTCTGAATGAAGTTTTCGAAAGTGTTCAAGCCAATTCGATTTCTCCCCGTAGCACTGATGATGCCCATAGTCACTGTCTGCCCAACATTCAATGGGTTGCCAATAGCGAGCACGACATCGCCCACTCTAACTGGATTGTCTGGTGCGACTTTAATGCTGCTTAAGCCGCTAATGGGTATTTGTAAAATAGCAATGTCAGTTTCCTTATCTTCACCAATTAAAACTGCCTGGCTGCCCCGTCCGTCAGGTAGAGATATTAATATTTCGTCCGCACCATCGATGACATGCTGGTTGGTTATGATGTACCCCTCATTGCTGATAATCACGCCTGACCCGAGGTTGGTTTCTGTTTTACTGCGTTGCCGGCGTTTGAGTTGTTCGCCAAATAGTTGGCTGAAAATGGGATCGTCTAGTAGCGGATGAGATTGTTTTACGATCATTTTGGAGGTATATATAGTGACTACCGATTCAAATGAAGATGCCACAGCATCGGCATAGGAAACGGTTGGGCTTTGGGGTAATAATTGATTGCTGCCGCGAGGTTGTATTTCGCTCGTTGAAGGTGATAGAAAATTTATAATATCTTTGTTCGAGTGCTCGGATTGCCAGAACAAATATAACAACGCAATCGCCAACCCTAGAAGGCTAAACTGCAAAAAAAATGCTATGGTTTTGATTATTCTCATAACGAAATAGTATCATAGGAATCTGCCAGTAGAGGACGAAAAAATATGCAGTTACAGCAGCTAAGTAACTTTTGTGCCGACTATCTCCGAGTCAGTGACTTTAAAGATTATTGCCCGAATGGATTGCAGGTTGAAAGTGTCGGTGAAGTTAAATCAATAGTCTCTGGTGTAACGGCCAGCCTTGATTTGATTGAGGCCGCAATTGATGTTCAAGCAGATACTCTGTTAGTTCATCATGGTTATTTTTGGAAAGGAGAGTCACCTGCGATTGCGGGCTTTAAAGGTCGACGTATACGTGCGCTAATCAAAAATAACATTAACTTACTGGCCTATCATTTGCCGTTAGACGCTCATCCAGTGGTTGGTAACAATGCGCAGATAGCGAATATTATGGGGTGGGAAGTTCAAGGGACTTTTGCTAGCGTTGGATTGCATGATATTGTGTTCCATACCACATTGAATTCGGCAATAACGCTGGATGAGCTCACAAAGTCTATTGCCACTCAATTAAATACCAAGCCACTAAGCCTAGCGGCGGGGGATAAGCCCATTAAAAGCATTGCCTGGTGCACGGGTGCGGCACAAAGTTATATTGATCAAGCGGCGGACAGAGGCTTCGACGTCTTTATTAGTGGTGAAGTGTCGGAACATACATTTCATTACGCAAAAGAATGTGGCATCCATTATATTGCGGCTGGGCATCATGCAACAGAGCGCTATGGCGTTCAGGCATTAGGGCGCTTAATAGCTGAGAAATTTGGTTTGAAGCACCAATTTATTGATATTCCTAATCCGGTATAGAGGATCAGCGCAGAAGATTTGAAAATTTTCTTCACTTATAGTGAGTTAAGTCGTTAATGGACTCGACGAAAAACTGAAATAGAGCTATTATAACGACCATTTTTTTATGTCTGAAATAAACTGACTCGTTTTTTTACTTCAGGTTTCAAGTTTCTTAATCATGGATTATTCGAATGTCTTCTGATGGTGTAGATAATAATCGCAGGCGCTTCTTAACTGCAGCGACCGTCGTGGTTGGTGCAGTCGGTGCCGTTACGGTGGCCGTTCCATTTTTAAAAAGCTGGAGTCCTAGCGCACGAGCAAAATCTGCCGGTGCGCCCGTTGAATTTGATATCAGCAAAATGGAGCCAGGTCAGCAAGTGGTTGTGAAATGGCGTGGCAAACCGGTCTGGATAGTACGGCGTGATACCAATATTTTAGCAACTCTGTCGAATGTTGAAGGTGAGTTAAGTGATCCTTCGTCAGATGAAAGCATCCAACCTGAGTATGCTAAAAATGAAGCGCGGTCTATTAAACCTGAATTCTTAGTGGTTGAAGGGGTTTGTACTCATTTAGGCTGTTCTCCAACCTATCAGCCTGAAGTAGTTGCTGGTTTTCAAGGCTTCTTTTGTCCTTGTCACGGCTCTAAATTTGATTTTGCTGGCCGAGTTTATAATGGTGTGCCTGCGCCGACTAACTTACCGGTGCCCCCCCACTTTTATGTCAGCAATGATGTGATTCGTATTGGTGAGGATGGAACAGTTTAATGAGTAATGATAATAAAAATAATGGTCTAGCCGGCTGGATCGATCAGCGGTTCCCAATGACCAAGATGTGGGAAGAGCACATATCAAAATATTACGCACCGAAGAACTTTAATTTCTGGTATTTTTTTGGTTCTTTGGCTTTGCTAGTACTGGTATTACAAATTGTGACTGGTATCTTTCTCACGATGCACTATAAGCCCGATGGCGCAGAGGCTTTCATATCGGTCGAGCATATTATGCGCGATGTCGATTGGGGCTGGCTGATTCGCTATTTACATTCTACCGGTGCGTCTGCATTCTTTGTGATCATATATCTTCACATGTTCCGTGGCTTGATGTACGGCTCCTACCAAAAACCACGTGAGTTGATTTGGATATTTGGGATGTGCATCTTCTTGGCGTTAATGGCGGAAGCTTTCATGGGTTATCTGTTGCCTTGGGGACAAATGTCTTTTTGGGGTGCTCAGGTTATTATTTCATTGTTTGGTGCAATTCCGATTGTTGGTGACGATTTAACACTTTGGATTCGGGGAGACTTTGTTATCTCTGACGCCACACTTAATAGATTTTTTGCGCTCCACGTTATCGCAGTGCCGCTGGTTTTGGTGATGCTCGTTGTTATGCACGTTATCGCTTTGCATGAAGTCGGTTCAAATAATCCTGAAGGTATTGAAATTAAGAAGCATAAGGATGAGAACGGCAAACCATTGGATGGTATTCCGTTCCACCCCTACTATTCGGTAAAGGATCTTGTTGGTGTCGTTGTCTTTTTGATTTTGTTTAGCACCGTGGTATTTTTTATGCCGGAGATGGGTGGCTACTTTTTAGAGCACGCTAACTTTATACCCGCGAATCCGTTCAAAACACCTGAACATATTGCACCGGTATGGTATTTCACTCCTTTTTATGCCATTTTAAGAGCGGTGCCGCACAAGCTATCGGGCGTCCTTGCGATGTTTGCTGCTATCGCTATCTTGTTTTTATTGCCTTGGATTGATCGTGGCAAGGTGCATTCAATTCGCTATCGAGCTAACTCGTTTAGATGGCTGCTAACCATGCTGGTGATTAGTTTTATTGGACTGGGTTATTTGGGGGCATTACCGCCAACTGAACTAAGAACATTTTTTGCGCAAGTCTTTAGTGTTGGTTATTTTGGTTTCTTCCTAGGTATTTGGTGGATTAGTAAAAACGAAAAAACGAAGCCTGTCCCAGAGAGGATCCTGTAATGAAAAGGACGCTAATTGTTATGGCTGGTCTTTTGTTGCCAGTGATGGGCTTTGCTGCCGGTGGTGGCGCTTCATTTCCAAACGATGATATTACAATTGATTGGGACGATAAGGTCTCAATGCAACGGGGTGCCCGTACGTTTGTTAATTATTGTATGAGCTGCCATGAAGCATCCTATTCGCGCTATAACCGAGTTGGAGCGGACCTTGAAATTGATGATGCTCAAGTTTTAGATAACCTCATTTTTACCACTGATAAGGATGGTGAGAAAACTAAAGTGGGTGCATTGATGACTAATAACATGAACGCTGACTATGCGTCTCAGGCTTTTGGTACAGTACCTCCAGACTTAAGTTTGATAGCGCGATCACGCGGTGTTGATTGGCTCTATAATTATCTTCGTGGGTTTTATGTTGACGAATCAAGGCCCCTTGGAATGAACAATGGAGTTTTTGTTAAAGTGGGTATGCCGCATGTGTTGGCCGAATTGCAGGGCTATCAAGTACCTAAGATGGGCACACGCGTAAATAGTGATGGTGAGCAGCATGAAGTCATTGTTGGCTTTGATATCGTCAAACCAGGCACACTCTCCAAATCTGAATTCGATCAAACCATTTATGATTTGGTGGGATTTCTTGATTACGTGTCAGAACCTTATCGCCAAACCCGCCATAATGTGGGAACTGGCGTCATTATCTTTTTATTACTCTTCCTGATTTTGGCTTATTTCCTTAAGAAAGAATTTTGGAAGGACATAAACTAACCAAGGATTTAAATATGTCAATAGTGGCGAATCGTCGTTCGGTAATGAGTTGTTTTTCATCACCGGTTGACCCCGAATGTCATCGTGCACGTATTGTCCTCGCTGAAAAGGACATTACGGTAGAAATCCATGATGTTGATATGGATAACTTGCCTGAGGATTTAATTGATTTAAATCCTTATGCAACAGTGCCCACAATGGTTGATCGTGACCTTGTACTTTATAACGCGCGAGTGTTGATTGAATATCTGGATGAGCGTTTTCCGCATCCACCGTTGATGCCGGTTGATCCCGTGTCACGCGCTAAAAGTCGTCTTGCTTTGTTTCGTATAGAAAGTGACTGGTTTACTTTGTTGAATGATATAGAGAAAGGTACGGAAAAAAAGAAGGAACAAGCCAAAAAAGCGTTGACTGAAAGTCTAATTAATTCAGTTGAAGTGTTTGCTGTAAAGCCTTACTTTTTGTCGGACGAATTTAGTTTGCTGGACTGCAGTATTGCACCGATTTTATGGCGCCTGCCTTACTACGATATCGAACTGCCACCTTCGTGCAAGCCGATTACAACCTATATGAAGCGTGTTTTCTCTCGCCCTTCATTTCAGGCTAGCTTGTCTGAACAAGAAAGAGATATGGTTGCTTAATCGGCTCTAGTGGTAATTTAATACCTATGACTTCTAGCAAACCTTATCTGATTCGCGCTCTTTACGAATGGCTATTGGAAAATAATACTACCCCGTATTTGTTGGTTGATGCCAACTTTTACGGGGTAATGATCCCTCAAGGCACGGCGAACGATGGCAAGGTTGTTCTCAATTTAAAACCCAGTGCTATTCAATCATTGGAGCTCGATAACGAGTACATTGCCTTCTCGGCTCGATTTGGTGGCGTAGCTCAAAACATCTATTGTCCAATGGCTTCTATTTTGGCAATTTACGCTCAAGAAAATGGTGAAGGTATGGTGTTTAATGAAGAACTTCGTGCAGATCCAGATCCAGATAGTACCAAGGCCAGTGGAAAGTTGACTGGTGTAAAGCAGGGTTCTAAGACAATTGAGTCGAAAAAAACAAAACGTCCAAGTTTGAAAGTCGTCAAATAGTGCTATCAGCAGGGCCCAGTAGCTGCAGATCAAGTAACTCACACAAAACGTGAATAATCAAAAGGTGAACCTCCTGAATTCTGGCGGTAACATTTGATGGCACTCTGATTTCTACTGAATTACTTTTTATTTCTTGTTCAATTAAACCCCCGTCCTTTCCGGTCAGCGCAATGACTGCTATGTCGCAATCATTGGCAGCTTTAATAGCTTCAATAATATTGGCTGATTGTCCACTTGTGCTAATCGCCAGCAGTAGATCCCCGGGTTGACCTAGTGCCATTATTTGCTTCGAAAAGATTTGGCTGTAATCATAATCATTAGCAATCGATGTAAGGGTTGAGCTGTCAGTCGTCAGTGCTATTCCAGGCAGGCCAGGGCGATCACGATCATATCGATTGAGTAACTCTGACGAAAAGTGTTGCGCATCACCAGCCGATCCACCGTTACCACAACTCATCACTTTGTTACCATTGAGCAGCGTTTGATTTAATAAGGCAGATGCCCGTTCGATTGAACCACTAAGTGCAATTTCTGAATCTTGCTTGGTTTCGATACTAGATTGAAAAGCTAGTTTTATCCGATTTTCTACATCACTCATGAAATTGTCACTCATTAACTTTCAGCCTTGTATATCGTGTCGAGTATTGGGCCATTTTATTCTGCATAAAAGGCGTTTTGAATCCATTCTATACTAAGAGCGGAAAGGGATGTCTCAAGTTGTAAGATTAGCGCATCGAAGCGCATTGGTTTTTGTGCAATGGCCGGTGTTGCTGCAATATAACACTGAGCAGTCTTTATAATCTTTTGTTGTTTTGCTGGTGGTATTGCAGAAACCGCCCCGCCAAACGAATTACTCTTGCGAAACTTGACTTCAATGAAACACAAAACTTGCTGATCAAACATAATAAGATCTATCTCACCAAATCGAGAGTGATAATTCTGGTCGAGTAATTTCAGCCCCTTCTTCTGTAGGTAATCTTTTGCGAGTGCTTCATAGCGTTGTCCGATGTGGGTGCTACTATTCATATCGATTTAATCTGCAGATAAGCGACTACGGAACCTTTAGTTGTTCTGCGATGCCTTGTTTATAAGTCGCCATTAATAGTGAACGTTTAATTTGACCTTTATTATCAACTGTCAATACGCCAGTATGCTGGAGCAAAGATTTCTGTGGGTTAATTTTTAATCGATAGAGGGATGGAATCACCCGATAAGCATCTATGCCCAGCGCAAATAGTCGACTAAATTGATTGCTACTATCAGGCCATAACTTTGAAACATTCTGATAGTCTAGGTTGTTTTCATTATTCAACATCCATGGAATTTCGACGAACAAAATGTCATCCAAATCACGATCATCGTTGGCATTGGCGATTCCCGAAGAAATATGTGAGGTAGCAAAAATTGGCAAACCTTGGGCATGATGAAATTTTAGTTGGGGTTTTATGAGTCTGGCTTGGCGAGAATTGGCTGCTACAAAAATCATATCAACATCCTGCCGACGCCGAGGCTCAAATTTGACTGACTGCCCAATCACTTGCTGAATCATCGACCTACGCAAATCACTAGTGGTTAGGTTTAAAAGCTTTTTGATTGGAATGGCGTAATCACTTTTCTGTGAAGGGTAGGTTTGGCTTCCAACCACATGACCACCAAGGGCTTCGAATCTAATTTTAAACGCTTGTTGCAGTCGCTTACCCCATTTCGTGTCTGGAACTAGGGTGATTGCATAATGCTTACCTTGAGCTAGCGCGTAGTCAGCAATTTGTTCTGCTTCATCTTCTGGGCTTAAGCCGAACTGATATAAGTTTGAATTAGATGGTTTGGATTCGTCGCCATAGTTTAAAGCCAACGTTGGCACTTTTAGGTTCTTTTGGGATTGTAATAGCTCGACTAGCTCCTTATTAATAGGGCCAACAATAAAGTCAGCACCATTTTCAATTGCTTGGCGATATTGAAGATTAAATTCAGTAACATCTGTACTGGCATCGATAATCTCAAGTTTAGCTTCAAGTGCTGGGCTCTGATTTAAATTATCTTCGTAGTAGGCATAGAGAAAGCCGTTTTGTATTGCTTTAGAAATTTGCTCAAGCCGACCTGATAACGGCAACATGAGGGCAATTCGCTCAGGTTTAATGTTGATTTTCTTACTCTCTTCCAGCAGGTTGAGCGCGAATAGCTTTCCCGCAGCATGTCCGCTATAAACCTCATACCACTTGTTTATCCAGGGTTGGATTATTTTTGGCTGCATGTCTGATCGTCGTGCGATTAGATTCAATTCTAACCAGCCACGGAGGACTTGGGTGCTTTGAGGTTCCGACAGTTCTTTTACAATGGTGCTTTCTGGAATTTGATTAAGTGCTTCCCAGATAAAATCATGGTTAAGTTCAATCTCTGCTTGATTTTCCAAATAGCGACTAATTTGAATTCTCAGTTCAACACTTTCTTTAGGCTTGCCTATGGCAAGTACGCTTTTTGACCGTATATTCAAAGCCAATACTTTATATCGCCAATCGACTATTGCTTCGATTGACGGCAACTCTAATAAGCTTTGATATATTTTACCCTCGTGAAAATAAGAACCAGCCAGCAGAGTCGTTTTATAGAGCTGGTCTTGTTCGAGGATATCGCTTTCCTGCAATGAATCGAACAGAGTCGGTATGTCAGAGAAGTTGCCAGCTTGATAAAGCATGAAGGCAGATTTGATTAAAAAAGATGACCGCTCGGGCTGGTTACTTTTTAGCGCTAATTCCTGGAAAGCCAGTGCTGCATCTGACCAGTATTGATTAGATTCAAGCTCAATGGCAGCCAGGATTGCTTCAGTCGTCGCTGTTACTGCTGGATCAATAGTAGTGTCAAGATTGTTGTCTGGTAATTCTAGTTGGACCTGTGGTTGGGTCGGAGTTTGACAGCCCGAAATAGCGATTATCAGCATTGCCGAGAGTAGTAATTTGAGGCAAGGGAGTTTCATCGATCGACTGCCGTTTGAAAAGTAAAAGTGAAGTGCGAGGTAAGTTAAAACTGGATAATAGTGTACACTCTTTCGCATGACTGGCGTACTTTATATTGTAGCAACACCCATCGGAAATTTGGATGATATCACTTTGCGTGCTATCGAGATATTGAAGCAGGTTGACGTTATCGCAGCTGAGGATACTCGGCATAGTATTCGGCTTTTGAATCATCTGGGTATTCGCAATAAGCTGATTTCACTTCATGAACATAATGAAAGGGATAAGATCGACGGTATTATCGATGACCTGAAGCAGGGTATTAATATTGCTTTAATTTCTGATGCGGGTACGCCTTTGATTTCGGACCCAGGCTACCCATTAGTCAAAGCGGTCCAAGATGCGGGTCTTCGGGTCAGTCCAATCCCTGGTGCCAGCAGTATTATTGCCGCTTTAAGTGCTGCAGGAATGCCCACGGATCCATTTACTTTTTATGGCTTTCTATCACAAAAGAATTCGGAAAGGCTATCGAAACTGAGTGCCTTAAAGCAGCAGCATGGCACCTTGGTTTTTCTTGAGTCGACTCATCGAATCGAACGCATGCTGGAGCAACTGTCTGAACTATTTGGTGACAATCGTATTGTCGTCGCCAAAGAATTGACTAAGAGCTTCGAGCGTTTTCTGTCAGGTACGCCATCGGAAATTCTGTTAATAATGCAGCAAGAGCCTGCGTTAAAAAAAGGTGAATTCGTGGTATTGATTGATAATCCAGTCACTATTAGCGAAAAGAGCTTGAGCGATGAAGATATTGAGATTTTGAAGCTATTGTTGGAGGACCTTCCACTCAAAAAAGCGGTACAAATCTTCACCCGTATTAGTGGTAAAAAGAAGAATGATATTTATCAACAGGCGTTGCAGTTAAACGAGCTGGCTTCCTAAGTTTTTGCTTATCAGCCGCCTTTGACGGGGGCTAGCACGATGATGTCATCGCTTTCACTAATGGCGGTTGATGCCAATTGCTCTACATCTATTTTGTTGTCGTTGTGTAGCACCAGATATGCTCTGTCTTTGGGTAGTGGGAGTCTTGTGAGTAGTTGCTCTAATGTCTCCCCCAATTTGAAATTAATAGGGTAATTGCCAGCGCTGTTACCTGCTGGCATATAGTGGCGTAATTTACCAAAGACTTTAATCGTTACCTGCATTTTTATTTATCTGGAGTCGTTTGACTAGGTCTCATTTTGATTGGGCTCAGACCAACTAAGTCGATCTCAATTAAGCCCAAGACGAGCCAGCGTGTCAGCTTTTGGACGTCCTTCTTCATCCCAACCCCGAAGTTCATAATATTCAGGTAGCATCTCGCCAAGACGGCACACGAGTCCTTTTCCTATACCAACCTCGGCTGGTTCTTCGAGGATTCGTTTAGGCAGAGTATCGTCAGCCCTGCTAAGTCCCGCTAATAAATTGAATTGACGTTCTAGATTCCAGATACGCTCGCCGGTTTGCTTTAATCGGTCCATGTCCCAGGTACCTTCACAAGCGCCGTCAACTAGCTCGAGGTAATCGCTCAAGGTCCAACCACAACCACCAGGAAACAGGCATAGACCGCTAGAATCAATGAAAGAAATCTCATCCTGCGAGTTTTTAACTATCGCTGCTTTACCTTCAATTTCGGTCGTATCAAAGTCACTTTCATAGGGGTCTGCGCGCATATGACAGGCGCCCCGATTGTTGGTTGCGTAAGCAAGACCCATGCCTTGCATGCTACGACCATCGTAACCAGCAAATTCTTGACCTTTCACTGACATGGATAATTCAGGGTGACCATATTTTGCCGTGAGTCGCTTTGAGCCCATTGCAATCTCTTTACCAAAGCCTTCGCTACGAGCGGTCATCTCTGAAATAGTCACTAATGCCTGAGCAGAACCAAATTCTAGTTTGAGGCCACCCGTGTCCTTTTCGGTAATGGCGCCAATGTCAAATAATTCCATTGCTGCCGCAATAGTGCCACCGAGAGAAATAGGATCCATGCCATATTCATTACAGAGGAATCCAGCGTAGGTGGCTGCGTCAATATCATCGACACCGCAGGCAGCACCCAATGCATAGGCAGATTCATACTCCAGACCACCAGAAGCTTTGTGATATTGAGGCTTATCCTTAACTGAAAAGTGCGTAGGATCTATTTTGCATATTCGACCACAACCAATGGTGCAACCAAAACAGGCACCGTTGGTAATCAAGTTGGTATGGCCATTTTCATTGGGTGATTGCATTGCACTTGGATTGAGTTTTTCAGTGCCTTCAAACCGAACTTGTCGGTTATTACGGGTGGGTAAACTACCAATGCTGTTAGTGACGTCAATCATGTCTAGCGTGCCATCGCGTGACATACCTTCACGATCGTTCATACGGGCATTAACCGCATTGACTGTTTTCATAAAATGTTCGGGGTTGGCACTCTTTACACCGACTGTGCCACGGACAGCAATTGTTTTTAGGTTCTTTGAGCCCATCACAGCTCCGACACCTGAACGGCCTGCCGCTCGGTGCAAGTCGTTTACAATGCAAGCATAACGGCATAGGTCTTCACCTGCCTGACCGATAGAAGCAAAGCGCATTAATGGATCGCTATACTTTTTTTGCAAAAGGCCTTCGGTTTCCCAAACAGTTTTACCCCAGACTTCACTCGCATCGCAGAGCTCAACTTTTTCGTTTTCGATATGCAGATAAACTGGCTTTTCAGATTTGCCTTCAATAATAACTAAGTCATAACCGGCTAGCTTGAGTTCGGCGCCAAACTTACCGCCTGAGTTGGAACAGGCAATTGCATCGGTTAATGGGCCTTTGGTGATGACTGACCAGCGGCCACCCGTTGAAGCCATGGTGCCAGTTAAAGGGCCTGTCGCGATAACAAGTTTATTCTCCGCGGAAAGTGAGTCGACGCTAGGATCCATTTCTTCGAGGAGGTACTTGCTGCCAAGTCCGCGTTGCCCCAAATATTCATTAGCCCACGCCATATTCAATGGTTCGATGTCGCAATTACCAGTGGTTAAATTGACTCTTAGTATTTGTTGTTGCCAGCTCATCGAATGATCCTCAGTAATTTTTTATTTTGCCAATATGATTGTAGCTCTAGTTGTGACTCGTTTACAGTCATAATGTTAAGTAATATGGACTTAAAGGTTTGAGGTTTATTAAGCATTAATAGCGAATTTAAGCGGTCAATGTATTGTGTATAACTGGTTCCCTAAAAAGTATCTGGCTTACTGATAGTAATTAAAGGTTGGAGTTGTTAGGCTATAAATCCTGCTAATTTTATATTCAGAGATCGGATAACTTTAAAATGATCAAAGTAATTATTGAACGTGTTATCGCCGAAGGTCTTGAGTCTCATTATGAAAAGGCGATCGGAAATTTACTCAACGTAATGACCAATGCGCCTGGCTATATTTCGGGTGAATCATTAATTGATGCGCAAGCACCTAATCACTATGTCGTCATCGCCCGATGGTCGACAGAAAGTGCCTGGACAACTTGGTTTAACTCAGAAGAGCGAAAGCATATTCTGTTGGTCATTGCACCATTCCTGCAAACGGATGAAAAGTGTACGTTATTAAAGTCCTTGGCTTATCACAAGTATTCCTAAAGTCACCTATCTGAATTGACTAATAATCAAAGAAAAAAATGAATAAAATCGAGCCAATGAACCCCAATCAGCAGTTTCAAGCGGGTCGATATAGGCAATAAAATAATCAACTATTGTTTGCACTTTCCGGTATGATCCCGCCCAAGTCAGCTGGATGATCGCTGGTCAAAATATCTTCATGGTATTAGGGCTGGAGGAAAGTCCGGGCTCCACAGGACAGAGTGCCAGATAACGTCTGGGAGGCGCGAGCCTACGGCCAGTGCAACAGAGAGTAGACCGCCAGTTTTGATCTTAGGATCCTGACTGGTAAGGGTGAAAGGGTGCGGTAAGAGCGCACCGCGCTTCTGGTAACAGAAGTGGCATGGTAAACCCCACTCGGAGCAAGACCAAATAGGAAAACTATGGCGCTGTCCGCGTTGTTTTCGGGTTGGTCGCTTGAGACTAGAGGTGACTCTTAGTCCAGATGAATGATTATCCTAGACAGAACCCGGCTTATAGGCTGACTTACTTTATATGAATAACCCGTTATTTTTAACGGGTTTTTTATTTTCTGCGCTCCAAATCAGCAGTGCTATACAAGAATAAAAAGTATTTGTTGCTTCGAGCTAACACTTTTCACTCCGCTGACTTGCGGTCTAATTTGTTTAACCTCATTAACTATTTCAACTAGTCCGACTTTTCTTCAAGGGCGCGGGAGAATTTGGGCTAAATTTGGATATTTTTAATATAGGCAAGCCCTGTTTATTTTTTACTTCTTTTTGCCAAGGCGCTGTCTGATTTCAATTAATGAACTCTGAAAAATAGTCAGCAACTGACTATTGGTGTGCTGCTTAAAAAGAGTGTCTTTGTTTGGTCAGATGAAAGTCACGCAATGATGTACATACCCAGTATACAAAGATGATTCAATTTGATGCTCAGCCAGGATGAATAAGTATCTGTTTCAGCAATGATTTTCAGGACATTCCTTGCTCATTGACTTACTCCCTGTCAGTCATTTAGTATCGACGCTATGGGATCATTAATCAAAGCACTAGAAGGACGCCTGTATAGTAGGTACTTTACAGGCGTCCTTCTAAGAAACTGTTAGCCAGAAATAAAAAACAGCATGGATGAGAATACACTAAATAATATTGCAGGTTTCATTTGCGGTAATGATGAAAATCATCCCGTTTATCGCTCTAGTTCAAAAATTACCGAATTTTTCGGTAGAGCTGGATTACCTCAATTTGTACATGATGGTTCTACTAGGCAAAGATGGATATTAGATCGCCTGAAAGAGTGTAACCGTGAGCAATTGGCTAATGTATTAAAGCGCCTAGTGTCACCAAGAGAGTATGGTGGTGACAGAGAGGCAATAAAATCTGCTCTTATTCAAATAAATGAAATACTCTATGTTGAGGGTTTTAAATTAAAGCTTGTTGGCATGGAACCAAAATTTGAAACGATATCAGTAGATTTCTCAGAAGATGGTGATGAAATTGAAAGTTTAAAACCATTACCTGCACCAAACTTTTTAGCTTTAGGTTTAGAATCAAGAGTTGGTGAAATATTAAAAAATAGATGGGACGAAGCTCAGCGTTGTGTAGATGCCGAAGCATACCTTTCAGCAACAATCATTATGGGTAGCATGCTTGAGGGTTTATTGCTTGGGGTCTGTCAAAGGTACCCTTCTGTAGCAAATAAGTGTCCTAGCGCACCAAAGGATCTAAAAGCAGGGAAAATAAAAAACTTTGCAAATTGGAGCCTATCCGAAATGATAGATGTAGCACATCAGGTTGGGTGGCTTGGGTTAGATGTTAAAAAATTCTCACATTCATTAAGAGAGTTTAGGAATTTAATCCATCCATACGAACAAATGGTTACAGGCATGAATCCAGACTCCGATACCTGCGGTATTTTTTGGTTAGTGGTTCAAGCAGCAGTAAATGACCTTGCAGTACAATTAAAAAATGGCTAACAATGCGCTACAATCTGACTCCGCAAACTGTCACGCTTTTTGTTCCAAAAAGTCCGCCAGTTCTCTACGTAGTTGAGCTGGGCGTTATACGAAAGGAAAGTAAGGTTGTCCTCATATAAATTTAAACCATCTGAGCGTTACGCCGTTTACACAACTCATGGTGAGGTTTGTTATCTTTGTAGAGAGCCTATAGATATGGCCACTTTTCAAGTAGATCATATTATTCCAGAGCACCTTGAAGATAACACCTATGAGTTAAAACCCATCTTTGAGAGTTATGCGCTGCCCGATAATTTTGATTTAAACAGCTTTGAGAATTGGCTCCCCACGTGCCCTCAGTGCAATAATTCAAAATCAGGACGAAAGTTTGTAGCCATACCAATAATTGCAGTTCAATTACAGCAAGCATCTGACAAGGCTGATAAAGCCAGAGAACTAAATGAGGAAACCAAATCCACACAGAAAGTCTCACGAGCAATAACAATACTCGAAACAGCACATCAGCAAGGCACGCTGGAAGAACTACAAATATCTCGTTTGCAACCACTATTAGAATATCACCAAGAGCATAGGGACCCTGAACTTACTTCTACGTCAATAAATTTAACTCCATTGCTAGAGGTTCTTAGTCAAGATGGAGATTTTGTTACAATAAAAGGTCTGTATGGCATTGGTAGCGGGCATGTAAACCCTCCAATGCAAGGAAATTTTCGTTGCCCTACTTGTGGCTTATCAGCATGGAGTGGCGCTAGATGCGTTGCCTGTGGAACTATGGATGATGACTAAAAATCGTATAACAAGTCAAAGCACTCGGACGCAGAAGTAATAAAGAGACAGGCACTCCTAAAAACTCTCTTTAAAACCACCAAATCAACAACTGAGAAAACTGTCGGTCTTAGAAAATTAGTAACAATTTGCAATTAAAAATGGAATTTAACTTAAAAAACCGTTTTCAAGGTATAGCTGTTCGCGAACACCCGATGCGCTCTCATTATTGGTTGGTTATTGCGAATCAGGCAGTCTTTTTAAGGTTTCGTCGCTTTTTAGCGAAACGTGAGGCGTAAAGCTTTTCGAACTGCTGGCTTTGTTGGATCCATTGTTGTCGGTCAATCGATAGTCTCTCAAGTATTGGGGGTAGGTTGAGGGGAATAGCACCTCGTTTATCGGTTCGAATTATTCGGCCTGTCGTGTCCACTAATTGCAGGTAGTCCTCCGGGCTAAATAAAATACTGATTTGTTCCCAAGAAGTCACATTACCTTCGAACTGAGCGAGTGGTTTTAGGGGTAAATCGAAACGGTTTAATCGTTGCTGTTTGATTTCGTCATCCGTCGCTTTCTTGAGATTAAAACTAGGGGCGATACGCGCTTAAATACTGGTGTAATCTGACGCTTCAGGTTTGTTGCACATATCGGCACGAATAGGATTCAGGTCAACTTCACTCAAAAGAGCTTGTGATTTATACCGACTTTCCCAAAAATGACCCGTGCATCCATCTTCTTTATTCGCTTGACGAGCAATGGGTTCATTTAAACATTTCATAAACCAGCCCAAATCTCCCAAACGGTTACGGTATTGCTCAATAAGCCTATTGAGAGTTTCATAGTCAGTCGGATTATCTAATGTGTTCGCACGCCATTGTTGGACGGCGTGCGGGCCGGTCATTTTTGATAAATAATAAATGCGTCCAACGATCAAGAACATCATTATCAGTCCAGCTCTCGGCCTCCTGTGGCTTCAACTTTATGACAAGATAGATATGGTTGGACATCACAGCATAGCTACAAATGTCGATGGCAAAGAGTAACGACAAAATACGAATACGGTTTTCAATCCACTGTCGACGGTGGTTATTGACAGGGATGTCATGTATGCCTGTTTTGCATCGTTACAGGGATGTAACTAATTAGAACAACGCAGGAGCAGTTGTCGAGGAGCAAAAACAGGCCATAGTTTTTACCGGAATGAGCATCAATGCCACACAGGTAACTGCGACGTACACAGCGGGAAACAACAGGGTAATACGGAGTGTCTTCAACTGCGACAAGCTGTTTTCTGGGTAGGGTCATCGTAATGTCCTTTAACGATTGAGGTATATCCTTTTTTCCTGATATTTAAAGCTAAGTGGGTAATGGTATATTGTCAATTGAAGAGTGCCTGTCCTGTGATGGCTTCTAATAAAGGGAAGCGTCTTCTTATTGAGTTAACCGATTATTTAGGTCGGTGATCGGATTACTCAGTTAATTGACTTCGTTACAGTCTTTGAAGAATTGCAGACGAACGGCGTTGCTTTAGTCATATGACTATAGATTGTAAAGAATCCTGACAGCTCAATAAAAATTGTAAAAAATTTTTACACTTTCAGCATTAAATGCGATGAAAGGATTTTATAAAGGTCAGCTATATATCATTATTTTCTACTTGGCATCAATATTGCTTTATTATTAATTATCTAAATTACTTTTAATAAAAGAGAAAAGTGCCATGATAAAATTTATTACTTTAATTTTTGCTCTACTATTTTCTAGTATGGCATATAGCTCAGCAATTCTACCCGGCGGCCTGAAAGGTGGAGATTTAACTGATCCTGAGGATGATGCTAGTCCTAATAGCTTAGTTGGTTACAATGCTACCTTTTCAGCTAGTCATGAAAATTTTTTCACCGGAGAAGGCGCATTTAACGTTTTCGACAATACAGTAGGATCCGGAAGCGCTAAGTGGTGCTGTGACGGAACTCCAGTATGGATCGAAGCTAATTTCGGCAGTGATCTTTACAATCTAACAAGCTTTACCATTACATCTGGCAACGACGCGGATCGTAGAGACCCTGATATTTGGAGTATCCAAGGTTCGACTGACGGAACAAGCTATACCGACATTTTTAATTACAGCAACGATGGAACGTCACCATTCACAGCCCGTCTTCAAACAGTTGAATTTGTATTTGGAACGGATTTTTCCGACACGAATGCTTATAGTATTTTTAGATACACAGCTTCGTCTCAGGTCTCTGGCTCACAGCACCAAATTAATGAATTGGAATTCTTCGGAAATGAAGTACCAGAACCATCCATCATCGCTCTATTTGGTCTGGGCTTGGTTGGTTTAGGCTTTGCTCGTAGACGTCAAGCTTAATATCCTGTAATTCTGCGGCAGCTAATTGCTGCCAACGTTTTACAGTTTGCCCTAAAGAAGAAGCCACTTCATTGTAAGTGGCTTTTTTATGCCTGACGGCCTATTTAGGCTAATCACTCTTTAAATATCAAACGCAGCGTAAACAAGACGCCAGTCTTTACTGGAAACAAGTCCTCTTATAGGCTGACTTTTTTTAAAAATAACCCGTTGGTTATTAGTGGGTTTCTTCTTATATTTACTCCTGAAACAGGAGTGATACTTAAAAATAGTTTACAAGAATACGAGGTACTCGCTGCGTCGATCTAACATTTTAACCTCCACTGGAGGGCTCCTGCCGACTTGTGGTCAACCGTTAACCCTATTGAATTTTGAAGATCATTACGCACTACCGATATTTTGCAGGTAAAAGCTAGATCAGGTCTTTTTGTGATGGCTATAGGGGTGATGCAAAGAGCTCAGCGTGCTTTTATAATGGGAGTGGCGGCATTCGAGCGGGTGAAAAGTACTTTCCTGCTCAAAAGAACAGACGACAAAAAAATATTTGGCAACCGCTTGGCCGAATAATGGGCTGTTGGATTGCTATGTTCAAGCTTTGATAAAAAGGCCAAGGGTCACCAGAAAAGACTAAGCTGTTTAAACTCATTAACCATTTCATTTAGTTTGGTTTTTTTTGAGGGCATAGGAGAATTAGATTCTCTTTTTATCTCTGCTGGCATAACCAGTGAGAGGCCTTGTCTAACCGTGTCAGTTTGTATTGCAACACAGCATAACGGAACCATCAGTATTATTAAATATGGGGGGTGGTCAAGTAGGAATAGGCGCTTACTTTTCCTCTAATTCAGGTTTATTTGTGTGCAAAAAAAACCTCAACCTCCTTCGTATAATAAAAAAATACCCCAGAAATAAAACCTTCTTAAGGTTTTACATTAAGTTGTTTCAATAACCATTAGTTTTATATACTTATATCATTTTTCAGGGGATGAATTTCTTCTAAGTGATTGACGTTGTTAGGAAAAATCCTAGTTAACAGGCCTGAATTCACTTGACTTAAGCTTAGAATAAGCCATATTGTGTCTAGATGTGGTTAATTGTGTCACATCGTGTCACGCAACTGGGCTAATCGTGCGAAAATTCAGAGGGGTATCCAATTTATCGCTAGATGCAAAAGGCAGAATAGTATTGCCTGCGCGCTATCGTGATCCGTTGTCTGAAATTTGTCAAAGTGAACTCATTATTACAATCGACACTGAGCAGCCCTGCTTATTGATTTACCCGCTTAATGAGTGGGAGTTAATCGAAGAAAAGATCGAAGCCCTACCTAGTTTCAATCCTGCAACTCGTCGTATTCAGCGGCTATTAATTGGTCACGCTACCGATGTAGAAGTCGATGCGAATGGCCGATTGATGATCGCTACACCGCTTCGTGAATATGCCCAACTGAGTAAAAAAGTAGTGTTGATTGGACAGGGTAAAAAATTTGAATTGTGGGATGAAGCAATATGGAATAAATGTCGTGATGAATGGGTGAATGATAAAACTGATGGTGAATTGCCAGCGGCCTTGGCCGAGTTAACCCTATGAACACGGCGCAATTCGAACATGCACCAGTGCTTCACGCTGAAGTATTGCAGCATATGAATATCAAACCAGATGGCTGTTACGTTGATGGCACTTATGGAAGAGGGGGGCACGCGAGTTCTATTTTGGCTCAGTTGGGCGAAAATGGCAGGCTTATTGTCATGGATAAAGACCCTGATGCCATTAAGCAGGCTAATAGTTTGCTGGGTTCAGATAGCCGAGTGACGATATTGCATGATGATTATGAGAATCTAAGTGATCATATTGCCGCCTTGGGTATGGCGCAGCAGATCGATGGGGTACTGCTCGATTTGGGTGTTTCATCACCACAGCTTGATGATGCGGAGCGTGGGTTTAGCTTTCAGCGAAATGGCCCACTCGATATGCGCATGAATCCTGAGCAAGGTCAGTCGGCTAGTGACTGGTTGGCTCAGGCTGAAGAGGCAGAAATTGCTAGGGTACTTTGGGAGTATGGAGAGGAGCGCGGATCTCGACGTATTGCGAAGCGCATTATTGAAGCAAGGGAAGAAGGTTGTGTCGATGACACGGCGACTTTAGCAGCGCTAATCAGTGCTTGTATTCCTAAGGGGAAAAATCATAAGCACCCTGCGACACGAAGTTTTCAAGCGATTCGTATCCACATCAATCAAGAGCTAGAGCACATTCATAATTTACTGGAATCGATTTTTGATGTTTTGGCCATTGGTGGTCGGTTGCAGGTTATTAGTTTCCACTCATTAGAAGACAGAGTCGTTAAAAGGTTTTTTAAAAAGCACAGTACGAGAGCTCAGATACCACGAGGTTTGCCGGTTCGAGACAGTGAGATAGAATCGAACATTCGATTCTCTTTGATAGGTAAAGCGATTAAGGCTTGCGCTAGCGAGCTTAAAGACAATCCAAGATCAAGAAGCGCAGTCTTACGCGTCGCTGAGAGAACGGTCTAATGCGCCGGGTATACGGGGTTGTGCTGCTGTTGGCTTTTGTTATCGGCAGTGCACTGACGGTGATTTATGTTAAGCATGAAAGTCGTGTTTTGTTTTCTGAACTAAGGAATGTTCAAAAAAAGCAAGATCGGGAAATCATTGAGTGGGGCCGATTGCAATTACAAAACAGCACGCTTGCGGCTCATAGCAATGTCGAATCACATGCTCGCAAAACGTTAATGATGAAGTTGCCTGAAACCATCCAATTGGTGTGGTTGCCATGAGCGAGACTAATAATCAGTCTGTTTTTTTTGGTGGTAGACATTACTTTGTGTTATTTGTCTTGTTATGCCTAATGACTGGGCTGGTTGGCCGTGCGCTTTATTTGCAAATTGTGGAAAAAGAGTTTCTCGCCAGTCAAGGTGGTCAGCGTCAAATTCGTACTATCGAAACCCCAGCTTACCGAGGTGCGATTCTTGACCGATATGGTACGCCATTAGCAATTAGCACTCCGGTTGATTCTGTCTGGGTCAATCCGACTGAAATATTACAAAACTTGCCAGCGCTTAAAAAAGTTACGAAACAACTATCAATGAACTATAGCGAGACAGTTGATACTTTAAAGCGTAAATCCAACAAAGAATTCGTCTACCTTAAGCGACAAATTGAGCCCGAACTTGCCAGTCTGGTATCAGATAATGTCGATGGAGTTTATATACAACGTGAATATCACCGTTATTACCCTGCGGGAGAAGTGGTAGCCCATATTGTTGGATTTACTGATATTGATGACAACGGCATTGAAGGTCTTGAAAAAGTTTATGACAATTGGTTGAAAGCCGAGCCTGGTGCTCGCCGAGTTATTCGCAATCGAAAGGGTGCGGTAATAGAAGAGATTAATCAAGTAAAGGCGGCTCAATCGGGCAAGGACATCTATTCAAGTATTGATATGCGTTTGCAGTATATTGCGTATCGTAGTTTAGCTCGGGCGATTAAATATCACGCTGCCAAGTCAGGCAGTGCGGTGTTGCTGGATGCCAGGACAGGTGAAGTGCTAGCAATGGTCAATCAGCCTTCCTATAACCCCAACCAGGGTAAACAGCAGACGTCAGGCAATCGTCGAAATCGCGCTTTAACCGATGTTTTTGAACCTGGTTCGTCAATTAAACCGTTTACATTTGCAGCGGCCATTGATCGCGGGCTATATGACCAAAAGAGTATTATTGATACCTCACCCGGATGGTTCACTGTAAGTGGGCACACGATTAAAGACCATAGAAATTACGGCCCGTTGGACCTTGCCGGTATTCTACGGAAATCGAGTAATGTGGGCGCATCACGTATTGCCCTGTCAATGAAAGATGAGGAGCTTTGGAAGTCATTTAGTGATTACGGCTTTGGTCAGTCGCCGGGCGTTATCTTTCCTGGAGAATCCTCAGGTTACTTCAGGCACTTTTCCGACTGGCAAAAGCTTGATCATGCCATCATGGGTTATGGCTACGGTGTATCTGTATCCATTACGCAATTAGCACGTGCCTACGCGATGATCGCCAATCAGGGGCAGCATGTTGATGTGAGCCTGATCCGTAAAGAGCCAGCGAAAGAAGTTAAAAATCAGGTTGAACGCCATGTTATGTCTGCTAAAACAGCTAATATGGTACTGGAAATGATGGAGGAGGTTGTTGGTCCAAAAGGCACCGCACAATTAGCCGCTATACCGGGTTATCGAATCGGTGGCAAAACGGGTACGACGAAAAAGGCCTCGGTCGGTGGCTATGATGAAGATAACTACTTTTCTGTTTTTGCTGGTGTAGCTCCAATTAGTGATCCTCGGTTAGTCATGGCTGTGATAGTTGATGAGCCGACTCAAAATGGTTACTACGGTGGCAATGTAGCGGCACCGGTGTTTCAGGAAGTAATGAGTAATGCATTAAGAATATTAAATGTTACACCAGACGACATTCCTTCGTTGCGAGCGCAAATAGCCGATACGGAGAAAGGTGCGTGATGACGACAAATCCGAAATCGGTTGGCATCGCACTAACGGACTTACTGTTAGGATTTAAGACGGTTCAGTCCGTCCCTAGTATTCATATATTGAATATTTCGATCAGCAGTCAAACAGTTATTCCAGGTTCTCTGTTCGTTGCACTGCAAGGGGTTACAACGCATGGGATGGAGTTTGCTATTGATGCTGTCAAAGCTGGTGCCGTTGCTGTGTTGTACAATGCACGAGACCAATATAGTCAAAAGCGAGTTGCTTTACTGAGTAAACAAATAAAAAGTCAGTTAATAGAAGTAAAGTGGATTGGTGTTGATAATCTTGATCTAATCAATGGTGAAATTGTCAGTCGGTTTTTTGGAGAACCGAGTAAGGCGCTGACTCTTATTGGTGTTACGGGTACTGATGGTAAGACCAGCGTCACTCATCTGCTGACACAAGCATTAATGAAACTCGATAAGACGACTGCTAGTATTGGAACCATCGGATACGGTGTTGGCAATAAACGTCAAGCCACTAGCCATACAACACCCGATGTTATTGCACTGCAATCTTATCTGCGCGAATTTCGCGAGCAGCAATGTGAATATGTTGTGATGGAAGTATCGTCCCATGCACTCGATCAACACCGAGTGAATGGCTGTCACTTTGATATTGCTGTACTGACTAACTTAGGTCGAGATCACTTGGACTACCACGGTACTCAAGAAGCTTATGCAGCAGCAAAAGCACGTTTGTTTAAAGATTTTGATTTATCAGCAAAAGTAGTCAATGTAGATGACGAGCTAGGTCTTAGTTTATGCGAACAAGTGGATGCATCTGCGCTGATTCGCTTCTCTGTAAAGTCGCAAATTCAAAGTCTAGCCGGCCTTCAATTTAATCAGCCGACTGATGTCGAAGTTCGACTGACTAAAAGTAATATCACCGATCGAGGACTACGCATTGAAGTAGCCACTTCCGTAGGTGAAATTATCGCTAATACGGCATTGATGGGACGTTTTAATATCGAGAATACTTTAGCCTGTATTTCAACTTTAATTGCACTTGGATTTGATAGTGAACAAATTCAGTTAGCCGTTACTGACTTGAAACCTATCCCAGGTCGGATGGAACGGTTTAAAGGTGTTTTAAATAAAACGGCTGCAGTCGTTGATTTTGCACATACAGAACAAGCATTGCGAGCATGTTTAAATTCTTCTAGAGAATATACAACGGGTAAAATCTGGTGTGTTTTTGGTTGTGGTGGTGATCGTGACAAGGGAAAGCGTGAAGGCATGGGACGGGTCGCCGAGCAATTGGCTGATAAGGTAATCATTACCGACGACAATCCTCGAACTGAATCACCTGAACAAATAGTTGCCGAAATTTTATCAGGCATTTCGAACCCAGAAAAAGTATCTGTGATTCACGATCGTTTGGCTGCGATTGAATTTGCACTGTCTGAAGCCAGCGCGGATGATTTGGTTTTGATTGCTGGAAAAGGACACGAATTAGAACAAATAGTCGGTCCCGAACACCGGCCTTTTAGTGATCGTCAAGTTGTACAACGAATTCTGGGTATAACGAAATGATTTCACTTAACTTACAACAGCTAGCTTCTGTCTTGAGTATTGAAGTTTTAGCAACTGGAAAAGAACTCCCTGTCTTGAAGTTTAAGGGGGTGACTATCGATAGCCGCAACGATTGTATTGGGCAGTTATTTGTTGCAATTAAAGGCGAGCGCTTCGACGGACATCATTTTATAAACAGTGCTTTCAAAAATGGCGCCGTGGCTGCATTAGTCGAAACAAGGCATGATTGTGATATTCCTCAAATAATAGTCCCTGACAGCAAACAGGCAATGGCAACCTTAGCCAATTTCTGGCGTCATAACTGTCATGCGACCGTCATCGCATTAACGGGCAGTAATGGTAAAACTACTGTTAAGGAAATGTTACATCAAATATTACAAAAACAAGCCCTTACCCATGCGACCAAAGGCAATTTTAATAATGATATTGGCGTACCGTTGACACTATTCGAATTATCACAAAAAGATCGGTTTGTGATTGTTGAAATGGGCGCTAATCATCCAGGTGAAATAGCCAATCTAGCCCGCATAGCTGAGCCTGATATCGTCTATGTAAACAATGTGGCTGCAGCCCATTTAGCAGGCTTTGGAAGCATTCAAGGGGTCATAGATGCTAAGGGTGAAATATATGATTATTGCCAACCAAGACATCAAGCCCTTTTTAATATAGACGAGGCAGCAAGTCAGCAGTGGCAGTCAACTTGTATGGCTACAAACACGATGAGCTGCGGACTGAATACGACGGCAAATGTGCAGGCACAATGGGAGCCAACTGACGCGGGTATATTGCTAAGTGTTAAATATAAAGAGCAGACTAATCAGGTCGCAATTCCTGTATTTGGTGAACACAATGCTCGTAATGCATTAGCAGCAATATCTATGGCTTTGATGGCTGGAATCGAATTTAAAATAGCCGTATTAAGTCTAGCCGGTTTTGAACCAGTAAAGGGTCGGTTGCAAATGATCCAAGGTCTCAATAATAGTCGCTTGATCGATGATAGTTACAACGCTAACCCAGGCTCTTTAGAGGCGGGCATTAAAGTGCTCTGTTCACTAAAAGGAGAACCATGGTTGGCACTAGGTGATATGGGTGAATTGGGAAGTGAAGCTGAGTTGCTTCACAAAGAAGTGGCTGAGATTGCAAAAAATTTGGGTGTTAAAAAGCTATTTGGCATAGGCCCGATGAGTTGTGCTGCTAGTGATGTTTTTGGCGATTTTGGTTATTGTTTTGATACGGTTGAAGATAGTGCCAGAGTCATTCAGACGTTATTGCATCAGGAGGTCAATTTACTGATTAAAGGCTCGCGAAGTGCTGGTATGGATCAGTTAGTTAAAGCTTTGGCTGCTGGTGATAGAAAAGCTGAAGATAATAATTCCATTAGAATTGATCCTGATAAATATAAAGCCAATCAAAACAAACGAGGAGCATAAAATGCTCTATAGCCTAGCTGAATATTTATCTCAATTTCATAGCGGGTTTAACTTGTTTGGCTATCTAACCATTCGTAGCATTCTCGGAGTGTTAACGGCGTTAATTATCTCGCTCGTCATCGGGCCTTCGATGATCCGATATTTGAGTAGCTACAATATCGGACAAAGCGTGCGCGACGATGGCCCAAAAAGTCATTTTTCAAAGGCAGGTACACCAACTATGGGTGGCGCATTGATTGTGGTTGCAATTGTTGTCAGCACATTATTGTGGAGTGATTTGTCATCACGATTCGTGTGGATTGTTTTATTTGTCATTATTGGTTTTGGGGCGATTGGCTGGGTTGATGATTACAAGAAAATTGTCTATCGAAATTCAAAGGGCTTGGTTGGTCGGTGGAAGTATTTTTGGCAATCAGTGATTGGCCTAGGTGCGGCATTAATTTTATTTAATACAGCTCAATTCCCGATTGAGACTCAGCTTATCGTGCCTTTTGTTAAAGACATTTTGATTGATCTTGGCTGGATGTATGTGGTTTTAACTTATTTTGTTATCGTCGGATGCAGTAATGCAGTGAACTTAACTGATGGACTTGACGGTCTAGCTATTTTGCCTACGGTTTTAGTGGGTGGTGCTTTGGGTATGTTTGCCTATCTTACGGGCAACTATAACTTTTCGACTTATTTGGGCATTCCTTATGTACCAGGTGTGGGAGAAATGGTTGTATTCTGTGGTGCGATAGTGGGTGCTGGTTTTGGTTTCTTATGGTTCAACACTTACCCTGCACAAGTATTCATGGGCGATGTTGGAGCACTGGCACTGGGTGCTGCCTTAGGTGTTGTAGCGGTTATTGTACGTCAGGAGCTGGTGTTATTTATAATGGGTGGCATTTTTGTAGTCGAGACAATGTCGGTCGTGTTGCAAGTTGCCTCATTCAAATTGACTGGGCGACGTATTTTTCGAATGGCGCCATTGCATCATCATTTTGAATTAAAAGGTTGGCCAGAACCTCGAATCATTGTCCGTTTCTGGATTATCACGGTTGTCCTTGTGCTAATTGGGTTAGCGAGTCTGAAGGTCCGCTAATGCTAAATATGAACACACAAACGAAACAACACGCAGACGTTAATTATCTAGTCGTAGGGCTAGGCTTAACGGGTTTCTCTACGGCGTGTTATTTAATGTCGAAAGGCTATTGTTGTCGCGTGCAAGATACGCGAGACATACCGCCTTATTTTGAAGCGCTGCGGACTGAGTTCCCACTAGCCGATATTGTTATCAAACCGCTGGACTCTGAGCTGATTGATTGGGCTGATGTACTTGTGGTCAGTCCTGGGTTATCAATTGCACAAACTGAAATTGTACAAGCGATTGATTTAGGGAAGTCAGTTATCGGTGATATTGAACTATTTGCACAGGTTGTTGATAAGCCGGTGGTTGCGATCACTGGCTCAAATGGAAAGAGCACGGTAACAACACTGTTAGGTGAAATGATTGCTGCCGATAATAAGTCAGTCGCGGTTGGTGGCAACCTTGGTATTCCAGCGCTCGATTTATTACAAAAAACAGTTGATTACTTTGTGCTTGAACTCTCTAGCTATCAACTAGAAACAACAAAGTCATTACAACCTGTGTCAGCAACAGTATTGAATTTTTCAGAAGATCATCTCGATCGTTACAACAGTTATGCCGATTATATTCAAGCCAAGTTACATATTTACGAAAAAACCAAAATCTGCGTCAGTAATGAGGATGATGAAACCACGCGTCATGATTCAAATGACATTCTATTTGGCCTAACAATAAACGGAGTGGCTGAATTTGGGTTAGTAGAAAACGACTCTGGCATTTGGTTAGCCCACAAGGGTGAGCCTTGGGTCAATGTCAGACAGTTGAAAGTTACTGGCCGTCATAACTGGGCTAATTGTTTAGCCGCTATGGCATTGGCTTGTACAATTGATCTTTCACGTCAGGCCATTATCGATGCAATGATTAGGTTCAAAGGTATTCGACATCGGAGTGAATGGATTGCTGAAATTAAAGGCGTTGAATGGATAAATGATTCTAAGGCAACTAACGTGGGTGCGGCGTTGGCATCGATAGAAGGACGAGATCGGCCTATTATTTTAATTGCCGGTGGACAATCAAAAAATGCAGATATGAGTGTTCTTTTTGAGCCTATCAAGAAGCAGGTAAAACTGGTGTTGCTAATGGGCGTTGACGCAGATCGAATCGAAGAGGCTTGGCAAGGGGCTGCACCTGTTGAACGGGTGGACAATATGGCCAATGCAGTTGTCCGAGCAAATCAACAAGCAGTTAGTGGTGATTGTGTCTTACTAGCACCCGCCTGTGCCAGTTTGGATATGTATTCAAAATTTGAAGCACGTGGTGATGACTTTGCAAATCAGGTCAGGCAGTTACAGAATGTCTAGCCAAGCAACCAGAAAAATGTCGTTGATGGATAAGCCAAGTTTTGACTTTGGGCTAGACCTTGATCGTGTCATTCTTTTCCTATACTTCACACTGGTATTGTTAGGTTTGGTAATGGTAGCTTCAGCTTCTATTGGAATTGCTGATCAGCAAATTCATGACCCCTTTTATTATGCAAAAAGACAGTCCATCCGAATATTAATGAGTTTAGTTTTAATTTGGATTGCATGGAGAATCCCATTAGAATTTTGGAACAAAAATGGTATGGCTCTAATGCTTGGTTCGATCGTATTGCTTGGTGTGATTTTAATCCCAGGAGTCGGCCACACTGTTAATGGTAGTACACGTTGGTTGAACTTTGGATTGTTTACCTTTCAGGTTTCAGAAACCTCAAAACTTTTCCTGATCATTTATCTCAGTGGTTATTTGACTAGGCGAGCGGTGGAAGTACAAACCAACACCATGGGCTTTTTAAAACCAATGTTCATTATGGCATTTGCCAGTGGTCTATTAATTCTTGAACCCGACTTTGGAGCAGCCACCGTATTGCTATTAACAGGCTTTGGAATGATGTTTCTGGGTGGTGTTCGGTTCGGACAGTTCATTACCTTTATTGCAGGTGCGTTAATTATTATGGTTATATTGGCGGTTTCTTCACCTTATAGAATGGCCCGTATTACATCATTTCTTGACCCATGGGCAGATCCTTTTAACAGTGGATTCCAATTAACTCAGTCACTCATAGCGATTGGAAGTGGTGGGTGGTTTGGAAGTGGTCTGGGTGGCAGCATTCAGAAACTTTTTTACTTACCAGAAGCGCATACGGACTTTCTGTTTGCTATATACGCTGAAGAGTTTGGCTTAGTTGGAACCGTTATTTTGATTTCACTTTATGCCGTGTTTGCACTACGTTGTTTTTCGATTGGGAAAATGGCATTGCTCGGTCAGCAGCCTTTTGGTGCTTATCTTGCTTATGGGGTCGGATTATTGATCACATTGCAAGCAATTATTAATATTGGTGTCAATATGGGTGCATTACCAACTAAAGGGTTAACCCTACCTTTTATCAGTTATGGCGGTAATAGTATTTTAACCATGTCATTTGCGGTGGGTTTGGTATTGCGTGTTTATAAAGAATTTAAACAAGCGGGAAGCCCTAAATCAAATAGAGCACGAGACAGAAGTCACCAGATTCAAGGCAAGGGAAAACCTGGAAAAAACAAACGGGTGTCGACATGACTATGGTCGATCAAAAACCAATTATGATGATGGCCGGTGGCACAGGAGGTCATGTATTTCCTGCTTTGGCTGTTGCCGAGTATTTGCGTGACCAAGGCGAAAGTATAATTTGGTTAGGTACACGCACGGGTATTGAAGCGACAGTCGTACCGGCTGCAAACTTTGCGATTGAATGTCTAAGCGTGACGGGGTTACGAGGCATTGGAATTATTTCCCTGATGTTGGCACCTTTTAGAATTGCACGTGCCTGCTGGCAAGCCCAAAAAATACTTCAACGACATCGCCCGAAAGCGGTGCTTGGCATGGGTGGTTTTGCATCAGGTCCTGGTGGTTTGATGGCTTGGGTATTGAATATTCCATTATTTATACACGAACAGAATTCAGTCATGGGGTTGACCAATCGTTTGCTCTATCGTCTTGCTGTGCGTAATTATTTTGGCTTCGCGAAAGCGGCAAAGAGCATTCCACGAAGTGAGGTAATAGGCAATCCAGTTCGCGCCGATCTAATAGGCCTCACATTACCAGAAGCCCGATTAATAGGAAGAAAGAATAAAAACTTAAATCTATTAATAATAGGAGGCAGTTTAGGTGCTGCCAGTTTAAATCAAAAAATACCCGAGGCCATTGCATTACTCAACAAGTCTGCTAGACCACAAATAAAACACCAATGTGGCAAAAAGCACAGTGAAACTTGCAAGAAAAGTTATGAGAGAAATCTAGTTGATGCAGAAATATTGCCCTTCATCGATGACATGCGTGCTGCGTATGAATGGGCTGATCTCGTAGTCTGTCGATCTGGAGCGTTAACTATTGCAGAACTTTCAGCGGTAGGCATAGCGTCTATATTGATTCCTTATCCTTACGCGGCTGACAATCATCAGTTTCATAATGCGTGTTTTTTGAAGTCAGAAAATGCGGCGCATGTGATCAATGAAAGTGACCTTAATAGTGAGTCCTTGGCATCGTTATTAACCCAGTACCAAGATAATCGAGGTGAACTTATCGCCATGGCTGTTAATGCTCGAGCACAAGCTATGGATGACGCCACTAAAAACCTGGCAAAAGGTATTCTGACTGGAGCAACATTATGACCGTTAGTTCTACACATTTTATGCGACGCATTAAGAACATCCATTTCATTGGAATTGGGGGTGTCGGAATGAGTGGCATTGCAGAGGTATTTCATAACTTAAATTATGTCATTAGTGGTTCAGATATTGCCGAGAGTGCGATGGTCAAGCACTTACGCAGTCTCGGAATTAAAATACATATCGGTCACAAACCAGAAAATATAGATAACGTACATGTGGTTGTTATATCGACCGCAATTGATGAAGAAAACGAAGAAATTATTGCAGCAAAAGCGAAACGAATTCCAATCGTAAGGCGAGCCGAGATGTTAGCCGAACTAATGCGTTTTCGACAAGGCATTGCTGTGGCTGGAACTCATGGTAAAACGACAACCACAAGCTTGGTTGCCAGTGTCTTGGCCCAAGGCGGTATTGATCCAACCTATGTTATTGGTGGAAAGTTAAATAGCTCAGCAAGCCACGCAAAATTAGGCTTAAGTGACTATCTGGTAGCCGAGGCAGATGAGAGTGACGCATCATTTTTATATTTACAGCCAATGATGTCGATCGTTACCAATATTGATAAAGATCACCTACCGACTTACGAAGGTGACTTTGAACGTTTGAAACAAACCTTCATCGAGTTCTTACATCACCTACCTTTTTATGGACTAGCTATTTTATGTATTGATGACCCCGTTGTTCGAGAAGTAATGAATGATATAGCTCGCCCAGTATTGACCTATGGTGAATCGGAAGATGCGGATGTTCGAATTACTAACATTGTGCCAAAAGGTTCGAAGACAGCCTTTTCTGTCATGTTACCCAATGCTAAAACTCCAATAGACCTTGTATTGAATCTGACGGGTAAGCACAACGTTTTAAATGCCACTGCTGCTATTTCGGTTGCATATGAGCTAAACGTTGACAGTAAGTCAATTATTACATCATTAGCTGAATTTGCAGGTATTGGTCGTCGCTTTCAAATTACGGAAGATGTTGAAGTTGAGGCGGGAAAAGTCATGCATGTAGATGACTATGGCCATCATCCCAATGAAATTAAAGCAACTGTTGCGGGCATTCGTGCTGCCTGGCCTGAAAAACGTTTAACCGTAGTTTTTCAACCGCATCGATATTCACGAACCCGAGACTTGTTTGAAGACTTTAGCCAAGTTTTGTCAGAAGTCGATCAACTTATTTTACTCGACGTTTACCCTGCGGGTGAAAAACATATTAAAGATGCGGATGGTCGTTCACTTGCACGATCAATTAGAGGACGAGGAAAAGTTGACCCAGTATTTGTTGAAGAACTGAAGAATTTAGATGAGGTTGTTAAGACGGTATTACAAGACAACGATATTTTTCTAACACTGGGTGCTGGCAGTATTGGTGCTTGGTCAGCGAAATTTCTGTCCGAACATAGTGGTCAAGGGTAAGTAAACGTGGAATCAAATTTTTCATGCAAAGGTCAACTATTGCGCGATGAATTAATGTCGAAGCACACGAGTTGGCGCGTGGGTGGAAAGGCTGATAACTTTTATATTCCAGCTGATTTAAATGATTTGAAACAATACCTAAAATGTATACCGAATAGGGAAGATATTAGTTGGGTCGGCCTAGGCAGTAATCTGTTAGTAAGAGATGGTGGTATTCGTGGACATGTTATTGCAACAGTGAATGCACTCAAAGAAATTACACTCTGCTCTGATGGCTTTGTTTATGCACAAGCGGGTGTTACTTGCTCAAAACTAGCCAAATTTTGTATTCAACAGGGTTTGGCTGGGGCCGACTTTATGGCTGGAATTCCTGGCACCGTCGGAGGTGCTTTAGCTATGAATGCGGGTGCATTTGGCAGTGAGACGTGGTCTTTTGTAGCGCAGCTTGAAATGATCACTCGCCAAGGGGAATTAATTAATCGTATGCCCAAGGAGTTTAATTTTAGTTATCGTCAAGTCAGCCAGTTTGACAGTGAATGGTTTTCTGCAGCAAAATTTCGATTTACCGCTCAGAGAAAAGGTCACAGTTCAAATATAAAACAATTATTAAAACAAAGAAATGATAGTCAACCAATAGGTTTACCTTCTTGTGGTTCAGTTTTTAAAAATCCACAAGGACAACATGCCGCAAAGTTAATTGAGGCAGCTGGATTAAAGGGCTATCACCATGGACATGCATGTGTATCCGATAAGCATGCAAATTTCATCATTAGTAATACAAAGACTTCAGCTAAAGAAATAGAAGGCTTAGTTGCATTAATTCAAGAAACGGTTAAACAAAAATTTGACATTAAACTTGAGACAGAAATGCGAGTATTGGGGGACGAGTTATGAATTTTGAAAGTTTGAAACCGTCAAAAGATACGATCAAACAGAGCGGCCGAGTTGCTGTTTTGATGGGTGGGACTTCTGCTGAGCGAGAAATATCTTTAATGAGTGGAAATGCTGTTTATCAAGCATTAATCAACGTAGGTGTTGATGCATTTAAACTAGATGTTAAGGACAATGCGATTGAGCAATTACAAAACCTAAAAGCCGATAGAGTTTTTAATATTCTGCATGGTCGTGGTGGTGAAGATGGACAATTACAGGCCGTAATGGACTTACTTGGAATTTCTTACACTGGCAGCGATGTTGGTGCATCAGCACTTGCAATGAATAAATTACTTACAAAACGCGTATTACGTGGCAGCGGATTACCAACACCCGAGTTTCAGGTGCTTAACAGTGAAAATGACTGTAAACAATTATTAAATGAATTAGGTTTGCCCGTATTTGTAAAGCCAAATCTGGAAGGGTCAAGTATTGGTATGACTGCTGTTACAACAGCCGAAGGGCTAATTCCCGCTTACGAAAAAGCTAGGCAGTTTGGTGCAGTTTTTGCTGAAAGATGTATAATAGGGCCGGAGTATACTGCAGGGTTTTTAGGTGATGAGGTTTTGCCCTTAATCAAACTAGAAACGCCCCGTGAATTTTATGATTATGAAGCCAAGTATTTCTCTGACGACACCATCTACACTTGTCCTTGTGGATTGAATGAGGAAACTATATCAATTATTAATAAATTGGTTACTGAAACGATAAAAGTAACAGGTGTTAAGCATTGGGGTCGTGTTGACATTATGCTGGATGAGAATGCTCAGCCATTTATTATTGAAATTAATACGGTTCCTGGCATGACTGACCATAGTTTGGTACCGATGGCCGCTAAACAGGCAGGCCTTAATATGTCTGAACTAGTATTAAAAATTCTTGAGTTATCACTGAAAGGAGAAAATCTTGTTTAGTTTTTCTAAAAACAGTAGTCAGGCAAAAAAGAAGAAGTCAGACAATAATATTGATTTCAAATGGCGTGCTATATACACCTGGATTTTGGTTATTGTGCCTTTGTTTGGTGGTATCTCATATTTGGTGCAAAACCATACTTTCTTGCCAATTAAGACTATCCAGTTATCTGGCTTATTTAAATATATAGATCAACAGGAAATAGAGAAGGCATTACGACCCTTTGTGGGTGAGGGTTTTTTCTCACTTAATATACAAAACGTCAGCAATAGTTTAAGTGAAAAACCTTGGGCAGAGTCTGTTTCTATTAGAAGACTTTGGCCTGACAGAGTAATGATTCGAATTGTTGAGAAAAAACCATTGGCACGATGGGATGATGATCATTTATTAAGTGACAGGGCAGAAATATTTGCAGCAAATTCAAAAGAATTCAAATATTTACCAAAAGTTCATGGGTCAAATATTGAGCCAAAACAAGTACTGCAACAATACTATGATCTTTCAAAACAATTTCGATTACTAGATGAAACTATTAGCCAGATCAATATTGATAACCGTGGAGCATTGGATATTGATTTAGCAAATGGTTTAAAAATTAAGGTAGGTAGAGAGAATGTGGATAGTAAAATAAAAAGGTTGGCCTCTATTTATGCCCAACAAATAAGACCCAGACGTAAAGAGATACAACAACTCGATTTACGCTATAGCAATGGCTTTGCAATTGCCTGGAAAAAAGAAGACCTGATTGACAGGGACGAAGCGTCTTTGTGGAGGAATAATAATGTCTAAAAAAGGCACTAATAATTTAATTGTTGGGCTTGATATTGGGACATCTAAGGTTGTTGCAATTGTTGGTGAAATTACAGCAGAAGGAGGTATTGATATTATCGGTATTGGTACACAACCTTCACATGGATTGAAAAAAGGTGTGGTAGTCAATATTGAATCTACTGTGCAATCAATTCAGCGTGCAGTTCAAGAAGCAGAATTAATGGCAGGTTGCCAAATTCGTTCAGTTTATGCAGGTATTGCTGGTAGCCATGTACGCAGTATTAATTCGCATGGAATTGTTGCGATTAAAGACAAAGAAGTTACTGCAGCCGATGTCGCCCGAGTAATCGATGCTGCTAAAGCAGTCGCCATACCGGCTGACCAGCGAATCATACATGTGTTGCCACAGGAATTCATAATTGATAGCTCAGAAGGCATTCGCGACCCAATTAGTATGTCGGGGGTGAGACTCGAAGCCAGAGTTCATTTAGTTACTGCTTCGATGAGTGCGGCGCAAAACATTATCAAATGTGTGCGTCGTTGTGGTTTGGAAGTGGATGATATTATTCTCGAACAACTTGCATCGAGCGCATCGGTTCTTACTGACGATGAAAAAGAGCTCGGTGTTTGTTTGGTCGATATTGGCGGTGGTACAACAGATATTGCGGTGTTCTCTGATGGCGCTATACGTCATACGGCAGTCATTCCGATAGCGGGTGATCAAGTTACAAACGACATTGCTGTTGCACTTCGGACTCCTACCCAATATGCCAATGACATTAAAATTAAATACGCCTGTGCACTTCGTCAATTGGCGACAGAAGACGAAACAATCGAAGTGCCTAGCGTAGGTGATAGAGAGCCACGAAGACTTGCGCGTCAAACACTAGCAGAAGTGGTTGAGCCACGTTACGAAGAGTTATTGAGTCTAGTTCATGCTGAGCTTAGGCGAAGTGGTTTTGAAGAAATATGTGCTGCCGGTTTAGTATTGACTGGCGGTAGTTCCAAAATGGAGGGCGTTATCGAACTTGCAGAGGAAATTTTCCATATGCCAGTTCGGTTGGGCTATCCACAACATGTGTCAGGGTTAATTGATGTCGTAAGAAACCCAATACATGCCACGGGTGTCGGACTGCTTCTGTTTGGAAACAGACAGCAATCTGGCTTGTCTAGTTTTAAACTAGACGATACGTCTGAAGACAGCATTTGGTCGAAAATGAAAAGCTGGTTTCAGGGCAATTTTTAACATAGAAAAGCAACAGCAAGGGGAAAACTGTAATGTTTGAATTAATGGATACACACTCTAAAGATCCTGTTATTAAAGTAATTGGAGTCGGTGGTGGTGGTGGTAACGCTGTCCAGCACATGGTCTCTGCTGGTATTGAGGGCGTTGAATATTTATGCCTGAATACTGACGTGCAAGCGTTAAATAAAATGGATAGTAAATCAACAATGCAAATTGGTTTAAGTATCACAAAAGGTTTGGGTGCTGGTGCAGATCCGGGTATTGGGCGTCAGGCAGCACTGGAAGACCGTGAGCGCATTCAAGAAGCGATCAAAGGCACAAACATGCTATTTATCACAGCGGGTATGGGTGGTGGGACAGGTACGGGTGCGGCACCCGTTATCGCACAAATCGCTAAAGAAATGGGTATTTTAACTGTTGCAGTGGTAACTAAGCCATTTGGTTTTGAGCGAAAAAAACGAATGGAGCAGGCTGAAGCTGGAATTCGAGAATTAGCCAGTGTGGTTGATTCACTAATCACAATTCCAAACGACAAACTAAAAATTGTACTTGGCAAGGATACGACGGTACTAGAAGTATTTATGAAAGCGAATGACGTCTTGCGTGGTGCTGTTCAGGGCATAGCGGAATTAATGACACTGCCTGGACTAATCAACGTCGATTTCGCAGACGTTCGAACGGTTATGTCAGAAATGGGCATGGCAATGATGGGTACTGGGTCAGCAACGGGCGAAGGTCGCGCTATTAAAGCCGCCACTATGGCAATTTCCTCTCCACTATTGGAAGATGTCAATATTGCTGGTGCTCAAGGCATTTTGGTAAACGTCACAGCGGGTCTTGATATGTCAATTGGTGAGTTTGATGATGTCAGTCGAACCATTACCGAACTAGCTTCAGATGATGCCAATGTTGTAGTTGGAACTTCATTAGATGCAAACATGCCAGAAGGTGAAATACGCGTAACAATGGTTGCTACGGGCCTTGGCAGAATGCCAATGCAAGTGGATACACCTTCAATTAAATCTATTAAGCCTGAAGTAGATGGTCAGATTGATTATAAAAAATTAGATAAGCCTACAGCTATTCGTCAAAAAGTTTCAGGAGACTCAATTAAAATGCCGCATGATAAGGAAAGTATGGAGTATCTAGAAATCCCGGCTTTTTTACGTCGCCAGGCCGACTAGTCTCTATTGTAATAATACCTCTTGCTAACAATCAGTTCATGGACGAGCTGCATTGTGCTTTCTTTTTGAAAGTTTAAGTGGGTTTCGAGTGAATTGGCTTAAAGAATAATGCTAAATTCCGTCAGATTAAGTTTATGATTAATTAATTAGCGGGGATCGTTATTTAAACGAGCTTTAATCTTAAGTGCATCGTAGTGAATATTTATAAAAGTGTCGAAAATTGGAATTAAAAGACTCAAATTATGGGTTGGTGTTTTTAAACTATAATGGAATATATTTTGGATGCTCAGAGCAATGTTAGGTCTTTTATGCTTTAGAATTGATGGCCAGTTGAAGTTGCTCAGCTGAGTTATGTATTTAATTAAATTACGTAAACAAAGTGGGGCAGCTTCAAAAAAGTAGTATTAAAGCTTAACTCTAAAAAGTGTCAGAGCTAAATAATCACCAATATCATTTGGATTGCCAGACAGAAGACAAGTCGTATCCCCAGAAACTAAATGCTGCTCAAGCTCAATTAAAACTGTTTAAATGTAATCAAATTGATACCTGAACAGTTAACGCAAACGCGACAGGCCTAATAATGATTAAACTTTTTACATTTACTCAGATCTATTATTGAGTTGATCATAAGTAACTAATTAAAATAGTAAAATTACTAGCGATAAGCTGCATCAAAAAAAGACTTCTCTAACGAAACTGCTTTTTTAAAATAATCTGATATAGATTTCTTTTGATTGTCATCACCCATGTCATAAGCCGTATCTAACTGGACACGAAGATGCTCAACAACGCTTTCAAAATAATCACCTGAATGTAGTGTGATCCATTCCCCAAAATAAAATGGCAGTGTTGCGGGGATCGGTGCAAAAGGAGTTGCCCAAGTGAGATAAGACCATTCAGCTACACATAAGACAGCAATCATTGCGCCATAAAAACCACTATCAGCTGCTTCAAGCATGAGCGATTGAAATGCCACTGTTGAGGGAAGCAGGTCAGGCGATACACGATCCCTCTTTGGTAAGTTAAGCGCTTCGAAAGATCTCTGAAAATAAGTGTTTTCTGGTCCAGATATAACACCAAGAAATTGAGCAAGGGGTAAACGATCGGGAAGGCATGGGGCATGATGAATCGCACTGCCAGCAAGCCGTATAAAGTTATCAATGAATGTATAATCCTGCGCCAGATAAAGTTGCATCTTATGCTTTGGTAATGTTCCAGAAGCGAGCTCGATACAAAAAAAATGGTTTGTTGCAGCATTCCAATCGTCGATACAGCTTTGTTTTAATATCTCACTTGAACGCATTTTTTTCTCGAATTTTAATCGTTTAAAAGTAATAGAGTAATTTTGATTACAGCCCGTTGAACCTCATGCATATATTTGGTAGCTATACGCTCTTATGGATTAACAGGGCATCATTGGGACGCTGATTTGATTAACATGCCTAAAGTTGCAATACTAAATACTATAGGTTGAATGTATATTGTAGGAAATATTTTATATGAATGGTAGATTTTAATAGCACAAAGGTGTTTTGATTTTTGATTCATAAACCACCAGTTATAATGGTACTAGCTCAGTATTTTTATCCTTTGAAGAACGTCTTTAAACGTCCCTAGCATAATTTTTAGCGTCGTGTATCAAGCTGTCGAGCTGCTGTTATAACAAGTTACGTATTTTAAATTCAAACTGGCAAATTTAAGGGGCGATATTAAGCGCCCTTCCACCATTGATATTGCCTGCATGAAAGGTCTTATGCAGAACGCTATTCCAGTTCTGTCCACTGGTAGGAACAACATCAATTGTGATATTATTTATTTAAGCTCATTTCTTTGTATCTCTGATTTATAATGGTCATATTTTGTAAATACCATTTCATTACAATTTTTTAATTTACAAAATATATAACTTATATCCTTACCCATATAAAAATTAATGTTTAATAATAATTCATATTTATAAAAATATTTAACATTTTTCTTAATTTAAATTCATTATAAATTGTTAAAAATCTACTTGCGTCAGTCATAGGGAACCACATGCGCCTTTTTTCACTTGGAATGATCTTAATAGCCTTCTTTGCCACGTCCGCAGCCAATATGGTCCAGGCGGAAACTCTGCGCGTTATGTCATTTAACATCTATGGTGGTGGTGCCAATGATGGAAAAGACATTAATGAAACTGTCGCTGCGATCAAAGCGGTCAACCCCGATATTATTGGCATTCAGGAAACTCGTATTCAAGCCGAGGTGTGCACTGCTGATGTCTGTCCAGCCTCAGGTACTTCTGTCGCGGCTGCCATCGCAGCCGCTTTGGGATACAGTTATTATGACCAAACGCAGGAAAACGTTACACTCTGGGCAAATGCGGTTATTTCTCGTTATCCCATCGGTGAGCCATCAGCTAATGATCTTGGCGTGCCGATTGATGTAAATGGCAAGTTGGTGTGGATCTTTAACATTCATCTTGATGACAGTCCTTATCAGCCCTACCAGCTACTCAATATCGAATATGGCGAGGCTCCATTCCTGAAAACTGGCCCCGAAGCAGAAGCCTTTGCCTTAGCCACCCGCGGCCCAGCGATGGACTTGCTTTTTAGTGATATGGATACCGTCAAAGATGCAACTGCCATTTTTGTCACTGGGGATTTCAATGAACCAGGTTACTTGGATTGGACCGCAGAAACTGTAGCCAAAGGCACCCATCCCAACGTTGTCATGTGGCCCACCACTAAGCGCCTTGCGGATGCTGGGTTTATTGACACTTATCGTGCGGTCTATGCCGACCCCGTCGCCAAACCCGCCTTCACCTGGACGCCCACCTATGACGAAGCGGCCACCGACGACCATCCAGACCGCATCGACTTTATTTTTGCGCGTGGCGCAGGTCTGATTATTAGCGATGCAGCGATTGTCGGCGAGGATGGTCTGCGATCCGACATCAAGGTCTCGCCTTGGCCGTCAGATCACCGTGCCACGCTGGTTGAGGTTTCGTTCTAGGTGTTTGATCCCAGACTTTAATGGTGTCTAATCTTTTCTTTGGATTGGAATCGCTGTGCGCGGGCACAGGTCGGAAGAGTTGTTCGGATTGTTTGATAGTCACCCTTGTGCGGCTGGGCTTTATTGTGTGGGGTGAGCAGATCCTTAATGCCTCCACGGCGTCTGTGCTACGAAATCACAATACACTTTACGAGAATGCCTCCATCAAGAAGGACGAAGTCTCCGAGGATCGCGGAAATAATCACTTCAAGTAATACCAGAAAGATATCGATGCGTGCTGGACGAAAAACCACGACAAAAGTCATTACGACTAAAAAAGCCACGTGAGTGTGGACTGCACGTATAAGTTGGTGCGTGATGCATAGGCAATATGGAGATTTTTTGGTATTCCTGCCAACGGTAAAATATAAAATGTACAAGAAAAAAATACTTGCAAGATGTTTAGAGTAAAAGTCTTGTGCATAAAGTTTAGCCAAAAATATTATGTTAAAAGTTTCTTCATTACTCTGATTGCAGGCTGGTTTCTATTGATTCTGAATCCTGCAACCGCCCAAACTACCAACGACATTGGGCTGACTCAAGCTGAACGAGATTACTTAAGGGCGAAGAAAGTGTTACGTGTTTGTGTTGACCCTGATCGCTTACCCTTTGACGGGGTGGATGAGGATAGACTACATGTTGGGCTATCAAAAGATTACTTCGACATTTTTTCGCACATGTTGGGCGTCCAAATGGTCGTGCCAGAAGTCCAGAACTGGAATGACTTGATCATCAAAGCTAAGAGCCGAGAATGTGATGTGGTTTCTCAGATCAACGCCAGTGAAGAGCGACAATCTTTTCTGGATTTTACGACCCCGTATTTTTACCTACCTTTAGCCGTTGTCACGCGTTACGACAGAATTTTTGTTGAGGAAAGCCTTGAGGGCGCCGGGACTCAGTTTGCGGTGATCAAAGGCGATATCGCGATTGATAAAATCAGGCAGCGTTACCCCGGTGTCGTGCTTGTTGAAGTTAAAAATAATATTCAGGCGATGGAGCTCGTTTATGATGGAGATGTCTTTGGCTATATTGGAGCGCAGGGCGCGGTTGCCTTTGCCATTCAGTCTCTTAATCTGAACAAATTGGCGGTAACCGGCAGTCTACCGCTTCGGTATGAGCTCTCTGTTGCCACGCGTAATGATGAGCCGTTACTGGGAAGCGCGTTTGAAAAGGCAGTTCTTCACCTTGACCCGAAAGAGGGGCAAAGTATCCGCGATAAATGGATCGCGATTACGATCGAGAAAGTGACTGACTATACGTTGTTATGGTTGACCCTACTCGTACTGGGAACAGTGCTTATCGTTTCTTTATACTGGAACCGTCGTCTAGTCCAGGCAAACAAGAAAATTCGCGACACGCTTACTGATTTGCATGATGTGCAGGCTCAACTTGAAGATCAAAACAGGGTGTTCAAACGGCAGTCGATTACTGACGCTCTCACGGGAATTTACAATCGTCTTAAGCTGGTTGAAGATCTTTCTTATGCGATAAAACGGTCTAAACTCACGAAAAGTGAATTTTCCATCATCCTGTTGGATATCGATAATTTTAAGCTGGTGAATGACCGTTTTGGTCATCTTGTTGGGGATGAGTTACTGAAAGCATTTTCCTCTCTGTTAGTTAGTTCCATTCGTAAAAGCGATATTGTCGGGCGCTGGGGTGGTGAAGAGTTTCTTATCATCTGCCCTGTCACGGATCTACAGGGTTGCGAGAATCTAGCCGAGCAAATTAGAAAGCGAATTGCGGAACACAAATTTGCTGAAAAAAGGGTACTCAATGCCAGCTTGGGGGTTGCTGTTCACCAGCAATATGAAAACGCAGACACTATGATTGCCCGTGTCGATAAAGCACTTTATCGAGCCAAGAAGAACGGTCGTAATCGCGTCGAGGTTGACAGAGCGGTCAAGCATTAACATATAGAAATTAAATAATAACATTCGTGAAGCAGATTTTCAGTAAAATAGAAAATCACCTCAAAGACAGCCTAAGCGTAAGGCTATCTAATCGTAAGGAAATGAATCTGTGCAGCGATAAGCAAGGTTTGTAATCATTTGATCACAAATTTGCATCTGAGATCTCGAAACAAATTCGTCAGGTTTATGCGCTTGATCAATACTGCCAGGCCCACAGACAACACTGTTGATGCCTAATTGCTGATCAAATAATCCTGCTTCGGTGCCAAAGCTAACATTGTCGCCCATTTCATCTACCGGGTTGATCAGACGCGTGTAGTCAATTACAGAAGAATTAATGTTTGTATCCAATCCAGGATAGCTCGCGATGGATTCAAACTGAATGTCACAATATTCGTATTTAGCTTTCATATCAGCCAGTAGAACATCCTTAGCGTAATGTTTAACGTCGTGTATCAAGCTGTCGAGCTGTTGTTGCGGCAGGTTGCGTATTTCAAACTCAAATTGACAACTTTTAGGGACGATATTGAGGGCAGTGCCTCCGTTGATATTGCCCACATGAAAAGTCGAATGCGGAACACTATAGCTGTTATTCAACGGCTGCTGTTGTACTCTCAGGTTCATCTTACGAATAAATGATACCAGCTCAGCTGCGTATTCGACGGCATTAACGCCATTCGTAATATAAGCAGAATGGCAGGATGAACCTGTCAATTTTACTCTGAACGCCGCCTTACCTTTATGGCCAACAATCATTTTCATATCGGTGGGCTCTCCGATTAAGCCAATGCGTGGTTTGACTTCAAACTGTTCCATCGCATTAATTAGTTTTTTAACACCGACACAACCAATTTCCTCATCGTATGAGAATGCGAGATGAATGGGTGTCTTCAGCTTTAGATTAACCATTTGTGGCACACCCGCCAGTGCACAAGCGATAAAACCCTTCATGTCACAGGCCCCACGGCCATAAAAAGCATTATCGTCTGATTTAATCTGGTACGGGTCGCTACTCCAGCTCTGTCCACTGGTAGGCACAACGTCAGTATGCCCCGACAGCATTACGCCGCCAATATCATCAGGTCCAATTGTTGCGTATAGATTGGCACAGGTATTGTCATCATTCGGTATCAACAGTGATTTGATTGAATAATCATCAAGGTAATTACGAATGTAGTTGATGAGCTCAAGATTAGAGGTTGTGCTGGTGGTATCAAAAGCAATTAATTTTGCCAGCAACTGTTCACTATTCATTCGTTGGAAAGTAGGTTGCATTATAGATCTCCGGGTACGCCGTAAGAGGGTGCTGCGCTAGGGTCAAATGCCCGCGTAATATAGTCGTTAATCTGGGGTTCATACACGGCCCAACCTGCTGTCATTTTTGCAATCGGGTCTTCATCCCAGTCGATGCGTAATTCAGCAATAGGCCAGGACACGTCAGCACCAATCAGTAAACCTGCAGAATGCAAAGGTCCAGCTTCACCCCCAGCAGCAACACCAGCGTAAAGCGCATCTAAAATGCGCTGGCCGAATGAACCGCTCGATTGTTCAAAGCTAGCGATCATCGCGGCCGGAACACCTTCATTCGCAAGTAAGTTACCCGCTGCAACACAGTGCTTACCTTGCGCGGATGAAAAACAACCGAGTACCTGGTCACCGGTAAACAGTCCAGTTTCGCCTTGGTTGTTAACCACTGCCAACTGACGGTATTGAGCGAATGGCGTGCTGGTAACCACGGCATTTACCGCATCGGTAGTCGTCACGCCATCTGCCAATAAGCCAAGCATGCGCTGACCCAGACGAGGGTCAGTAATATTCTGACTGAGTGCTATACCCACATTCGGTCGCCAGTGAAGACAGCGACTACTCACGCTAATACTGGACGAAGCAATAGCGGCACCAAATTGGCCTGTTTGCGGATCCCAAGCGGCAATGGATAGTGTCATGGTTAGTTCCTCTTCTAGTTATCGTGTTTAATAAAGAATAACAAGCACAACATTACTATCATCTTGGTTGGCTGCAAAGTTTTAGCTTTTTCTCATTTAAATTGCAAGATGGTTTGAACTACCTTAAGCAAGCCAAGCATATCTTTTGTATAGTTAAAAATTTTAATGCTCGGATTCAACTTTAAAGAGCATAATAAATTTGAGTAAGTTACCTTTTGAAAAGATCAACGGGTTACATATCATTATTTGGGCGTTGGGCAAGCGAGATAGGCTCTCTGCGTAGCGATATGATCGGCTATACGCTTTGCGTCATGCCAGACTCCCCAGATGAAAGAGGAACCACGACACGATAACCAAGGTAGTCCTAAGAAGTAGATCCCAGGTTCTGTCGCCACTCCACGCTGATGCTGAGGCCGGCCTTTATCATCAAAAGCCTCGACTTTCAGCCAACTATAATCAACCTTATACCCGGTGGCCCAGATAATCGTGGTAACGCCAGCCTTGATCAGGTCTAGTTTGAGAATAGGGTTGGCCACACAGTCTGGATCGGAAAGCATATTACGTGCTTCAGGCTCTTCTGGGAAGTCAAGACCGTTACGCTCAATGTAGGCGTCAGCTAAATCTAGTGACTCCAGATAGTGCTCATCACCCCGTTTTATATTGTCTTTAAGATTTGACTGGAAAGTTACCTCACCATCATTGAATGACTTCGTCAGGCCAACAAGTGTGATGCCCTCATTGGCGAGACGCCGAAAGTCAATGGCCTGGCCGCCATAAGCGCCACTGACGGCAATGGTGACATGTTCCATGCCCGGTTTAATAGCATCAGTATCCCATTCGCCAAGCACTCCTAACCACCAAACAAAATCGCGGCCACGATAAGCCCGTGGTGGTCGACCGTGTGAGCCAACCGATAAATAAACTTGCTTACCTGCACGTTGTAACTCATCAGCAATTTGCACGCCAGATGAGCCGGAGCCAATTACCAAAACACCGCCGTCGGGCAATTGCTGTGGATTTCGATAATCGGCAGAGTGCATTTGTTTGATCCTTTTTTCATCAGGTGCAATTAGAGGAATAACAGGCATTTGAAAAGGTCCTGTTGCCGCTATGACTCGGTTAGTCTCAATAATGCCCTTGGAGGTTTCAACCGTAAAGCCTGGACAGCCAATATTAGCGGTGACTTTTGTTACATCTACGCCGGTCCGGATAGGGGCATTAAACTTTTTTGCATAATCATTAAAGTAATCTGCAACGCGTTCTTTGTTCGCAAAAGTATCTGAATCAATGTCGTCAAATTCCATACCAGGAAAACGGTCATGCCAAGCTGGGCCATTCGCAACAAGCGAATCCCATCTTCCTGTGCGCCATTTTTCTGCAATGCGATGACGCTCTAGAACTAAATGGGGAACCTCAAGTTTGGTCAGGTGTTCGCTCATTGCAACACCTGCTTGACCTGCACCAACAACAAGGGTGTCAATTTTTTCAATTGTCATTTTGGTATCCTTCTTAGGTTCGTCAATATTTAAGGCGGTGAGAGTTAGATCAAATGCTCGATTAACATTTGTTCTGGCAGCTAAATTGAATAATTGTCCAGCTTACGAGGAATTTTTGATTTGGTAAAATATTAAAAACTGAATAATTGCATCAATAAAAGTAATTTAAATCTGGGGAACGCAACGTCAATAATGATGTGGAAATTGCACCAAATTAGGACCATAAAAAAATTAGAGCATTTTAAGCGGTGCAATTGTCGATTAAATATGTCTGTCTACAAGCGGTTGAAAAATTAATGTGCCGGTTTAAAAGCAGTTGTTCAGCGTAATCTAAATTAACTGAAAGGACTCATCATTGCTGATCGGGTTTATGTCGATATGAAGCCTGTTAACTACTTTGAGTAGTTAGTGCAATACAATTATTGGCTAAGACGCGGCAAAGTTCTTTTCTACAGATTATTTAGCAATGGAAGAATGCTCTCTGGTTTATATTTTTTGAGCCAAGTAACTGAAAAATAATAATTTACATCACCCCAGAATCAAATTCAAAATAAATATATAAGTTAATTAAATGCGCAGAATAGGTGCGCACCAAAAATCACCTGTCTTTACAGGATAGACGAGTGGTTTTAATTAGCGACTAATACATTGATAAGAGAAAGGTATGACCGTTGAATTCGATTTTATTATTATTGGCGCAGGTTCTGCTGGATGCGTTGTTGCCAACAGGCTTAGCGCTGATGCAAGTAAGCGTGTCTGCGTAATTGAGGCGGGTGGAAGCGATGATGGTTTACGCGTAAAAATCCCAGCGGGAATCCTGTCACTGTATGGCAACCCCAACTATGACTACGCTTATGTCGGGGTGCCTCAATCTGAGTTAAATAATCGCTCTATTCCTATCAATCGAGGGAAGGTTTTGGGTGGTTCGAGTTCCATTAACTCAATGATCTATATTCGTGGCGCAAAGGAAGATTATGATGAATGGGTATCATTAGGATGTGACAATTGGGCGTATAGCGATGTCCTCCCTGTTTTTAAAAAGCTGGAATGTAATCGATTAAATCAGTCCTCTGATTACCACGGGTTTAATGGCGAACTGTTAGTTGATAAACCACAAGACCCTAACATTGTTTCGAAGATGTTTGTTGAGGCAGCAAGGCATCAACAAATTCCAACTAACGACGATTTTAATGCAGACTCTCAATTTGGTGCGGGCATATACAACGTGACTCAAGACAAAGGTCAGCGTTTTTCCAGTTACAGTGCCTTTCTTAAACCCGTCAAAGATCGAAAAAACTTGACAATAATGACGAAGACTCAAGTGATTGAGTTAATTATTGATAGTGCAAAAAGAGTAACAGGCGTCAAGGTTATTCAAAATGGCGTCTTTAAAACCATCTCATGTAAGGCCGAGGTTATCCTCTGTGCTGGGACAATCGATTCGCCAAGAATTTTACTCAGTTCAGGCATTGGACCATCAATAGAGCTCGCTGCCCTGGGGATAGAGAGTAAAGTTAATCTTCCTGGTGTTGGGAAAAACCTACGCGATCATATTGATGGAATGATCACTGTTCGCTCAAGTAGTAACAAAACACTGGGTTTATCTGTTTTTAATCTACCTTCCATGCTTGCAGCACCGTTCAAGTATGCTTTCCAACATAAAGGCATGTTAAGCACGAATTATGTTGAAGCCGGTGGTTTCGCACGCACCAAGTTTTCACCTTCTCAAGCGGATATTCAATTTCACTTTGTGCCTGGATATCGTAGTCACCGAGGCAGGCTAGTTGAATATGGTCATGGGTTTGCTATTCATACTTGTGTATTGCGGCCAAAGAGCATTGGGGAATTGACGTTATCAAAAGATACCAGTGGTTATCAGGTAAATATTGATAACCAGTTCTTTACCGATAGTGATAATCTGGACGCTAAAACACTAGTGGAAGGCATAAAAGTCGCGCGGTCTATCTTCTCAGATTCAGTATTCGATAAGGTCAGAGGCGACGAAGTTTTGCCTGGGCTAGCAATTCAAACGGATGAAGAGATATTGGACTATCTGCGCGCTGAGGCCTTAACGGTTTATCACCCCGTTGGTACTTGCAAGATGGGTGTTGATAAAATGGCGGTGGTCGACCCCAGCACACTGAAAGTCTCGGGCATTCAAAACCTTCGAATCGCTGATGCATCGATTATGCCCACCTTAATCGGCGGTAATACCAGCGCGCCAAGTATGATGATCGGTGAACGTGCGGCCACAATGATAACGACGTAATAATGACATAAAACGGTTAATTCTCCAGTGACTGTAAAATCCTTGATTTATTTTTTCTGAATCAGATTGCTGAAAAATAGTAATTTACATTAGCTAAAATCAAATTCAGACTGAGATATTGGAAATATAAACGGTATATGCTTTGCTTAAATTGTTACTCCAGTTGGGAGATAGGTAATTGATTAGAACTGACGCAGAATATGAACAGTTCAGACAGGATGGGCGAGAGTTTTTTATGATTGGTAAGCAAGTAAAAGGTAATGTTAGTCATCCTATGTTCAAACTGATTATTGATGTTTGTGCGCGTATTAATGAAATAAACTCGGAGTTCCCCGACAAAATAAAAAACCACATCGATAAAGTTTTTAATCAAGATCCTTTTCAAGTGTCTGCCAATGCGGAGCCCAAAGGCGACCGCTTGAAGCAGCCACAAGATCAAGACCCGGATATGTTATTACATGTCATTAGTGAGAATGTTAGGCAAAAGATAGAGTTTATGTCATCTGGGCAAGGTTCATTTTTAGGCACAATAGCTAACGCTAGAAATTAAATAAGGATAAATCATGATTACTCATAAACGCATACGTATGTTTAACACGAAGGATACCTATCCGAATCAATCACTCGATAATGACCTATGTCAGGCAGTGGTTGCTGGCAACACAGTGTATGTTCGAGGTCAAATAGGGACTGATTTTGATGGTAACTTAATGGGTTTGGGCGATGCGGGTGCTCAGGCTGAACAAGCCATGAAAAACGTTAAACAATTGCTTGAAGAAGCAGGCAGCGACTTGAGCCATATTGTAAAAACAACAACCTATATCACTGACCCGCGTTATCGTGAAGCAGTCTATACCGTCGTTGGCAAATGGCTCAAAGGCGTCTTTCCTATTTCAACTGGTATTGTCGTGGCAGGTTTAGGTCAAGCGGAATGGCTGATGGAAATTGATGTCATTGCGGTAATACCTGAGTAGGTCGGCGTCGTATTAATGCCTTACTCATCACCTCAAGTGTAGCCAGGCTATGCAGCAATTTACCTTAAAACAATTGTCGTATTTTGTTGCAGCAGGTGAAGCTGGCAGCATTTTGAAGGCGGCCGAAATTATTCATGTTTCACAGCCGTCGATTTCAAATGCCATTGTTCATCTTGAATCGGTATTTCGACTACAGTTATTTATTCGTCATCATGCCCGGGGTATGAGTTTAACCACAGCTGGTAAGCAGTTGATGATGCAATCAAAACAATTATTAAAAGGCGCCGATGAGTTGCGAACGGTTGCTGGAAAATTGTCTGATCAAATTTTTGGATCACTTAATGTAGGTTGTTTTATTCCATTGGCACCAATTGTTATTCCAGAGTTATGTCATGCGTTTATGCAGAAAAATTCTGGCGTCGAAGTCAGTGTTGGTGAAGGTGATCAGGCGGATTTAATTAGAAAGTTAAAAAAAGTCGAGATTGACTTAGCTTTAACTTATGACCTGCAACTCGACAGCGATATTAACTTCCTACCCTTAGTTGAGTTAAAACCCTATGTTTTATTGGCTGCAAATCATCCGCTAGCTAAGAAAAAGAGCATACCCTTAGCGAGTCTGGTGAGTGAAAAATTTATTTTATTAGACTTGCCACTAAGTGATACTTATTTCATGTCGTTATTCGCTAATCAAAATTTGAAACCCTTTATTTATGCGCGAACCAAACATACTGAAGTGCAACGTGGGTTGGTCGCAAAAGGTTATGGTTATAGCCTTGCAAATGTGAGGCCTCTCAATCAAAAGTCACTCGATGGTAGTGATCTGGTCTATATCCCGTTGAATGGTTTCAATCAGGGTTTAACGCTTGGCATAGCCACTTTAGCCAACATCAGAAAAACCATGGTAGTTGATATTTTCAGTGAGTTTTGCCAGTCGAAAATTAATGCACAGAAGATACTTGGCATGGCACCACTCAGTAATGAATGAGACAGATTAAATGACTAGAGACCCACGGTACGATATTTTATTTGAACCAGTTAAAATAGGTCCATTGACGGCAAAGAATCGATTTTATCAAGTGCCACATTGCAATGGCGGTGGCTATCGTGATCCCTCTGCGGTTGCAGAAATGCGTCGAGTTAAATCCGAAGGTGGCTGGGGTGTTATTTTTACTGAGCAGACTGAACTGCATCACACTTCGGAGATAGCACCATTTATCGAGTTACATATTTGGGATGATGATGACATTCCTATGCTTGCAAAAATGTCCGATTCAATGCATGAATATGGCGCGTTAGCCGGCATCGAACTGGCTTATTCTGGTGTAAATGGCCCCAATTTATATTCCAAAGAAGTTCCACGCGCTCCATCTGCAATGCCTATCCGTACTTTTACCAATGATCCCGTCAGCGCAAAAGCGATGACCAAGCGCGATATTAGTGACCTGAGACGTTGGCATCGAAATGCCTTTAAGCGTGCCAAGATAGCAGGGTATGACATCGTCTGTTTATACGCTGCACATGGCTTTGGTATTATTCAGCATTTTCTATCGAGTGCGACCAATCATCGCACTGACGAATATGGCGGCAGCCTTGAAAATCGATCACGCCTCATGCGAGAACTAATAGAAGATGCCCATGATGTGATTGGTGACACTTGTGCTATTTCATTGCGTTTATCTCTACATGAAGTTATCGGCAATCTTGGGTTCGGTAACAATGAGGTACGCGACTTGGTTTCGATGCATGCAGAACTGCCCGATGTCTGGGATCTGGCGCATGGAGCCTGGGAGGACTGTTCAGGCACCTCTCGATTTAAAGAAGAGGCCGCTCAACAATCACTCATTCAGGGCATCAAATCACTCACATCCAAACCGATTGTCGGGGTGGGTCGTTTTACGTCCCCCGATGTCATGGTAAAACAAGTGAAATCAGGCATTATCGACTTTATTGGTTGTGCAAGACCTTCAATAGCCGATCCTTTCTTACCGAAAAAAATTGATCAGGGTCGTGTCGAAGATATTCGTGAATGCATAGGTTGTAACATATGCGTGTCGGGAGATATGACCATGTCTATATCACGTTGCACTCAAAATCCAACCTTCATGGAGGAGTGGAGAAAAGACTGGCACCCTGAAACCATGCAGGCCAAGGGCGAGAGTGATTCGGTACTCGTTGTTGGCGCAGGACCGGCAGGACTAGAAGCAGCACGAGCTTTAGGTGTTAGAGGTTATCAAGTTGTACTGGCTGAATCGGGCACGGAACTAGGTGGACGTTTGGTTAAAGAACGGCTACTACCAGGTCTGTCAGCCTGGGGTAGAGTTGTTGATTATCGTAGCTATCAAATTTCTCAAATGGAAAATGTCGATGTTTATCTCAACAACCAATTATCGGCCGATGATGTGCTGGAATTTGGTTTTGAAAATGTTGTTCTTGCGACTGGATCACACTGGCGTAATGATGGTGCAGGGCGAGCACATGTCATACCAATACCGAATGATCAGTCGATACCGATATATACACCCGATGATTTAATGGCAGATAATTTTCCAACAGGACATGCCGTATTATTTGATGACGATCATTATTATATGGGTGGTGTCATTGCCGAATTATTAGTTAATAACGGACTTACGGTGACCCTTATTACACCGGCTGCTTATGTTTCTGAATGGACCAACAATACGTTAGAGCAGGCGACCATTCATAAGAAGTTGGCAAGTCTGGGGGTTGATATTGTCCTCAATCGAGTCGTCACCGAAATTTCAAATGGTCAAGTGTCCACTGCATGCGTTTACACCGATCAGCTAAAACAAATGGATGCCGATGCGGTTGTGATGGTCACATCAAGGGTTGGTAATGATGCGCTATGGCAACAGCTATCTGCTCGCGAAGCAGAATGGGAAAGCAATGGAATAAAATCAATTAAGTTAATTGGCGATGCAGAATCTCCTGCGCCGATTGCCTGGGCGACCTACGCTGGTCACCGCTATGCCCGAGAACTAGATATGCCCGATATTGGTGATGCATTACCATTCAAGCGTGAAGTCGCCGCATTAAAACCTTAAACAGTGAAGGCCAAGGCCAGTTATTGATATTAGTCATAACAATCGAACGAGATCATAAGTCTCGTGTAAGGAGCGAATTAGATGGCACAAGCTGATACGGGTATTGCACTGCAGGTTCAAGAAGCGGTAAAAACTTATGGCTCTGGTACAAAAGCAATAAAAGCGTTGAAGAATATTTCTCTGGAAATTAAAAATAATGAATTTTTCACTTTATTAGGCCCATCTGGATGTGGAAAAACTACCTTATTAAGAATGATCGCAGGGTTTGAAGAACCTACCGCAGGTACTATTACCCTGCACGGTGTCGATATTCAGTCCATGCCAGCACACAAGCGACGCGTCAATACCGTTTTTCAAAACTATGCGCTATTCACCCATATGACAATTGCACAAAATATTGCCTATGGATTGGAAAATTTAGAATGGGAACGATCAAAGATAAAAGACCGAGTCAGTGAAATGTTGTCATTGGTTCATATGGAAAGTTTTAAAGATCGTCGCCCTGATCAACTATCCGGTGGACAGCAGCAGCGTGTCGCATTAGCTCGAGCACTAGCACCTGAGCCAGAAATGCTATTACTCGACGAGCCTTTATCTGCACTGGATTTGAAATTACGCCAAGCTATGCGTACAGAATTGCGTAACTTACAAAAACAGACGGGCATCACTTTTGTTTTCGTCACTCATGATCAGGAAGAAGCTTTGGACATGTCTGATCGAATTTGTGTCTTGGGGGATGGAGTCATCCAGCAACTAGGCACACCTGATGAAATTTATGAAAACCCGGCTAATAGATTTGTCGCAGGTTTCATTGGTGATACCAACTTTATGGAAGCCGATGTTCTCGATGTTGATTCGACTCATGCAACCGTTCGAATATCGACGGGTCTTGAAATAAAGGCTCAACAAAAGAATGTGCGAATGAATTCGAAGGCCTTCGTGTCACTACGCCCAGAAAAGATCAATCTACAAGAACAGGCAACCAGCGGAATTATTCTGGATGGCAAAATACTCAGCCAAAACTACCTGGGCGGCTATACGCATTACTCGATACAGGTGGGTGACATCAGTTTGAGAGCCTCAAAAAGAAATAATGTTAGTAACAATACCATTTATGAAATTGGCTCCACGGTTAAAGTTGGCTTTCAGGAAAGTTCTGCGAGGATACTCGGAGAATGAAGAAGCTAAGTTTTAATCTATGGGGCTTGCTCCCCGTTCACCTCATCATGTTGTTTGGACTGATTATTCCCATTGGAATTGTCATCAGTGTTTCTTTCGCTACTAAAGGAGCTTATGGTGGATTTGACTATGTTTTTACGCTGAAGGCCTACCAGCAAATTTTATATAACGAAGGCTGGACTGGCGGGCTTGAATTTAATCCGCAATATTTACACATTATCGGACGAACGCTTCTACTGTCCGTAATCACCACCATGATCTGCCTGTTGATCAGCTTTCCAGTAGCTTATTATATTGCACAACAAAAAGCGTCGAGAAAGGCGCTTCTTATTTATTTAGTGACATTGCCTTTTTGGGTATCGATGATCGTACGGGTTTACTCGTGGCTGATTATCCTTGGCAATGAAGGTGTGATTGAAAAGATATTACGATTCACTGGGCTTACCGACAATATAGATTCACTACTCTATAACAATGGCGCGATGCTACTTGGCATGGTTTATAGCTACGTGCCATTGATGATTCTGCCCATTTTTGCCTCGATAGAAAAACTCGACGGGAATTTAATAGAAGCATCACATGATTTGTATGGCAGTCGTTTGACAACACTTAAGCGAGTCATTATACCTCTGGCTAAACCGGGGATGGTCGCTGGTTCAATCCTGGTCTTCGTACCCTGCTTAGGTTCTGTACTTGAGCCTGTTCTGTTAGGTGGCGGTAAAAACATGATGATGGGCAACCTCATTACCAGCCAATTTGGTGGTGCGAGAAACTGGCCATTCGGTTCAGCAATTGCGCTGGTGTTAATGAGCCTGGTCGTCATTGCTCTGGTGATTCATGGGCTACGGGCAACAGATAAAGATGCTCGACAGGAGGCCTTATGAGTACCTCCAATAATGTCAAAAAATATCCAGGGTTTAACTTCTGGACCGTTTGCTTTTTTGCCTTTCTTTATCTACCAATCTTAGTTGTTATTCTCTACTCGTTTAATAGCAGCAAGCTCGTATCCGTCTGGGGAGGCTTTTCTCTCAAATGGTATGTGAATGCACTGAATAATAACAATTTGCTTGATGCCGTTCAGGTCTCATTGACAGTCGCCATCATTGCGACCGTCATTTCTACAACGGTCGCTTTATTGGCCGCGATGGTGTTGGTTCGTGGGAAAGGTGTCAGGTTTAGAAAAACATCTGAAACTATCGTCAGCCTGCCCCTTTTATTGCCTGAGGTAGTCGTGGCTGTTGCTATTCTTATTTTTTTTTCAAACCTTGGAATCGGCAATGGTATGTTAAAACTGATCATCGCCCATTCTACTTTTTGTATTCCTTTTGCATTCTTACCTATTCGAGCAAGGCTGCAGGGGATGAATATGCATGTCGAAGAAGCGTCTGAAGACTTATATGCGAATAAATGGACGACTTTTAAACGAATAACCTTTCCCTTGATATTGCCAGGGGTATCGTCCGGTGCAATGCTTGCTTTCGTAATTTCTATGGACGATTTTATTACATCTAGCATGTTGAATTCTGGTGGCTCAACAACATTGCCGGTCTATATATTCTCTCTCATCAGGCAAGGCGTAACGCCTGAACTAAATGCAATATCAACTTTAATTATTGGAGTGTCACTGTTTTTGGCAGGCGGTGCATTCTTATTACAACGCCAACGATAAGCTAAACCACCAGCTAAATTGGCAGCCTTAAAATAAACCACAAACCATAAACCATAAACCAACGAGGAAGACTGATGAATAAAAAAGTTTCTAAATTAACAACGGCTGCAGGCTTGGCTATTGCACTGATTAGCAGTGGTGTACAAGCAGCAGAAGAAGTCAATATTTATGCCTGGGCAGACTCTATTTCGCCAGAACTGGTGAAGAAATTTACCAAGACGAGCGGTATTAAAGTCAATATTGATTCGTTCTCTTCCAATGAAGCTGCGCTGACAAAACTGCAAGCAGGTTCTTCAGGTTACGATATTGTTACGCCGTCGCAACATTTCGTAAAAATCATGATTGATTCTGGATTGCTCGAAGATATCGATGCACACCAATTAAATGCGTTTAGCAAAGTGGATAAAAGATGGCGCAAACAATGGTGGGATCCATCAAACGATTACTCTATTCCTTTCGCTTATGGTTCAGCCGGTTATACCGTCAACCGTGACCTATATAAAGGACCAATCGACAGCTGGGCCACTTACTTCAACCCGCCAGCAGAATTACAGGGCAAGATCGCCAGTCTCGATTACCCCGACGAAGTTGTTGGTGCAGCTCAGCTTTATCTTGGCGTTGAATTTTGTACCGAAGACCGAAGTGAAATGAAAAAAGTACTCGATCTGTTAAAAGCACAAAAGCAATATGTTGCTGTATTTTCAAGTGACAACATTGAAAATAGAATCGGCGGTGGTGAAGTAGCTGCGCATTTCTGGTGGGATGGTAATAGCCTACGTACCCGTCAAGATGGCGCAAATATAGAATATTCAGCCCCAAAAGAAGGTCTTGTTGGTTGGATGGATAGCTTAGTTGTACCTAAAGGTGCATCAAATATCAGTAATGCCAAGCAGTTCATCGAATTCATGAGTGAAAAAGCGAATGCGACGGAGCAGTACAACTATTATGCCCATTCATCCCCAGTAGAAATAGATCAAAGCAAAGCGAAATATACGCCTGAAAATTCACCCGAGCTATTCCCGACAGTACCGGTTACCATGTCTAGAGCTTGTTCTCCTGTTGCCCAGGAGTTAGTCACCAAAGTATGGACTGAGTTACTTCAATAACGGTGGATCTAATATTGGTCGAGGCAAGTCTTGTATCGCCTCGACCACTGTTTGAAGTTTTGGTAGCTACTGGCATTAATCACTAATAAATTTAAGCACCGAGCTACTATAATCAGGACAATCTAGAAATTAGGTGGCGTGGCAGCGGTGACAACTTCACATTCTTCTGTGTCGATATTACGGAAGCGATGTGGGATTCTGGCATCGATATAAAAACCATCACCGGTTTCGAGTATCTGAACTCTTTCCCCAATCGTTAGTTCCATACGGCCACGCACGACCACACCGACTTCTTCACCATTATGCGTAATTAAGTTTTCTCCTGTGTCACCACCAGAAGGATAGTGTTCATGTAGGAATCGAATTTTTCTATCTTTTCGATCGGCACCAATCATGCGAAAAGACATGCTGCCGTCAGACATTTCTACCAACTCATCTTTTTTGTAATAAAAATTTTTCTCAAGGTTTTTGTTGTCAGAGAAAAATTCAATTATTGTCATCGGAAAACCATTCAACACCCGTGTTAATGAATCTACTGAGGGGCTGACTTTATTATTTTCGATTACGGATATTGCACTATTAGGAACCCCAGCCCGTCGACTCAGTTCTCGTTGAGAAATGCCATTACGTTTCCTGAGTTCTTTTAACCGTTCACCAACATTAATCGAAGTCATTAAATTTTGTCGCCTCTTTAAAGATTCAACATTTTAGTAGCCTTCATAACCCTGCAATACATTAACCGCATTGATACCAATTTCTTCTACCGCATATCCCCCTTCCATAATAAATAGAGTTGGAAGTTTGAGCGCGCCTATAGTGGCGCCATAGCGTTTGAAATCGTCGCACTGCAATTTGAAAAAAGAAATCGGATCATGCTCAAAGGTGTCAACCCCAAGTGAGATAACTAATGCATCAGGCGAGTAGTTTGCAATTTTTTTGCACGCTTGATCCAGCGCACCAGCCCAAGTTTTGTAATTGGTATTGGGCCCCATAGGATAATTGAAATTGAAACCTTCTCCGTCTCCAGCGCCTTTTTCATCGTCATAACCAAGAAAGTGTGGAAAGGCATCTTTTGGGTCACCGTGCAACGATAGAAACATTACATCTGACCGATTGTAAAAGATATCCTGAGTACCGTTGCCGTGATGGAAGTCAACGTCAAGTATAGCCACCCGACTTGCCCCCTGATCGATAAATGCTTGTGCTGCAACAGCCGCATTGTTGATAAAACAATAGCCGCCATACATGTCTCCCGACGCGTGATGACCGGGTGGGCGACATAGCGCAAAGGCTTCTTTGGCGCCATTTTTAATTGCTTCTTGTGCGGTTAATGCAACGTTGACACTGGCACGCGCTGCTTCCCAAGTGCCATTAGAAATTGCGGTTTCACCGGCCAAGGCGTAATAGCCTATTCTACCGTCGATATGGTTGGGGATTTTTTTTCTTGTTAGTGCTCTAGAGGGCCAGACGCTCGGTATTGCTTCACCTTTATAGCCTTGAGCAATCCAGTCACTCCAGCACTGCTCCAGAAAAGTAAGGAAGGCTGTATCGTGAATGCGTGTTATTGGATCAAGTCCGAATTCTTTTGGAATAATAATATTACCGATCTTTTCAGATTTCAGTCGTTGTAGAATATACTCAGCTCGCACTGGGCATTCAAAAGGGGGAACCAGTTCCCCTCCATAAAGTTCGGTTTTAGAATTTCGTAACTGATGTTTTTCGCTATAGACAGAAAGCATAACTCACCTCTTAAATTGTTTTAAATATACTGATCTAAATATGGATTTTTGGATCCAGTTTCCAGGCGGGTTTCTCAAATGCCTGTTCATAAGCAAGGGCACCGGTAAACACGCGTTGATCATCAAAAGTTCTGCCCACTATCTGAATACCACTTGGCACACCGTTTGGTGTCAACCCACTGGGCATCGATATGACGGGGCAACGGCTTAACATGTTAAAAGGGTAGGTCATTGACCAATGCTCTTCGTCTAGCAGCTTGATTGTGTTATTAATATGAATGTCGCTAGCTGGCCATGAAAAATCAGCCGGTATTCCACTAGTCGCCAGGGTTGGGCAAACGAACAAATCATACTTATCCATCAGGGGTCCAAATTCGTTGTACATTTCAACGGTGGTTTTGATGGAGTTCATAAAATCTTGTTGTGTTGAGTTTAATGCATTTTTAAGAAACCATCTGGAATAGTCGGTCAAATCATCATGATTAGTTTCCAGCAAGTGGGCAATTGTAGAAGCCCATCCATGTGCCCAGTAGTGCTGCGCCGCATCACCAATTGATTCATCCCAGCCTATCTTAACTTCGACTACAGTTGCGCCCAATTGACGAAAAACTTCGAGTGCCTGTTCAGTGTTTTGACGAACGCTATTATCGACTTCAAAAAAGCCTAGGTCCATCGAGTAGGCTATTTTCCATCCTTTTAGGTTATTGACTGGTTTATAGTCGATTTGCACAGTTTCACGTAACGACGCAATATCTTTGTTATGTGGTCCTGAAATAATGTTTTGCATCATGGCGGTATCAGCAACACTGCGAGCCATGGGGCCTGAGTGGCTGTAGAAGTCTAAATTGAATACAGCCATTTCTGGATTACGACCGTAGGGTGGTTTGTATCCAACTAAGCCACATTGAGCCGCGGGAATACGGATCGATCCACCAATATCAGTGCCTGTCGCAAGCGTCGTCGTGCCGGCTGCGAGTGCTGCCCCTGAACCGCCTGATGAGCCACCAGGCGTAATGTCCAGATTCCACGGGTTGCGGGTCACTCCCCATAAACGAGAATGACAGGAGCCGAGTAGGCAAAATTCTGGAGTAGTTGTTTTGGTATGGCAAATCGCGCCTGCATCGAGAAGACGATCAATGATGACATCGCTCTCATCATCGAAGCGATTCTGGTAAACCAATGATGAACTAGTTCTCCGGGTACCTTTTAATTTGAATTCATCTTTGACGGCTAATGGCAGACCTTCGAGCGGTCTTTGTGTGCCTTTCTGATAACGAGTCTCCGCTTGTTTGGCCTGCGTTAGCGCCTGTTCAAAGTAACTGTCGGTAAATGCATTGATATAGGGCTCAATTAACTCTGATCGAGAAATCATGGCTTGCATGAGCTCGACCGGGGATAGTGATTTATTTTTAAAGGCTGTTAGTACGTCAGTACCATTAAGGTAGACGAGTTCATTATCAGACAATGGTTTCTCCTGGAGTAACTGCACCCGATAAACCGGGTGCAGATTTTGATCAGAACTTAGTTATAAAGATATGACAAAGTGGTTACAGTAATGTTTTGGTCCAGACCCTGTCATATAGCTTGATTGACTTACCACTACAGGTTTCGCTGAAGTAAACAGGAATGCTAGGATCTAAGTTTATCTCAGGTGCTGTAGCCAGTACTGGATCAATAAATGCTGCTATTGCCTTTCCATCTAGAGGCGATGTATACCGATTGAAGTTGGAAATTGCGGCACCATTTTCGGCGTCCATCATGAAGTTCATGAATTTTTCAGCATTGGCTTTATTAGGCGCACCTTTTGGAATCACCAGGCTGTCAAACCATCCGATGATGCCTTCCTTTGGATGAATATATTTGAGTTGCGTAACGCCATCTCGGAGACGGGTTTTCATTGAGTAACCATCCCAGTGGCTACTAACCATGACTTCTCCACTGACTAGATTAGCGACCATTGTTTCAGAGTTGTAAGTTTTCACATGTGGCTTTTGCTTCAGTAATAAGGCCAGTACTTCTTTCATGTCTTGAGGATTTTCGTTGCACTGCTCATGACCCAGATACATTAGTGCTAGTGGTATGACTTCATTTGGCGATTTGAAAACCTGAATTTTTCCTGACACTGAATCGTTCGGTTCAAAAAATTCTTTTAGAGAATTACCTGGGCCATCATAGCCATCCATATTAATAGAAAACGAGGTTGTGCCCATTTGGTAAGGGGCAGAGTATTCCTGAGTAGGGTCCCATGGGGGACTCTGCCAACGCTTGTCGACGTTTTTATAGTTAGACATAGCTTTGACATTTACTTTTTCAAGCATGCCTTCAGAGACCATGATAGATACAAAATTTTGACCTGGAACAACAATATCGTAACCAGTAGCACCCGACTTTAACTTTGCCAGCAGAGTTTCATTTGAATCATAAGTATCCATATTAACTTTAATACCCGTTTCTGTTTCGAACTTGGCAATCAGATCGTCCGGCGTATAGTCTACCCAGTTATAGAAATTTAACTCTCCTGTTGCAAACGCAGAAGAACTAAACATTGCTGCGGCTGCAATGACGCCAACCTTTTTTTTCACATTAGTGAACATTGTTATTACTCTCATTTTGTTTTGATATAAACCAGTACGCTCCGACCAATGTCAACGATGTGAGGAACAGGACGGTCGATACTGCGTTAATTTCAGGTGAAACACCTAAACGGATCATGCCGTATATATATAACGGCAAAGTTGTGGCGCCTGCTCCGGCGACCATCAACGAAATAATAAAGTCATCAATAGATATAATGAATGCGAGAATTGCTCCTGCAAAAATACCCGGTTTAAGTTGCGGTAAAATAATGTGCCATAAAACTTTGACATCATTTGCGTAGAGATCTCTTCCTGCTTCCTGCAATGTCGCGTCCATACCAGCGAGACGGGCTCTAATTGGCATAAACGCAAATGGAATACAGAATACAATATGTGCAACGATGATGGAGGTTAGGCCCAAAGGAAAGTTGATGGCTGCAAAAAAGCTGAGTGTTGCCACTGCTGTTGCGATCTCAGGGACTAGTAGGGGTAAACTAATGATTCCAAGACAAAGAGTCTGCCCCTTAAAAATTCCTTTTGAGAGAATTAGCGCGGCCATGGTGGCGAACAAAGTCGCAAATAGGGTTGCAATAATGCCTACAATTAAACTGTTAATGATGGCATTTTGAATAGCCTCGTTAGAAAATGCTTTAACGTACCACTTAGTGCTAAATTCAGTCCATACTTGAGCGATGCGATTATCATTGAATGAAAATGCGATTAATACTGCGATAGGCCCATAAAGATAGACGAAAAATATACAAGCCCACCATTTTAGCCAAGGAATCTTCCCTTTATTTGAGTTGGAGCTAGAGCGACCAATATTGCTCGCCATCTTTATTTCTCCAGATAGACGCTTTTACGCGATGCTTTAATGTAAAAGTAAGAGCCTAAGGCCACTAACATCAGTAGTAACATCGTTAGTGCACCACCAAAAGGCCAGTTACGAGCCGAAGAGAATTGGAATTGAATCAAGTTGCTCAGCATCATTTTCTTTCCACCACCGAGTATAGACGGCGAAATAAAATCACCTAGACTGAGGACAAACACAAGTATACAACCAGCAATAATACCCGGTAAGCAAAGTGGCATTACAATACGTTGAATAACAGCCCATCGATCAGCATATAAATCATGAGCCGCTTCTATTAAATTGAAGTCGATTTTTTCGAGGCTGGCGTAAATAGGTAAAATCATTAATGGTATATAGCTGTAAACTAGACCGAGTCCAATTGCCATATTGCCATACATCATTTCTAGAGACTCATCAATCAGTCCCAATGCCAGCAGCGGTTGCTCAATCATACCGTCTTTGCCCAGAATCAAAATCCACGAGTAAGCTCGAATCAGTAAATTAGTCCAGAATGGAATAGTAACGAGTAGTAGTAAGATGTTTCGTCGCTCAGCTGGTTGCTGAACGATATACCAAGCCACTGGAAACCCGACCAAAAACGATATGGTGGTGCCAATGGCGGCGAGCACAACGGAACGCCAGATGATTTGAAGGTATACCGGATCAAAAATCAGAGTGTCATCTAGATCTCTGTCGAAGAAAAGCTGTATCCAGGCATCAAGGCTAAAACCAGCTTCTACACCACCATAAGTGTCGGCTGGTTTGAATGAATAATAGCCCAATAAAGCGATGGGCATCACCATGAAAATGAAAATGGTGATAAGTGCTGGTGACAGTCCAAGCCACCTTCGCGCAATAGGATTGCTTGGCAGTTTAATTTCCATGATCAGCCGTTAATCCTCCAACAACGTGGCTGCACCGTTTGAAATACTCATGCCAACCAATTCACCAACGCACGGTAATTGTTGATCCAGATATTCGTTTTGACAACGAATTTCCAGTTCGGTTAAATCATCAATCTTGACTGTCAGATAGGTATCAGTACCCATATAGGTAGATCCAGTTACTGTGCCCTGAAGGTCACCATCACCACTCGTTACGAGACTAAATTTTTCTGGTCGAATGGCGAGTGTTACTTGGTCGCCGATTTTATGCAGGGATGTTTTATTGACTGAAAACTTAATACTATTATGAGCACAAATATAGCTATCATCATTTTCGCTACTTACCTTCGCATCGACTAAATTGACGTCACCTATGAAATTAGCAACAAACCGATTTCTTGGTCGTTCATAGATCATTTTAGGCGTATCAAGTTGCTGTAATTCACCCTGAGACATAACCGCCACTCGATCGCTCATGCTCATAGCTTCTTCCTGATCATGGGTGACGAATACAAAAGTGATACCCGTTTCTTTCTGAAGTCGTTTTAACTCTAGCCGCATCGCTTGACGCAACTTTAAGTCTAAGGCTGAAAGTGGCTCATCAAGCAACAGAACCTTAGGCTTGGGTGCCAATGCTCTTACCAATGCAATTCTTTGTTGTTGTCCACCGGATAACTGATTGGGCATACGGTCGCCAAACGTTTCCATTTTTACCAGCGACAGCATTTCCTTCACTACTGATGCAATGTGGACGCTGCTCTCGCCTTTCATTTTGAGGCCAAAACCAATGTTTTGAGCAATTGTCATATGTGGGAAAAGGGAATAACTTTGGAATACAGTATTAACTGGCCGATCGTTTGGATCGAGTCCCTCAAGGTGATCGCCATACAATAGTATAGCGCCATCTGTTGGTTGTTCGAACCCCGCAATGAGCCGTAATAAAGTAGTTTTGCCACAACCAGAAGGACCTAGCAGAGTAAAAAATTCATTGTCTTGGATTTCGATACTGACATTATTGAGCGCTACGACCGGGGGATTACTGGCGTAATGCTTGACGACATTATTGACTGAAATAGCAGGGATTGGTTTATTCATTAACAATGGCTAATTAAAATTTTTGGCGACGCTTCTGAGACCAATAAAGTATTCTCGCGTCATGCCTTTTATTATTCTTCCAGCCTAATTACAACGCCTCATGGTTAGTGATTCTGATAATAACTAACTTAATATTACGAATACTATTCCCACTGTGATCAATATATCGATCAGAAGTGAACCAATAATTACTTAATTCAAAATAGTTGTCAACGATGAATTATGAGTGCCCACACTTGGTGCAGGCGAGTTTATATTTATTAAACTGATAGTTAATAAATTATATTCTTAATGCTTTTACTGGTATTGTGAAACAGGTGTGATTATAGAATCGGGCGCTAAAAAGATAGTCAATAATGACTTGTGGCTCAATTATTCCTTTGCTAGTGTTCGATATATTGATCAGTGCTTGAGCTGAAGCGCTATTCAAGTCTGATTACCACATTTTCTTTGGTCTTATTGCTATGAACAAACATTCTCATCAAGAGGATCGGTCTGAACCTCGCTGTCGTTCCTATTATAGCGTAACAGTTAATAATGAAACTAGTTACGAAGCGTTGGAAGGCGATATCCAGGTCGACGTGGTTATTGTCGGTGGCGGATTTACTGGAGTTGCATCTGCTGTAGAGCTTTCTGAAAAAGGTTATAAGGTGGCTATTCTCGAAGCCAATAAAATTGGCTGGGGTGCAACGGGGCGTAATGGTGGACAAATTACCGGTAGCCTTTCGGGTGACCAAGCCATGATTCGCCAACTCAAGCGTAAAATTGGAACGCAGGCTGAAGATTTTGTTTGGGGTCTTCGCTGGCGTGGACACGATATTATTAAAAGCCGAATCAAAAAATATGGCATTCAATGTGATTTAAAATTCGGTCATTTGCATGCAGCATATAAACCCGCCCATATGAAGGAACTGCAAGTGAGTTATGATGAGGCAGTGGCTAGAGGCATGGGTGACGAAGTCCGGCTCATGTCGGCAAATGAAATTCCAGATATCTTGGAAACAGACATATATCACGGTGGCTTACTCAATCAACGAAACATGCATGTACATTCTTTGAATTTATGCATTGGTGAGGCGAGGGCAGCCGAAAGCATGGGTGCTCGAATTTTTGAACACACTGAAGTGCTCGATATTATCGATGGCGCCCAAACTAAAGTGGTGACTACACATGGCAGCGTTGTCGCCAACACAGTGTTACTGGCTGGTAATGCTTATCATCGTCTCGGTGGCAAACCACTCAAAGGTATGTTGTTTCCGGCATCACTTGGTAATCTTGTGACCGTGCCATTAGGGGACGAGGTTGCTAATAAGATAAACCCCCATGACCTTGCAGTATACGATTGTCGATTTGTGCTCGATTACTACCGACTCACCGCCGACAAAAGGCTGATGTTTGGCGGTGGTACTAACTACTCAGGCCGTGACTCGAAACGAGTGGCTGAGGAGCTTCGACCCGCGATTGAAAAAACATTCCCTCGTTTGAAGGGTATTGACATTGAATTTGAATGGACAGGTAAAGCAGGGATTGTTATCAATCGAATCCCTCAGTTAGGCAAACTTTCGCAAAATGTCTATTATGCTCAGGGTTACTCTGGTCATGGCATTGCTACGACGCATTTTGTTGGCGAAATTATGGCCAATGCGATTGACGGCAATGCAGAGTCATTCGATATTTTTTCTGATTTTAAACAAATTCGGATACCCGCCAATGATTGGGCGGTTCAGCAAATGCTAGCTTTAGGCATGTGGTATTACAAAATGTTAGAAAAAATTGGTTAGCGCAGGGTATTATTGAGGCTAATAATTAACCAACCTTCGACCGAATCACTGCTGTGGTTCGGTCACGTAGGTTAAGCCCAGCTCAATAACACCAGCCTTATTTTTTCTCTTCTTCCTCCATCTCGGCCACTATTTCAACAACCATAGGAGAGGTTCGTGGAACAATGGTATAGGTACCTTGATCTTCGACCGCTATGCTCTCACGTGCCGCCATTCGCCAAAGTGTGGAAGCGACGGTTAGCGTAGCGATCAACGCAGTAAAAACAAATAGCCCCGAAGGACTATCCAATAAAGTGTTAGTTCCAGCGGCCAGTAAGGGCCCAGCGGCTGCGCCAATGCCATACATCACTAACAGGCCAGCATTGGCACTCACTCTTTGTTCGCTAGTTGCATGGTCGTTTAAGTGAGCCGATAAAATCGTATACAATGGCCACGCCGAAGCACCAAAAATTAACGCAAATACACTCAGTAACCAACCAGTCGGCTGCAATACCGCTAGCCCTAAACTAGAGGCAATAACTATGGTTAGAGCAATCAACAGGGTGAAACGTCGATCTATAGTGTCTGACAGTTTACCCAGCGGCCACATGCCAATGACGGCACCACCGAGTAGCATAAACATAAACCAAGTAACAGCTTCAACGTCAAGCCCAATGGAATTGGCGTAAACAGGCCCAAGTCCATAAGCAGCACCTTGCAGTGCGCCAGTCGAAATAGCCGCGATCATAGCCAGTGGCGATATGTGATATAACTCAATAAGATTGAGTGATGACAAGGTGGGTGGTGGTGGTGCATGAACCTTGGAGATGGCAACGGGTACAATAGCAATCGAGGCTAAAACAGACAACAGTACAAATATCGATATACCCGTGCTATCAGGCACATTCAATATTAACTGTCCCAGTGACACCATCGCCATTACGAGCAATGCGTACATGGAAAATACTCGCCCCCTGATTTCGTTGGTGCACTTTTCGTTTATCCAGCTTTCAGCACAGATATACATACCCACCATGCATACGCCTTCGATAATCCGCAAAAAAGTCCAAAACCATGGGTCGATGAAAAATGGGTGTAACAATAGTGCTGCAGACAATGTAGAGCCAAAAGCCGAGAAAGCTCTAATATAGCCAATGTGAGTCACTAGCCGTTGTACGTAAAACGGTCCGACAATCATGCCAAAAAAATAACCTGAAGAAATCAAACCAACGGATAGCGAGGAGAAACCTGCCTCTGTAATTCGCAGTGCTAACAAGGTGCCAGCAGCACCATTACTAAATGCCAGAATGCAGATGCTGAGAAATAAACTGAACATCAGGGTGATAGCTTGCAACATCGAACTGTCTCTTAATTGGGGCAAAGGATCTGTTATTGGATTGGTTAGAAATATCGAACAGGCTAACTGAGGACGTCATCAATTTGCGTGCGCCTTATACACTAGTCTACTGTCTTTGTCTAAGATAAATTCACAGCTGTTTTCTGGTCGATACGGCACAAGGTTTCGCCATATAATTTTTTGGAATTTATACAAAAGAAAATGGTGAGTAAAGACGAGATGACATTGTTGACTTAACTACAAAAGATTCGTTTATTGGTCTTGTATTTCCTTGGAAACATTATTATCAATAGATATATTAAATAGTAAAAAACTATTAATAATATGTATTTATTTAATTTGAAGGAGAGGATAACGGATGTTAATCTAATTCCTCAGATGTAAGTACTTTTTAAATTATTCACTAAATAGATATGGGAGAAATGAGTTATGAGTGAATCACTCAATATAGGCAAGTGCCCAGTTATGCATAATGCCAGTCAAGCGACGGGTAGTTCAGCCAATCAGCATTGGTGGCCTGAGCAACTGAACCTTAAAATTCTAAATCAAAACTCCCCATTGGTTAACCCAATGGGTGTCGCATTTGATTATGCTGCACAGTTCAAAAAATTGGATCTGAAAGCTCTTAAAAACGACTTGACTGTCTTAATGACTAGCTCTCAAGATTGGTGGCCAGCAGATTATGGCCACTACGGCGGTCTTTTCATTCGTATGGCTTGGCATAGCTCGGGTACTTATCGAACCTATGATGGTCGCGGAGGTGCTTCAACTGGGTCGCAGCGTTTCGCTCCCCTTAATAGTTGGCCGGACAATGGCAACCTAGATAAAGCTCGGCGTTTACTTTGGCCTGTTAAGCAAAAATATGGCAGTAAAATTTCTTGGGCTGACCTTATAGTGCTTACCGGCAATGTCGCGATGGAATCGATGGGATTCAAAACTTTTGGTTTCGGTGGCGGGCGTGTCGATGTTTGGGAGCCTGAAGAAGATATTTACTGGGGCCCTGAAACTGAAATGCTTGATGATAAACGTTACAGCGGTGAACGAGAATTAGCGACGCCATTAGCGGCGGTACAAATGGGTTTAATTTATGTCAATCCAGAAGGGCCAAACGGTGTGCCTGATCCACTCAAGTCTGCCTACGATATCCGCGATACGTTTGCCCGTATGGCGATGAATGATTACGAAACAGTAGCGTTAACAGCCGGTGGACACACCTTTGGTAAAGGCCATGGGGCAGGACCAGAAGATAAAGTAGGGGTTGAACCCGAAGGCGGGCCTATCGAGCAAATGGGACTAGGTTGGATCAACTCACACGGCACAGGTAAAGGTGGCGATACAACTACCGCTGGTTTTGAGGGTGCTTGGACGGTCAATCCAACCCAGTGGGACATGGGCTATTTTGACGTGCTACTCGGCTACGACTGGGAGCAAACAACGAGTGCAGCGGGCCACGTGCAATGGACACCAACAGCAGCATCTAATGCTGACCAACCAAAAGCGGCTCATGATGCTTCGCGCACCGAACCGTTGATGATGACTACCGCTGATATGGCGCTTAAAATGGATCCTGAATATGCAAAGGTTTCAAAGCACTTTCATGAAAATCCTGAAGAATTCGCTGACGCCTATGCACGAGCCTGGTACAAACTAACGCATCGCGATATGGGACCTATTGCTCGCTATTTGGGTGAAGAAGTCGCTAAGGAAGAACTCATCTGGCAAGACCCAGTGCCCGCAGGTAGCACACTAAGTGACGCAGATGTTTCAACCCTTAAAGGCATGATTTTAAACTCAGGTTTATCCGCGCAAGTGCTAATATCAACAGCCTGGGCATCGGCTTCCACCTTCCGTGGTTCAGACAAGCGTGGTGGTGCCAATGGTGCTCGTATTCGCTTAGCACCACAGAAAGACTGGGAAGCAAACAATCCCGATCAACTGGCTAAAGTATTAACAGTACTAGAAGGCATTCAAAGTGATTTTAGCGGCAACGTGTCGTTAGCGGATCTTATCGTGCTGGGTGGTAGTGCCGCGATTGAACAAGCTGGTGGCGTTAAGGTGCCATTTACATCAGGTCGAGGAGATGCGTCGCAAGCGCAAACCGATGCAGAATCATTTGACGTGCTAGAGCCTACATTTGATGGTTTCCGTAATGTTAAAAATACCAAAGACAGGCGTTCAACCGAATCACTGTTAGTTGATAAAGCACAGTTACTCACCTTGACAGCGCCAGAGATGACCGTTTTAGTCGGCGGTCTTCGCAGCTTGAATGTTAACGCCGATGGCTCTAAGCATGGTGTATTTACCGACAAGCCAGGCACATTGAGTAATGACTTCTTTAAGAATGTTCTTGATATCGGTATTGAGTGGAAAGCGACCGATAAATCACAAGAGCTTTTTGAAGGTCGTGATCGAGCATCAGGCAAAGTGAAATGGACTGGCACCCGTGCCGATCTTGTTTTTGGCTCAAACTCTATCCTGCGTTCGCTTACTGAAGTGTATGCAGCTGACGATGCAAACGATCAGTTTGTAAATGACTTTGTAGCCGTCTGGACCAAAGTGATGAATCTTGATCGTTTTGACCTAGCATAATATTTAAACTAAGTGATAGGAAAAGGGGCGCTGCATTTGCAGCGCCCTTTTTATGTTCACTAGCCTTTCGTCAATCTAAGGAGCTTAATTGAAAAAGAACATTTAAATGTTAATTGTATAAACCAAATCTACATCAGATTATTTGGCAATTCATAACGATATTTTTTAATGAACAGGCGATTAGGTCTATTGCAAACCGGCAGGATGGATTAGTGCAATGTAAACTATGAATGTAAAAAAACTAATGGTGAGAGGGGCAAACGACGTTTACAAGTCGAGTTAACGCTACCATACTCCGCTTGAAATATTGAGCTCACATAAGGTGATTTATCATGTCAGACAGATTGAAGGTCAAGGCTAACACGACGTTGCTTCCATTTCTCTTCGATGAGTTGCAGGGCTGGTCAAGAAGTACGGTTAAACAACGTCTTAAAAGTGGCTGTGTTCATGTTAATGGAGAGCCAATTACACACCATAATTTCGAATTGTTGCCGAATGATCAGGTCAATGTCGAAGCTTCGCCACGGGGCCCTTCAAACGCACGCCCACAGATCGATATTCTCTATCAGGATCATGACTTGGTCGCTATCAATAAGCCCGCTGGTTTGTTGTCGGTTGGCTCTGGCGAGGATAGTGAGCCACATGCGCTAGGTATATTGCGCGCTCAGCTTGGTCGCAGTAATCATTCGATTAAACTGTGGCCAGTGAATCGAATTGATCGTGCAACTTCGGGCGTTATGTTGTTTGCGCTGTCGAAGGAGATGCGTGAGGCGGTGATGGATGACTGGGATACGGCAGAGAAAACCTATCTTGCCATTGTTGAAGGCCGACCAGAGCCAGAGCAGGCCACGATTGATCAGCCATTGCGTCTCGATTCAGAAATATACCAAATGCATGTTGGGGAGCATCCAGATGCAAAGCATGCGGTAACGCATTTTACGACCGAACGAAGTGTTGGGCGCAGAACGCTGTTACGGGTAAAGCTAGAAACAGGCCGCCAACATCAAATAAGGGCTCATTTGGCATGGCTTGGACATCCAGTGGTGGGTGACCAACGATATGGTAAAGCTGGCGATCAAATGGGCCTGCATGCTTTGGAGCTGAGTGTGGTTAAGCCGGGCACTGATAAGCGGCTGACATTTGAAACACCTGCACCATCAGAATTTTGGGCCCTATTAGAGTCGAGATAATATTCGTCAAATCCAGCGTCAAATATCGACTAGGTTGTTAATAGTCCTTTCAATGAATGCCCAATAACTTGGCGTTTATTTTTGATCGATTTTTTATTAAAGAAATTTCAATGCTACGGCATTGGTTCAGACGGGAAGGGTCGATACGCTACCCGACTCTACTGCCGTTCAATGTCGCGAAAACCTAGTCGCGACATTGAGTATCTGTTCTGTTACTGACCGATCAACTATCTATTAGAGTAATTTAATCTTATCCGCCTGAGCCTTAAAACTCGCTAGGGCTGATTTGGCCTCGCTAAGCTTTTCTTTTTCCTTATTGATGACAGCCTCTGGTGCTTTGGCGACAAAACCTTCATTACTTAGCTTGGACTCGATTCGATTGGCTTCTTGCTCGAGTTTTTGAATGTTTTTGTTGAGTCGTGCAAGCTCAGCATCCTTGTCGATTAATCCAGCCAGCGGAATGAGTATGCTCATGTCGCCGACGATTGAGGTGGCTGATTCTGCTGCTTGCTCACCCTCGTTTAGCCAGCTAATTGATTCGAGTTTGGCGAGCGACTTTAACAAATCTTGATTCTGCATGAGCCTAGTTTGATCTTGATCGCTGCCATTTTGACATAACACGGGCAATAGTTTTCCTGGCTTAATGTCCATTTCGGAGCGAATTTGGCGAACGCCCATGATGAATTGTTTAACCCATTCAAGGTCGATTATGACCGCTTCATTAATCAATTTGGCATCTGATTTTGGATATTGACATAACATGATCGTGTCTTCATCGACCTGTGCCAGTGGCGCTACTCGTTGCCATAACTCTTCAGTGATATAGGGCATGATTGGGTGAAGTAATCGCAGAATGGTTTCAAGTACGTGAACTAATGTATGACGCGCAGCTGTCTTTTGAGCGGTGCTGTAATTATCGGAATAAAGCACGGGCTTGGATAATTCGATATACCAGTCGCAGTAGTCATTCCAGACAAATTCATATAGGTCGCGTGATACCAAGTCAAATCTATAAGACTCAATATGTTGTGTCGTGTCGGTAACAACTTGCTGCAAACGAGATAAAATCCATTGATCAGCTAGCGACGTTTCACCTGTGTTACTACAGTCTTGGTCTTCGGTGTTTTGCAGCACATAGCGAGTCGCATTCCAAAGCTTGTTACAGAAATTCCGGTAGCCTTCGATACGGCCCAGATCGAAACGAATATCACGTCCTGTGGTGGCTAATGCTGCAAAAGTAAAGCGCAGTGCATCGGTGCCAAAAGCAGGAATACCATCTGGGAAATGCTTTTTAGTGGCCGCTATAATCTTGGGGGCCATGTCGGGCTGCATTAAACCTTTGGTGCGCTTTTCAAGCAGTGCATCCAATGTAATGCCGTCAATTAAATCGAGTGGGTCGAGCACATTGCCTTTAGACTTCGACATTTTGTTGCCCTCGGCATCCCTTACTAGGCCATGAATGTAGATTTCTTTAAAAGGCACTTCGTCCATAAATTTGAGGCCAAACATGATCATTCGAGCGACCCAAAAAAAGATAATGTCGAAGCCAGTGACCAAAACGCTGGTTGGATAAAAAGTCTTCAGAGCCTCGTCATCGCCATCAGGCCATCCTAAAGTACTAAAAGGCCAAAGTGCTGAAGAAAACCAAGTGTCGAGTACGTCTTCGTCCTGAATGAGTTCAAGGTCTGCAGGTAGGTCATATTTAGCTCGAACGGCGTCAATATTTTCTGCGACATAGATGTTACCGTCATTATCGTACCAGGCAGGAATTCGATGTCCCCACCAGATTTGGCGTGAGATACACCAGTCCTGAATATTGTCCATCCAGTTGAAATAAGTCTTAGACCAGTTTTCGGGTACGAACTTAATGCTGCCATTTTTGACCGCTTCGATGGCAGGTTTAGCTAGTGGCTCGACCCGCACATACCATTGATCAGTGAGGTAAGGTTCGATAATTGAACCCGTTCGATCACCTCGGGGTACCATCAGCTTGTGATCGACTATCTTTTCAATTAAGCCAAGCGCTTGCAGATCTTTTAAGATGGCTTTACGTGCCACAAAGCGATCCATGCCCTGATACTTTTCTGGGGCGACGTCGTTGATCTTGGCATCGTCGGTTAGAATATTAATTATTTCAAGATCGTGTCGCTTACCCATTTCATAATCATTAAAGTCATGAGCGGGTGTGATCTTGACGCAACCTGAACCAAACTCTGGGTCGACATAATCATCGGCAATGACAGGAATAGTTCGGCCAGTTAGGGGTAATTCGATGCGTTTACCGAGCAGGTGAGCATAGCGTGAGTCATCAGGGTGAATGGCGACAGCTGAGTCACCCAACATTGTTTCAGGTCGAGTGGTGGCTACGGTAATAAAGCCATCCTCACCCGCAATGGGATAACGCATATGCCATAGATGGCCGTTTTCTTCTTCGGAAACTACTTCAAGGTCAGATACAGCGGTGTGAAGGACTGGATCCCAGTTGACGAGTCTTTTGCCTCGATAAATTAAATTTTCTTCGTGGAGCTTGATGAATACTTTTTGGACTGCCTCCGATAAGCCATCGTCCATGGTGAAACGTTCGCGGCTCCAGTCGGGTGATGCACCCATGCGGCGGAGTTGTTTTGTAATGGTGCCGCCAGACTCTTCCTTCCACTTCCATATGCGTTCGATGAATGCATCACGGCCTAAATCATGTCTAGTTTTGCCTTCGGCAATGAGCTGACGTTCAACCACCATTTGGGTCGCGATTCCGGCATGGTCGGTACCTGGCTGCCATAGGGTATTGTCACCTTTCATGCGGTGATAACGGGTGAGCGTATCCATGATGGTGTCCTGGAACGCATGCCCCATGTGCAGACTGCCAGTTACATTAGGCGGTGGAATTACGATGCAATAAGGATTGCCTTCGGCATCAGTTGCACTATCTGCTACGTTATTAGCTTGCCCTTGTGCTTTAAAATAACCTTTATCTTCCCAATGCTGGTACCAGGTTTGTTCGATAGCTTGCGGGTTATAGGTTTTTTCCATGGTGATGCAGATCAGTCAAAAAGTTAGGCGACGAGTATACACAGGGCACCCCAAAGAATGAATGATGAATGTACGATTTCGTAAAAGCCATGTGTCTACAGCTGTTCTACAATTTGGCGGCTAGTGTCCTTGTCATCTCAGCAGCAGAAACTTCCTTGCAACCCGTGACATTTTTTCCACAACATAAAGACGAAAAATCGCCAATGCCTTTGCCCTGTTTTTTTACTGCACTAATAGCGGTTAAAGCGAGGGAGAATGCCAAGGTATTTTGACTGATTGGACCTACCTGTCGCATGATTCGGTTAACAATACTGTGGGCCGGTCGTCCAGACGGAGTGCGCCGTGATGTTTCGCTTTTTATTGTTGTGCGGTGTTAGTTTTTTCAGTACAAAATAAATACGCCGTGCCGACCTTAGCCGGTTTACACCAAGCGAGAGGGCTGCAGCCACACCCTCAGCATCAACAATACCACCGACGGCACCATTTGCTTCCAGCCATTGTACTTCTGTCACCCTAATCGCCGAAGCAATAGAGGTACTTAAAAGTTATTTTAAGGCTAAAGCTATTGATGAGATTTTGAAAAAATCAATCTAAGATGTTTTATTAGACTTTTGGATGGCGAGTCTAATTTCTGTTAAGGCATGTTCCATATGCTCGTTAAATATCTGGCGAATTGTTTGTTCCAAATCAGGATCATTCGCAACAGCATGGCTGGTTGGCTCAGCTTCATCTTTAGCTTCAGCTTCAGCTTCTATCTCAGTCTCAAAATAAAGTTGGGTTACATCGATATGCGGTTCTTCACGATCGCTTGCTTCTAAAATCAAATCTTCACTATGACCTAACCCGAGCTCTGTCAACTTAATGTCAGTGCCTTTTTCGATTAAATCGGTCAAAACTGGAATGTGATCGTTTTTGAACATGAGTTACAAATATGAGCTGTCAGTGGTTAACTATAGAGTGTGGTGGTTGAGTGGATAGCCGCGCTCTTTATAAAAAGCATAATGTTCTCTTGCACTTTGTTTGTTATCTTCGGTGACGAGTTCGATTACCCGCTCAAACTGAGCAAAATACGACGGTACCAATGGTGATAAATTAATCAAAAGCTGACGTTCACCTTGTGGGTCGGGCTGGTCATGGATCAATATGGGCGACAGGAAACTATTAGACTCACCGCTAATATGAACATCATGTGGAAGAAAACTGTCCTCACTGAAGATCCACAGTTGCTCATCAAAATGAGCCGTTTGTTGTGGGCTTTGCGTCAACAATAGTGTTTTTTGATTATTGTCGTAAGCTTTTTGGCACAATTGGCAAACAACACGATCCTGGTTGTGTTGTTGTGGGTTCAATTGATAAAAGTCGACTCGTGTCATGGCAATTAATGTCAGCTCTTAACTACGAGGAATTAGCAATGATCAAGGATAAATTGAGTTAGCAGCGGCACCGGACGACCGGTGGCTCCTTTCTCTGCGCCAGATTTCCAAGCAGTGCCTGCAATATCGAGATGTGCCCATTTGTAGTTTTTAGTGAACCGTGACAGGAAACAAGCTGCTGTAATCGTACCTGCATCTTTGCCACCAATATTGGCAATATCAGCAAAGTTGCTATCCAACTGTTCTTGATACTCTTCCCACAGCGGCAACTCCCACAATTTGTCTTCAATATTTTTGCCTGAGGCTATCAAACTATTAATCAGTGTTTCATCATTGCCAAGTACCGCAGAAGGCACTTTGCCTAGTGCAACAATACAGGCACCCGTCAGAGTTGCAATATCGATCACATAACGCGGATTAAACTTTGCCGCGTAGGTAAGTGCATCACATAATATTAGCCGGCCTTCAGCATCAGTATTAAGTACCTCAATAGTTTGCCCGGACATACTGGTTACAATATCGCCGGGTTTGGTTGCTAGGCCATCGGGCATATTTTCAGTAGTTGGAACGATGCCAACCACATTTATGGCAAGTTTTAGTTCGGCAATGGCGCTGATAGTGCCTAGTACTGATGCTGCACCACACATGTCGTATTTCATTTCATCCATGCCGGCGCCGCCTTTTAATGATATACCGCCGGTATCAAACGTAACACCTTTACCGACTAGTACGATTGGCTTATCTTTAGCTTTTCCACCTTTATATTCAATTGATACCAGTTTAGCTGGCTCGCGGCTGCCCATACCTACGGATAAAAGTGAGCCCATTTTTAGCTTTTGCATATCGGCTTCTTCAAGGACTTCGACTGTTAACAGCTTGTTGCCTTTGGCTAATAGCTTTGCTTGTTTAGCGATGTAGCTGGGGGTGCACACATTACCGGGCAAATTACCCAAGTCTCGAGCCATGTCCATTCCTGCACTAATGGCGATTCCCTGAGCCATTGCTATCTCGGCTGTTTTTAATGCACTACGACTAGATAGATGGAGGGTGAGTTTCTTTAAACCCTTTTTCTTTTCCGCTTTGATGCTTTTCATTTGGTCGAATTTATATTCACCATTAGCGAGCTTCATGACGGTGTGACGGATATTCCAATCAATACCATGGCTACCGACGACGATGTCACTGAGACAGCTATATGCATCGGTCGCACCCGAATTAGCCAGCGCACTTTGTACACTGGCGATCACGCGACTAAAAGAGCGCTCGTTCAAATCAGTTTCTTTACCGATACCAATGAGTAAAATTCGTTCAGCCAATGTGCCAGGCACATTGTGTAATAACAAGGTCTGTCCTGCTTTGCCATCCATGTCACCTTTACTTAAAATTTTAGACAGAAATCCATTGCTTGCTGCGTCGACCGCTTGTCCAGCTGTCGATAATTTCTGTGGATGTGACACCGCAATGATTAAGCATGCACTTCGTTGCTTTTCAGGAGAGCCGGTTTTTAAATTAAAATCCATAGATATTCCGATGTGATAATATTGGTAACACGATAAGATACGTGAAGAAGAAAAAAAAACCAGTCGAAAGTGCCTATTTTTTCAGATAATTCAGTATAGGTTTATCCTCATTAATTTAAACGCAGGTTAATAGGCTTGCTGATAATGTTGGTATACATTATTACTGTGTTTGTTTAACGCTAATTTAAGAGTTAATCCCCTCTTAATTGTCTAATAAGCGAGCTTTTTAATAGTGAATAATATGGTCGATATTAACTTGTATCAATGTTAGGCCATAATTATACTTTTATGGAATACAACCTTGGTTGGTCTCTAAAAATGAATACTAACGCCGAGCTATCATAATTTTCTTTATGCCCAACATAATTACTCGCTATATCAGTCTTGAAGTGCTGAAAAGCAGTTGTGCGACTATTCTCATACTATTTATTATTCTGACGAGTAATTCTTTAGGTCGTTTGTTGGCTGATGTAGCTGATGGTGAAATTCCAAAGCAAGCACTTTGGCCCGTATTGTTGAGTCAGTCAGTCAATATTTTTGCCTTATTGCTGCCTATTGGTTTTTTTCTGGGCATCGTATTTGCTTTTGGTCGACTATATAAAGACCATGAAATTTCAGTTATGAGCGCTTGTGGCATGGGCTACTGGCAGTTTTATAAACCCATTCTTCTCGTTATCTTGCCTGTTTTCGTTCTCAATACATTTACAAGTGTTTGGCTAAATTCATCGGTGCAGCGCAGCGCCCAATCAATAGTTTCCAGTAACAAAAATGTACATGAATTTAATCAGGTTAAGGCTGGCCAGTTTAATCAAAGTAAAAGTGGTGCTCATGTTTTCTTTATGGAATCAATTAGTGAAGACAAGCTAGTGTTAAATAATGTCATAATTAGCCAGTCGACTGAAAAAATTAGAGCTTTAGAAACAGCAAAGTCAGGGCGGTATAAAGTAGATGAAGTGACGGGAGATTTATTTTTGGTGGTTGGCCCGGGCGAAAGAACAGAGATAGAGCTAGGTAAAAAGAATGTCAAAATTATACAGTTTGAAAAGCATGGAATATTAATGGTGAAGAAGGTTGTCAACGATTCATACAGAATGCGTGAACGAGAAAAATCACCAACACTGCTATGGCGTTCAACCGAATTGAAAGACAAAGTGGAATTAATGTGGCGCATATCAATCCCTTTCGTATTAATAGTGTTGGCGCTTTTAGCGGTGCCTCTTTCTTATATTGCACCCAGAAAAGGCCAGTTTGGAAAAATTGGTTATGCGTTGTTGGTTTATATCGCGTACTTCAATTTGATGGCCTTTGGCCGATCTCAGCTAGAACAAGGTAACATTCCCTTGATGTTTAATTTTTGGTGGATCCATTTAATTTTTATAGGTTTAACTATACTATTGTTAGTCAGAGGAAATCGAGGATTTGTGTTACCTAGAAGGTTACTCAGCCGATGATATTAGGTCGGTATATTTTACGCCACATCATTCAAGGTGTCTTATTGACCTTATTGGTATTAGTCAGCATTAGTCTTTTCTTCACCTTCATTGGTGAGCTGGGTGATATAGGTCGAGGTTATTACACTATGCTGCATGTTGGTGAATATATCGCTCTTCGCATACCTGGCAAGGTGGTTGAATTTATGCCGCTAGCCGTTTTAATTGGAACCATCTTGAGCCTTGGTGGGCTGGCAAGCAACAGTGAAATCATAGCAATGCAAGCGTCTGGAGTGTCGATCGTTGGGTTGTTACGTCCGGTCATTTTTTCCGCTATTTTGTTAGCACTTTTAACGTTTGTAGTCGCTGATATTGTTGTTCCAGCAAGTGAAACTAATGCGCGAGCAATAAGGACGTCGGCAATTAATAATACGCCGGCAATAAAAGGGAAAAAGGGTATATGGGTTAAAGATGCCAGTCAGGTGATTCACATTGACGTTCTTAGGCCTGGTGGTCGGGCAGAAGGAATAGAGATATATCAATTGAATGAAGAAGGAAAACTAATTCAAACTCTAATAGCTGAAACGGCAACTCAAATAGAGGACCAATGGCGATTAGAGACTGTATGGTCAGTTCAATATAAACACAATTCAATTCAATCTAAAGACTTTGTTGAATTAATTTATATGGGAAAAATTTCAAGCAAACTGCTCGATGCTTTATTGATCGAGCCACGACAAATGTCGAGTGTCGATTTACACGACTACAAGGCATTTTTAGTCAAAAATAATCTAGATGATTCGGTCGAAAGTTTAACTTTTTGGCAAAAGGTTTTTGTACCATTGACGGTGATAGTAATGTGTCTTTTAGCCGTGCCTTTTGTGCTCGGTTCTCAGCGTCAGGGTAATGCTGGGCAGCGCTTAATTATCGGTATTTTGTTAGGTCTTGCTTATGTTGTAGCCAGTCGGTTAATTACTCAGTTCGGTATTCAAATTAACCTGTTACCCGTTATTAATGCTATTGCACCGACGGTATTATTTTTTATACTGTCTATCTACTTGTTGTATAGAAGAGCCGTTTCTTAAAAACAGTGAGTTTACTGTAGTTCCTTAGGGAGCTCTGAGACGTTGATAATGCTCGTTTGACTGAGTTTATCATGCCATGTGTAAGGCTTGAATAAGCGCCACCAGTAACCCATTCCCAAGCATGTTATAGACAATAGAGCGAAGGTTAATCTTAAAAAACAAATTGCCCAACTGGGGTTGCCCCCAAGTTCTGAAATGATTCGTATTTTCCACACTCGCATGCCAAGAGTCTGCCCCGACTTCTTCCAAAACCAGCTATAGAAAATAAAAACAATCAATATTAGATAAAGGCTAAAAATAGGACTCGATTCAATTGCGTTTCCATCGTTAAAAATGAGAGCTATTGCAGTTGAAATAAATAATATGGCAATGATTAATAAACTATCATAAATCATAGCCGCTATCTGTTTTATTAAACTGGCTGGTGGGCAGTTGCTATGAAGGTTGCCTGACATTGATGTACCCGTTGTCGGAAGTAAATATTTAAAAGGAGCGCCATATTAGTCCCAATATTGAAACTATCAATAATAAATTAATATTTCTATGCTATTCTAAAGTTAAAAGATGCTTTTTATAATGACTACTGTTCATATTCAACCTTGGAGATTTAATGATGGCGATTGACGAAAAAGATGTAAAACTTGAAACGCCTGCAAAGACGAAAGCGACTGGTAAAATAGTTGCTAAGAAAAAAGCAGTTAAACCTGTAGTAAAGAAATCGGCAGCGAAATCTGTAGTGAAGAAGAAGGCAACCAAACCTGCAGTAAAGAAAACGGCAGCTAAACCTGCAGTAAAAAAGAAAATTAACACGCCTGTGTTAAAAAAGAAAACGGCAGTAAAGAAAAAAGTAAAAGCTATTGTTAGTGGGTCTTCTGCTGCAACTAAAATGGATTTACTAAAAGTAAATTTAGCTGAGATTAATCAAGAGCTATCAGATCTGAAAGCTGAGATTAAATCAACTAAGAAAAGAGAAAGTGCAGCTGCTCTTCTAGCTACTCAACGAGAAGCTGCGGTAAACAAGTTTCTCATTAGTTGGGATAAAAAAGCCAGCGCAGCTTTAGAAAAGTCTTTGTCAGTTAAAAAGAAGGCAGCCAAAAAGAAGAAAGCTAAGAAATAGTTTTTTCACTATGTTTTATTCTAAAGGGCACTTCAGTAGTGCCTTTTTTATGTTCATAATAGTTGAGATATTTTCTGCAACAGTCATTAAGAAACTCTCACCATCTGTCGCCAACTTATGTTGACCATGAGCGTATTTTCTTAGGGGATGAGAAATTTGCAGTATCTGAATTAACTCAACTAAAGCCACTTTTTTGGTGAATAAAATCAACAAACTAATTGAGCTTGATCCATCGATAGATCATTTTATCGATACGATTTGGGCGCAGAAAGGCCTGGCCACTTTAACGCTCTCGGCTTATCAGCAAGATTTAAAACAGTTTTCAGTCTGGTTGCTAGCGACTAAAAAAGAACTAAAGTGGGCTAACCCAATTGATATTCAGTGTTACCTTGCTTTTCGGTTTGAGCGTGGCTCATCTGCTCGCTCAAATGCCCGAATGCTCTCTACCCTAAATCAATATTACCGACATCTTGTTCGAAGTGGTGATCGTCCAGACAATCCCAGTGCTTTAATCAGTACACCTAAAATACAGCAACTATTACCCAATACGTTGACAGAGAAGGACGTTAATCGGCTATTAGAGGCCCCCAATATCGACAGCAGTTTTGGGTTACGAGATCGCTGCATGCTTGAAGTGATGTACAGCTCTGGATTGCGGGTTAGTGAATTAGTTTCTTTAACTGTGAATCAAATCAATGTGAATTTGGGGTTGGTTAGACTAATTGGAAAAGGTAATAAAGAACGAGTGATTCCTGTTGGAGAAGAGGCCTTGTTTTGGATAGCGCTATACCTTAAGCAAGCACGCCCAACGTTGGTTAGTTCAAAAGTGTCAAGTGACGCTCTATTTTTGTCTAGCCGATCGAGTGCAATTACTCGCCAAGCCTTTTGGCAGAATATTAAAAAGCATCTAGTGGTTGCTGGTATTAAAACCAACTATTCACCACATTCATTGCGTCATGCATTTGCAACTCACCTACTTAATCACGGTGCTGACTTACGAACAGTTCAAATGCTGCTAGGTCACAGTAGCTTATCAACGACTCAAATCTATACGCATATCGCCCAGGCTCGTCTACAATCTTTGCACGCTAAGCACCACCCCCGTGGTTAATACATAATGACTATTCATAAGTGTGAAGCAAGCATAGATAAAATAGGTTTTATGTCTATAATAAATTTCTAAAAGGTTAATCACACTATTTAAATTAACTTTCCTTTCGTGAATTTACAGAAGCATAAAGGTATGACATGTTTGCCGTATCATATAGATAATGAACTCGATCTAGACACTGCGCTGGCAAAACTGCGCGATCTTGAGAAGGTCATAGATACAATAGAGAATCTAGCTCAAACAGGCCACTATGAATGGAACGAGGACCTTGATTGCCTAATATCCTGTTCCGAACAATACGCCCGAACTTTTGATATGACTGTGGCGCAGGTACTGGAAGCTCAGAGTAGCTGGGAAGATACTCTGAAACAAGTTCACCCTGATGATATCGAGCGCTATTCCCAAGCAGTAATGAGTGGCATATTCAATAATGAATCATATGATGTTAGATATCGTGTTCAGCTGGCTGACGATACAATCAAGCACCTTCGTGAAGTTAGCGTTATTTCCAATAAGCAGGATAAGAGAGAAATATCCTCTTTCGGTATTTTGCAAGATATTACTGAACAGGTAAAACGAGAACGTGATCTTGAGTATCGGGATGGATTGGCTCAACAAGTTGAGGCAATTACTGATATTGGTTATTTTATCTTTGATGAGCCGAGCGAAAAATATATTTATCTCAGTAAAGGCTTTGCGCGCATCCTTGGCTCAACTGTCGAAGCCTATATGGCAAAGGTTCAAAGCATTGAAGATGATTTATCTGACGTTCACCCTGATGACCTCAAGCGAGTGCAAGCTGAATACGATCACTATTTAAAAACTACTGAAGAGAGTGCTATTGAATATAGGATGATTCTTAGTAATGGCCAAATCCGCTGGATTAGGGAGCGCAATAAGGCTCAGCTGGTGAAAGACGGAAAAGTCTGCCAAACACTGGGGGTGATTCAGGATATTACGGAACATAAAAAAACCGAACAGGCATTACTCTTATCCAGAGACACGTTAGAGCAGCAAGTGCTGGAGCGTACCCAAGAGTTAAGTAGTACGGTCAAGCAACTAGAGGAGCAAATCGAAGAACGAAAAAAAGTTGAAACTGAGCTTGATTTTTTGGCTAACCACGATGCCTTGACCGGGTTGCCCAGTCTGCGTTTGTATAAAGACCGACTTGAACGCTCGTTATCGGTTGCTCGTAGAAATAATAAGATGAGCGCGGTTATGTTTCTTGATCTTGATGGTTTCAAAACAGTCAATGATACGATGGGGCATGAGGGAGGCGATCAGCTATTAACGGTTATGGCAAAGCGCATTCAACAGGAAGTTCGTGAAACCGATACAATCGCAAGAATTGGTGGTGATGAATTTATCATTATCCTGTCGGATTTATCGCAGATACCAGACGTAAAAAAAATTGCAGTCAAAATTATTAAGACAATCTCTCGGCCTGTTTTGATCGATAAAACTAAAGTGGTGATAAGTGCCAGTATCGGCATCGCCTTGTACCCTGAGCATGGTGACACTTCAGATCAGTTAATGCGGGCGGCTGATAAGGCTATGTATGAGGTGAAAAATTCGGGTAAAAATAATTTTGGATTTGCAAATATTAATGAACTAAAACCAACTTTACCTAACGATTGATTAAAGCAAAAGCAAGCTAGTTAGCACTGACATGAACGGCTAACTAGCGAGTTCCTATCTAAACAGTCACGCATTCCAAGGCTTGGCTTACATCGGCAATTATGTCCTCAATGTTCTCAATACCTACTGAAATTCGCACTAGATCATTACTCACACCTGCTGCTGCCAATTCAGTTTCATTCAACTGTCGGTGTGTGGTTGATGCAGGGTGGCAGGCCAGTGATTTGGCATCACCAATGTTGACCAGACGTAAAATCATTTGTAATGCATCAATAAATTGAGCTCCCGCTTCCGCACCACCCTCAATCCCAAAGCTGAGAATGCCAGAAGCCTTACCACTTGTAATTTTTTCTGACATTGCCTTATAAGGGCTATCAGGGAGCGTTGCATAGTTTACCCAAGCCACTTTTTTATGATCATTCAGATACTGAGCTAGTTTTTCTGCATTTTCGCAATGTCTTTCCATGCGTAAGCCCAATGTTTCTAATCCCTGTAATATTTGAAATGCATTCATAGGCGAAATAGCCGCACCGGTATTTCGCAAAGGGACTACTCTGCATCGGCCAATATAGGCAGCTGGCCCTAAGGCGTCGGTGTAGACAACGCCATGGTAAGAAGGATCTGGTTCGTTTAATACAGGGAAACGTTCTTTATTGGCGACCCAGTCAAATTTACCCGAATCAATGATCACACCACCAATCGAAGTACCATGACCGCCAATGTATTTAGTTAACGAGTGGACAATAATGTCAGCCCCCTTTTCGAATGCTTGACATAGGAAGGGCGTAGCCACCGTATTATCGACAATAACAGGAACACCATGTCGATGAGCAATATCAGCTAGCTTTTGAATATCAACAATATTGCCAGCAGGGTTTCCGATCGATTCGCAGAAGATGGCCTTAGTTTTGCTGTCAATTGCATTTTCAAACCCTTCAAAATCATCGTGAGACAATAGGCGTACTTCGATACCTTGTTTAGGCAATGAATGGGCGAATAAATTGTAAGTTCCACCATAAAGCTGACTGGTGCTAACAATATTATCACCCACTTCACAAATGCATTGAATAGCATAAGTAATAGCAGCCATGCCAGACGCCACGGCTAGGCTTGCGATGCCTCCCTCCATGGCTGCGAGTCTTTGCTCCAGTACATCGGTGGTCGGGTTCATGATTCGAGTGTAAATGTTGCCTGGTACCTTCAGGTCAAACAGATCGGCCCCATGTTGTGTGTTATCAAAAGTATACGAGCTAGTTTGATAAATAGGGACGGCTGCGGCTCTAGTTGTTGCCTCAGATTTATAACCGTGATGTAGTGCAAGTGACTCCAGCTTCATTGAGTTTTATCCCATAAGTAAAAAAACAGATGGTACTATAGCTGAGGGATATTAGGTCAATAAATGATATTTCCAGATACACTATTCATAACTGAAATATAAAAAATCATTCTAGGTAACAAAGTTATGAAGAATTCTAATATCGACTTATTTTAATGAAGCAGGGTGAAAAGTTTACGCCGACATTTCTGGACAGCGGGGTGTTCGCCACCGAGCATGTCGAATAAAACAAATAACCCTTTACGAGCTGCGCCGTCTTGAAATTGTAGATCTGTCTGTACCACTGTCAATAGACAATCCATAGCGGACTGATGGTCACCTTGAGCCGATAAATGAGTGCTTTTATGTAACAAGGCAGCCAAGTTTTTTGGGTCTTTGGCCAAATCGCTTTCAATATCTTCCAGCGATGGAATGCCTTCTAGCTGACCAGATAGATTGATTGTGGCCAATAGCTTGACTGCCTCTTGCTTTTTCTTATCGTCTTCGCTGAGTGAATCGAGCAAAGCCAAAGCACTATCTTTGTCGCCTTGAGACAGTACTACGCTTGCCATACTGATTTTGAGATCAGCATTGGTCGGGTCTAAAGCAAGCGCTTGATTCAACATCGCTAAGCCTTCTTCGGTATTACCTTGCTCGAATGCTGCATTAGCGGCGTTCATTAGGTTGTCTGATTCATTAGTAATGTACTGATCAATGAAGGCGCGTATCTCAGATTCTGGTAATACGCCCATCTTTTCTCCAACAATTTTGCCATCGACAAAAAGCTTCATGGTCGGCAGGCTTTTTATTCCAAAATGGCCCGCTAACTCCTGTTCTTCATCACTATTGACTTTAGCAAGTATAAATTTGCCGCCATATTCTTCCGCTAGCTTTGCTAACATAGGCATCAGGGTCTGGCAGGGTTGACACCAGTCAGCCCAAAAGTCGACCAATACGGGCACTTTGAGGGAGTTTTCAAGCACGATTGATTGGAAATTTTGGGCGTTTACATTGTGAATATAAGGTGACTCGCTCATAATACTGTTTCCGAAAAAATTGACTGAGTATATTAGGCGACATACTCACAATTACAAGTACGATAACGCTATAATTTGGCGCTTTTATCACCAGCCAAAATGACGAACCAACGGGTAACACTACTTTTGAATAATCCATATGATGCCGCTTCGATCGAAGTTCTAACGGGACTTGATCCTGTTAAAAAGCGTCCGGGTATGTACACGGATACCACTCGGCCAAATCACCTCGCACAGGAAGTGATCGACAATAGTGTCGATGAAGCGATCGCTGGCCATGCGACTGAGATTGGCATTATTCTGCATGCTGATCAGTCATTAAGTGTCATTGACGATGGCCGTGGTATGCCGGTTGATATCCATCCCCAACAGGGCATTCCGGGTGTCGAAGTTATTCTCACAAAATTGCATTCTGGGGGTAAATTTTCTAACAAAAACTATCAATTCTCGGGTGGTTTGCATGGTGTGGGTATATCAGTTGTCAACGCGTTATCAAAAAGGCTCGATGTTCGTGTTCGCCGAGATGGGAAAGAGTTTTTAATTGGATTTGAAAATGGCGATAAAACGGTCGACTTGAAAGAGATTGGTACTGTAGGTAAAAAGAACACTGGCACGACTATCCGTTTTTGGCCCGCACCAGAATATTTTGATAGCGCAATTTTCTCCGTATCAAAGCTGAAACACATATTACGAGCCAAGGCTGTTTTATGCCCAGGCTTGCGCGTTAAATTCTATGAAGAAAAGACTAAAGATTCTTATGAATGGTATTACGAAGACGGACTTTCAGATTATCTGCTGGATGCTTTAGCGGGCTTTGAGCTATTACCTGCAGCGCCATTTGTGACATCCATTAAAGGTGAGCATGAAGCCGCGGAATGGGCAATACTCTGGCTACCGGAAGGTGGAGAAGCCATTACAGAAAGCTATGTGAATTTAGTTCCCACAGCGCAAGGTGGTACACATGTTAATGGATTGCGCACGGGCATTACCGATGCGATAAGAGAATTTTGTGAATTTCGTAGTTTGCTACCCCGAGGGATTAAAATAGCGCCCGATGATGTCTGGGACAAAGTGAGTTACATTCTTTCAATAAAAATGTCTGACCCACAATTTTCGGGTCAAACAAAAGAGCGTTTATCGTCTCGTGAAACAGCGGCTTTTGTTTCCGGCATTGCTAAAGATGCTTTCAGTTTATGGTTAAACCAGCATGCTGATACGGGTGATCTACTGGCGCAAATGGCCATTTCAAGTGCACAAAAAAGACTTAAAAGCGCTAAGAAAATTGTCCGCAAAAAAATTACGTCTGGCCCCGCATTGCCCGGTAAACTCGCTGACTGTAGCAGCCAAGATGTGACTCGCACAGAATTGTTTTTAGTCGAAGGTGATTCGGCAGGCGGCTCGGCCAAGCAAGCCAGAGATCGAATTTTTCAGGCCATTATGCCCTTGCGCGGCAAGATTCTAAATACCTGGGAAGTTTCTTCTGATCAGGTACTAGCGTCTCAGGAAGTTCATGACATCTCAGTGGCTATCGGTGTTGATCCCGCTTCTGATGATATTTCTAATTTACGATATGGCAAGATATGCATACTGGCGGATGCAGACTCCGATGGGTTGCATATAGCAACGCTACTGTGTGCCTTATTCTTACGCCATTTTCAGCCTTTGGTTGAACAAGGTCATGTCTATGTTGCTAAGCCACCGTTGTATCGAATAGACATCGCTAAGGATAAGTATTATGCGTTAGACGAAGCCGAGCGAGATGGCATTATTGATCGATTAACCGCTGAAAAAAGAAAAGGGAAAATTTCTGTAACGCGATTTAAGGGTTTGGGAGAAATGAACCCAATGCAGCTTCGCGAAAGTACCATTGCACCCGATACCCGTCGTTTGGCTCAGTTAACGATGGAGCCTGGTGACAATACCTTCGAAATTATGAATATGATGTTGTCCAAAAAGCGTGCCGCAGACCGTAAAGATTGGTTACAGGCAAAAGGCGATTTGGCGGAGATATAGAAATGTCTGGAAATTTAGAACTAAATTACGAAGGCGTAGAAAAAGAACCTCTGAGTGTTTTCACAGAGAAAGCTTATCTCGATTATTCGATGTACGTCATTCTAGACAGGGCATTGCCGCATATCGGCGATGGCTTAAAACCAGTTCAAAGGCGCATTATCTATGCCATGTCAGAGCTTGGATTATCCGTTAGCTCAAAACATAAAAAATCGGCACGAACCGTTGGTGACGTGTTGGGCAAATTTCATCCACATGGTGATACCGCTTGCTATGAAGCCATGGTTTTAATGGCTCAGGATTTTTCTTATCGCTATCCACTGATTGATGGTCAGGGTAATTTTGGTTCTCCGGATGATCCAAAATCGTTTGCAGCAATGCGTTATACGGAATCACGCTTATCAGGTATTTCAAAATTACTGTTACAAGAATTAGGTCTTGGAACGGTCGACTGGGTTCCAAATTTTGATGGAACGATGCAAGAGCCGTCATTATTGCCCGCTCGGTTACCCCATATTTTGCTTAATGGTACAACGGGTATCGCGGTAGGTATGGCTACGGATTTACCACCACATAACCTGCGTGAAGTGGCAAGTGCTTGTATTCAGTTATTGGATAATTCTCGAACTACCCTAGATGAACTACTTGAGTTAGTTAAAGGGCCAGATTATCCAACTGATGCTGAAATCATTACACCCAATGAAGACCTTCGCTCGATGTATGAAACGGGCCATGGTTCTATTCGCATTCGATCTCTTTATGAACGGGAGGATGGTGACATTATTCTCACCGCGTTGCCACATCAGGTGTCGGGTGCCAAAGTGCTAGAACAAATAGCGCAGCAAATGTTGGCTAAGAAATTACCGATGGTGGAAGACTTGCGCGATGAGTCTGATCATGAAAACCCAACTCGACTGGTCATAGTGCCACGCTCAAATCGAGTGGATGTTGATGCGCTAATGCGTCATCTGTTTGCGACAACTGATCTCGAAAAAACCTATCGCGTGAACATGAATGTGATTGGTACTAATGGCCGGCCTCAGGTTAAAAACCTTAAGCAAATTTTACAGGAGTGGATCGCTTTTCGAATCAGTACTGTGCGCAGACGGCTTGAATGGCGATTGGATAAAGTCGATAAACGCCTACATATTCTGGACGGATTGCTGGTTGCATTCTTAAACTTAGATGAAGTTATTCGAATTGTTCGTTACGAAGAGGATCCAAAGGCTGCTTTAATAAAAACTTTCAATATTTCAGAGATTCAAGCGGAAGCTATTCTCGAAACAAAGCTACGCCATTTGGCCAAGCTGGAAGAGATGAAAATTCGGGCAGAGCAAGATGCACTTCAACTGGAAAAACAATCACTTGAAAAGTTACTGGGTTCAGAGCGCCGGCTAAAAACATTGATTAAGAATGAAATTATTGAAGATGCTGAAGCCTATGGTGACGATAGGCGTTCACCTATTGTGAGCCGACAAATGGCGAAAGCAATGGATGAAAATGAACTCATACCATCAGAAGCCCTGACTGTAGTGCTATCCGCCGCTGGCTGGGTGCGAGCCGCCAAAGGACATGATATTGATGCCTTAGGCTTGAGTTATAAGTCAGGTGATAGCTTTCAAGGCATGGCTCAGGGCAAGAGCAATCAAAGTGCTGTATTCATTGATTCGCATGGGCGTAGTTATGCATTACCTGCCCACAGTTTGCCATCCGCCAGAGGTCAGGGAGAGCCACTGACCGGTCGGTTTAAACCAGCGGCTGGTGCTGAGTTCGTCGATTGTTTAATGGCCCGTAATGATCAACTGTTCTTGATGACCACTTCTCATGGTTATGGTTTTTTATGCTTTTTTGAAGATATGCTGACGCGCAATAAAAACGGTAAAGCTTTAATTAGTATTTCCAGTGGGGCAAAGTTGATTCGCGCTAATTTAATTAAAAGTGTTGAAACAGATGTTGTTGTGTCGATTACTAGTGACGGTTATATCGGTCTGGTCGACGCAAAAGCAATTCCACAGCTGTCGAAAGGTAAGGGTAATAAAATTCTGGGTGTTCCACCTAAGCGTCTTAAGTCAGGCGAAGAAATTGTGAGTTATGTGGTCTGTTTATCGGATAAACAAACGCTGATTATTCATTGCGGTAAGAAATATAAAACAATGTCCTTGAGAGATCTTGAAGAGTATCGAATTGAGCGCGGTAAACGAGGACAGAAACTGCCGCGTGGTTATCAAAACGTAACTGATGTCGAAGTGGCTGATTAGCAATAACAGTGGCCAGTGATGATTGATCACTGGCTGTGTTGCTGTTAGTGGCAATGATTCTTCACATAGAAGAGAAGTCATAATTGAGGTTTTTAGTGGGTGCCTGAAGAAAATCGCCGTGAACAAAATCAATTCTCAGGCCCCATAACACACTGAGTAGAGCTGCACTGTTGACACCTGGCGTAATAGCTCTCACTTTCATTTTGGAAGCCTCCATGCCAAATTTGCGAACAATATCCTGATTGATGCTATTTTGAGCTAGTTTTTCCATGTAGGTGAGACTAATTTGAATATAGTCTGCATTAATATGTTTGAATAATTGGAAAGGGTTAGCTTGCGTTCCAAACTCATCGAATCCAAATTGACAATGGTTTTGCTTTAATCCATCAAAAAGTTTTTTTGTGGCTTTTAGCTGATTAACCGCATGAGTTTCATTGACCAGAAATACGAGTTGCTCGCCTGATACATTCGATTGTATGAGATTATCAGAAACCCATCGCGCTAAGCCGGGGTCTAAAATTGAGTTAACACTCAGTGGAATAAAGAATTCAAGTTGTCGGGATTTTTTATTGGATTCTGCAATCTTTTTGATGACGTTTAATACCATCCAGCGATCTAGCGTTTTAGCAATGCCAGTGCGTTCGGCCACAGCTTGGTAGTCGTCGCGAACCATTGGTTTGCCATCAATATCCATTAAAGCCAGACTTGATATATATCGCTCACCCGCTTCGGATTTAATGCTCACCAAAGGTTGGTAAAGCTCGCTAATGCAGTTCTCAGAAACGGCACGCTTGAGAGATTGGGCAATCATATCATCCGCTTCTTCTTGACTCATTTCGCCTAGTTTTGGCACATATAGTCTGGATCGATTGCCACCTTCTTTTTGCGCTTCATCGCAAGTTTTCTCTGCACGATTCATCATTTTATTCGCATTATCTGGAGAAACTTCGTCGATGTAACACACCGAAGTACTACAGGTTACACCGAATGATTGATCATTAATTTCAGAAATATGCTGCTCGATCAAAACCGGAATGTTTGACGATAAAACTTCGAATGATTTTTTATCACTAATAATACTTAGAATGACGTAGGAGTTGGCACCAAAGCGAGCCAAAATTTGATCCTTTGCGATATTTTCTTGCAAGATTTTGGCGATGTTGGTTATTAAAATATCGGAACCTGAGATACCAATGGTATTGCGTATCGATTCAAAATTATCAATTGAAATATATAAGATAGCGTAGCGCTGAATTCCGTTAACCGCTTTCGAAATTGCAATGTTTAACTCATTCATATAATACTGGCGATTATATAAGCCGGAGACCAAATCGTGCTGATGAAGGTAGTTAATCTGCTTTTCTAGTTCGGAGGTGTCGGTGACAGAACGAATCAGAATTTGAGTGCAGGGTTCACCATCAAAACGGGCTCTAGAAAACTCTAGCGTCGCTTCGATCGCGTCACCATTATCGAGTAATAGTTGAAGATTTAGCTGATTTTTTTCGTATTTGCTCTGACTCAACGCGCGTAGAAAAGTTTTGATTTCGTCCTGCTGGCTTACTGCTACCATATCGACAATGGGGACGCTCTCAAGCTCATTAAAATCGGTTTTGCCAAATACTTCTAGATACACTTCATTGGCATAAATGTGCATGCCCTCGTAAAGATAGGCGACCGCATCCTTCGAGTTGGCGAGCAACGATAGACAACGTTTTTCGTTTTCCATTAACTCGAATTCCATTTGTTTTGCTTTGCGCCACATCGACAGGCTCAAAGTTTCTCGCTTAATGACTTGAAGGAGATGCTTTAGATTGGTTGAAGAGACGACATCCTGTGCGCCTTCGTTAATAGTTCGGACCATTACCTCGGCGGTGAGGTTATTGGTCATTGCAACCAGTCCAATGTGACGACCACATTCACTGATCAGCTGTTGTACTTGCTTTAAGGTGAAGTCCGATATATCGAGGGAAAACAATACTAGGTCGAACGTTTTGCTTTCAAGTATGGCATACACCCCTTCGCTATCTTCGGCAAATTCGGCGCGTACTTGGAGGCCGGTTGCACGTAAAGAACTCGTTATTTTTTCAGCCTTGTGCAGGCTGTCATCAATAATAAGTATCCGTATTAATTTTACTACATCAGAATCCATAAAGTTTTCAAGCTGTCACCCGTTAATTGGTTATCATAACGTAATTTATCATCAGTCCATCAAAATTTGGGTTTTTTGCTGTTAATTTGACTTATATTTTGACGAGTAGATTTCTTCTGTGACAAGGCGTTAGCTTTTCTAATCAAAGATATGTCTCATTGCCACCGGATCGGCTATTATGCCGTCCTCTTTTAAAAATATGTCAGAGTCAAACATCATGGCTAGTTACAATACCAGCGAATTTCGAAGTGGTTTAAAGATAATGGTCGATGGCGATCCTTGTTCAATTATTGAAAATGAATTCGTAAAGCCAGGCAAAGGCCAAGCATTTAGTCGAGTTAAAATCCGCAATTTAAAAAATGGTCGGGTACTAGATAAGACATTTAAATCGGGTGAAACAATGGATGCTGCTGATGTTATCGACATTGAAATGCAGTATCTATACAACGATGGCGAATTCTTTCACTTCATGGTGCCTGAAAATTACGAACAGCATGCAGCAGACGAAAACGCAGTCGGTGATTGTCGCCTTTGGTTGAAAGCTCAGGATATTTATGAAGTTACGCTCTATAACGGGACTCCTATTGGCGTAGCGCCACCTAATTTTGTTGAATTAGAAGTAACAGAAACTGACCCAGGACTGAGGGGTGACACCGCCCAAGGGGGCACTAAGCCTGCAACGCTAGAAACGGGCGCGATTGTAAAGGTTCCTTTGTTTATCGAAATTGGTGAAGTGCTTCGAATCGATACGCGCTCTGGCGACTACATGTCACGCGTTAAAAAATAGAGCTTAAGCATCATGGATTGGCGACCGTCAGCAACATTTACAGTTATCAAACAAAGGGCCCGAATTTATCGTCAGGTTCGGGCTTTTTTTGATGCACGAGCGTGTTTTGAAGTCGATACTCCGCTGCTATCGCCTACGACCAATACCGATGCCAATATCGAATCAATAAAAGCGTCGAATTTAGGACAGACACTTTATCTGCAAACATCCCCCGAATTTGCTATGAAACGTCTACTTGCGGCAGGCAGTGGTTCAATTTACCAGATAAGCCATGCGTTTCGTGAAGGCGAAAAAGGTCGTCGGCACAATCCAGAATTCACCCTATTGGAATGGTATCGAGTTGGATTTGACTACCAACAGTTAATGGATGAAATTGAGTGTTTAATCGATGACATCAGTGGTGAGTCAAACCAATACCAGCGAATTAGCTACCGACAGCTAGTGCTTGATCATATTAGTGTTGATATCGATACAATCGAATTACTAGCTTTAAGACAAAAAGTCGATCAACACGTACCTGGAACCTGTAGTTCTGAGTTGGATGTTGATCAATGTCTTGATTTGATGATTAGTCTTGCCATAGCACCGAAAATAAAAGGCTACGTTTTTGTCTATGACTATCCAATTTCACAGGCGTCATTGGCCCGAGTCAATGCAAGTGAACCGACTGTTGCGGAACGCTTTGAGTTATTCCATAACGGATTAGAATTAGCGAATGGTTTTTCAGAGCTTTGTGATAGTTCGCAGCAACGGCAGCGTTTTGAAGGGGATAATAATCGCAGATTAGACGCTGGGTTAGAGCCGTATCCAGTGGATGAATTATTGCTTTCAGCGTTAGACTCTGGATTGCCCGAGTGTGCAGGTGTTGCGATTGGGTTGGACCGGCTGATGATGGTTCTGCTTGAAAAGAATTCTATTGATCAGGTTTTGAGTTTTGTTGAGTAGGTTGTTTTGTACGATGGCTCCGTAAATTTGTAACAGTGTTTCACAATGGTCCTTTTGCAATTCGACTATTAATCTTCAGTTAATGCGTAAATTACGGCTGACAATTAGAAAATATTGGTTATCACTGACTGGAAAGTTCTCTAGTGTGTAGTTGACGCGCCATCCACAGTGAAATGGCCGATGGCCTCTCCCATTTTAACCACTAGTCCAGCCCGAAATTCAGCCGACCACTCTACATTGGGGGGCGTCAATAATATAACCGTCGACCCCATATTAAAGCGACCCATCTCCTCTCCCTTTTTATAGCTGTTTTGAGTGTCTGAATAATCGAAGTTAGATATTTTCTTACCTCTCGGTGGTGTAACCAACCCACTCCATACCGTCTCTATAGCCGCGACGTTTATTGCGCCAACTAGCACCATGACGATCGGTCCTGCATCAGTGGAAAATAAACAAACGAGTCGTTCGTTGCGGGCAAATAGACGAGGAATATTTCTGACTGTCCACTGCGCAACACTGAATAGTCGACCCGGCACATGCACCATTTTTTTCAGTAAACCATCCATCGGCATGTGCATTCGATGGTAGTTGAAAGGTGCTAGGTAAACCGTGGCAAAGCGGCCATTTTTAAATAAAGAAGCTAGGGCTTCATCACCACCCACTAGCTCCTTGACCGTATAGTGATGATTTTTCGCCTGAAAAATTTGATCGTCATGAATAGATCCAGTTTCTGATACTGTGCCGTCAGCAGGGCAGGCGAGTGTGTCAGCGCCCGTTGCTATCGGACGCGCGCCTGCTTTTAATGGACGTGTGAAAAACTCATTAAATGTTTGGTAGGCCTTGGTATCTGGAAATTCAGCCTCGCTCATATCGACATTGAATTTTTTAATAAACCAATTGATCATTGGTTGCGCAATGCTGGGACTGGATAAGCGTGTTGCAAAATACACAGCACGTGACACCATATGATGAGGAAAAGCGTAAAATAGCGTGGCTTTAAGCTTTTCTTTCTGGTTATTGTCCATATTGCGTCGCTCGAATTATTTTTTGACTGTCATTAATATGACTTGTGACGAATCATTATCAAATTGAAGTACGACTTCTACTTCATCACCAATTTTTAAATCTCTGGTTGGCTTTATGAGCATCAGGTGCATGCCACCAGGTTTTAAAGAAGCCATTCCGTTTGCTTCCACTACCAAATTTTTAATTGGAAGCATGCTCATCACACCATCATTGTTGATAGTTTGATGAATTTCGACTTTTTTGAAAGCATTGCTGCTAACTGAAACAATGGTTGCAGTATTATCGTCATGGTTCATTAACTGCATGTACCCTGCGCGCATTGGCATGGCTGGTGGCAGGTTTTTGATCCAGGCATCAGTCACGTGTAGCGGTTGTGCAAAACCTGGCACAGAGATAATTAGAAAGGTTACGAATGCGATAAAACGGTTCATGAGTAGGTCCAATAGTTAAAGATTAGTTGAGATGGTTATTCAGAAAAAATGCGGATAGTCTTTAATAGTGCTCAATGATTTTAGTCATATCTCGAGCCATAGCGAGTGCGTCATGTGGCGCACTAAATAACCCAGAAAATTCAGCTTGTGGATTAACTAAGACAATAGCGCCACTATGCGATACAAAATAAGACGTTTGATCGTCACTAGTCTTTTCCAGTTTGTGAGCGATGCCGATGGATGCTGTTAGCTTTTTGAGTTCTGGTAGTGCTGCTGTGGCACCAATAAACGTTGGGTTAAAGTACTCAACATAACTCTTTAGTATCGTTGGGGTATCTCTGTCTGGGTCAACCGATATAAAAGTAACTTGAATGTCTTCACGCACATGTTTGTCATCTATAGCTTCCATCATTTCTGCCATGGCTTGCAAGCTAATGGGGCAGATGTCTGGGCAGTGGGTGTAACCAAAAAATAGTAAACTCCATTTCCCTTTTAACTGCCGTTCACCAAAAGGTTGATTATTTTGGTCGTGTAACTCGAAATCTACCAGTGGTTTAGCCTGCTCACCAAACCAGCGGCCGACCTCAAGTTTGATAGGCTTTGAGTCTTTGGCAAACCACGAACCACCTATGCCAAGCACCAATGCAACTAAAGCGATGATATACGGAGCGGATTTTCTCATGTTTTAAGCCTGGCTGTATGGTTGTTTGTAACGTTGTTTTAATAACTGAACCTAGATGTTATTCGACTAGCACTCTATTTGATTACAGATTGAATAGTGTAGAATAATAACATTATATTTTAATTGGTTTGAAACTCAACGTGTCTGATCTGGAAATGCTTAAAAAGTTGTTTACTATTCGCGACTTCATTCGCTGGGGTAGCAGTGAATTCAATCGACATCACCTAAGTTTTGGTCATGGATTCACTACTGCTTTGGACGAAGCTAGGTATTTAGTACTGCATACCCTAGCATTGCCCATTGACTGGCCCGATAATTATTTGGATTGTCAACTCACTGGTACAGAGCGCGAGCAAGTGATTGATATTTTGAAACAACGCGTTAACTCTCGTCAGCCGGCAGCTTATATTACACATGAGTCTTGGTTCTGTGGTTTGAAATTTTATGTTGATGAGCGAGTATTGGTGCCACGCTCACCGATAGCCGAACTTATTTCAAATCAATTCGAACCTTGGATTGGTGGTCAACCGGTTAACCGGATTCTAGACTTATGCAGTGGCAGTGGTTGTATCGCCATTGCTTGTCAGTATGCCTTTGAAGCGGCAGATGTCTGTGCATCTGACATTTCTGCGGACGCACTCGAAGTGGCGGCCATTAACCGAAGTGAGCATGACCTAGATGAATATTTGACGCTCTATCAGTCAGATTTATTTGACGATATTCCAGCACAACAATTTGATATTATTGTTAGTAATCCACCCTATGTTGATGCAGAAGATATGAACGCATTAACGGCTGAGTTCGAATGCGAACCAACTCTAGGTTTGGCGGCAGGAGACGATGGTTTATTATTAGTCAATCGTATGCTGGCACAGGCTGGTGACTATTTAAGTAATCACGGCGCCCTGTTTATTGAAGTTGGAAACTCGCAGGCAGCAATGATGGAGAAATATGCGTTTCTACCAATGACCTGGGTTGAATTCGAATATGGCGGCGGTGGTGTCTGTTGTATTCAAGCACTTGATTTGAAACAGCACCAAAAAATGATCGAGTCGGTGAACTCCTTATAACCAAGTTAGTGTAAATTTTAGATAGGTATTCAATATGGCATGGTGGGGTAAGGCGCTTGGCGGCGCATTTGGTTTCATGGTTGGCGGACCTCTAGGTGCATTAATGGGGGTTGCTTTTGGTCATAATTTTGATCGAGGCATGACCGGCATTGGGCAGTCAGACTGGAAAGTCGGGATTGGTGGCAATCAAGATCGAGTTCAAGCGGCTTTCTTTACGGCAACTTTTTCGGTCATGGGATATATCGCAAAAGCCGATGGAAAAGTCACTCGAGACGAAATCAGATTAGCCGAAGAGGTTATGCGGCAGCTTGGGTTAGATGGTGAAATGCGCGAATCAGCAAAGAAACTATTTAATGAAGGTAAATCGGACGACTTTCCGATCGATGAGATTCTGGATCAATTCAAGTCAGAGTTAAAGCGTCGGACAACGCTGACCCAGATGTTTCTTGAAATACAGCTTCAAGCCGCCTATGCCGACGGTGTAATGGATCCATCAGAAGAAAAGGTATTGGCGCATATTTGCCAACGTTTAGGTATTCCATTGGCACAGTTGAAACGAATGGAAGAGATGCTTAAAGCTGGCTTTGGTGGGCAGCGCAAAGCGTCATCAGGACAATCCAGTTTGCCAGATGCATACGCTATTGTTGGTGTTGTTAAATCTGTTAGTGATGTCGATTTAAAGAAAGCTTACCGACGTCTAATGTCTCAGCATCATCCTGATAAACTGGTTGCAAAGGGACTGCCTGACGAAATGATCAAAGATGCTACGGCCAAAACTCAGCAGATAAAAAGTGCCTATGAGCTTATACGAGAGTCTCGTGGTATTTAGACTGCACAGTGAGTTCAGTGGACTGGTATGAAGAAACTTTATACCCACGAAAATCGCATGATTATTTTCAATTTGAAAAATGTTATGCAGGGTGAGGGTATTGAATCGATAGTAATGAATGAATATTCATCTGGTGGCGCTGGTGATCTGTCAACTTTTGATACTTGGCCAGAGCTTTGGATTGCAGAGGATGCTCAGTTTGAGCGCGCCGAAAAAATTCTAAATAATATTGTTTCAAATACCCAAGAAGACTATTGGGTTTGTCGAGGTTGTCAGGAGAAAAATGATGCCGCATTTAAGTTATGTTGGCGTTGTGGTCATTCGATTTAATGGAAAACCCTCCTATTATCTTAAATGTTTATAAACCTGAGTTAATTTAAAGCAGGTGGGGTTTAACGTTAAAACAACCTGAGTTCTTATCGGCGATAGACTTTACTCAATATTCGATTTCATTATTTTCGATTTGATTAATAGGGCTTAAACGAAGAGCTGTATTTTGCACTCAGCGCCACCTAATATGAGGTGTTGTGCCCTGTTCAAGAGTCATTACGCTGATTTTGACGTAATAAACAACAGGATGTGTCATTAATACTTCTCTATTTCGTTTTTTAGTGCGGTGTTAATAGCACCCAACCACAAGTTGCTGTAATATTCAAACCTGTAGCACCATTGGTGTTATCCACGATTTTTTGCCGCACGACACCAAGACCGTTCAGCTATTAATTTATGACAATTTTCTGAGATAATTTTCTTAGTTAATTTCTTTAATGAACATTTTCAGAGCCAACAATATGAGTTTTGCTTCCCTTGGGTTATCAGACCCAATTCTTCAGGCTGTCACGGCCAATGGATACGATACGCCAACGCCGATCCAAGCCCAAGCTATTCCCGCTATTATCGAGGGTAAAGATGTTATGGGCGCAGCCCAAACAGGCACTGGCAAAACAGCGGGTTTTACTTTACCAATTTTAGAACGCCTGTCTCAAGGTGAACGAGCAAAATCGAACCACATACGGGCGCTAATATTAACACCGACTCGTGAACTGGCAGCGCAGGTGCACGAGAGTGTTGTTACTTATGGAAAGAACCTTTCATTGAGTTCGGCTGTAGTTTTTGGTGGTGTAAAGATCAATCCACAAATGATGAAGCTGCGTCGTGGAGTCGATATATTGGTTGCAACGCCAGGACGATTACTCGATCTGCACAACCAGAATGCTGTTAATTTCAGCCAAGTCGAAGTGCTCGTGTTAGATGAAGCCGATCGTATGCTTGACATGGGATTTATTCACGACATTAAAAAAATTCTAGCAAAGTTACCTGTAAAGCGTCAAAACCTATTGTTTTCGGCTACTTTTTCCAACGAAATTCGAAGTCTTGCCAAAGGCATGGTTAATAATCCGGTTGAAATTTCAGTCAGTCCACGTAATACAACCGTCGAATTGGTTGAGCAATTAGTTCATCCTGTTGATAAAGCGCAAAAATCTGCCCTATTAATTCAACTCATACAAGATGGTAATTGGCGCCAGGTGTTGGTATTTACCCGTACAAAACACGGTGCTAATAAGTTAGCCAAACAACTTGATAGTCGAGGTATTCGTTCAGCCGCAATCCACGGAAATAAAAGTCAGGCAGCCAGAACCAAAGCATTGTTGGAATTCAAAAATGGTCAAACCCCTGTTTTAGTCGCAACCGATATTGCCGCACGCGGGCTTGATATCGAGCAACTTCCTCATGTGGTTAACTTTGACCTACCTAATGTGCCAGAAGATTATGTACATCGTATCGGTCGAACGGGCCGAGCCGGTGCTAGTGGACAGGCAATATCTTTGGTGAGTGCCGATGAAGTTAAGCTATTGTCTGGGATTGAAAAACTGATTCAGCAAGTATTAACGCGCAAACTGATTGACGGATTTGAGCCTGATCATAGTGTCCCTGAGACACGATTAAGCCCTAATCCTGTATCGAATAAGCCTAAGAAACCGAAGGTTTGGAACAATAGCGGTGGACGAGCAGGCAGTGGTCATCGATCTCAATATAATCAGCGATCTGGCAATACGAATGCCAATTCTGGAAATAATAGCCCTAGAGCTAAGCAAGCGTAAATTTGAATGATTACTGACAGTCACAGTTACTGAATGCGAGTAACTGTGACTGACCAGCTATTTTGATTTATTTAATGAACATGCTCATGTTCAATTTCTTCAGCGGTTGCTTCTCGAACGCCTACAATCTCAACATCAAAATTAAGCGTAACACCCGCTAAAGGGTGATTGGCATCGATAGTGACTTCATTGCCTTCTACGCTTTTTATGGTCACTATTTCTAGCTCACCGTCATCTGTTTCAGATTCAAACTGCATACCGACTTCGACTGATTCGACGCCTTCGAAAGAAGCAAGGTCAACGACCTGCATGAGTTCGGTAAAGACTTCGCCATAGCCATCTTCTGGATCTACGCGAACCTTTAATTTGTCGCCCACTTGTTTGCCCTCTAGGCCATCTTCCAAGCCTTGAATGATGTTGTCAGCGCCGTGCAGGTAGTCCATTGGACCCGACTCTTCAGTACTATCAAGTACCGTCGCATCATCGTTGGTTAGAGTATAAGTTATGCTGACGACCAAATTGTCGGTAATAGTTAAGGACATGGTTTCTCCGGGGAGTAATTTAGATTAGGAATTAAATAAGTAATTGAAAAAAGATTGAAATATGATTAGGAATGATCATTCAGGATGATGATCAGAAATAAAGTAATAGCTTATCATTTTCAAATCGGCTCAACTAGTATTTCAATGATTTATCCATTAGTTTTTAGTGGGTCTTTATTAGCATTACGTCAAGAAGCATTTGAGACTCCATTTTTTGTGACCTTTCCACCTTTATTATCTTCAACATAGCAGTAACAGGGAATGTCGAAGTGGCCGATACTGCTCTTGAAAAATAGGCAGTATGTCTCCTGCCAACCGTTTTAGACTTTTTTGACAAATATCGATTTCAACTTCATCGCACCGATGCCATCTATTTTACAGTCGATATCATGGTCGCCATCGACGAGACGAATATTCCTTACCTTCGTGCCGACTTTGACGACTGAAGACGAGCCCTTTACTTTTAAATCTTTGATTACGCTTACGGTATCGCCATCCGTTAGCAAATTACCATTCGAGTCTTTAATAAGGGATAGAGAATTCATAACAATAGTGGAATTCTGTGACCATTCATGTGCACATTCAGGGCAAACCAACTGCTGTCGATCCTGATAAGTATAGGATGAGTCGCAGGCTGGGCAGTTGGGTAAGTCACTCATAGTGTGTCCGGGTGATGGTTATTCAATTGTGTATGGTTTAAGGGTAGGATAATGCCAGAATGTTAAATAAATCGCTTCCCATTATGTTCTTTCAGTAAACGTGCTAACGATTGATAGTCACGAGTGTAATTAAAAAGATGAATACTGTTTTTCTCAACGATAGGTTTGTAAAATAGCAGGCATAGTTAAATCTATTAAACTAGTCACCAAAAAAGGTGCACTGAAAAATCCCAAGCAACTGACTGAAGAGATCGATATGGCAGACGCAAGTTTTTATTGGCACGATTATGAAACCTGGGGAGCAAACCCACGAGTTGATAGAGTGGCTCAGTTTGCTGGCATTCGAACGGATAAAAACCTAGAGATTGTTGGTAAACCATTGATGATTTACGCCAAGCCCACTAGCGATTTTTTACCGCATCCTGAGGCCGTATTGATCACTGGTATAACGCCACAACTGGCGAGTGCTGAGGGCATTCCTGAAGCCGATTTTTTTAGACAGATACACAGTGAATTGAGTCAAGCTAACAGCTGTATTGTCGGCTATAACAATCTCAGATTCGACGATGAAGTTACTCGGTTTGGATTTTATCGTAATTTCCGTGACCCCTATGCGTATAGCTGGCAAAACGGTAATAGTCGATGGGATGTGTTGGATTTACTTCGATTAACGCGTGCGCTTCGGCCTGAAGGCATACAGTGGCCGATGAATGACAAGGGTGTTGCTAGCTTTAAGTTAACTGACTTGACGCAAGCCAATGATATCGAGCAACAAGGAGCCCATGATGCCTTAGTGGATGTTAAGGCGACTATTGCGTTGGCGAAGTTGGTGAAACAAAAACAGCCTAAGTTATTTGATTTCTATTTTAATCTTCGAAATAAAAATAAAGCCGCTGAACTCCTCAACCTCACTAAGCCGGTCATTCTTTTGCATGTCAGCGGTATGTTCCCTGCCGATCAAGGTTGTCTTGCACCCATATTGCCATTACTGGCAAATCCGACCAATCCTAATGAAATCATTTGCTATAACTTGCGTTTCAATCCTCAAGTTTTATTGAAATTAAGCGCAGAAGAGATTCAAAAAAAGTTATATACCCGAACGTTTGATTTGGCTGAAGGTGAACAGCGCTTGCCGTTGAAGGGCGTACATATCAACAAGTCACCCGCACTGGCACCGGTGTCAACACTGAATGAAACACAGGCACAACAGTGGGGAATTGATTGGAATGAAATTCGAACTAATCGAGATCTATTACTGTCTGATGCTGATCTTATAAAACGTTTAACAAGTGTTTATAGTGAGGTAAAAGATTACCCATCAGGTGATGCTGACAGCGCACTATACGAAGGATTTATCAACCAACATGACCGGTTAGTGTGTAATCAAGTGTTAGCTGCAACGCCTATTGAGCTCTCTAGTTGGTCCGAAGATTGCTTTCAGGACCGGCGTTTACAAATACTATTATTTCGTTACAGGGCGCGTAATTTCCCACAGTCGTTATCGCCAGAAGAGTCATTACGCTGGCAACGTTTTTGCCAGAGCCGATTGCTTGATGAAGATGACGCTAATGGATTAACGGTGGATCAATTCCAACAGCAACTATTAACCCTCGCACAGCGTGAACAGGGCGACCGAGAACAGGCATTGCTGAATAAGCTATCGTTGTGGGCGCAGCAAATATTTAGTTAATGAGTAATTAGCCTGATGACTTAGGCATTTCCTTAATATACAAGTCTTGCTTACTATAGGGTATTTCAATTTTTTCTTCGATGAACCGTTTGTAAATTTGGCAGTTAATTAAGTCAATTACGCGTCCTTTTAATACCGGTTGGTCAATCCACCCCAATAGTTCAAAATCGAGACTAGAAGCGCCGAATGTCCGAAATCGGACTCGAGGTTCTGGTTCGCTACAGATGGAATCGTTTGCTATCGCAATATCAGTTAATATAGTTCGCACCAGATCAATATCACTGCCATAGGCAACACCAACAGCAATTCGTATTCGATATTTTTCGTTTGGTCCGCCGGATTCATTGATAATTTTTGTGTTGCTCATTACTGAGTTTGGAATAATCACTTCAACATCATCACGGGTTAACAGGCGTGTACTGCGAATGCCTATATGTGTAATTTCGCCACGCTCACCCGAATCTAATACGACGAAATCACCTATCTTATAGGGCGCATCCGCCATTATAAAGACGCCAGAAAATAAATTTGCCAGCGTATCTTTTGCTGCAAAACCAACGGCAATACCAACAATCCCTGCCGATGCGAGCCATGCCGTCATATCAATATTCCAGGTCGAAAATATAATATAGATGGCAAAAACAAAGATGGTGATATTGGCAATATTTTCAAACAATGGCAGTGTTTTAATATGCAGTATGTTGATATGCTCATCGTTTTTCGCAATGTGACGAAGCAATATTCGAGTGGCTTGAAGTAACAATATCGACCAGATAATTAGTGCAATAGTCTTAAAGAATGAAAAGGCAATGAACTCGACTAAATTCCCCAAGTTTAGGATGTAAATGGCAAGTGATAAACCCAATAAAATAATACTGCTATAGATTGGGCTATGGAGAAGGTCGATCAGCTGATCATCGATAACAACTTTAGTTTTAGTGGCCAGACGTTTCATAGTGGTGATAATGAAACGGTCAAATATCCAAGCAATTAGGAAGGAGGCAAAGATAATAACCAAAGCTTGGACCCAGAGATTATCACTAAAGTAGCCTAGATAGGGTCGAATTGAGTCTTGTATTTTGCTAAGCATGCGGATCCCATTTATCTTTTAGAAGTGAACAATCAACAATCAACAATCAAGTTTGCCAATTAGACCTAAGGTGGTCAAGATAGATTAATGTCCACTTTTGTTGTAATAGGAAGTTTTGATTTAATCATCACGCCACAAATAGGATGTATTGCCTCCAATGTGCTGGTTGCTTAACACTCAATAATATTCACCGCTAATCCACCACGAGACGTTTCTTTATATTTCGTCTTCATATCTGCCCCAGTTTCACGCATAGTTTTGATGACTTTATCAAGTGATACAAAATGCTGGCCGTCGCCTCGCATCGAGATACGTGCTGCGTTGATGGCTTTTACCGACGCCATGGCGTTGCGTTCGATACAGGGGACTTGTACCAGTCCACCAATAGGGTCACAGGTTAATCCTAGGTTATGTTCCATGCCAATTTCAGCCGCGTTTTCAGCTTGTTCTGGCGTACCACCGAGCACCTCCGTAAGTGCGCCAGCCGCCATGGAGCAGGCACTGCCAACTTCACCCTGACAACCTACTTCGGCACCAGATATAGATGCATTTTCCTTATATAAAATGCCGATAGCACCAGCAGTTAACAAAAAGCGAACAATACCATCGTCATTGGCATGGGGGAAAAAATTATAATAATAGTGCATTACGGCAGGTATTATGCCCGCTGCTCCATTAGTAGGGGCAGTAACAACTCGACCGCCAGCAGCGTTTTCTTCATTTACTGCTAGGGCATACAAGTTGACCCAATCGAGTGACGTGAGTGGATCTTTTTCGGTTATTTCTGGTTGTGTGGTTAGTTTGCGATAAAGATCAGCTGCCCGACGTTTGACTTTTAGACCACCGGGTAATATGCCTTCGTTTATGCAGCCGTTGGTGACACAGGTTTGCATGACTTTCCATATATTTAGCAATCCACTTCGAATCTCTTCTTCACTGCGCCAAACTTTTTCGTTTTCCATCATAACGTCACTAATGCGCATGTTATGATTTGCACAGTGAATTAGCAGATTAACGGCGGAAAGAAAAGGGTAAGGCTGTTTGGTATCATCTTCTTTAATTCTATCACTGCCAGCAGCTGTCTCATCGACGATAAAACCACCGCCAACCGAATAAAAAGTAGCGTTACGTAATTCTTCACCTGCCTGATTATATGCGACAAACGTCATGCCGTTTGGGTGAAAAGGTAAAGCCTTGCGACGATGCATAATGACATCTGTTTTTTCGCAAAACTTAATAACGTGTTCACCCATCAGGTTTATTTGTTTTATAGCACGGATGACATCTAAACGACTGTCGACCGTTGCCGTGTCGATAGTCTCAGGTACGTCACCTTCAAGACCAAATATAATCGCCTTATCACTGCCGTGACCTTTACCAGTGGCACCTAGTGATCCGAATAAGTCAGTTTTAACCCGAGTTACCTGCGGTATTAATCCGTCGTCAAGCAATGCTTTTACGAACTGATTGGCGGCACGCATTGGCCCAACGGTATGAGAGCTTGAAGGGCCGATACCGATAGAAAATAAATCGAAAACGCTAATTGCCATGAATAAACTGAACCTGTTAGTTCTATCGTTAGAAGGATTGAATAATAACCCAAAGCACTATTTAAATTTCTCTATATGCGCCCTACATTTATCAAAAATCACGCTTGCCAAATGTTATTGTTATGCTGTTCATATATATTTTTTATGCACATTACAAACTAACAAAAGTTCTATTTTATTTGAATACAATGAAGAACATTATTCACAATAGTGGACTTAAGATTGTGAAATTAGGTTATAACGCCATCAATGATATCTAATGACTTCCCTCAACTATTTGAGGGAAGTTTAATCGTGGTTTAATGAAATTAACTTTCTTAATCCATATAAACTGACATTGGAGGACAAGAACAGATTAAGTTTGTATCACCATACACGTTATCGACTCGTGATACGGACGCCCAATACTTATTTTCTCGTAGTGACGCCACTGGGTAGGCTGCTTGCTCGCGGCTATAGGGATGGTCCCAAGTATCGGCACAGATCATGTCGACGGTATGCGGTGCATTTTTCAATGGATTATCTTCTCTATCCATAATGCCATCTTCGATGGCTTGAATTTCATGGCGTATCGTAATCATTGCCTCACAAAAACGGTCAAGCTCTTCTTTCGACTCACTTTCTGTAGGTTCGATCATCAATGTGCCTGGTACAGGAAACGACATAGTAGGTGCGTGAAATCCATAATCGATTAAACGTTTGGCAATGTCGTCAACAGTAATACCGCTGGCTTGCTTGATTATGCGCGTATCAATAATGCATTCATGTGCGACCATGCCATTGGTGCCAGTATATAACACAGGGAAGTGGTCATTTAACCGGTGGGCGATGTAATTAGCGTTGAGTATGGCTATTGAGGTTGCCTTAGGTAAACCTTGGCGCCCGAGTAGAGCAACATAAGCCCAACTAATAGGCAATACACCTGCACTGCCATAAGGTGCGGCCGAAACAGGCTCGGTATGTCCATGGTGATTGGTGAGTGTAGTCGATGGCAAGAAAGGCTTGAGGTGCTCACGCACACCAATTGGACCCACACCTGGCCCACCGCCGCCATGTGGAATACTAAAAGTTTTGTGCAGATTCAAATGCGAGACATCGCCGCCAAATTTACCTGGCGCACAGACGCCAACCATTGCATTCATGTTAGCGCCGTCAATATAAACCTGGCCACCGTGATCATGAATGAGTGCACAAACATCGGTGACATCGTCGTCAAATACACCGTGAGTCGATGGATAGGTAATCATAATAGCGGCAAGATTATCGCTATGCTTCTCAGCCTTTGCCTTCAGATCTTCCATGTCGATATTGCCTGATTTGGCAATGCCAACGACGACCACTTTCATGCCAGCCATTTGAGCTGAGGCAGGGTTGGTGCCATGAGCCGAGGCTGGAATTAAACAAATGTTCCGATGACCTTGCCCTTGGCTTTGATGATAAGCCTTGATCGTTAACAGACCCGCATACTCTCCCTGTGCGCCGGAATTTGGTTGCAAGGAAACTGCATCGTAACCCGTACAAGCGCACAACATTTGCTCTAGTTCGATAAATAACTGGCGATATCCCTGAGCCTGATCGAGTGGCACAAAGGGATGAATTCGACTAAATCCAGGCCAAGTAACGGGAATCAACTGAGCGGCTGCATTAAGTTTCATGGTGCAAGAACCGAGTGGAATCATGCTGCGATCTAATGCTAGGTCTTTGTCTGCCAGCTTACGCATGTAACGCATTAGATCAGTTTCTGAGTGGTACTTGTTAAACACCGGGTGATCTAAAATCTGACTGGTGCGAATTAAATCAGGATGCAGTGCCGAGGTAGCATTGGCATCGAGTTGATCCATCTGTGCTAAGTCACCGTGATCATGGGTGAAAATATTGAAGAGTGTCTCAACATCTTCTTTAGTCGCCACTTCATCAAGTGCAATACCAACGGTGCTGCCATCGACATGACGTAGATTTATTTTCTCGGCACGGGCGGCTGCCAAAATGAATTCGGTGGCATTACCGGTGTTAACCGTAATGGTGTCAAAAAAGTGTTTGGTGGGAACTTCGTGGCCGAGTTCACGTAATCCATTAACCAGTAATACGGTCAATCGATGTATTCGCAGAGCAATACGCTTCAGCTCATCTGGGCCATGATAGACCGCGTACATACTGGCCATAACGGCCAATAAGGCCTGTGCCGTACAGATATTACTAGTCGCCTTTTCGCGACGAATATGTTGCTCGCGAGTTTGCAAGGCCAGTCGCATCGCAGGTTTACCGCGAGTATCGACAGAAACTCCAATAAGTCGCCCGGGTAAAGATCGTTTGAATGCTTCGCGTGTTGCCATATAAGCTGCATGCGGACCACCATAACCGAGCGGTACACCAAATCGCTGGGTGGTACCGACAACAACATCAGCACCAAACTCACCAGGGGGTGTTAGTAGAATGAGGCTTAAAAGATCAGCTGCAACAGCCACTAAGGCTTTCTTTTCATGAACAGATTTGACCAGCTCGCTATAGTCATAAATTTCACCCGTTGAGCAAGGATATTGGAGTAATACACCAAACACATCAAGATCAGCTAGTTCGGTGAATGGATCGCCAATGACAATATCGATTTCCATGTGGTTAGCACGATTTTTAATCACTGCGAGTGTCTGAGGGTGACAGGTATCAGCGATGAAGAAGGTATTACTCTTATTTTTTGACATACGCTGACAAAGAGTCATCGCCTCAGCGGCCGAGGTTGCTTCATCTAGCATCGAGGCATTGGCAATTTCCATTCCCGTTAGATTACTCACCATGGTTTGAAAGTTCAGCAGTGCCTCTAGACGACCTTGAGATATTTCAGCTTGATAAGGTGTATAAGCAGTATACCAGGCAGGATTACGTAATAAGTTTCGTTCGATGACTGCTGGCGTTTGGGTGTTGTGATAGCCCATACCGATAAATGATTTATACAATTGATTTCGGGTCGAAATCTCATACAAGCGATCTAGTACTTGGCGTTCGGTCATGCTGCCTTTGACCGCTAGTGGCTTGTCGCGCCGAATGCTGGCGGGCACTACTTTATCTAATAACTCATCTAAACTATTCAGCCCGAGTTCTTCAAGCATTGCCGACTCATCAGCAGAGCCTGGGCCTATGTGACGACGAATAAAGTCGGTGTGTACGTCCAAATCGGTTAATTGTAGATCCAGGTCTGACATGCTAGTTTTGCTCACTAATAAATAAAATCTAGCCAATTCTAGATTAAATTATGCATTTGATTATTTTATAGTTATAATATCATCATTAATTATTCAAATGATTGAGCAATGAATTTACCCACTGAACTGTTAAGAACATTTGTGACAATAGCCGACTTGGGCAGCTTTACTCGTGCAGGCGACAAGCTGGGTCGCTCTCAACCCGCGATTAGCTTACAAATAAAACGTCTTGAGAGCCTTTTACAAGTCCGGTTATATGATCGTACCAGTCGCGATATGGTACTCAGTAGTGGAGGTAAACAACTAGTTGGCTTTGCACGCAAAATTTTGGCGTTGAATGATGAGGCTGTGGTCAAATTATTACAGCCGGGTGTTCAGGGATCAGTTCATTTGGGTATACCGAACGAGTTTGCTGCGTCACGTCTGTTCCCAGCGGTATTGATGCGCTTTGCTCAGGCTTATCCTGATGTACAGATAAAAGTTACTTGTGACCTATCGGTTAACTTAATTAATCGTATGAAACACGATGAATTTGACTTGGTATTAGCCCTACATGATGGCAACGAGACAGACTATTATAATGAAAATTGGCAAGAAGAAATTGTCTGGGTTTGTGGGCCTGATACGAACGTAAGTTCACGTGATCCTTTACCTCTTATTGCCGCACCAGAGGGCTGTTTTTATCGAAAACACATGATCGAAACGCTTGATGCATCGCAACGTAAATGGCATATTGTTTATACCAGTCAAAACTATGGTGGCATTCGTGCAGGCGTAATGGCGGGTCTTGGTGTTACCGCTTTGGCGCGAAACACAGTCGGTGAAGACATGATTATAATGGGCAGTGCTGAACGCATGCGTCGATTGCCGCAGGTAGAGCTTGGTATGCACTATGATTCCGTTAAAGCTTCTACAGCGTCACGAAAGTTAGCCGAATATATTGGTCTACATTATGGCGGGAGTAATTAGTTCGCCAAAGCAACATTTATTGAAATGTATTCAGCGTGATCAAAGCAGATTTTTAAAGCTGAAAATAGCTTTTAGAATCAGTGATACTGACGAATAATTAATTCGTTGCCTCTTTGTATTAATTCCATATTTTTCAAAACATTCATGCCTAACAAAATATCCGATAGTCCTGGGTTTAAGCTAGCTCCTACATTGTTCAAAACAATACTGCCCATCTTTAATTCACTTAACTGAGTTTGATAGGCGGTAGCCGAACCATTCGCAGTCGATACTAAAAAAGCAGCGCCAGTAATGAGGTTTAACCGATCCTTAAAATGGGCCGGAATACTGGTGATTGTTGCTCCAGTATCAACTAAGAAGGTCACTGACATTTGATTAATCTCACCGTCAAATACGTAATGCCCTTGACGATTTCTTGTTAGTGTTATTTGATTAAATTGGTTATTGTTTGATGATGCAACTGATTGGTTTGGATTTGCCTGATGCCCTAAAATCTTAGAGAATCCTAAAGCAAGTAATAAAAAACCTAGAATCCAGCCGCCAAGAGTAAACATCATGCCGATTTTTTTAGTAGAATGCTTCATAGTGTTGTCTAAGTTAAGGGCAACAAATTTAAATTCAATCATTTAGGCAAGCTCATTATGTCAGGTAACAGTTTTGGCAAACTTTTTGTTGTGACATCGTTCGGTGAAAGCCATGGTTCAGCGATCGGGTGCATTGTTGATGGCTGTCCTCCGGGACTCAGCTTAACCGAAGCTGATTTACAAGGTGACCTTGATCGCCGCAAACCAGGGACTTCTCGTCATACAACACAACGGCGTGAAAGTGACGAAGTTCAAATTCTATCGGGTACCTTCGAAGGCAAAACCACCGGTACACCGATCGCGTTATTAATTTATAACGAAGATCAGCGCTCGAAAGATTATGGCAATATTAAAGATCAATTTCGCCCAGGCCATGCCGACTATACCTATACTCAAAAATATGGCTTTCGAGATTATCGTGGTGGCGGACGATCATCAGCGCGAGAAACTGCCATGCGAGTGGCGGCCGGCGGTATAGCAAAAAAATATCTTTACGAACAATGTGGCATTCAAGTCCGTGGTTATTTATCGCAACTCGGCCCCCTGAAAGTTGATAACGTTGACTGGAGCGAGGTTAACAATAATCCGTTCTTTTGTCCCGACGCAGAGATGGTGCCAGCGATGGAAAATTACATGGATGCTTTGAGGAAAGAAGGTGAGTCAATTGGCGCGAAGATAACTATAGTCGCCAGTGGTGTTCCGGTCGGCCTTGGCGAACCCATCTTTGATCGGATTGATGCCGATATTGCCCACGCAATGATGAGCATCAATGCCGTAAAAGGTATCGAAATTGGCGCTGGATTTGATTGCATTGATCAAAAAGGCAGTGTGCATCGAGACGAAATCACCCCACAGGGGTTCCTATCTAATCATGCTGGCGGCACGTTGGGCGGCATTACTTCAGGACAGGACATCGTGGTGAATATCGCACTCAAGCCAACCTCAAGTTTGCATCTACGTGGTCAATCGGTCGACCTTAATGCAGAGCCAGTAGAAATCCGAACCAAAGGTCGTCACGACCCTTGCGTGGGTATTCGCGCAACACCCATTGCCGAAGCGATGTTGGCGATAGTTTTGATGGATCATTTCCTACGCCACAGAGGACAGAATGCCGACGTAAAGTGTAACACCCCCGTTATTCCTGCCAGTGTGGATTGACTCTTTCTTAGGTGGCCTATAACTGAGAATGATAAACTCTAACTGTTATCAATTCCCAGTAGCACTTCTTTGTAGATAAGCCTGGCTATTTGAGTTTGGCGTTCAGACTTCGTTGCACTGGCATAATTACGTGATAGCTGACGCAGTTTTTGCCGGTCGGCACCTGCTTGCTGGTCGACCAAGGACTCTATCGCTACGTTACCTTTAGCAATAATCTCGTCTCGCCACATCTCCGCCTGATGGAACCGTTGAATGTGGCCGTGTTTGGCTTCTTCAATGACTCTTATCGCTTCAATTATTGTGTCTGTTTCGCGCGCTCGCAATAGCTTGCCCAAAAATTGGTAGTGCCTTTTTAACGCGCTACGTTTGTTCTGGATTTTTTTGGCTAGTGCTATAGCTTCTAATACATGCTCGTCGAGCGGTATCTTTGCTAATTGATCGTTTGACATTCCCACTAAGCGTATGCCGAGCTTCTGAATGTCAATGCTCTCACGTTTCAGTTGGGTCTTACTTACGATCTCGATCCCATCAGGGTCGTCAAACTTTGTTTCGTTTTCCATAAGGGGATAGGCTAGAATGCCGTAATGAATAAAATACACCCAGATATATTAGCATTTCCCGATGCAGAATCATTTAAAAATATTGTCGAAGACACGCTTAAAATGGCATTGGCTAAAGGCGCCACTCAGGCTGAAGCGGGTTTGTCTGTTTCTCAAGGCTTATCGATCTCGGCTCGCATGCGTGAAGTCGAAACAATTGAGCATCAGCAGGATAATGGACTCGGAATTAGCGTCTATTTTGGTCAACATAAAGGGACTGCCAGCACTTCAAACTTAAATCCAGAAGCTATTCGTAAAACAGTCGAAGCTGCTTGTAATATAGCTAAATATACTTCGGAGGATCTCTGTGCTGGTTTGGCTGATAAAGACTTAATCGCGACAGAATTTAAAGAGCTTGATCTCTATCATCCTTGGGATATTACGCCTGAGGCTGCTATAGAGCTGGCACTCGAGTGTGAATCGTCTGCTTTAGATTTTGACCCGAGAGTTGTTAATTCAGATGGTGCTTCGGTTGATATGAGTGCTGGAGTGTCTGTTTACGGAAATACTCATGGTTTCTTGCAGGCGCAACACAAGACTCGGCATAGTTTAAGTTGTTCTGTCATTGGGGAGGCAGATGGCAGCATGCAGCGCGATTATTGGTACGACATTAGCCGCAATGCTAGTCATTTAACGACGGCGAAGGCGATAGGTGAAAAAGCCGCTGACCGCACTGTGCAGAAGCTGGGTGCTCGAAAATTAAAGACACGATCAGCTCCGGTGTTGTTCGTGCCCGAAGTGGCGAGAAGTATTATTGGGCATTTTACGTCGGCCATCAGTGGGTCAGCGCAGTATCGTAAAGCCAGTTTTCTGCTTGATGCGGTCGGTAGTCAGATTTTCCCCGAGTTTATACAACTGATTGAATCACCGTTTGAGAAGCAGTCGTTAGGTTCTGCCAATTTTGATTCGGAAGGGGTTGCTATAAAAGCTGCCAGTTTAGTGACTGATGGTGTGATCCAAAACTACCTACTCGATTCTTATGCTGCAAGAAAGCTAAGCTTAAAATCGACGGGTCATGGCAGTGGCATACATAATTTGACGCTCAATAATACGGGAAAATCATTTAATGAATGCTTGAAAACTATGCATACTGGTTTGCTCGTCACCGAATTAATGGGTCAAGGCGCAAATACGGTTACCGGAGATTATTCCCGTGGCGCTGCGGGCTTTTGGGTCGAGAATGGAGAGATCCTTTATCCGGTCGAAGAAATTACGATTGCAGCCAACCTAAAAGATATGTTTATGGGTATCTCTGAGGTGGGGAATGATATCGATAAACTCAGCAACATTCGCACAGGATCAATATTGTTAGAAAATATGACGATCGCAGGTTCTGCTTAGCAGGTGATTTATCATGGCACGTTTAGGCGTAGTTTTTATATTTCTGGCTGGATTTTGTTTATTTGCTTCAGCTGCCGAGCAGAAAGTTGTCTCACTAAAGGTTGAGCCTTTTCAAGATGCTACAATGCCCGAGTTAACTGAACCAAAAATATTAGTTGGGGGTTACGTATTCGATGTAACCGTCAGCACGGCTCAAGAACTCGATGTGGTTCTTAGTAGAGCGGATAGTTTAAGAGAGTTGTTTGACCCTCAGCAGCATGGCCGTATTGCGATTGTTTTACACGGTGATGAGTTACAGCTTTTCCAGAAAGATAACTATTCAGCTAACCAGTCCTTAGTCGATAGGGCTAGATTGCTTGATAGTGAAAATGTTATCGATATTAAAGCCTGTCAGACGATGATGCGTACACTCAATATTGCGCAAAATGAATTGCCGAGTTTTATCGAACAGGTGCCCTACGCCCCAACAGAAATATTTAGAATGAAGAATGATCATTACTTCACCGAAATTATGTCTGGTGTAACTCAGTTTTAACATTGAATTTTTGGGTTATTTAATTCCAGCTGATGAGTGCTTGATGCTTAATGCCAGGTCGCTGATTTTAATAATAAAATAGCGGTTTTCTTGTCTGGTTTTACCTTTTCAATTTTTAGTGGCAGCAGTGGTTTCGCTGGATTAAAATAGTAGTGGATTTTCGAGCTGCTGTTGGTTGTTGTTTGCTCGTATACCCATGCAGACACCTTTTGCCCTGCCGTCTCTATATTCTTATTATCGATTCTTTTGATGATTGATTTTACTACCACTCCTTTCAAATAAAAGTCTACTTCAAGTTGTGTTTTTTCTGCCTTCATCATGTTTGCAATGAGCCAAATAACGCTGTGGTAATCGTAAACATCGTTGCTGAGGGTGGTTGTGCTAGTCACTTTTTTACGAAGAATTTTTGCCTGTTTACTTTGCCAATTGAAATGTGCTGTTTCGTAAAGGTTGGTATCTCCCTCATCAGAAATGAGTATGTTTTGAATGAGGTGGTGGCCAGAATTAAGCGAAAACCTAGTTTCGGAGTATGGTTTTTTGTTGGTGAGTAAGCTGTAAGCACCGCGAGGTTTACTGCTGGTTTGCCAGCGCCACAAATCACCTGATTGGCTTAACGATAACTTTGAATAACCGACGTGCAGGCCCGCAATATGGAGTGAGTAATTGGCATCAAAAGCTTGTAATTTCAATCCATCGGCAATACTTGGCGCGATATTAGAAATAACTAAAAATAGCCCAATGAGGCATTTCGATAAAATTAAATTATGTCGTTTCTCTGTATTCAAACTCGATGGGTCTCTCTAGTAATTTTTCCTGAAACATTATCGTGTCTGCGTTAATTTGCAGATCTCCTTGCCCCAACCATCTCAATACCTGTGGGTACATTCTGTGTTCTAACTGATGTCCTTTTCCTTGCAGATCGGAAATTGTGTCGTCAGTTAAAATCGGGTACCTACCTATCACAATAGCGGGGCCATCATCGAGTTCTGGCGTTACGATATGAATACTAACGCCATGTTCCTTTTCTTGGTTATCGATGGCTCGCTGAAATGTATTTAATCCTTTGTAGCTCGGTAATATAGATGGGTGAATGTTTAGAATTTTACGCTCAAAAGCCTGAATCAAAGCTGAACCAAGTACTCGCATGAAGCCAGCGAGTACAATAATGTCCGGATTCAACAAAGTTAGGGTTTCTGATAAAGCCAAATCAAAGTGTTCGCGAGAGTTGAAGTCTTTGTGACTAACTACCCGTTGATCGATATTGTGTTTTTTCGCACGAACTAAGCCATAAGCATCAGCTTTATTTGATATTACGGCTGTTATTTGGCCATTGATTTGCCCCGCTTCGACGCTATCAATGATCGACTGTAAATTACTTCCATTGCCTGAAATCAGAACAATGATAGATAGTTTTTTCATGCAAATTTATTCATGAAAAGATAACCGACTCTGATTGCTCCTTGTCAACTATTTCTCCGATAACCCAAGCATTTTCACCTAATTCGATGAGTTTTTTCACACAGGCTTGCTGGTGCTTGTCGTCAACTACTAGGACCATACCGACACCACAGTTGAAGGTGCGGTGCATTTCACTGGTTTCGATATTACCTGCTTGTTGTAGCCATTCAAATACGGGCGATATTGTCCAGCTTGAACAATTAATCTTGGCACTTAAATGATCAGGTAATACGCGTGGGATATTTTCAGTTAGCCCACCACCAGTGATATGTGCCATGGCTAGTACAGGGTGTTGCTGGGTGAGTTCGAGTAGATTTTTGACATAAATACGGGTTGGTCTTATGAGTGCGTCTGCTAGCGACTCATCGCCACAATTTTGCGACAGGTCAACGCCAGACACTTCAATCACCTTGCGAATAAGGGAATATCCATTGGAGTGGGGCCCAGAGGAACCCAGTGCAATTAAACTATTGCCTGCCTTGATATTCTCACCATTAATGACTCGGTCTTTTTCTACAATGCCGACACAAAAGCCCGCAAGGTCAAAATCACCTTCAGAATAAATTCCAGGCATCTCAGCTGTTTCCCCACCAATCAAGGCGCAACCCGCCAGGCGGCAACCATCAGCGATACCGGTGATAACTTGTTCAGCAACGTCTAGCGACAACTTTCCAGTGGCGTAGTAGTCGAGGAAAAATAAGGCTTCTGCGCCAAGTACAGCGATGTCGTTTGCGCACATGGCGACCAGATCGATACCAATGGTCTGATACTTTTCAAGCTCGATGGCTAGTTTGAGCTTGGTCCCGACACCATCAGTGCCTGATACCAGTAGTGGGTGAGAGTAACGATCAAGCGGGAGTTCGAATAAGCCGCCAAAGCCGCCAATGCTGCCAATGCAGCCTTTACGATAGGTTGATTTAATCGCTGGTTTGATACGTTCTACCAGTTCGTTACCGGCGTCAATGTCGACTCCCGAGTCACGATAGCTGAGGGATACTTCAGAATTCATGGTTTCTAGTTCAGGAAATATTTGGGGTGTGTTATTTTACACGCCTTGAAAATAAATGTCCGAGTTATGCTCGAGAGAAAGCATGAAAGTTAAATTTTTTTCGCTATTAGTTGCGTTGTTGGGTTTTTTATCGATGCAAACTGTTAAAGCCGTTGTAATTGATGACTTATATACGGTCGCATTGCTAGTGTCTGATCAGACTGCAGAGTTACGTCTGGCCGCATTTGAGGACGCATTCGAATTGGTGCTAATCAAGGTGAGTGGCTCAGACGAGGCTCAAAAAAACCCAGCTATTTTGGGGCTGTCGAAAAAAAGTGCGCGTTACGTTAAACAATTCAGTTATGAAAGTCGACCAGGAGTTGATGCTGATGGAGTTGCAACTAAATTTTTATATTTAAAAGTTAATTTTGACCAACAATTGATCGAGCAATTGCTTCGTAAATATAATTTCCCGATTTGGGGTCGGGAGCGGCCAAGTAGTTTACTCGTCATTAATAGTCAGTCTGGTGGAACGATTCAAATCGTGACGGCTGACAGCGCGCCTAAGGTGGTCGAACTGTTAGATGGCGCAGCGTTAAGAATGGGCGTGCCAACGTTGTTACCGTTGATGGATCTAAAGGATATTAGCCTAGTGGATGTTTCTGATGTAACTGCACGTCATTTTGATGTTATTAATAATATGGCGACTAGATATTGGCCTGATGCTGTTGTTGTCGGTGAAATAGTCGAGTTGGGTTTAGACAGTTGGCAGGGGGTATGGGAAGTTCGGTTTGCGGATCAAATGTTTGAGTGGCGGCACAAGGCGTCTACTCAGAAGGACATTATAGATCAATTGATTAATCATCTTGCCAGTGTCCTAGCACTTGAATATGCCTTAGAACACCATCAGCGTAATGAACAGGAACTACTGTTAAAAGTTTCATCCATGCAGGGGATTAGCCATTTAATATTGGTACAAAAATATCTAGAATCTCTTAATGTGGTGGACTCTGTTCGAGTAGCGTTAGTTTCTAAAAAGGAAGTTACTTTTTACTTGAAGCTAAGGAACAGCGCTGAAGACCTACAAAAGCTGATCGGTATTGGAAATATACTGGAACAGCAGGGTTTACCACAGGTCAATTTGCAGTCAAGTGATGGTGTCGTGCTTAGCTATGACCTTATCGGTCGAGGCCTGTCCAATTAACGCGTTACAGATAGCGCTACCCCTTACATTTGATAAGCAGTTTAGCTTTGATAACTTTTTGTCTGAGCAGTCTGAGTTTTATACGAGTAGCTTGAAAGCGTCGATCAATCAGGTGGGTGAATCATTGATTGGTGTCTGGGGTGGTCGAGATAGTGGTAAAACGCACCTTATCAACGCGACAGCTTACTATGCTCGACAGCAAGTCAGTCGGTTTGAGTTTTATGATGGTTACCAATTAATGGCGTGTGATCCTGCGCAATTTGATGATTTTGCGAATTGCGAGATCCTTCTAATCGACAACCTTGATGCGATTTGTGGCCATCGACTATGGGAGCAAAAATTTTATCAGCTGATCAATGCTTGCAAGCGGGGGGAGATGACTTTGCTGTTTACGGTTTCAGTTAACCCGCAGTTTCTCGACTGTACACTGGCTGACTTCCAATCTCGATTGAGTTGGGGGTTACTCATGCAACTGCCGTCAGTGGTTGATAGCGATATTGGACAGGTCTTGAAATTTCGGGCAGAACTACTTGGAATCGAATTGTCCAAGGAAGTGATTACTTATTTACTAACGCACTATTCTCGGCATTTATCTGTGCAAATGGAAATTCTAAGGCTGTTGGATAAAATGTCCCTATCGGCAAAAAAAAGAGTAACGGTGCCTTTCATTAAGCAAGCGTTAGGTGACTATAAATCATCAGTCATTTGACTTAGCTGTTTTATTATTGCCAAGTAGCGAGCGTAATAAATACTAGCTAAGAATAAAAAGGTGCTGAAAACCGATGTGAATAGAGCATAAGTATTTAATTCAGGGCTTGAAAATAACTCACTAATACCAACACAAAAATAAATTAAAGTTAGAAATCCTGTCCATCGATAAGTGTAAAGCACATCTAAAAAGTAGCCTTTAAGTGGTAAGAGCAAAGGTAAAGTAAGGATTAGTATCCAATATAGGTTGATTGGGTGGTCTTTAATTAGAAATAGGCTGGCTTGAGTCAATAGCAGTCCTATCAGGCAAATTAAACAAATGAGTTTTAGTGGATGTGGCATATTGATCTTAAGCAATATTAGCGTTTAGTCGAATGCTTAGCATTGCGATGCGCTTGCCTAGAGCGTGGCAGATTGCAATTTCATCTTCACTCAGAGATTTCCCCTGTTGTGTTGCAACATGACTGGCACCATAGGGTGTTCCTCCAGTACTAGTTTGGTGAAGTGAATTTTCTGAGTAGGGTATACCGCTAATCAGCATGCCATGGTGCAGTAGTGGCAACATCATACTTAACAACACACTTTCCTGTCCGCCATGCATGCTAGAAGTTGAAGTAAACACGCCAGCAGGTTTCCCAATTAAAGCACCAGAGAGCCAGATTGGACTTGTTTGATCAAAAAAGTATTTTAAAGGCGCTGCCATATTACCAAAATAGCCTGGGCTGCCAATAATAAGGCCTTGGCAAGACTCTAAATCACTGATTTCTGCGTAAGGCGCGCCGTTTGATGGGACTGGGGAAGCTAACTGTTCGGTGGCAAAAGAAACGGGTGGAAGGCAGCGAACAATCGCCTCACATAAGGTATTTGAATCCACGCCAAGACTTATTTGATTAGCCATTAAGGCAGTCGAGCCATGCTGACTATAATAAAGTATGAGTATTTTGTTCAATAGATATTACTATGGTTTTAGGATCAGATAAGATTAGTCAAGTTTACATCAACTGTTTGGAAATAATATCCAATACCTTGATTGATGACCTGCCAATTATAGCTTTATTTCCACAGATAACGATAGGACGCTGCAAGAGCGAAGGGTGTTTAGCAATCGCTGCAATAATTTCTTCGTCACTCACCAGATTAGCTTGATATTCTCCGTCGATATATGCTTTTTCAGTTGTGCGCAACAGGTTGATGGGTGCTAAACCCAGTTTTTTTATTATTTCGATGGTTTCTAATATCGATGGTGGTTTGTTGAGATATTCAATGATGTAAGTTTGCGCATTTTGTTGCTGGAGTATTTCTAAAGCTTCCCTAGACTTGCTACAACTTGGGTTGTGGTAAATAGTTAATGCCTGATTGCTCATGTAAGGGATTCAATGTCCAAGTAATAATAGATGTTTTACAACAATTAATTTGCATTTGCAATGTATCAAATAGGGCATTAATCTGGGGCGTCAGAGCGTTCTAACAGCACTGAAATCAAATGCAAAATCGTATTAATTTTTATATAAGGACTTGCTCTGTCTATTTGTTCAAGGTAATCTATGCTAGTAGTGAGAACATAGAATTAATGTAACTTACCGCATAAATGCGGTTTCTGGAGAATTGAATAAATGAAATTAAAAGAATTATTAAAAATCGTCGCTGTCACTGTATTTACTGCAAGTTTTGCAGTCGGCTGTGCCAGTGTCGGAAGTAATACAACTGATGCGGTTGCTGAAGTTAAAGATTGTGAGGGTGCAAGCCCAGAGGCCAATAGTGCAATTTACGCCGCTAAATTAAAAAATGCACGTGCTAGAAATTTAGGTTTTGATTCTGCTGAAAACGCCGAATTGATAAAAGCAGCTGAGCAAGCGGCCGCAGACTGTGATGACGCTCGGGCCATAAATTTGGCTAATCAAGTTGAAGCTGCAGCTGAAAAATTTATTACCGAATTTCATGATGCTCAAGCTACTGAAGTACAAAGTTCGGTTGCTGTAGAATCGGCTTCTTTGGGAAGCTACTTAGTAGAAACTGGTGACAACCTTTGGAATATTGCTGGACAAGATTCTGTCTATGGCAACTCTTACCAGTGGCCTCTGATTTATAAAGCCAACGTTGGTCAGATTAAAGATGCAGACTTAATTTTCCCTGGGCAGTCTTTTGACATACCAAAAGCAAGAGCTGGTGATAGTGCCGCGGCAATTGCACACGCAAAGAATCGTGGTGCATGGACAATAGGTCAAACTGAAGCATCAGATTTGGACTATCTTGCTCAATAAGATAAATCTAGTTTTTCTGTTTAAAAGCCCGCACTAGCGGGCTTTTTTTTGCATTTTACTTTTTAAATTCACACCATTCAAAAAATTGTATTAGTTTTCAATGTTTTGATATTAAGAATCCCTTTAGCTTTTGGCGCAAATAAATTGTTTGCTGCTAATTTTTTTGATATTTAATATGTGATGCATTAATGAAAAAAACTAAAGAATGTAACCTAGACCATATTCTTGAATTACTAGTCGATCAAAAGATTGTAGCGCCAGAGAGGGCAAGTATGGTGTCTTCATTGGTATCCGCCAATGATCGTAGAGCTTTGCACCCACTCGAATCAATAGCGAGCCGACACTGGGTACATCGGTCTCAACCGGATCAAGTATTAACCCTCGATTTTTTAACTGAGTGGCTTGCCAAACAGGCAGAAGTTACTCGGTACTACTTTGACCCACTAAAAATGGATATCGCTGCCTGCACGTCTATTATGTCTTATGCCTATGCCTCTCGATTTGGGATCATTGCCGTCAAGGTGACGCCAAGTGAGGTTGTAATTGCGGTCAGTGACCCCTTTAATACTGAATGGCTTGATGAATTGAGCCGAATCGTTTTCCAGTCAATTACTTTGGTAATGGGAAATCCAAAAGAAATAAAAAAGTATTTGCTTGAATTTTATAGCCTTAGTAAAGCGATGGATAATGCAGGTGCTAATCACAGTCAGGGATTAAGCACAATTCAAAACTTGGAGCAATTGATAGAGCTTGGCCAGCTAGGAACGGTTGATGCTGACGATCAACATATTGTTAGTATTGTCGATTGGTTATTGCAATATGCATTTAACCAGCGAGCCAGTGATATTCATATTGAGCCTAGGCGAGAACAAGGTAATGTTCGATTTCGTATTGATGGTGTGATGCATCAAGTATACGAAATTCCAGCGAATATTACGCCTTCTGTGATAAGCCGGATAAAAATTATGGGTCGACTTGATGTGGCAGAAAAGCGCAAACCCCAGGATGGTCGAATCAAAACGCGGTCCTCTGATGGTACTGAAATAGAGCTTAGATTGTCGAGTATGCCCACTGCTTTCGGTGAAAAATTGGTTTTGAGGATCTTTGACCCCGAAGTTTTAGTGAAAGACTTTTCGGCGCTTGGCTTTGAGAAAAAAGAGTCTGAGATCTGGAATCAAATGATTAAGCAACCTTATGGCATTATTCTGGTGACTGGCCCGACAGGTTCGGGAAAAACAACGACTTTGTATACCAGCTTAAAGCAGCTGGCAACATCAGAAGTTAATGTTTGCTCTGTCGAAGATCCGATCGAACTTATTGAGCCAAGCTTTAATCAAATACAAGTTCAACACAATATTGGTTTAGACTTTGCCAGTTGCGTTAAAACACTGCTCAGACAAGACCCAGATATCATTATGATCGGTGAGATACGGGATAGAGAAACGGCTGAAATGGCGGTTCAAGCTGCGTTGACTGGTCATTTAGTGCTATCAACATTGCACACAAATGATGCACCTTCTGCGATAGCTCGACTGACTGAAATAGGCATACCACCCTATTTGATTAGTGCGACATTAATCGGCGTGGTGGCGCAACGATTAGTGCGGACTCTATGCCCATTTTGTAAGCAAAGTAGTGAGGTTGATAGTGATGAGTGGGAGACATTGATAAGGCCATGGACCACGTCAGCACCAGAATCTATATTCTATGCTGAGGGTTGCCTTGAGTGTCGTCAAACAGGTTTTCGCGGCCGCGTTGGTATTTATGAAATGATGCCGATAAATGGCCCCTTGAAACAGGAGATTGGTAAAGATTTTGATCTTTCTGGATTTAGACGTTTGGCAATTAAGCAGGGGATGAGACCATTAAATCTGGCGGGAGCACAAAAAGTGGCTAAAGGTGGCACAACAATTGGAGAGGTTCTGAAGGTTGCACCACCAAGATATGATGATAAATGAGCGTTATAACGAATGTTACTATTGCTTGAACCAATTATTATTAAGTGCTGCGATGACCTTTTTTGGGTAGACGTATTTGCCAAGGCTACCATTGTAGCGCGCCAAGGCGCGTGTTAAATTTCCTGATTCGATATCAAGGTAATAGCGTAATATCGTACAGCCCATTCTCAAGTTGGTTTCTATTTTAAATAAGTTATTATTCGGCAATTTGATTTCATCTAGCCAAAACGGCATGATTTGCATTAGTCCCCGAGCACCAGCGATTGATATTGCATATTCATTAAAGTGGCTTTCAACTTCTATCAAAGCTAAAACCAGTTCAGGTGCTATGTTAACTCTTGTTGCTTCGTAGTGAACGTACTTTAAAATGGTTACGCGTGCTTCTGGATCTTCGACAAATTGAGCCAATCGATTAGACATGTCGATTAACCATACTTCAGCGTCAAATCGATCCTGAAATCCAGAGCTAGATATTATCGCTTCTTGTAATAATGCTTGAAGTTTGCTGTCACTCTGGAAATCTGTTTGCGAATAAACTGACTTTGCTGACAGTAGGGTAACAGTCAACAAAGTCAGGCAAAAGGTTGCTTTTAAGCTGATTAGGATAGTGGATTAAATAGCTTTGTTAGGAAATCGCTTAATTCATTTAATGGTAAGTCTTGAGATTCATCATCGCGTCTGCCCTTATATTCAAACTGCTCAGATTTCAATCCACGTTCACTGAGTACCACTCGGTGAGGAATTCCAATTAACTCCATATCAGAAAAAATAACGCCAGGACGCAGCGGTCGATCATCTAATAGCACATCAATGCCTTGTTTTTGGCAATCCAGATATAGCTGATCAGCAGCTTGCTTTACGAGATCTGATTTATTGTAATTGAGTGGACAGATGACGAGTTGAAACGGTGCTAGTGAATCGGGCCATAAGATGCCGTTTTCATCATTATTTTGCTCAATTGCGGCAGCAACAACTCGAGTAATACCGATACCATAGCAGCCCATTGATGTGACTTTGTTTTTACCATTTTCATCTAATACGGTGGCTTGCATAGCCTCGCTATATTTTTCTCCTAATTGGAAAACATGCCCAACCTCAATCCCTCGAAGAATTTTCAAATGGCCCTTGCCATCGGGGCTTGGATCGCCATCCAACGCGTTTCTGATATCAACTGAGGTCGGCTCATCACAATCTCTACCCCAGTTAGCGTTAATATAGTGCTTGTCATTACTATTTGCGCCGCAGACAAAGTCACTCGCGAGTGCCGCACTATGATCAACATAAGTCAGAATGTTAAGCCCTATTGGGCCAATTGAACCAAGATCGGTGCCTAACTCTGTTTTAATTTGTTCTCTGTCTGCCAGTAAAAAGGGGCTCGCTACACCTTCCAATTTCTCTGCTTTTAATGGATTGAGTTCGTGATCACCTCTTAACACAAAGGCAACTAGGCTGCCTTTGTCACCATTAGCAATTAAAGTTTTTAAACACTGTTTGGCATCTAGTTTTAGCTCTCGTGCCAGATCATCAATGGTGTGAAGATTGGGCGTATCGATCACCTTCATGTCTGCACTTGGTTCTGCACGTGTTTGATTACCCGGTAAAGCTTCGGCCATCTCTACGTTGGCGGCGTATTGGCTTTGATCAGAGAAGGCAATGGCATCTTCACCTGAATCGGCTAATACATGAAATTCGTGTGAGGTGCTCCCACCAATTGAACCTGAGTCAGCTTTGACTGCTCGGTAAGATAAGCCAAAACGATCAAATATGTTGCTGTATGCCTGATACATAATCTCATAAGTTTTTTGTAGGGATTCTTGATTTAAATGGAATGAGTAGGCATCTTTCATGATGAATTCTCGCGAGCGCATCACACCGAATCTGGGACGAATTTCATCTCGAAACTTGGTTTGAATTTGATAGAAATTAACAGGTAACTGTTTGTAACTTTTGAACTCGCGTCGGAATATGTCAACGATCACTTCTTCATGAGTTGGGCCAATGCAATACTCGCGCTGATGCCTGTCCTTCATCCTTAAAAGTTCCGGACCGAACTGTTCCCACCGACCTGTTTCCTGCCATAATTCGGCGGGTTGGCAGGATGGCAAAAGTACTTCTAGGCCTCCTGCATTGTTCATTTCTTCGCGGACTATATTTTCGACTTTACGCAAAACTCTTAAGCCTAATGGCATCCAACTATAGATTCCAGACGCAATGCGACGGATGAGTCCGGCCCGAAGCATAAGTTGATGGCTGATGATTTCAGCGTCTACAGGAGTTTCTTTTAGTGTTGCAAGGTGGAAGCAGGAGGCTTTCATAGGTTTTAGTAAACGTAAGTTAGGTAAGAAGAATTAATAATGCAAAATATCACTCGGTTACGGTTAAAAAATTCACCGATAAACCGTTGTTATTATAAAGTAGAGTGAGCACAAATAAATGGTTTATTGAGAAAACAATTGATTAGTCAAACTGCTCATTAATTTAGTTTATAACTACTGCAGAGATATATAAAAATAATATACAATATGATATTACTATCTACTACGAATATTGATCTATGAGTGATCGACGTCTTAAAGTTTTTCAATCTGTTGCAAAGCATTTGAGCTTTACCAAAGCTGCAGAATCATTGCATATGACTCAACCGGCTGTGACATTTCAGGTTCGCCAGTTAGAGGAAGATTTTAATACGAGATTATTTGACAGAGCTCATAATAAAGTAACCCTCACTCCGACGGGGCAAAAAGTTACGGAATTTGCCGAAAAGATTTTTGCTCTTTATGCCGAAATGGAGAACTCTGTGCGCGAGTTGACGGGTGAAATCAGTGGCGTGTTAACTATTGGTGCAAGCACAACAATTGCCGAGTATATGTTACCAGCGTTGTTAGGTGAGTTTAAAGCACGACATCCAGAAATAAGTTTGCGTTTAAAGGTCTCTAATACAGACGGTATAGTGTCTATGGTTGAAGATAGTGTTATCGACCTAGGCGTTGTTGAGGCGCCTGTTGCTAATAGAAACCTGATTGTTGAGACTTGTCTTGAGGATGATCTGGTTGTTGTTGCTGCGCCGGATCACGAATTAGTTAAGCGTGGTTCAAAAGTTAAACCTGCGGACATTAAGAACTATCCGTTTGTTAGTCGGGAAGAGGGTTCAGGTACCCGAGAAGTTATTTTGCAATACCTTATTAATGAAGGAGTTAATCCGCTTGAAATGAACATTTGTCTCGAGTTAGGCAGTCCTGAAGCGTTGAAAGGTGCGGTGGAAGCAGGGATGGGTATCTCAATTATTTCTCGTTCGACCATTGCTAAAGAGTTGAAGCTCAATACACTAGTGGCCATGCCGCTTGACCCGCCTCTGAGCCGATCATTTTCGTTTGTACGCCAAAGACAAAAGTTTCGTGTCACAGTAATGGAAGAGTTATTGGAGTTTGCTCATGCCTATTGCAGTAGAAAATAATCTGTCAAAGCAATATTTAGATTCTATGGTTAACTATACTGTGATTCTAGACGGTTTAATGTCGTAGTTAAATGATGAGTAAAAACAGAACATTATCGATTATGAGAGTTTGCTGGCCTGCCAATCGAAATTCCGTTGTTGATCAGGTGGTTGCCATTCCTAATTTAATTAATAGACCCCTGCAATAAACTGTTGTATTGGCAATCGCTCAACTGACAAAAATTTTACCTTATGCTTAATACGGATATATTACTTAATAATATAGCAGATTTGATGGGGAAGTTTATCCTATCCGAGTTAGCAGCCCCTGTAGTTATCGACGAGCTGCAGTTGTGTTTTCAAACTTATTATAGAAAAATTATAGACAATGATTAGCGTTCTTAAACAGTGGTATATCCGCTACTTCACCGATCCACAAACGGTGATATTTGCATTCATCCTTATTTTTGGCAGTTTACTCATTGTTGTCATGAATGCGCATTTGATGCCAATTTTGATAGGTATAATAATCGCTTATTTGTTTGAAGGCATGGTTGCTCGCTTGGGCCAAATTAATCTAAATCGGACCATAGCAGCAAGTCTTGTTACCCTAATCATTCTGAGTGCAATTGTATTGATTTTATTCGTATTATTGCCTCTTTTATCTCGGCAGTTGAGCGATTTAATACGAGAGTTGCCGAATATGTTTAGTCAAGGACAGCATTTATTATCTGGATTACCTGAGCAATATCCTGACTACCTTACGGTCAATCAAGTAGACGGCATATTTGCCATTATCCGCAACGAACTTAATGCATTTGGACTTCGAGTTGTTAGTGTCTCGTTTAATTCTGTGGTTAGCGTCATTACTTTTTTCGTTTATTTAATTTTAATGCCTTTGATGGTGTTTTTCTTTCTTAAGGACAAATATTTGATATTGGCTTGGTTGGGTCATTTCTTACCAGAAGAGCGCACATTAGTACATCGAGTATGGACTGATTTAGATATCAAAATAGCCAGTTATGTTCGTGGCAAGTTTATTGAAATACTAGTTATTTGGCTGGTAACCTATATTGGTTTTGCGATCATGGGTCTTAACTATGCCGTGTTGCTCAGCTTGCTAGTCGGTCTGTCTGTTATCGTGCCCTATGTTGGCGCTACTGTGGTGACTATTCCAGTCACGATGATCGCTTTCTTTCAATGGGGAAGTGGGTCTGAATTTGGATATTTAATGGCGGTTTATGCTGTCATCCAAATTTTAGATGGTAACCTACTTGTGCCATTATTATTCTCAGAAGTTGTTAACCTACATCCTGTTGCAATCATTGTGGCGGTTGTGTTTTTTGGCAGCTTATGGGGTATTTGGGGCGTGTTTTTTGCAATTCCACTAGCAACATTTATTCAGGCAATATTGAAAGCATGGCCAAATCAAGAAATTTCGGTTGAGTAAATATTCAAACTTTATTCATGTTGACTAATAAATCTAATATTAAATTTAGATATTAGAACACTCTCGAATATTGTTGCACATACATCAAACTCAGTGTTTATAATATGTTTTTCTTGGTCATATTTAGGAATAAATTTAATCGGGTAAACTGCCATAGAGTCAGGTAACCAGTTTTAATTTATTTAAAAAATGGTTAATTAGGAATACAAGGCTGAATTGTGCTGAAAATCAAGTTTTTCTCTCATCTATAATGTTTGTTCAAAATTGTGAGAGATTTAGAATTTAAAGAGGTCTGCAAGCAGTTTTTAACAATGATGGATAGATCAAATAGATCGATTAACGAAAGAATTGATATTTCTGATCTAAATTTCAGGTGCTTTTTTTAACAGTTTTACTATGAGTAACACATTATGAAATCCGCTTTAAGGGTAACCCTCTCGACCATTGTTTCTCTGGTAATAATCGGTTGTGGTACGACACAAGATTTACGCTATCTTGACAGTCAGACAGCTGAGCAGTTGGAGGTTCCGCCAGATTTAACTGACGCATATCAATTTAGTGATTTTGTACTGCCCGCTAATTTTTCGAGCGATGTTGAGGGTTCAGAAACTTTACAAAGTGTTCCTGTGTTGCTAAAAGTTGACTCTCTTCAGTTGGAGGGCCAAGCAGGATTCTATTGGCTGTCAGTTGATGAGCCAGTGGATGATATTTTTAAGGCGGTAAAAAACTTTTGGAAATCTGAAGGTTTTGCTATTGAGATTGATGAGCCTGCCATTGGTGTGTTACAAACAGCTTGGGTTTATAAGGAAGAAGGGGCTCAGAATCCAGATGCTAATTTCCTTGAGAAACTTTTACAGGGTCGTGACTTTACTGCGACTCAGAATCAGTTTAGAACACGTATTGAACGTGATTTGGAAAGTGGTAAGAATCGTATTTATATTTCACACAGAGGGACAGCTTACAAGTATATCCTGCAAACAAAACAAAATGAAAACGAAGAGCAAAACAATTGGGAGTTAGTTCCCCCAAATAGTGAGTTTGAAGTTGAAATGCTATCTCGGCTTATGATTTATCTTGGAATACAACAAGCTGAACTTGATCATCAATTAGTGCATATTAAGCTTCTTACGACGCTTGCCTCAATCCATTCGGATTATGCTCAGAATGAAACTTACCTGTTGGTTAACGATATTTTTTCTAAAACTTTTTATCGAACATTGCATCAACTTGATCGTATGGGCATAGAAGTCGTTAGTTCAAATATTGATGCTGGTATTAAAGGTGTTAAGACCAAGGGCATAATTCAAGTGAAAACTGATGTAGAAGAAGAGATAATTGAAGGTGGTTTCTTTTCCTTCGGCGGTGAAGTTAAGATTGTAAAGAAGCAGATATTACTAGTACTGACAGAGGAGTCGAGTCAAGTTACTAGAATTAGTATGGTGAATACCTTTGGTGAAATTGAAAACTCTGAACCTAGTGTTGAGTTTATAACTTTATTGCAGCAATTTTTCAAATAAGTTGAAAATCGCATCTTTAGGTAGCGGTAGTAAAGGTAACGCTACTATTGTCAGTAGTGATGTCACCAATATATTAATTGATTGTGGGTTTTCTTTACGTCAATTCGAAAAGCGCCTCACCTTATTGAGCATGTCGCCTGAGGATATTGACGCCATACTCATTACCCACGAACATTCAGACCATTGTGGGGGGGTGGTCCGCATCGCTAAAAAATATGAAATTCCTGTCTGGACTACCTTTGGTACTGGTCGAGCTGTATTTAAGAGCAATGCTGACTTTAACAAATTGTCTGGTGGTAAATTAATCACTATCGGTAACCTAGATGTATTTCCCGTAACGGTACCGCACGATGCAGGCGAACCAGTTCAGTTTGTTTTTCGTGATAATTCAAGTGGTGAGAAATTTGGCATATTAACGGATACTGGTCATATTACTAGTCACATAATAGACGCTTACGACAATTTAGACGGGTTGTTGTTGGAATTTAATTACGATCAGCAAATGCTTGAAAATGGGCCGTATCCCTATTCTTTGAAGCAACGCGTATCGGGTGATTTAGGTCATTTATCAAACGAACAATCGATGGGTTTATTACAAAAAATAAATACAGAGCAATTAAGGTGCTTAATAGCCGCACACATTTCTGAAAAAAATAACGCTCATTCCATTGTTGAAAGCCACTTATTGCTACACGATCATTTACCGCAGCCAATATTAGCGAGTCAAGATACAGGTTTTGGTTGGATTAATATCTGACAAACCTTTCAGCTCATTTTGACAGGGGACATTCATCAAGCCAATTTGACTAGGACATATTATTTGGAAGAACGTGTCAATTGAATAAGCTTTGATAGTTTCTATTGGCAGGGGTTTTAGCTTTGCTAAGCGTCTTATTTGGGTGACATGCTTTTATATTCGTGTGGCATTTCACTTGTTATAAACTACTTATTGCAGAAAAAGTTAACCGACTATTAAGGAAGTTGTTGCCAGGCTCTTCAGCCGGGCAACAATTATTAGTACAGTTACTTTTTAAACATCCTTATCGTGTTCGATGAGTGCGTAAGCCGAGTGGTTATGGATCGATTCAAAGTTCTCAGATTCGAGGACATACTGTCGAATGCGATCATCCACATTTAGCTCACCAGCAATATCACGTACCATGTCTTCTACAAATTTAGGATTATCATAAGCGCGTTCAGTGACATATTTTTCATCTGGACGCTTCAGCAGGCCGTAAAGCTCACAGGACGCCTGCTTTTCTACAATATCAATAATTTCTTCGATCCAAACAAAGCCATTGGTTTTAGCATTAACAGTAACATGAGATCGCTGATTGTGAGCACCATATTCAGAAATCGACTTTGAGCAAGGACAGAGGCTTGTTACTGGAACTAGCACTTTAGTTCTTGTGTTTGTAATGCCGTTATTTATTTCACCAATGAGAGTAACGTCATAATCAAGTAAGGATTGAACACCAGAAATAGGTGCCGTCTTATTGACAAAATAAGGAAATCGCATTTCAATATAACCAGAATCAGCTTCTAGTAATTCAGCCATTTCTGTCAACATGTCCCGAAACGAGGCCACTGTAATTTCTTTCTCATGGTCATTCAGGATTTTAACAAATCGCGACATATGCGTGCCCTTAAACTCTTGAGGCAAGAATACAAACATGTTGAAGTTGGCTATTGTATGTTGCACACCATCTGATCGATCTTTTACGATCACGGGGTGTCTAATATCTTTTATGCCAACCTTATTAATAGCAAGTTGGCGTATGTCTGCCGAACCTTGTACATCGGGTATGGTTGTCGCTGAGGCGGCTGAATTGCTCATAATAATACCTATGCTATCGCAGAGTAATATGGATGTGACTTAAAATAATTAAAAGTGAACTCAAAATAGTAGTTTGCTTGAGTGGACGAAGATAATAATAGCTGACTGGTTTGGTAGGTAATTATACTGAGGCGACTTTTTTAGGCAATCACTCATATTTTTATTTTGCTTTTAGACAGTGAAAATATTTTCTACCATTTTTAAAGAAGAATAAGTGGGGTGAGGTAATTTAAGCAGACACCAGCAAAGTTATCACTTGCTAGTCAGTGCAGCTTTGGAGCCCCAAGTTGGCCCTAAGTCAATAACAGGGCACTCAGTAGTAAGTTTTAAACAGGTGTTACATCTTCGGCTTGTGGCCCTTTTGCGCCTTCTGTTACCTTCATTGTAACGCTTTGGCCTTCTTGTAGGGTTTTATGCCCCTCAGACTGAATGACACTGAAATGAACAAAAACGTCTTTGCCACCTTCTTGTGAAATAAAACCAAAACCTTTGGCATCATTAAACCACTTGACTGTACCCGTTACTAAATCAGACATATCAACACTCTACGCTTTTATAAAATTATGATTAAAGATCTTTAGTCAAGTTTTATGTGCTCAACTAAAATAATTATATGTGAATACATAAAAAATCGCCATCTTTAACACGTTATGTTTATTTCTGCGATTTTTAGATAAAAAGATTTGATTTACACCGAAGTAAAATTTCTGATTGAGTTAACAATACTCAGCTTGTCGAGACCATATTCTTCAAATACCTGTTCACGGGTACCATGAGATGGAAAGGTATCTGATAGACCAAGACGTAAACAAGGCGTACTTAAACGATTTTCATTGAGCACCTCGAGGACCGCACTGCCGGCGCCTCCCACGATTGCACTGTCTTCAATTGTTACCAAATTTGAGTGAGTTGATGCCATTTTAATAATCATTGCGGCATCAATCGGCTTAATAAAACGCATGTTGATGACGCTGCAATCTAATTCGTCAGCTACTTCGAGGGCGACGTTGAGTAAGGTTCCAAATACTAATAATGCGGTAGTCGACCCATTACGTACCTGAGTAGCTTTACCAAGCTCAATGCAGGTTACAGTATCTATCTGTTGCATTTTTGCCGTGCTGTCACGAGGATAGCGGACCAACGCTGGTCCAGGATATTGATAAGCGGTATTAAGTAATTCAAACATGTCTTGGCCATTTGCTGGAACCATTATTATGATGTCGGGAATACATCGACAAAAATTAGTGTCGAAGCTACCGGTATGGGTAGCGCCATCAGCGCCGACAATGCCCGCTCGATCAACGGCGAACGTTACATCAAGATTCTGTATTGCGACATCGTGAATGAGCTGATCATAGCCTCGTTGGAGGAAGGTCGAATAAATCGCAACCACTGGTTTTAATCCACCGATTGCCATTCCTGCGGCCACCGTAACGGCGTGCTGCTCTGCAATACCAACGTCATGATATTGTTTTGGATTCTTCTGTGAAAACTCGACCAAACCAGACCCTTCTCGCATAGCGGGTGTAACAACATGCAGCCGACTATCCTCATTTCCTTTTTTTACAATCCAGTCTGAAAAAACCGAAGTATATGATTGAACTCCTGGTTTGCTGGAAGATTTAATTACCCCTGTTGTGGGGTCGAAAGCGCCTACGCCGTGAAATTTACAAGGATCAGCTTCTGCTGGTTCATAGCCTTTGCCTTTTTGCGTAACGACATGCAATATTCGAGGTCCAGAAATTTCTTGGAGGTTTTTAATTAAGCGTATGACTTCGGGTAAATCATGGCCATCAATCGGACCAAAATAAGTAAACCCGAGTTCTTCAAATAAAGTGCCAGGCACGACCATACCTTTAACATGTTCTTCGGCGCGTCGGGCAAGCTCCCATGCGGTTGGCATCCGACGAAGTATCTTTTTGCTACCCTCACGCATATTAGAATAGATTTTTCCAGACCAGATGCGAGACAGGTATTTTGACATAGCGCCAACATTAGGTGAAATTGACATTTCGTTATCATTCAGAATGACAAGTAAATCGGTATCGATAGCACCAGCATGATTAAGTGCCTCATAAGCCATGCCCGCCGTCATGCCGCCGTCACCAATAATGGCAACCGCTTTACGATCTTTATCCTGTGCCGCTGCGGCAATGGCCATACCTAAAGCGGCACTAATGGATGTGCTCGAGTGGCCAGCACCAAAGTGGTCATATTCAGATTCTGTTATTTTTGGAAAGCCCGACAAGCCGCCTTTTTGGCGTAGCCCTGACATTTGATCGCGACGTCCAGTGAGTATCTTATGTGGGTAGCATTGATGCCCAACGTCCCAAATTAAGCGATCATTAGGCGTGTTAAATAGATAATGCAAAGCGATAGTTATTTCAATCGAGCCCAATCCAGAAGCCAAGTGCCCACCAGTCTTCGACAGACTTTCTATAATAAAAGCGCGCAATTCTTTTGCAAGCAGAGGCAGTTCTTTTTCGTCTAGCAAACGCAAGTCTGAAGGCGACTCAATTTGACTGAGAATGGGGAAGTTATTATTTATCATTAAATCTAGTGAGTGCGCTCTATAAACCAAACTGAAATATACCTTAAAACGTCAGCTTCCTCATCAAATATCGACAGTGCATCGATTGCTTTTTGATGAAGGCCACGCGCTTTTTCGCGGGAAGCGTCAAGACCAATAATAGAAGGAAAGGTGGGTTTGTGTCGTTCCATGTCTGACCCTTGTGTTTTTCCCAATGTTTTAGTATCTCCAACAACATCTAATATGTCATCTTGAATTTGAAAAGATAAGCCAATACTCTTTGCGTACGTATCGAGAGCTTCAAATTTTTCGTTTGATAATTTTGAAGAGCTTAAGGCTGTGAGCTGAATACAGGTTCTGATTAGTGCTCCCGTTTTATGCGAGTGCATGGCTTCCAGTTCGTCAATGTTAAGTGAGCGACCGACGGCCGCTAAATCAATTGCTTGACCACCCGCCATGCCTTGAGAGCCTGAAAACAATGATAATTTTTCAATCATTTTAAGTCGAGCACCACTATCACTTGTCATAGTCTGATCGTGACTTAAAACGTAAAATGCTAGTGCCTGCAGCGCATCGCCAGCCAATATGGCGGTTGCTTCATCAAACGCACAGTGACAGGTTGGTCGACCCCGACGCAAATTGTCATCATCCATTGCGGGCAAGTCGTCATGAATAAGAGAGTAGGAGTGAATAATTTCAAGTGCGGCAGCAATGCCATCAACTAGCGCTAGTTCTAATCCTAAAGCTGAGGCAGTTGCGTAAACAAGGACGGGACGAACTCTTTTCCCGGGTGCTAAAACTGAATAGCGCATCGCCTTATGCAGTTCGATTGGATGAACTGACTCAGCCGGTAACCAATAATCAAGTGTTTGATTAACTCGAGCTTGATATTGTAAAACAAGCGCTTCAAAAATTAGAGCATCAAACCTCATTATTTTCATCGAATGATAGTGTTTGTTGCAAACCATTTTTTTCAATCAGCTTCTCTACCCTTATCTTTGCATTAGAAAGTGTATCTTGGCAATTTTTGGCGAGTTTGATGCCTTTCTCAAATTGGTCAAGTGACTCTTCCAGACCCAGCTCACCACTTTCCATCTGGTTTACAATTTGTTCCAGTTGAGCCAATGACTTTTCAAAGTCTTCCAGTTTGTCAGTTGTTTTCGCCATACCACTAAGCTCAAGTTTGAGATGATCGTAATTGATTATTATAAAGCATCCAGCGTGTCAGCCAAATGGTTGACGGGTATCAATTTCATGTTTTTTATTGAATTGCGTTTTGGCATATTGGCTTTTGGAATAATCGCAGTCTCAAATCCATGTTTACCTGCTTCACGCAATCGCTCTTCGCCATTGGGTACTGGCCTGATTTCCCCAGATAAACCCACCTCGCCAAAGACCAGTAACCGATTGCTAACGGGACGATCGCGATAGCTCGATAATATAGCAAGGATGACGGCTAAATCTGCCCCTGTTTCAGCTATACGAACACCACCAACCGCATTAATAAAAACATCTTGGTCATAAAGTGGAATACCACCATGGCGTTGAAGAATAGCAAGTAACATGGCGAGTCGGTTGGCCTCCAACCCAACACTAATACGGCGTGGGTGCCCTGAATGGCTCTCTGTTACCAAAGCTTGTATTTCTACCAGAATGGGTCGAGTGCCTTCACGCGACACCATGATGATGCTACCTGAGACTGGCTTGTCATGTTGTGATAAAAATATTGCTGAGGGATTACTTACCTGCTTAATACCCTCGTCAGTCATTGCGAATATACCTATCTCGTTAACCGCTCCGAAGCGATTTTTGACAGCACGAATGACACGGTATCGGGTAGAGCTATCACCTTCGAAATAGAGCACGGTATCGACCATGTGCTCTAGTACTCTTGGCCCAGCCAGCTGTCCTTCTTTAGTGACATGGCCCACTAGAAAAATAGCAATATTGCTTTGCTTTGCAAGCCTTACTAAGATAGCGGTACTTTCTCGTATCTGGCTGACGGAGCCTGCTGCAGATTGTAGGCTATTGGTATAAATGGTCTGGATTGAATCAATGACCATAACGACCGGTTTATTGATGGTAGTTTGTGCAATTATTTCTTCAACGCAAGTAGAGCTTAATAGTTTTAAATGTTCATTCGGCAGACCTAAGCGTTGGGCACGCATACTCACTTGCTGGGGAGACTCTTCACCCGTGACATAAAGTGCATTTTGGCTCACGCTAATTTTGGCCATGCATTGTAGCAATATAGTCGATTTACCAATACCCGGATCACCGCCTAATAAAATAACCGACCCCCGCACTAGGCCACCCCCTAAAACGCGATCAAGTTCTGAGATTTCGCTGCTAAAACGAGGTGTATCAGTGATTGGAACTTCGCTAAGTAGGATAGAACTACTCGTAGTAGTCTTTCCATGCCAGTTGGTATTTGCTTGACTCGCTCCAACGATAGTCGGTAATTCTTCAACACTGTTCCAACTTTTACAGTCAGGGCATTGGCCTTGCCATTTAGGCAGAATGCAGGCGCACTCGCAACAGTGAAATTGTGCTTGCTTCTTACTCATTAAAACTAGCCATTGAGCGATAACTCTGCTTGAAGTTGACGGATCTGTGTGATTTTCTCAGTCGATAACCGAACTGTTTTTACCATATTATTTTTGACCTGCATGATTTCAATAGGGTAATCGTTAATTTTTAGACTAGTGCCTGATTCGGGTATAAATTCCATGTATTCAAGAATTAAGCCATTAATTGTTTTAGGCCCTTCGATTGGAAGATTGACATTGAGGTTGCGATTAATCACCCTAATGTGAGTAGAGCCATCGACTAAATAGCTACCATCAGTATCCTGATAAAAGTCTTGGTGCAATGCTGTTGGGTCGGTGGTGAATTCGCCAACGATTTCTTCCAAAATGTCTTCAATAGTCACTAGACCTTGAATGTCGCCATATTCATCGACTACAAATCCCATGCGGCGTTTATTTTTACGAAAATTAATGAGTTGCGTCGTCAATGGCGTGCCTTCGGGTATAAAGTAACTTTGACGAGTTAATTTTTTCAATGACTCTGGATTGAATTCATTATCCAATAATAAAGGCAAAATTTTGCGAAGCTGAGTAATGCCTAATAAATTATCGATATTACCGGAGTAAATTGGGATTCTGGTGTGGGATAGTTTCCTGATTTGCTTTAGCGTATCGTTCCAACTGTCTTCAAGATTAATACCAATAATATCATTGCGTGACACCATAATATCATTAACGCTCACCCGCTCTAAATCAAGGATGCTAATCAGCATGTCACGATGTGAATCAGGAATTAAACCTCTGGTTTCATTGACAGCCACCCGCAGTTCATCTGAGGTTAAAGCATCGTTTCCGGATGGTTTATGCGATACTTGAAACAGTGTTAATACCATTTTTGCGAGCCAGTTAATGACAATCACTAATGGCAACAGCAGTTTTAGCAATGGTTTGTAGACATAGGCTGCTGGAAAGGCGATCGACTCGGGCTTGTTAGCCGCAAGAGTTTTTGGTGTTACCTCTGCAAAAATTAAAAGAATGAGCGTTAAAGCACCGGTAGCGATAGCAATGCCGGCATCTCCAAACAGTAGATAACCAATATAGGTCGCTAGCTGAGTAATTATAATATTAATAAAATTGTTGCCGAGCAAAATAAGGCTGATTAGGCGGTTAGGGTCAGCCAGTAGTTCAGCCGCTCGTTTTGCGCCACCATGATTCTTTTCAGCCAAGTGTTTGAGTCGATAACGATTTAGGCTCATTAGGCCTGTCTCAGAACCAGAAAAAAAGGCGGACAGTAAAATCAACACCCCTAATATAAGGAATAACATGTAAAGAGGAATTTCGTTCAAGGCATATGCTGCTAGTTAGGTCGATAGTTCAATAGGGTTGGGTGAGGGCTACAAGTGATCGTTTATCAATCAGCGGTTAAATAATAAATTCATAGGCAAGCTTACTGCCAAAAAAACCAATCATTAACAATCCGAAGGATGATAAAGTCCATCTAACTGCAGTTTTACCCCGCCAGCCAAAATAAAATCGACCAAATAGTAATGTGCCAAGAATAAACCAGGCAACAAGCGAAAATATGGTTTTATGAGCTTGATGCTGAGCAAAAAGATCTTCTAGGTATAAAAAGCCAGTCAGAAGCGAACCACTTAGGAAGATGAAGCCAAACCCAAGCAATTGAAACAATAATGTTTCCATGTCATAGATAGGTGGAATATGTCGAATAAATCCACCCGGTTTATGGGAACGAATAGCATGATCTTGATAGGCTAATAATGTGGCTTGCACCGCACTTAACATAATAAGACTGTAAGCAATGACAGATATCATAATATGACCTTGTATTGTGCCATTGCTAACAACGAATAACGGCTCCGATGTTGCAGGTGCCATGCTCGAAACTAAACTCGCTAAACCTGCCAAAGGGAACATGAAAATACCTAAGGTTTCGATTTGACGAAAGATGCAGCTAAATAATATCTGTATTGAAATAAGCCAAGTAATCAAAGAAAAGGCAGCAAAAAGACCAAGATCAAGGCCAGCTGTGTGCCAAATTGATTGGTAAAGTGAATTTGCGTGAAATATTAACCCAATGAAGGCAGGCAATAGTGAGATCCAGCGCTGTTGTAGCACTGTTTTATTTGAATCATGCTTAAGTTGGCTGAAAATCAAAAACGCGGACAAACAATACAAAACTATGCTTAGAGCGCTCGCTATTGTGGGGGACATCATCACTTATCTATATTCCAGATTTTGGAGTGTAACTGATATTCTCAAGCCTCGCACTACTGATAGATGTCTTATAGTTAATAAGAATGGGTATCAAAAGAGTTCCGAGCGGTGTCGATATGATGTTATCTGTAAAACCGCTACTATTAAACTTAGGTTAGCAATTAAATCTATTACCTGAGCAAGGAGCAGTGTATTAAATAAAATAATCTGGATGTCTTCTTTGGAGAATTAAAAGCATGGTTTTAGTAATGCATTTTCGGACTTATCTGGAGATGGAAATGAAAAAGATTAAAGGTATACAATTATCTAAGATTGATTTAAATAACAATACTAGCCTGACGAATAATATTGAGTTGCGTATATGGTTTATTCTTCTACTCACGCTGTTATAATTAAAACTTCCTTGCATCCCAATTATAATTTGCCGCTTCAATTGAGCCAACGTTATGTTTGAAAATTTAACAGATCGATTATCCGTCACACTTAAAAACCTTCGCGGTCAGGGGCGCTTGAGTGAAGACAACATTAAAGACAGCTTACGTGAAGTCCGTCAAGCGTTATTAGAAGCCGACGTTGCGCTGCCGGTGGTAAGAGACTTTATTGAAGGTGTAAGAGAAAAAGCACTGGGTCAAGCTGTCATTGGCAGTGTTTCTCCGGGTCAGGCGTTGATTAAGGTTGTCAATGATGAGCTGGTCGCCATCATGGGTCATCAGCACGCCGCTATTAACCTCGATATAAAACCACCTGTTATCATTTTAATGGCGGGGTTACAAGGTGCCGGTAAAACAACGACAGTAGCCAAACTAGCCCGACGATTAATCGAAGTCGATAAAAAAACAGTGATGGTCGCCAGTACAGATATTTATCGTCCTGCCGCAATCTCTCAGCTGCAAACATTAGCTGGGGAAGTCAAAGCTATCTTTCATCCGAGTGATAGCAGTCAAAGCCCCGTTAAAATTGCGCGTCAAGCACTAGACGCAGCGAAGAAGCACAACGCCGATGTATTAATTGTTGATACGGCTGGCAGATTGAGCATCGATGAACAAATGATGGACGAAATTAAGTCCATCCATGCTGAGCTAGATCCGACTGAAACACTGTTCGTTGTTGATAGTATGACTGGGCAAGATGCCGCCAATACAGCTAAGTCTTTTGGCGAAGCATTACCGTTAACTGGTGTGATACTGACCAAAACAGATGGTGATGCCCGAGGTGGTGCTGCATTATCAGTCCGTCAAATTACGGGTAGGCCAATTAAATACATTGGTTCAGGAGAAAAAACTGACGCATTAGAAGCTTTTCACCCAGAGCGAATGGCATCAAGAATTCTGGGTATGGGTGACATCCTTTCACTGGTCGAACAAGCACATGAAAAAGTTGACCTAGATAAGGCCGAAAAGTTAGCGAGAAAAGTAAAGAAGGGTAAAGGATTCGATCTAGAAGACTTGCGAGATCAATTCGTCCAAATGGAAAAAATGGGCGGCATTAGCAGCATGATGGATAAATTGCCAGGCATGGGAGCTGGTGTGTCGAAGGCAATGCAAAGCCCTGCGCATACAAAACAAATGAAAAAAATGGTCGCAATCATCGATTCCATGACACCACAAGAAAGGCGCAAACCTGAAGTGATTAATGGTTCTCGAAAACGACGAATGGCGGTTGGTTCGGGCACACAGATTCAGGATGTGAATCGATTGCTCAAACAGCACAAACAAATGCAAAAAATGATGAAAAAAATGGGCAGTAAGGGTGGTATGGCAAACATGATGCGGGGCCTAAAAGGGAATTTACCGCCAGGAATGCAATTTTAGTACTTAATACCCATTAAAAAGAACGTTTCAGGACTTCACAGCTCAATATTTTTAGGTACAATACGCGGTCTTCTGACCTTGGGTCGGATTCATGCTTTGATGATATTTTATTCGGTAAGTAATAGGTTTTTTTATGGTTTCAATTCGTTTGGCTCGTGGCGGTTCAAAAAGACGCCCTTTCTATCACGTTGTAGTTAGTGATAGCCGTAGTCCTAGAGACGGTCGTTATATCGAACGTTTGGGCTTTTTTAATCCGCAAGCTCGGGGTCAAGAAGAGTCGTTGCGTTTAGACAGCGATCGCATTGATTACTGGGTATCAAAAGGTGCACAACCTAGTGATCGTGTATCTAGCTTGCTTAAAGTATCCGTTAAAGCGGCGTAAAGTCGTTATAACCGAATATGCTTCTTCCTGTCCGAAAAGAACGCGATGAAGCAGTTTGTGTTGGACACATTCTTGGTGCACAAGGTATCAAAGGTGAAGTCAGAGTATTTTCGAATACTGACCCACGAGGAAATATCGTTGGTTACAGCCCTTGGCAATTGGAAATTGATGGTCAGCTAAAAAATGTTGATGTCAGTGGTCGACTGCAGGGCAAAAATGTTATTGCTAATATCTCTGGCATCGATGACAGAGATAAAGCTACTGCGCTAACTGGCTGCAAAATATATATTTTGTCAGGGCAGTTACCGCCACTAGAAAATGACGAATATTATTGGTCTGATCTGATTGGTTTAGAAGTCAAATCAATGCAGGCTGAAGCACTAGGGACTATTGATTCAATGATGGAAACTGGGGCAAGCGACGTTATGATAGTAAAGGGTGATAGAGAACGATTAATTCCCTTTGTTATGAAAGATATTGTTCAAGAGATAGACTTAGAAAAAAAGCAAATGATAGTCGACTGGCAAGCTGATTATTAACAGGTTAATTGACGATAGTGCGAATTGATGTCATTACATTGTTTCCCGATATGGTTGAACAAGTTGTCAATTATGGTGTAGTTGGGCGAGCAGCAAGGCAAAAGTTGTTGGATTTGCAATGTTGGAATCCGAGAGACTACACCGTAGATAAACATCGCACAGTTGATGATCGACCTTACGGTGGTGGCCCTGGCATGTTAATGAAAGTGCAGCCATTAGAAGAGACGATTCAAGCAGTACGAGAAAAAAATCCGCTGGCTCAACTGGTTTATTTGAGCCCTCAGGGGAAGCCTATTGAACAGCGCTTGCTTGCAAAGCAGGTTGATGCTCAATCGGTTATTTTTCTATGCGGTCGATATGAAGGCATTGACGAGCGATTGATTCAAAAGGAAGTGGATCAGGAATGGTCAATTGGTGATTATGTCATTAGTGGTGGCGAGTTAGCCGCAATGGTCTGTATTGATGCAATGGCCCGATTAATTCCTGGTGCATTGGGACATGAACAATCAGCTCAGCAAGATTCGTTTAGTGATGGTTTGCTCGATTACCCTCATTATACGAGACCTGAGGAATATAAAGGAATGAAAGTTCCTGAAGTACTGATGAATGGAAATCATCGACATATTGAGGATTGGCGTGAACGTCAATCGCTCGGCAGGACATGGCAAAGAAGGCCTGATCTACTAGAGCTTAAGGTTCTGGGTGATCGCCAACAAGCCTTGTTAAACGATTTTAAAGACGAATTCAAATGAGTTCGTCAGCAGTGATTACCCGCTGTTAATGATAGATATTTCTAGAGGAAGCACCATGAGTAACATAATTGCACAACTGGATTCTGAGCAACTAAGGTCAGACATTCCTGATTTTTCTCCAGGCGACACCGTGATCGTACAGGTCAAAATTAAAGAAGGTGAGCGTGAGCGTTTACAGGCTTATGAAGGTATTGTTATTGCAATGCGTAGTCGTGGCATTAATTCTGCATTTACCGTCCGTAAGATTTCGCATGGTGAAGGCGTCGAGCGAGTTTTCCAAACGCATAGCCCTATGATTGCTGAAATTAAAGTAAAGCGACGAGGTAAAGTTCGACGTGCCAAGTTGTATTACCTCCGTGGATTGACTGGTAAGGCGGCTCGAATTAAAGAAAAGCTATAAGGTCGGGTTTATTGAACCCGATTTCATAAGAAAAGGCGCGTATGCTTCCAGCAACGCGCCTTTTTTATGTTCAGGATGAACGGTATGTCACGGACGCATGGATGCGTAAGAGTGACGATGTTCAGGATGAACGGTATGTCACGGACGCATGGATGCGCAGGAGTGACGATGTTCAGGATGAACGGGCCGTTTTTATGCTCCTCGACAATTGTTCCTGTATTGCTCTAATATGTTACATCCATGTAACGATGCAAAAACGGCACTTCCGCCATCCATGGCGGTCGTATGTCACAGGCGCATGGATACTTAAGGGTGACGATGTTCAGAATTTAAGGACCTTTTCATGGTTTTGTACTGACAATAGCTTCTTTAGGTTAAATTGTTGCTTTTATTTCATCGGCTAATGGGCTCTCTGGAGTGATGATGTGCATGTTTCGATCCATTTCTCTTAGTTTATTACTACTGGTTTGTTGTAACAACATCAGCTGGGCAAATGAACGTCTAGAATTATTAAAAAGCATTTCTTCCTCAGGTGCACCCGCACTAACATTAAAAATGCTTGACCAGACCCAACCCAAGGTTGATGTCGACCTCTATGAATGGATTTTGTGGGAGCAAGAGAGGTACGCTATATTGAGCAAATGGCAACAGTGGGAAAAGCTCATAATCAGAATCGAACGCTTACCTGATGACCTCCCCATACAATTTAAAAATCAGGCCACGACCTATCGAATAAATGCCTATTTAGAGCTCAATCAAACAGTCACGGCGCGTAAAATACTGCGTCAACGACTATGGCAATCTTCTTCTAACTCCTCTGCTGACATGCAAACTTGGCGACGCCAGATTATTATTAGTTATATTAAAGATAATCGACTGGCAGATGCTCAGGTTTCAATGCTGCGGTTTGATCAAGACTTCCAAGACGAAACCCCTGATTGGTTAATTTTACGAGCAACAGTACTTATTCAGTCAGAACGTTATGAATTAGCAACGCAGCTTTTGAAAGGGTTGGATAGTTGGCAAGCAAAAATAACTTCACAGTTAGCTCAGTTGAAAGCTGAAAAAATCACAGCGATCAATTTAAGGCAGCTGATCACCACTAAAATGAAACACTCAGACACTAGTGATGATGAATTAAGCAGCTTGGCAGCGCTTAGTTTTTTCGCGGCAGAGCAGTTGTCTTTAGTTGATCGAGTGGCTGCTCTCGAAGCGTTATTTCAAATTGGATATGATTCATCGCTAGAGCTGTTTAAGCTATCCCCAGACACTTTGTGGGATGCCTATATTGAATACGCCCAGCTAGTAGGTAATCGCGCTGAGTTACTAGTAGGTGACGACTTAAAATGGCTAGAGTTAGCTCAAAATGCGTTTAAAATAACGCCTGTTAAAGCGCGATCATTGTTTGCATCTTTGATCGTTAACAGTGCAGATACAACAGTGGTAAGACAGGCTGCAGAAGGTTACTTAAATAGCTTTGATGAAGCCGCAGATACAAAACAAAACTTACTTGATCAACTTTTTAACCGCAGTAAAACTTTCGCTAACGCTGGAAAAATCCCGCCGAATGTTAGGTACCAGCTAGTTGATTTAGCATTAAAGAAAGCGGATATTGATGAAGCCACTAGGCTAATGTCAGGTCTTACTAGTTACCCGGAGGGTAGCAGTCAATTCAGTTGGCAGTTAAGGCAGGCCAGAGTATTGATTTTAGGAGGCCGATACGATGAAGGCAGCGAGATTATGCAAAACTTGATTAGTGAGTATAAAGAAACTACGACTCAAAATACCGATCGTATTCTTCAGGTATTATTTGATATGCAAGCGGTCGGCCTGCACAACCAAGCAAAAAATCTTCTTAACCTACTGCTTGTTGCCTCAATAGAACCGAGGCAACACCGTGAGATACTCTTTTGGATTGCAGATTCATACAAAGGCATGAATCAATTCGATGAAGCCGCACTACTTTATTTACAGTCAGCTATGTTACCCGGCCCTGCAACGATGGACCCTTGGGCTCAAACAGCCCGGTTTAATGCTGCCGAAAGCCTTCAGCAATCCGGCCTTACAGACGACGCCAGACGAATCTATCAAGGATTATTAGGAATTACTCAAGACCCAGCTCGTCGAGCCCTATTAAATCGAAATATCCAGCAATTGTGGCTTAAGCCTGCAGTGCAATAGTTGTTTATCGAGATTAGGTTAAGATTGAGGTGTATTAATCTGTGCTTTTAAAGCCGACCCTCAGTAATCATAAAACAAAATGAAGTCGCTCAAACTAGTGACACCATAATAACCATAAAGCATATCAAGGTGATATACGTCCAAAAAATAGGGTTTTTACACTTAATAAGCCTTGAAACTAACCATTACTAACCTCATATTGTCGCCATCTATAATTATTCTGGGGAATTTTAAGTATGTCAGTAACAGCTAATGCAGAAACTCGCGGTTTCGAAACTGAAGTAAACCAACTATTGGATCTAATGATCCATTCACTATACTCAAATAAAGAAATTTTCCTGCGCGAACTCATATCAAATGCATCCGATGCTTGTGACAAATTAAGATTTACTGCTGTATCAGATGCCAGCCTCTATGAAAACGATATCGAGTTAAAGGTCAAAGTAAGTTTCAATAAAGATGAAAGGACTATCACCATTAGTGATAATGGCATTGGTATGACCCGCGAAGAAGTCATCGAGAATATCGGTACCATCGCCAAATCGGGTACTAAATCGTTCCTCGCTTCAATTACGGGTGATCAAAAAAGCGATGCCAACTTAATTGGCCAATTTGGTGTTGGTTTTTATTCTTCTTTTATTGTTGCCGAAGAAGTCACATTAAGAACCCGAAAAGCAGCCGACTCAACAGGCAATGGCGTTGAATGGGTTTCTAAGGGTAAGGGTGAATACGATATTAAGTCTATCGACAAGGCGACACGGGGCACAGAAATAGTGCTTAAGTTACGCGAAGGGGAAGACGAATTTTTAAATGACTGGAAACTGCGTTCAATTATTACTTCATACTCTGACCATATCGACTTCCCTGTTGTAATGGACAGAACAACCGAAGCCGCAGAAGAAGGTGGTGAGACAGTTATCGAAGAAGAAACAGTTAATCAGGCCTCAGCATTATGGACACGTGCCAAGTCAGACATTAAAGACGAAGAATATAAAGAATTTTATAAGCACGTTGCTCATGACTACGAAGATCCAATTGATTGGAGCCATAACCGTGTAGAAGGTACTAACGAATACACCTCTTTATTGTATATTCCAGCTCGCGCACCCTTTGACTTATACGATCGTGAAACCCGTAACGGTATCAAACTTTATGTTCAGCGCGTCTTTGTTCTTGAAGATAATGAACAGTTAATGCCACGCTATTTACGTTTTGTCCGTGGTTTAATTGACTCTAACAGCCTGCCGCTTAATGTTTCACGAGAAATTCTGCAAGGTAGTAAAGTAATTGACAGCATCCGTACGGGTTCAGTCAAAAAAATATTGGGTATGTTGGAAAAAGTGGCTAAGAACGACCCTGAAAAATACCAAAAGTTTTGGACTGAGTTCGGTAAAGCATTGAAAGAAGGTCCCGCCGAAGATACTCCTAACCGTGAAAGAGTCGCTAAATTATTGCGTTTTACAACAACCCATAGTAGTTCTCAAGATGAGACAGTTTCATTCGACGACTATATTTCACGTATGCAAGAAGGGCAGGAAAAAATTTACTTCATTGCAGCCGATTCTTACTCAGCGGCTAAAAATAGTCCGCATCTTGAAATATTTAAAAAGAAAGGTATTGAAGTTATTTTGTTGTCAGACCGAGTTGACGAATGGTTAACGTCACACTTAATGGAATTTGACGGCAAGAAGCTACAGTCTGTTGCTAAGGGTGAGCTTGATCTAGGCAAGGATGAAGATTCTGTAAAAGAACTCGAAGAAAAAACAAAAGTGTCTGAAAAGCTCGTCAAGCGGATGAAAAAATCTCTTGATGAAAAAGTGGCAGAAGTTCGTGTTTCAAATCGTTTGACCGATTCGCCGGCCTGTATTGTTCTTAATGAACAAGATATGGCGATGCATATGCAGCGCATCATGAAAGAGGCAGGACACGCGATGCCATCCTCGAAGCCAATTTTGGAAATCAATCCTGATCATCCGATTGTGAAAAAAATGGATGCTGAAAAATCTAAGAAAAAATTTGATGATTGGTCAGACATTTTATTTGATCAAGCGTTATTGGCAGAAGGTGGACAACTTGAAGACCCAGCTAGTTTCGTTGCCAAGCTGAACAAAATGCTCGTATCCATTTCAAAGTAACACTATCCCTCGTTAATTGTCGTTATCCATCCAGTGTGTCCTTTGAGGTCACATTGGATGGATCAGTCGGCTCGACTTAATTGATTAAATAATTAAACGCAAACTAACGTCGATTTAAGGCCATTAACTTTTTATTGGTCAATAAAAATTAAAAGCCTCACAATGCTTCAGTGCTCTCCCAAAACCATCATTTTTTTCATAACGAGTTGTGAGCGATAAACTATCAGTTGCAATCCTCATTTGAAACTTGGGTTAACCTACGCATGATAATTAGTCTATTATTACTCAATAAGTAAGATCGGGTTAAAGGCCTTGATTATGAAATCTATAGCCCCTTCCCGATTTACTTCAACAAAGAGGGCTATTAATCAGTAAAGATGACCTTGACAGCTTATCGCCAATAAAAAATACATGCGGTTTGATTTAGATGCTGCTAGTCCCTACTGAGGTAAATAATTCAGTTTGAAATTGATGATTTGAAACAATGACGAAGGAGTTAAACAAAACCACATGGCTGACTTAGAAAATAAAACAAGGCTTGATCGCTGGCTATGGGCTGCCCGATTTTACAAGACTCGAGCACTGGCTTGCGCCGCAGTGAGTGCTGGCAAAGTAAATATATTGGGACAACGTGTGAAGTCGTCACGGGCAGTAAAAGTTGCTGACTGTTTTGAAATTATTCGGGGTGTTGAACGTTTTGAAGTCATCGTACAGCAATTGGGTGATAAACGTGGTTCGGCCCAAATTGCCCAACTGCTTTACCTTGAAACAGATGCCAGTAAAGTCCTGCGCGAACATCAGGTGCAACAACGTAAGCTAGCAACTTTAGCAAGGCCTCAAAGTGACCATAAACCGAACAAACAGGAACGAAGAAAAATAAGATCGTTTACAGGAAAAGAATAAAAATAGGTTGTTTAATAAAGGATTAGAAGCAGTGAAGGATATCTGAATAGCTCACTAGAATGAGCTCCACACTCAACACCATGCCAGTGCAACTTTGCTTAAATGACCTAGGTAATGCACATGAACGATTGGCTATGATAATCTATTAACTATGATGACTGAAAAAACCACTGCCCGATTCGCTGCCGCTGTCTATTCATCTGATACTGTCGACAGGATGGCATTATTCAAATTTACCGAAAAGCAAAAAGTTCTAAAAACGCGTATAGGCGGTATTTTACAGACTGCCATTTTTGATGCGGAGGGCAATATTGCAGGCCTCGATGCTATCGATATTGCGACCAACGAACGGTTACCCATTTCTCGTCCAAGGAGTAATGGCACTATTTGCGGTCTAGACACGTCCGTATTAGCGGGTACGTCAAGCATTATTCGAGAAGTGATTGATAATCAACTTGATCTAATCGTAATCGAAAAGTTTGGCGCTTTGGAACAGAGTGGGAAAGGCTTGGTCGACGATATTTTAAATGCTATCGCCGAAGATATCCCTCTCATCATTTCAATGTCACAAAGTGCATTACCGGTCTGGCAAGAACTCAGTGGCGGGCTCGGTGATGTATTGTCCTTTGAAGAAATAGCTTTCGAACAATGGTGGAAAAATATTCAAGGCTGAACCGACTAGATTGAATCTACTAATCTTAATCGATGGGTTAAGAATGATGTATCGGGCAACAAAATCGAATCATTAGTTTGGATGACTTAACAGCCCAAGGCAAGCACTTCGAGTATCGATTCCTTTAATTGGCATTGACTAAATATAACGAAATTATTAGATAATGGTGATGTTTTGATCATACCTAGAAAAAACCGGCTCTCAGCTTGTTTAAAAGATCTGAATGATGGATCAACCAGACTAACGTTGCGCTAACTGAATTCATTTTGGTATTAGCGCAATTGCTCTGAAACTAGCAGACACCGATTATTAATCATCCCTCCAATCTTTTGCTCAGTAAACATAATCTTTACTTAACTTGGCAGTATTTAATATTGACTGAATTAATGTTTTCAAGAGAGTAACCATCCATAAATTTTTTATAAAACGATCATGCTCAAGAATGCATGGATAGTGTTTAAGTTTAATTTGCTATGGTCGATAGCAATACTAAATTATTGGCCTTATGGAGAGTGACATTGAAAAAACCAATTAGCATTAGCTTGATTATCAATTCAAGCATAGGTTTGATGATCGTTTTACTATTGATTACTGCTTTCATCGGGTTATTTGGAACGAGTCGAATGGCTGATAGTCTCGATTTCTTGCGTACTGAATCCAACGATATACGACAGGGTATTAATCAGTCAGTCAGCGCACTTGGTGAGATCGATACTCAAATTCAAGCATTGGTTAAATCAGAAGCCCTATTTTCAAAGCTACGTGAGCTGGAAGATGAATTAAAAGCGGTTTCAAGTGTGAGTAAAGACATAGATCGCGGTCTAAAAAAAGTCAATGAAACCAATAGCCTACAAAGTGATAGCCTGAATTTTTTAGGCGAGACAACCCGCACGCTTGCGAGTCAATTGAAGCTGTTGACTACCCACATGCAAGAATTACAGTTCAACGCGAAGGAGGCACAGTATTACACGTTGCACTCCTACACTTCCTATTTTGAATTCATTAATGGTTCAGGTGAAGCGCTTAAAACCGCAAAGGAAGATACCCAGATTGTGTTTAGTAAAATTAGTTTAATTACGAAATCTCTTGCAAAAATAGATGCGCCAAATGACACCAGAAGGCTAGCTATAGATATTAAAAAGTCCATTCGTGATTATAGGCAATTATTTAGAAAGCTCTCAAAGTTGGAAGGCACACAAGTTCCCGATGAGTTAGATAAACAAGTTGTAACTGCAGGGCGAGCATTGCTCAGCATGTCTAAGGAGCTCCAGGACGCTATCGGAGTATTGGCTAGTAATATTTCAGAGCAGGCAAATAGTACGGCTCATAGTGCTGAAAATTCCGCGGCTAAAAGTCGTGCAGTCAGCATTGAAGCAAAGGAAGTCCTCGATCATTCACTTGGTATGGTGAACCGTTCAAATCAAAAGATGACTGGATTTACAGAGCAATTATCGACCGTGCTTGTGGAGCTGGGCGCCTCGCTTAGTACCATTCCTGACGTGTCTAAAAATGTTAGCCGGTCAGTAGAAAAAATGCAGTCTTTTGTTTCAACCGATGATATTAGTCGACTTGAAGAGGCTGAGATGCGTGCTAAAAAAGCTGAGCAAGAAGCCAAACTTGTACCACTAATTTTATTGGGTGTTTCTATATTGGCCGTCTTGCTTTGTGCCGTGGCTGCGTTATTTGTCTATCGACGATTAGTTAAACCCTTGGAGCGTTTCGTGCGGGGTGTGGAAAGAGTTGCCAGTAATGACTTAACTAAAACAGTTAGTGACGAAGGGTCTTTAGGTGAGCTTCAGGAAGTAATCCACGGATTAAATAGTTTAATTGAAACATTGCGAGACAATGTCAAAGACATGTCAAAAGCGGGTCAGAATATCTTGGCTAACGCTACTTTTTTCAATGATACCTCTCAGCAATCCTGTCAGGCACTAGACGCACAAAAAAGTGAAACTGAGATAATGATATTAGCAACTGAAGCATTAGCCAAAGCCACAAGAGAAATGGCTAATAGTGCAGATTCTGCTGCACAAGCCGCTCAAGCTGCAAGCTTAGCCGTCGAAATGGGGCAGCAAACTGTGGCCGAATCTCGCGTAGTTTCAAGTCAGTTATCTGAAAAGATAGATGAAACTTTTGAAACCATGCAACTACTCAAGAATGATAGTGAAAATATTGGGTCGGTGATCGATGTCATAAGAAGTATTGCAGAGCAAACTAACTTACTTGCCTTAAATGCCGCAATTGAAGCCGCACGAGCGGGTGAAAGTGGCCGTGGGTTTGCTGTAGTTGCCGATGAAGTTCGGAATCTGGCGAATAGTACCGGTGATTCGGTGGATGAAATCGAAAAACTAATCGGTCGGTTACAAGCCAGTACTAAGCAGGGTGCGCGTTCGATTGAAGACGGCCGAAAGCAAGTTGATCTCAATGTAAAAGCGTCACAAAGCTCTGAACAGGCGCTCACTAGCATTACAGAATCAGTTGAGATGATTAATAAGATGAATCAACAGATTGTCGAATCTAGTCATCAGCAGCAGTCCACTGTCGAGTCACTTAATATGAATGTGCAAAACATACGAAACCTAGCTGAAGAGACTGAAAATACAGCTCAAAAACATGCTTCGTCAATCAGTAAGTTGAATGAAACGGCTCAGAGTTTGAGTAACCTAGTTGACCGGTTCTCTTTATAAAAGCGTCTTTGTGCGGGTTATTGTAGGTCTAATAATTTCGGTAAAGTCTAAACCCGATAGTAATATCGGGTGCAGAGCCGACTAAAATATCTTCAGATAAAAATAAATCAACATCATGGTTTTCGGTTATTTTTTTCACTCGTAGCCCGATTTGAACTTGAAGTGAATTACCCAGAGGTCTTAATTGGCTGTCTTCAATAAACGCAGTATGGGCGTCAAATTGGAGAATAGCACTCCAGTCAGTATAGAGCTGGTGTTCGAGACCTATCTGGCTAACCCAAATAGTTGAGGTTTGAAGTGATTCCAGTTGGCCACCTTGGCCAGGCAAACTGACGCCGAAGAGGCCATATAAACGGTTCAGAGGAGATATCTTATAGGCTTGAGTTAACCACAGCGCAACATCAACGGATTCATTACCCGAAATGTTTTCTTTGGACCCGGTTGGTAGGTCGATTGCAAACGATATAGCGCTCAGATTTTTATCTGTGTTCGCTAATGTATAAGAAAGTGAGATCGCAATATCACCAATATCATTCGTTGCCTCGGTTTGGTTAAAAAATGTTTGTCCATTTTTAGTGTAATTGATGTCTAGTTGGTTGTGTCGGCGAGATGTGCGTCCCCCTTGTGGCAGCCCGAAAAAACTGTGCCAGTCTTCTATAGCATTATCAAAACGACCACCTTCGTTAAATATAAGGGGCAATGTGGCCGATAAACGCCATTTGTTTTGCTGATAACCGATAGAGAAATCATATCGATAGTTTTCAGCATCAATTATAAGTGTTTCATTGCCGTGCTGAATACTTTGAAATGCGTTAGTGAGATAAACCGAGTGAGAAACTTGCCAGCCCTGATGGAAATTTAAATCGATACTTGGCAAGTAATAAGCTTGAAACATCGGGTTTTGATCCCGCGTATTTAGCCCAACCGGTGCTGCCAGCGCTTGGCTGGCAAACATCAGTAACAATAGTCCAAATTTATTAGTCGTAAATGCCATGTTCACGTGTTGAAAGAAATTCAACTTTGGGCCAACGTTCCTGAGTCATGGCCAGATTAACTCTTGTAGGTGCGACATAAGTTAAATCACCAGCGTGATCTACCGCCAGGTGAAGACGCAGCTTATTTTTGAAGTCATTGAGTATCTTTTCATCACTACAAGTAACCCAACGAGCCGTATTGACATTCACGTGCTCAAACAAGCACTCAACCCCATATTCATCTTTTAGCCGATGCGCCACTACTTCAAACTGTAAAACACCAACAGCGCCAAGAATTAAGTCATTATTGGACAATGGCTTAAATAACTGGGTAGCGCCTTCTTCGCACAACTGGGTTAAACCTTTTTGTAGAGCTTTCATTTTTAATGGATCTTTTAATCGCGCACGTCTGAATAGTTCTGGGGCGAAATTCGGTATGCCCGTAAATGCGAGGTCTTCACCCATAGTGAAGGTATCGCCAATGCGAATGGTACCGTGGTTATGGATGCCAATAATATCGCCGGTATGCGCCTCTTCCACATTGTCCCGATCAGAGGCCATAAAGGTAAGCGCTTCGGGGATCTTCATGTCCTTACCGATACGAACATGCTTTACTTTCATACCGCGAGTATATTTCCCAGAGCATATGCGCATAAAAGCGATTCGATCACGATGCTGCTTATCCATGTTGGCCTGTATTTTAAAAACGAAACCAGTCAGCTTTTCTTCATCGGGTTCAATCACACGACTACGGGTAGGGCGCGGCATCGGCGCAGGTGCATAAAAATTGAAGGCATCGAGTAACTCAGCCATACCAAAGTTATTGATAGCCGAGCCAAAAAATACCGGTGTTAATTCACCCTTTAAGTAACTATCTAAATCGAACTCACTAGACGCACCGCGCACCAGTTCAATCTCTTCTCGAAACTCATCCGCCATAGAACCGAGTATTTCGTCTAACCTAGGGTTATCAAGGCCTTGAATGACTTCGCCGGAAGTGATTTTTTCATTATCGCCAGGAGAAAATAAATGCACCGAATTATTGAGTAGGTGGAATACACCTTTGAGCCGTTTACCCATGCCAATGGGCCAGGTAATAGGCGCACAGCGAATTTTAAGAACGTCTTCAACTTCGTCGAGTAGATCGATCGGTTCGCGACCTTCGCGGTCGAGCTTATTGATGAATGTAATAATGGGCGTATCACGCAAGCGACAGACTTCCATTAATTTGATGGTGCGTTCCTCGACGCCTTTCGCGCAATCGATCACCATTAATGCCGAATCAACGGCGGTTAGGGTGCGGTAAGTATCTTCCGAAAAGTCTTCATGTCCTGGGGTATCGAGCAGATTGATCATACAGTCCTTATATGGAAACTGCATTACAGAAGAAGTAATCGAAATGCCGCGCTGCTTTTCCATCTCCATCCAGTCAGAGGTCGCGTGACGCGCAGCCTTTCGACCTTTAACGGTACCAGCCATTTGAATCGCCTTGCCGAAAAGCAGTAACTTCTCGGTCACCGTCGTTTTGCCCGCGTCAGGGTGTGAAATGATCGCGAAGGTTCTTCTGCGTTTCATTTCCTTGATTGAATTACTATCACTCATACCCATAAAACCTTTTGGCTCAAAACTAGTGTTTAACGTTAAATTAACCCTTTTCGAGCTGACAATAGCTCGAAAAGCGCGTTATTTTACCTGATCAAAAATCTTACGCACGGACAAATCGCAATTGTTCGAAAAAGTTATGTGCTCGGGCCGCTTTTAGTGCTGTTATAAATAGGTTTATTAACAGATGCCAAGCCTATTTCTAAAAACTAAGCTGACAGCTACAACAGTAAAAACCTCATTACGATAACAATCTGTTGGAAAAAAACCCCAGTAGTATTTTCTTCATTAAATGAAAAGCGTGTAGGATTGCAGACTAGCAATAATATAAGGCGATGTTACTTTTTATGGAAGAGAGTTTGTTTAAAATAATCCACACCTCTGATTGGCATCTGGGTCAATACTTCATGGGCAAAAGCCGTCAGGCTGAACACCAGCAATTCTTACAATGGCTTATTGATACCGCGATTGAGCAACACGTTCAGGCAATCATCGTTGCGGGTGACATTTTTGATACAGGCTCACCACCGAGCTATGCACGCCAACTGTATAACCAATTCATCGTAAAACTTCAGACCACTGGCATTCACCTCATTATACTGGGCGGCAATCATGATTCTGTCGCAACACTGGGTGAATCCAAAGAACTGCTCGCTTGTTTAAACACCCACGTTATTCCCGGTGCATTGGCAAATATTGATGATCAGGTGATTACCTTAGGCAATGCACAGGGCCAGCCACAAGCCATTGTTTGTGCCATCCCTTACTTAAGACCGAGAGATATACTGCTTAGCGAAGCAGGGCAGAGTGGATCAGAAAAACGACAGAGCCTGCAACAGGCCATCAGTGATCATTATCAAAGTATTTTTGCGTTAGCGAAAATAAAGCAAGTTGAAATTAAAAAAGCTTCTGGCCATCTCGTACCTATTATTGCGACAGGGCACTTAACGACAGTCGGCGCTAAAAGTTCAGAATCAGTGCGCGATATCTATATTGGCAGTCTAGAGGCTTTCCCAAAATCAGCCTTCCCAGCAGCAGATTACATCGCATTAGGCCACATTCATCGCCCGCAACTGGTGGGTGGCTCAGAGCATATTCGCTACTGTGGTTCGCCAATACCATTAAGTTTTGACGAACTCAATAACGCCAAAACCATTTTACTCGTCGAATTTAACAACGACCAGTTTATAGCTGCAAAACCGAAGGAAGTACCTCGTTTTCAGCCCATGCATCTCATTAAAGGTGACCTAGACACGATAGAGGCCGAGATAAAAACTTTAGCGGCTCAGTACGACGCATCCAAGCCAGCCTGGTTAGATATTGAAGTCAGTACTCAAGACTATCTCAATGATTTGCAGCAACGCATTCAGATCATGGTTGAAGACTTACCGCTAGAAGTGCTGTTACTCAGACGGGCGAGAAAACAACGCTTACACAGTATTGAATCCGAAGCTCAGGAAACTTTACAGGAGCTAACGCCAAAACAGGTCTTCGAAAAACGGTTGGCATTACAAGACTGGAGCGACGACAGTCAGGCGGCTACAAAAGTCAGAATTACCCAAGCATTTAATGAAGTGTTGCACGACTTAACTCATGCGGCCGAATTATGAAGATCATCAGCCTGCGGTTTAAAAATATCAATTCACTCCAAGGCGAGTGGAAAATTGATTTCTCTCAAGAACCGTTTGCCAGTAGTGGCTTGTTTGCCATTACAGGTTCAACAGGGGCTGGTAAAACCACCTTGTTGGATGCCATCTGTTTAGCCTTGTATCACCGCACACCACGCTTAAATGAACCATCCCCCGCCGATAAAGTAATGACACGCCACACCGGCGACTGTTTAGCGGAAGTCGAGTTTGAGGTAAAGCATGAAGGCCAGCAGAAACGCTACCGCGCTTTTTGGGAAGTTCGCAGGGCCAAAGGTGCAGCCAATGGAAAACTACAGCCAGCCAAAGTAGAACTAGCTGAAGTTAATATCCGTCAAGCGGGCGACATGTCTTCAGAAGATAGTTTGTCAGGCGACAAGATCATCGCAGATAAAATTAAGGATAAAGACAACGCCATTGCTGATATCACCGGCTTAGACTTTGGTCGTTTTACAAAATCGATGCTACTGGCTCAAGGTGGCTTTGCCGCGTTTTTAAATGCCAATGCCGGAGAACGCGCAGAATTATTAGAAGAACTCACCGGCACCGAAATTTACGGAAAAATATCCGAAGCCGTGTTTAATCGTTTTCGAGACGAAGAAAAGCTGTTAAACAATCTGCATGAGAAAAGTAAAAATGTTGATGTACTCGATAGTGAGGCCATGAAACAGCTGCAAGACAAACAACAGCAATGTGAAAACACAGTAAAGCAGGGTGAGTTGCAACGCCGTGAATACCAACAAAACCTCGACAACCTGACGCAATTAACAAACGCAGAGGCACAACAACAAACCGCAAAAGTAATCACTCAAGCGGCTTTGCAAGCCTTTGAAGACAACAAACAAGACCTCAACCGATTAGCGCAATCTGCCCCAGCCAATAAATTACGGCCATTGCATACACTCGTAAAGCAAGCGTCAGAAGAATTAACCGACATAGCAAAAGCGACCACTAAGCTCAACCTTGAAAAAGAGACAGCAGAAAAAGATCAGTTAGCATTACTACCACAACAAGCTGAACAGAAAAAAAGTGCAGACAATCTAGCTGAAGAAAATAAGGTCACCAATACCTTAATCACAGACAAAGTTATACCGCTAGATGGACAGATAAAACAGCATCAAACTCAGCAAGCCGAATTAGCCCAAGAGCACCTCGATTTAAAGCAGCAGCAAGCAGAATTTCAGGCGACAGAAGCAGCCATACAAACAACGATCAAAACCACCGTCCAAACCAAAGTCGATATTGAGGCTTATCTAAAACAACAGGCCAGCCACCAACAACTTCACGCCAGCTTACCGCTATGGCAGGCCAAATTTAGCGATAGAAAAACCCTGCAACAAAAATGCTCGATAGCCGAAAAAGATCTGGCGAATGCTCAATCTGATTTAACCAAGCTTGAAGCGACCCTGACAGAGCAAACAAAACAACAGCAGCATCAAGCCAAATTACTCGCTACTGCTAAAGAACTAGCTAAAAGTAGCGATCAGGCATTCGATGCCGAACTGAATGGAGAAACACTGGCTTTAATAAAGGCAAACTACCAGCAACAACTGAATCAGCAGCAAGCCTTATCATCCTGCATTCATAGTTTTGAAGGCTATCAACAACAGCAAAAAAAGCGCGAACAACAAGCAGAGCAACTCAAGCAAAAACAGCAAGAACAACAAAAAGCGACTGCCAAGGTTGACCAGCTCAGAAAAGACTATCAGCAACAGCAAAAGCTAATTACAGAAATTGAAAACGCAGTAAAACTTGAGCGAGATATTACCAGCCTACAAAGTTATCGCGACAAACTACAAGCTAACGAAGCCTGTCCCTTATGTGGTTCAGCAGAGCATCCGGCAATCGAGATCTATCAAAAAATAAATAGCTCAGAGACTGAAAGTCGTTTAGAGCAAGAGAAGCAAATAATAGAGACCTTGACAGAGCAAGGCACCGAGGCAAGGAATAAGCAGGTTGCACTTCAAACACAATGCAGCAGTATTGAAGAAACCATCACGACTATTGAGCAACTGATGAATGAACAAATTGATGTCTGGCAGCTGTCGGCCAAAACTCTCGGCTGGGGTGCAGAGCTGACCAATGCTGCCGATATCCCCACATTAATTCAGCAAGCACAGAGCAATAATCAACAAGCACAAAAACGGCAACAAAGAATAGAACAGCTAGAGCAGCAACAGCAAGCCGCAAACAAAGCCTTACTAGAGCAAGAGCAAAAACATCAAACTATAGATACCGATGCCAAACTGTTGGCTGAACAAAAAAATTACAGCACAAAACAACGAACGACCTTATCAGCACAGCTGCAAGCGTCAAATACCGAACTAACCGAATTAGAAGCCGCCCTTGTGATACAGCTAGACGACGTGTTTGACCTTCAACTACCAGCCGTTGTGGATCAACAGGATTGGTTGCAACAACGCCAGACAGAAAGCGTGACCTATCAGGCGCAGGTGATCGAACTTGATCAAGCTGAAAAAGATCTCACACAGAAAGAGCACCAGTTAAAAGCGTGTCAGCAACAATTGGATGATAGAAAAAATCTCAATCAAAAAGTACAGCAAAAATTAAGGGCCATAGAGGAAACGCTTAAAGCCTTTACTACAGAACGTCAAAGCTTGTTTGGTGATAAAAATACGGCGCAAGAAAGGCAACGGCTATCGACTGCTTTAGCCGACGCTGTAACAAAACTGCAAACACTTGATACAGCATTAGCAGATGCCAATAAAACGCTACACACATTACAAGTGCAGCTCAAAGAAAATACACACGCTAATCAAACGCAAAAAACTAAAGTTGAAACAGCACAAAAGCAATGGCAACAAGCATTAACCGATAGCCCCTTTACCAGCGAAACCGACTTTAGTGCCGCATTATTAAATGATGAAGATCAGCAGCGCCTAGCAGAACTAAAACAAAAGTTAGACGAGCAATTAGTAGAAAGCAAAGCCCTACTGCAACAAGCTGAAAAGTCCTTTACAGCAGCTCAGGAAAAGGTAAATGAGCAGCCGCAACCAACAGAGCCCTTCAGCCAGACACAATTAGTAACGCTGATTGAAGAAGCCAATACAGCCATCACGGCATCGAATAAACAACTCGGTGAAATCGAGCAAACCCTTAAAACTGATATTGCAAAGCGTGACCAGCAAAAGGCATTAATAGCGGAGAGTGAAAAGCAACAACAGCGATACGATGATTGGGCCACCCTAAAAGATCTAATCGGCTCTGCCGACGGCAAACGTTTTAGAGTATTCGCCCAGGGCCTAACGCTTGATCACCTCATTCATCTAGCCAATGGGCAGCTACTGCAACTGCATAGCCGTTACCAGCTAAACCGAAAAACTGGCGAAGCCCTAGAGCTAGAAGTCGTGGACACCTGGCAAGCCGATGCTGTGCGTGATACTAAAACCCTGTCTGGGGGCGAGAGCTTTTTGGTGAGCTTAGCCCTAGCGCTGGCGCTATCAGACCTAGTCAGTCATAAAACCCGAATTGACAGCTTATTTTTAGATGAAGGCTTCGGTACGTTGGATCGGGAAACTTTGGATATTGCGCTTGATGCACTAGATAACTTGAATGCATCGGGCAAGATGATTGGGGTTATCAGTCACGTGGATGCGCTGAAAGAGCGTATACCGGTGCAGATTGAGATTAGGAAATTGAGTGGGCTTGGGGTTAGTCAGTTGGATAAGCGGTTTGGGGTTTTGGGATGAGGAGGGTGGTTTTAGCTTGACCATGTACTCAAAATGGAGTACAAATTGCAAGATAAGATACTCGAGAAGTAAGCACTATGAGCCAAAAAGAAGATCGTATACAAGCCAGAATTGAACCAAAATTAAAGCAATCTGCAGAAGCTATTTTTAGTCGCCTTGGGCTAACGGCTACACAGGCTATTCGGATGTTTTATGCACAGGTCGAAATGCGAGGCGGCATCCCTTTTGATGTGGTCATTCCCAATAAAGAAACCCAGGAAGCGATGGACGAAGGCGAAGATTCAACTAAGTTAAAAAAATATGCTTCTTTCAAGAATTTAAGGGATGAAGTTGGAGTATAAAATTTGTTTCAGTTGTTCCAACCAATCGATTGAAGCGTATTTCACTTCAAAATAAAAATCTAGATGAACTCGAAACTATTGTAGATATTATTTCTGCGAGAGACGCATTACCGCCATCAAGTAGATATCACACTTTTATGTGATAAGCTTTTATCAAGATATAAAATGAAATCCCGTCAAAGCAAATATGGTAGAAAACTCTAGGGATTATTTATGATCAAGTTATCATGGTAATGAATCACAGGGTATTGACGAATATAGTCAGTAAATAGCCTACAGAGGATTTTTTCAGTGCCAGTTGGATCACAATATTAGTGATCTTGTAGTCATAAAATCGAAAAGTTAAATTGTGGGTTGTACCCTTTTTTCCTGTCCCCCACTTGAATTAAGGTGCTTAGAGCCAACTACATGTATAAAACTAGATTACACCAAACTATTATTACGGCTTTAGAAGTCGTTTTAGACACGTCTAGAAAAGCAGCCATTCAAGCTCATGAAACAGCGACCAATGGTGAGACTGTAGCGGAAAATAAATATGACACCTTTGGTTTAGAAGCATCATATTTAGCTGCCGGACAAAGTAAACGCGTTTTAGAATGTGAAGAAAATGTAAAAATATTTAAGTTGCTTGAAGTGCAAGACTTTAAACCAGAGTCTTTGATTAGACTTGGCGCACTAGTAGAATTAGAAGATGCTCAAAGTAATATTAAAACTTTATTTTTAAGCCCTGTTTCAGGTGGACTTAAAGTGAGTTTCGACCAGTTAGAAATAACGCTCGTTACGCCCTTGGCACCCTTAGGTAAAGCGTTGATGAATCAAAGTTTGGGTGATGACATTACGGTGTTGATTGGGCATGAAAAGCAGTCATATATTATATTGAAAATAATTTAATGCATGGATCAAAATCCTTCACACCCATTAATATTTCATCTATTACGTTAATCTAAAAACAATCTGGGGGGTAGTTCCTTCCAAAATCACATTGGTAATACAACATTATCATGCTGTGATCGAAACTCCCGAAGGAATCCTGTCAAAAGGTATGCGTAGGCTTAATAGTGTCTATACGCAATAGTATATTCGCTAATAAAGTTGTCGGGCTTGTGTTTCAAGGTCGATATAAAGCAATCTGGGTAGATAAAAAGCAGCCCGTCTATCAAACTGTCGACCGGATCGGTACCTCTTGAAGGAGATTGTTGAACATTTGGAAAGGGATTAGACGATTATTAGTCAGATTGTGAAAAGCATTGAATTCGTATTGGAAAGACTGGACTCTTAGCATTTTAAAAAGGAGCTTGCATGAATAGCCTGAGATGTGACCTGGCTTGGCGCCTCAAAGTGAAGTTGAATTATTTTTTATAGTTTGGGATGGGGTTCTACAGATTCTTTCTCTTCATCCGCTGCGGTGAGTATAAGTCTACCTTTGCGGGTGATACTCAACAGATAAGGCTTGTCACCATGCTCAAGAATGAGTTTTTTTTCATCACGCATCAGGTCACTTAGTTTTATCCTATTTAAAGGAATATCCATTATTAAACTTCTGCTCTTATAGTTACCATTGTTTGCTTCTTATTAGGCACTTCTAAGCCAGAAACAAGAAAAAATGGTATGGGTGAGCTACCAACCCTGTTTTTACTCCTATCATTTTGTGCTTCCAGAATGACTTCCTTGGCATGGGGTTCGCATTTTCCACAGCAAGTCCCAACGTCTAACTGCTGCTGTATTTTTTCAAAAGTACCATGACCTTCCTGAACTGCTGTTTTTATTTGCCGATCAGTAACGGCATTACAAATGCAAACGTACATGACAATAATTCCTATTACGTGGATGAATAATAATCACTATTGTCTATAAACGCAAATGATTATCATTAATTGAATTAAAGTGATAAAAACCCTTCAAACTATCAAATTTGTCGCCATTTATTTGCTTGAAACATATCAATGCCTTATTCTGGTAAGTGTAAAGTCAAAACGACTAAATATTAATAGGAATCAATGACATGAAAGGTAATCCGGAAATTAATAGGGCACTAAATTCGGTGCTAAAATGGCAACTCACTGCCATCAATCAGTACTTTTTACATGCTCGGATGTGTAAGAACTGGGGACTGGAAAATCTAAACAAAAACGCCTACAAGCGATCTATCAATGCCATGAAAAAGGCTGATGGAGTCATTGAGCGCATTTTGTTTTTGGAAGGGCTGCCTAATCTGCAAGACCTTGGCAAGTTATATATTGGTGAAGACGTGCCTGAGATCATTAGTAATGATATGCGCATGTTAGACGAAGTGATTGCACAGCTGCGAGAAGCAATCAAAGCCTGTGAAGAAGCGCAAGACTACGTGTCTCGTGATGAGCTTCAAGAGATCCTTGAAGAAGAAGAGGAAAGTCTGGATTGGCTGGAAAGTCAGCAGTGGCTAATTGATAACTCAGGCATTCAAAACTACTTACAATCTATGATGGGAGATGAATAATGAAAGGCAGTCAGAAAGTCGTTGATGTGTTGAAGGGTCTTTTAGCAGGCGAACTTGCTGCGCGCGATCAGTATTTTATCCATTCAAGAATGTATGAGGATTGGGGGCTATATAAACTTTATGAGCGCCTTAATCATGAAATGGAAGATGAAACTGGGCACGCTGATCAAATGATAAAGCGTATTCTATTTTTAGAAGGAATACCTGATCTCAATCAGCAAGAGAAGATGAATGTTGGCAGCACGGTTCCAGAGATGCTGCAATGTGATCTTGATTGGGAGTATAAAACAGCCGGCCGACTAAGAGCAGCCATAACAGTCTGTGAGGAAGAAAGCGATTACGTTACTCGTGACATGCTGGTAAAACAGCTAGATGATACTGAAAATGATCATGCGCATTGGTTGGAGCAACAGCTCAGCTTAATCGATAAGATTGGATTGAAAAACTATCAGCAATCTCAAATTTAAGATAGGTAGGTATAGACCCTATAAGCAGGCGCAGTCGCTAGATTGCTGCCTGCTTACTAGGGGTCTATTAACTTTAGTCTAGCCACTGAGGCTATTATCCTGCGGCCTCAGCCTCAATAGGTGTCGAGTCTCAGTTGATACTGTTTTAGAGCAACTAAAGAAAGCTCAAAACACACTATAATGATGGGTCTACCCATATCATATTTTAGACACCGGACTTCATCTCGAAACTAGCATTAATGGTGCCCAAACCGAAGGTCAATATCACCCAGTTTCGTAGCGTTTTTGCGCCAAACAGCCAGCACAAAACCGTTGTCACGCCAGCCAGACGGTAAAAGTGAGAATGTGCCAGAACAAAAGCCCCGTTAGCCGATATACCCACTCTGCAAAGAAGAATAACCTCAAACCCGATTCATTTTTATCAAACAAAATATCAAGATGAAAAGCAGACTATCTGTCAAGCCTATCGATCGGGTGGGTATCCCTTGAAGGAGGCTGGTGAACACTCTGTAAAGCACTACACGACCATCAGCCGAATTTTGAAGAGCATTGAAATGCGATTGGGAAAGACAAGACTTCTAGCCTGTTTTTTTAGATTAAGGTTTTGGCAGGTTGGATTGGCTAACGTTAGATATAGCGTTCGATGCTTTGGATAACTTGACTGTATCGGGTAAGATGACCGGCAAAATTAGCTATGTCGATGCGCTGAAATAACGCATGCATATTGAGATTAGGAAGATGAGTGAGCTAAGTCGGTTGGATAAGCAGTTTGGTGTTTACGGTTAAGTGGAGTTGGTTTTAGGGAGCTTTGAATTTGAAGCTTTCTGCTGCGTACCGATAATATTGTAAAGTAACTTAAGAAAGAGCCTAGTCTCGTTTTAGTCAGAAAATGAAAGATGCAACTGTGATCTGTCTCCCGTATTTTTTTAAGCTCAATGATTGCTTAACATGATGACTCATTACGGTCTTAACTTTTGAGCGTAGACCCTGTGTTTTTTGATCTAAGTCAATGCTGGGAAATTTTAGGCTTTTTATAAGTTAGAAAAAATGTTGCGATTGGTATGCTTCATGCCAATGGCAAGGCTTATTAGTGTGGGAGTATCATAAATGCAAACAACGTTTGATTATGTCATTTCGGGTGCAGGGTCGGCTGGATGCGTGCTGGCACGTCGCTTGTCTGATGCCGGTAACAAGGTTTTGCTGCTTGAAAGCGGACCCTCAGATAACTCTTGGATTATTCGAATGCCTGCGGGCTTGAGATCAGCATTTAAACCGACGTCTAAATATAATTGGTGGTACTACACTGAGGAACAACAGCACCTTAATAACCGTAAGATTCAGCAGCCTCGTGGTAGAGTTTTAGGAGGGTCATCGTCTATTAATGGTATGACCTGGCTACGGGGTCATCCGCTTGATTTTGATCGTTGGCAACATGAAGGCGCGTCCGGTTGGGGTTGGGCAAACTGCCTGCCTTATTTTAAGAAGATTGAGCGTAGCCAAACGTCCAGCGCATACAGGGGCGACACCGGCCCGATTAACGCACAGGTTCAGCAACGCTTAAGCCCACTTAATGCTGCTTTTCTTGAAGCAGGGCAAGAAGCCGGTTTCCCCCTGACCGATGATGTAAACGGTTTTCAGCAAGAAGGTGTTTCTCGTTTTGAAATGAGTGTTCGTAACGGGATTCGTAACAGCGCTGCATTCGGTTATCTTCACAGCCAGAAGAAAAATCCCAACTTGACCGTTTGGACGGGTTGCCAAGTTTTGAAAATAAACTTGGATGGAACTCGTGCCACAGGCTTCAAGGTTCAATACAAGGGTAAGGTGATGGATGTTTACGCGGAGCGTGAGGCACTGCTTTGCAATGGTGTATTTGGCTCGGCACAGACGTTAATGCTCTCGGGCATTGGCCCAGCGAAGCATCTGGCTGAACATGGGATTGATTGTAAAGTTGACTTGCCGGGCGTAGGTGAAAATCTACATGATCATTTGGAGTGTCATATTCAGATTGAAACCAAAGAAGCGCTTTCGTTAAATCGTGAATTGCAGCCACACCGTATGTTGTGGGCGGGTATGCAATGGTTTGGTTTAAAAAAGGGTGTTGCTTCTGTTAATCAGTGTCATGTGGGTGCATTTTTGAACAGTTCACCGCATACCGCTCATCCCGACGTGCAGTTTCATTTCTTCCCGGTATTTTTTGATAAGAACTGGATACCGTTATCGACTACCTATGGTTACCGAATAGGCGTTGGCCCTATGCGGCCCACTAGCCGTGGCAACGTACGTTTACGTAGTGCCAATAGCAATGATGCTTTGCGAATTGATCCGAACTATATGGCTACCAGTGAAGACTGGCAGGTCATGCGTGAATCCATGCGATTGGGCTTAGAAGTTGCACAACAGCCTGCTTTTAAAAGGTATCAATACCGCGAAGATACGCCAGGGATTCATATACGTAATGGTAAGGCGATGGATGACTTTATTCGTGATGACGCCGCCAGTGCCTATCATCCATGTGGTACCTGTAAAATGGGTCATGAAGATGACTTGATGGCCGTGGTTGATAGCCATTTACGGGTGCGAGGAGTAGAGAATTTGCGTGTAATTGATGCGTCGGTGATGCCCTCAATACCCAGTGCGAATATTAATGCGGCTACCATTATGATCGCAGAAAAAGCCAGTGATATGGTATTGGGGAATGACTTGCTGGCGCCTGAGGTTCTTCCATTTTATTCGAATCTGAGGTCGTAGCCTTTTAGTGTAGACCGAGTCACTAGTCATGCAAATAAGCGAAGGGAAAATGTGTGGCGGCAATTCCTTTGATGTGTTTATTTCCAATAAAAAACACAGCAAGATATGGGCTAAGGCAACGGATCAAACACATTAAAAAAAACGTTTACTGCAATATCTTTTGGGCTGACGTTGGAGTATAAATTTTATTTTCAGTTGTTCTGGCCAATCGATTAAAATGGAATCTTGGCGTATTCTAGGTTAAAAATAAAAATATAGATGACATCGAAAACGGCTTGAAATTTATTCTAACTAGAGTCATTTATCACCAACAAACAAAGATCACATTGTTCAGCGAGGGGGGTTCTAGAAAGTTTCGAGTTTGAGTTTTTTGTACAGCGTACGGTAATATTGAAAGGTGATTTAGAAAGAGCCAACTTTCGTTGTAGTCAGAAAAGTGAAAATAAAACCGTGGTCTGCCCCCGTTTTTCTGTCTTTTCTTCTAGGCAAAAAAAGAGGATCACAGAGCTTAATCTGTAATCCTCTTCAAGTTACTGCTGTCGTCTAATCTTTAAACATCTAAAGATTGTCTTAAAAAGTTAATATTATAAACATTTTTTCTTTGCGGCATCTGTTGAATCAGCAACATCAGTATCAGTAATCACAGATACGTCTGTTACCACAGTAGTATCAGTAGTATTTGGGAATGTCCTACATTTGCCTGCGCCTGCGCCCAGCGTTGTTGTGGTAACACCATCCATGTCTGTACCGAAACACGCATTAGCACCCAGCGTTGCTGTCGTTCCATGGATATGACCAAGCACAAACCCGCCAGCGGCGAGTGTTGAAGTAGTTGCTTCCAGATTTCCTTTCACTAACGAACCAGCGCCCAGTGTCGCAGTTACTGCATTGACGTTACCACACGTGTATGCGCCGGCACCCAGTGTTGTTGACATTTTCGATGTTGTTTCTCCCTTGATATACGCGTTCACACCCAGTGCTATCGTGGACGAAGTTGATGTTACGTCTTTCAGCACATATGAGTCAGCACCCAGCGCCACTGTGGTTCCTGCGAGTACATTTCCAGACACTTTCGAGTTAGCACCCAGCGCGACAGTTGTTCCCGCATGCAAGCTTCCGTCCACTTCTCCATCTGCACCTATAGCGATAGTCGTGGTCGCGTAAACGTCACCGGTCACTTTTGCTTCTGCACCCAGCGCTAACGTCGATCCTGCGTTAATAATGTAAATATCATCAGAAGTGTGGACATTTGCCTTTACTTTTGCTCCTGCACCCAACGCTACAGTCGTTACCGATATTACATTTCCTTCGATTTTCGCGTCTGCACCCAGTGCCACTGTTGAAGCCGAGTCTAGAGTTCCTATTAACTTGGCATCTGCACCTAATATGGCTGCAGCAGCATTAAGGGTGCCATTGCCATTATCAGCCGAGACAAAAATCCCAGTGTCATTATCATAGGTATCATTCATAATAACAGTGTAATCACTGGCAATATAAATATTGTTAGATTTATCAGCAGCACTGTTGTTACATGTGTAGATCTTTGCTTGTTCGTCTAGGTCGCAGTTTGGCACGACGGTTTTGTCAAAGTTAATGCCGACTGCATTCGCAGCAAGCGAGCAAGTACTTACTAGTAGCGTAGCTGCCAGTTGTTTTTTAATATGTATCATTTATAACTCCTATTAAGATTTAAAAGTGTCAGTTTTAATTACCTAGATAATTTTATTCGGACATTGATATCAAGCATTATTTGAACCATTTAACTAATATTAATAATTATCAATTACTTAACAAACCTAAGAATTAACAGCTGGGTCAATTGTGTAAACATTTTTTACACTTTTTTTATCAACTGTAAAAAAAACTGACAGTCTCAGTTTTTTTGAAATGCATCGATAAACGTCATAAAAATATACGGATTCTCTCCAATGAGCCTTGTTTCTTTATATGCGTCGAAACGTTTTTCCTATGTTATGAAATATCGTAAAGGTAACTAGAGGTTACCTGGCTGGATAATCAGCCCTTTATTTAAGAGCACTGAGAATTTTGGGAGGAAAGTTGAAGTTTTTTAAAAAGGAATGTTTAGATTATGGTTTAAGCTGTTCGATATAGCTCACAAGCGACGTACCTATGACGTAACTATGATTGTGAATTGTTACGCGTAAATCCCCCACCCAGAAAATCTGAGTGGGGGTCGTATTGACCCCGCAAAGAGCCGTAGCTAAAGCGAACTAGCCTTAAACGTTTATTGGCATATGCAAATTTTCATTACTGACCTCTAGTCTTCAGTAACTCCCGCTTGCTTGCAACTAACTGTGCTGTATGCGCCTATTGTAACGTATTGAGTCGCTGAGAGGAGTCCACCACAGTAAGACTGAACAGGATTAGACGAAATGGAAGGAGAAACTGCGCCTGTGACTTTTGAGTGCGCGCCCGTGCTAATGTAACCATCAGCCAAGATGGTTCCTATGATCTCTGCTCCGGCACCGATGGATGTGTAGCCGCCTACATTCCAGGTAACACTGCCTGTACTACCAGAATCCAATACGACCTTAGTACCCGCACCAAATGACAGTATGTCTCTGATATTGAAAACCCAATTGTAATCACCAATAAGGTTAAGTGTAATGCCCGCAGCGGTTGTCAGGCTGGTTGCATTATAGATAACAGTATCTCCAATTACCTGATCAGGTAGAGGCATGAGAATTGAATCGATGGCCATTGTTGGATTTAGTTGATTACGCAGATCTACGTTTACTGGTGTTAATGCATTATAGGAATCTTGTGCAGCGATAACGTCATTTTCAGTGTAAGTCATCGTGTCCACCGGGCAATCAACGCTAGTGAACTCAGCATCAGCTCCTTGTGTCAACGCCGTGCCGTGACAAACATTACCGTCAACGGTAGTCGTCGCACCAAGCGTGATAGCGGTGCCGGCCCTAATATTGCCCACAACACCAGTCGCCGCCCCAGTTGTGACAGCTTCTCCGGTTTTAATATTGCCTTTAACCGCTGTATTCGCCCCAGTAACTAGATAAGTATTGGCTGAAATATCGCCATAGGCTTTTGAATTAGCACCCGTACTAATATACGTGTTGCCAAATATCAGCGGGGTGTTTTCTGCTTCTTCAATCGGCATCTCGTCAATTGGCGTTTCGTTAGTTGGCATCTCGTTGGGATCGTCTTCATTTGGAACTAAAACTGAATCTTCCGAAGGGCCTACGGGACTACTTTCTTCAGTTTGCTCACAACTAACCGTGCTGTTTGCACCTACCGTCACATATGAAGTAGCCGAGAGAAGGCCTCGACAGTCAGGCTGAGATGAGGAAACTGCGTCTGTTACCGTCGCACGAACACCGGTACTGATATACCCATTAGCAAAAATAGCGCCTATGATTTCTGCATCAGCGCCTACCGATGCGTAGCCGCCTACATTCCAAGTAATGCTACCGGTATTGCCGTCAGCCAATACGACTTTGGTACTTGCACCAAAAGACAACATGTCGTCGATATTGAAAACCCAATCGTAATCACCATAAAGCGTTAAGGTAATGCCTGCAGCTGTTGTCAGACTGGTTGCGTTATAGACGACTGTATTACTGATGATAGTTGTTAATCCATCATTAGCATTGAGCATTTTGTTTCCAGATATCGCTGGGTTTAGCTGATTACGATTGTTTACGTCACTTGCTGTAAGTGCGTTATAAAAATTTTGTGCAACAATAACGTCATTGCTAGTATAAGTTATCGCGTCAAACGAACAATTGTCATCTCCGAATTCGGCATTAGCCCCTAATGTCAAAGCAGCGCCATGACACACATCGCCACTAACATCTGTCGATGCCCCAAGAGTTATAGCCGCACCAGCTTTAATATTACCTATGATATTCGTCGTTGCGCCGGTTGTTACAGCCCCTCCGGTCTGAATATCGCCCTCAATTACTGAACTCGCTCCAGTGACTAGATAAGTATTGGTTAAAATGTCGCCATAAACTTTTGCACCAGCACCAGTACTGATGTACGTATTACCAAATAACAGTGGTGAACCGCCGTTCATTACTTCAGCACTCGAGGAAGAAATACAAGCCATTGCTAATGTGAGTGCACTAAGTAGATGTTTGATACTCATCATAATTTTCATCCTGTTTTTATAATAGACTTACTGCTTTAAGTGGCAAACTGTTTTGCCTACTAGCCAAATAACTTAAATTCTATTTAGGTCATTAATATTTTCAGATACCAATATAATAGTCAAAAATTCAGGCTTTTATTGATAAATTAATTAATTATTTATATGAAAGGTTGAGATGAAGTGTTTGGCAATTTACATCAATTTGTCATTGAAATGACGAAAACGATAATTGTCGTTTTTGCAAGTGCTGAGAAGGTGCTGTCAAGCTGCACAGCAACCCGTTGTTTTTTCAATCAGTCTCACTTGGAACTCCACTAGGGTTAAAAAGATAACTTACGATTAATCTGAATAAATTTTAATCACAGAGTTAATTAAAGCATTAATCAGCCTGTTAATCTAATATATATAATTATCAGGGTGTTAAGAATTAGAGGATCCAACATAAGCCTTAAATTGTGTTAATATTTTCCACTTACTTAAGTAACTGTAAAAAAATATGACAGCTTTAGCTTTTTGAAACTGTCTCAAAAAGCATACTAAAAAAATCTTGGGCCTCATCAATTATAAAGTCAATAAACTGAGTTAATTTTCAATTGTTGGGTTCCTTCTGAAGTTACTTTAACTTACATTACAGGTCGATAAAAGATGAGTATTATTGACTTTGAATAACAGCACAAATAACCGCAAAGGCATATTGTTAATGCTCGCTGCAATGGCGGGATTTACAATAGAAGATGCGTTTATCAAACACCTTTCTAGCTCCATCTCTATTGGTCAAATTCTGATTGTTATTGGTTTGTGTAGCACTGTATTTTTTGCGTTGATGGCCTTCACTAGCGGGCATCGATTATTGGCACCTCACGTGTGGACGAAAGCAACTCTGATTAGAATGTTAGCAGAAGCGATTGCGGCCATGGCATTTGTGACATCATTATCGCTTGTGCCACTGTCGACAGTCGCGGCGGTGTTCCAAGTCACACCATTAACAATTACCATGGGTGCGGCCTTATTTTTAGGTGAAAGCGTTGGGTGGCGTCGATGGACCGCTGTTTGCATTGGCTTTATAGGTGTGTTGCTTATAATAAGGCCAGGGTTTGGTGGCTTTAATCCATCGGTATTATGGGTGCTGCTCGCTGTTTTAGGAGTAGCCGTCAGAGACTTGGTGACTCGTATTATTCCGTCTAATGTCGAGTCTTCGATTATTTCTTTTCAAGCATTTTTTTCACTGGTGATTGCCGGTGGAATTTGCTTGCTCGTTAGTCCTCAAGTTATGGCGCCTCTCGCGGGCGAAACACTAGTCTATTTTGGCTGTGCGATCGTTTTTAGCATTTCTGGTTATTACGCTATCGTAAAGGCAATGCGGATCGGTAATGCTTCCATTGTGGCGTCTTTTAGGTATTCAAGACTGTTGTTCTCGTTGTTAGTCGGTGTATTCATTTTTGATGAACGGGTTGATATGCTCACTCTGATTGGGTCTGCGATCATTATAGGAACGGGTTTGTATACTTTCTTAAGGGAACACAACATTGTGACAGAGCGTAGAAAAAGCGGCGAGAGGGCCTGAGTAAGATTATTACAGACGCCTGTTAAAAGCCCAAAATATATAACGATCAGAATGGTTTTCCTACTTAACTACTTGTTGAAGCCCATTCTAAAAAAAAAACGTAAAACAACACGTCAATGCAACAACAGATATTCTGTTATTAAACTTTTCAGAGAGATTTGATTGCTTGATTTGTTCAATTTAGACGAATAACTTTTTGCTTTCTGTCAAACAAGGGGTTATTCCATTCTGTTTAGTTAAGGTATCCCTTGTGCTGGAAAACTCACTGCCAGTTTTTGGGCGATGTCCCTATTTAATAGCACAGAGATTGCGTTGGAAATATGGGGCTTTTTCCCCATCATGTCTTTTAGGGTGTCGACGTTCCAGCTGACATAGCTACACCCAGACTTTGCAATGATAGTAGCGCTGGCTTCACTTCCCAGCAGGAAAGATATCTCACCTAAAAAATGGCCTGAACCAATTTCAGAGCTTTGCTGGTCTCGTTTAAGCATAAAGCCGTCAGTCATGGTGAGAAATAGATGATTTGGCTTATTACCTTGAAGCAGCAGGGGTGTATCTTGAGTTGGATGAACAATAATAGCTTTGCGCATAACATTACGAAATTGGCCAGGATTAAAGTTAGGAAAGGATTTGTATAGCGTTAACATTTCCTCCGACATGCCGATAGTAAAACGCTCGAGGAAAATGCGGTAAATCGTTATTATATTTGCGGTACCAATGAGAGTGCTGGAAAAAATGGCTTCCCACAAAGGTGCATTTGCGACGTTAAAATAATAAAGAATATATAAAAAGCTACCGCCTAGTAATAATATACGCAGCCACAATTCATTTCGTATTAGCAGCCCCATAACATAGCAAAAGGTAGCCAAATAAACATAGGTCGAGGGGTTAAACACAGACTCGAAAATAACCATTATTAATTTAGAGCAGTTAAAAAATTCAAGTTACCCTTTTTTTGATTTCATTACGAGCACTGGTTTATTTGGATAACAATTAGTAGCGATATACTCTGTTTTTTAAACTAGACTCATTGACGATTATTAATGGCTAATTAGGTCACTACTGAGATCCTAAATTTCACTGAGTAAAGTTTTATTCATTGACCGCATATAAAGGTTGAAAATTATTTTTTGCTTGCGCAGATTTTTTCGGAGGGTATCGAGAGTTTGCAGCAAAATTTAAGACTCGTGGTATATGACATTCTTATTGATTAGAAAAGATTCATTTATCTCTATGCCAGAAGACATTTTTATCTGCGTTAATCAATTCCATTGCTATTCATGCGCCTTTCTAACCAGCGCACTGCGGCAGAGACCAATAGGATTAATACGAGGTATTCGAGCACTAAAATTGTGTAAATTTCCAACGGGCGATATTCGGTAACAACGAGTTCGTTAGCTTTGCGAGTGAGTTCCTGCATACCGATAACCGACACTAACGATGACATCTTTAGCATGTAAATTAGTTGGTTGCCAAGCGCTGGTAATATTCGTTTGATTGCTTGGGGTAAAATAACGAAGCGCATGGTATCGGTATAGCTGAGCGAAATAGAGTGTGCTGCCTCATACTGTCCCTTGTCGATTGATTGGATGCCGGCTCGAAAAATTTCCGCTTCAAATGCACTGTCGGATAAAGCTAATGCAAACACGCCAGCCCAAAATACTGAGATTGAAAGGCCAGAAATCTGCGGCATACCATAATAAACCCACAGTATTAAAACTAAGATTGGAATAGCGCGAATAAACTCAACATACACACGGTTAAAGCTACGCAAATAAATATTTGAAGATAAGCCAGGTAAAGCGATTAAAAGGCCAATGGTGACCGAGATAAAAATAGCGGTGAATGACAATAGAACGGTTTCTTCAAGTCCGCTGATTAAAAATCGCAGGTTGGATAAGCCTTTAGGCGTGCTGGGATCAACCACATACCATCCCCATTCAGAAGAGCAGCCCGACACTAGGAGAACCAGAGCGATAAGCATAATGATTTTTTTCATGAGAATCGCCGCCTTAATGGTGCAGTATTTTTTGGAGAAATTCCTGACAGCGTTTGCTATCAGGTGCACTAAAAAATTTCTCGGGTGTGCCGGTTTCGACGATTTCACCGTGATCCATGAAAACCATTTTATCGGCCACTCTGCGTGCAAATCCCATTTCATGAGTAACGCAGATCATTGTCATGCCGCTTTCTGCAAGGCTCGTCATGACCTCAAGTACTTCATTAATCATCTCTGGGTCGAGTGCAGAGGTGGGCTCGTCGAAAAGCATAATGCTTGGTTCCATACACAGTGAACGAGCAATGGCGACGCGCTGCTGCTGTCCACCCGAAAGCTGACGTGGATATTTTTCGGCCTGCTCTGGAATCTGAACCAGTTCGAGATAATGCATTGCTCGCTTATGCGCATCAGATGCTGAAAGATTGCGAGTTCTCATGGGGCCGAGCGTTAGATTGTCTAATACCGACAGATGTGGGAAAAGGTTGAACTGTTGGAACACCATCCCGACATTGGCACGAATAGAATCGAGTGCAGTTCGACTGCCGTCGAGTGTTATGCCGTTAACAATAATAGACCCAGACTCATGCGATTCGAGCTGATTAATGCAGCGTATCATGGTCGATTTACCTGACCCAGAAGGACCACAAACAACGACGCGCTCTCCTTTTTTTACCTCAATGGACACTTTGTTGAGTGCTTGGAAATCTCCAAAAAATTTCGAGACATTTTCAATTTTAATTATTGATGGCGTATCATTTGGATGCATTTATATACCGCGCGCAAAGTTATCAAAAATATTTGATCATAGCGTTTCGTTAGGCGCAACTAATTTATTTGGTTGCAATTAAATTGCTTTCGGGTGATGCTCACTTACAACAAAAAATAGGTTAAAAAAATGAAATTAATCAAAATTATCTCTGCTGCTTTAATATGTTTAGGCATGGTTACACAGGTCCAAGCAAAATCGGCATTGCAAGACGTTCTTAATAATGGTGTGTTAAAAGTGGGCACTACTGGGGATTGGAATCCCATGACGATGAAAGATCCCGCAACCAATAGCTATAAAGGCTATGACATCGACGTTATGACTGAGTTAGCGAAGGATTTGGGTGTTGAGATTGAATTTGTTCCAGCAGATTGGAAAACACTGTTAAATGGTGTTGTTTCGGGTGCTTATCACTTAACCGGTTCTGCTTCAATTTCTCCTGCAAGAGCCAAGGCAGCCGGGTATTCAACGAGTTATTTTTCATTGGCTACAGTTCCGCTCATTCTGTCTAAGAATGCCAGTAAATATAAAGATTGGAGTGACTTGAACCAATCGGGTGTTACCGTTGCCGCAACCTTAGGGACGACTCAGGAACAACAGATTAAAGAGTATTTTCCAAATGCGGCACATAAAGTTGTAGATGCACCCGCTCGCGATTTTCAAGAAGTACTCGCAGGCAGAGCCGATGCACACATCACGTCAAATGTAGAAGCTTACAAATTAGTTGAAAAATATCCAAACATGATGATTGTGCCAGTATCAGCACCTAAGTCACCAACGCCGGTTGCTATGCTATTGCCACAGGCTGATCAGGTCTGGATTAACTATGTGAATACTTGGATTGCGCTGAAGCAAGAGCGTGGGTTTTTTGATGAGTTGGGACGTAAGTGGAAGCTATCTAACTAGTATTGTATTAGGGGCCTGACGGCCCCTTTACTTATGCTAACAATTTATGCCATTCCAATAAGCTTATACTGCGCGAAGCTCAGAATTCTGCTTCGACATAAAAATATACAATGGCACGAACTTCCGCCTCCAGGTGGTTACGGTTCCGCTGAATACAAAAGTATTGTGCCGTCTGGAAATTTGCCTGCATTAGTTGATGGTTCTTTACTTTTAGCCGATTCTGAAGCCATTGCTGAATACCTAAACGAAAAATACCCCAATCCACCAATGTTACCCACTGAGTTAAATGATCGTGCGAAAGCACGTGAACTTTCTCGTTTGCATGACACTCGGCTGGAGCCTGAAGTACGGAAGCTATTTCCTCTGATCAATTCATCAAAACGCAATGCCTTGATTGTGGACGAGCAATCACAAGCCATTGAAGACGGGCTTAATCAATTGGCTAAATTATTAGAGGGTAATGCCAACAATGGTGGTGAAGTGCTCACGCTAGGTGAATGTGGATTTGCGATTACCTTTGTCTGGATAGAGGTATTATCAGAAGCGTTTGGCATGCCAATCAAGATACCCCAATCAGTTGACCAATATCGGTCACGAATCTTTAGCCATTCTGCGGTTTTAGCGGAGCTGGAAGCGTATCGACCACGCTTGTCTGCATGGTTCGAGGCGCAGGGGTAACAATGAGGCTGGACGAAGCTACATGGCTTGAGGTAGATGCTTATCTTACCCATTCACGCGGTATTTTAATTCCAGTCGGTTCAACCGAACAGCATGGCCCTATGGGACTGATAGGAACCGATGCACTTTGTGCTGGAAAAATTGCGGAAGGTGCTGGGGAAAGGGTTAGTGCCTATGTTGCACCAACATTAGCGTATACACCGGCAGCCTTTAATATGTCTTTTGCTGGCACTATTTCTGTGTCAGAAAATACGTTTGAATTACTGGTCAGCGAAATAGTTGAAGGGCTCCTCTCTCAAGGTTTTGACACCATCTATTTTCTCAATGGGCATGGTGCAAATTTAGCGCCATTGAAGCGCATAGCTAAAAAATGCCATTCAGGCAATGTTCATATTAGAAGCTGGTGGGACTTTGAAAGCGTGAATGCTCTGCGAAGCGAGTATTATGGCGATTGGGAGGGAATGCATGCGACACCATCAGAAATTGCGATTACTCAGGTAACGCATCGGATAGTAGCGCCGGGCATCGCACAATTGCCACCAGAGCGCATTTCATCTGAATTTATTAAGACCCACGCGGGTGATCGACATGGCCCACCAGATCAGCATCGAAAACAATTTCCTGACGGACGCGTTGGCTCTCATTCAGCATTGGCAAGAGTGGGGCATGGTGCTGCACTTTTGCAGGCGGCTATTAATGAAGTGTCCGGTGATTATGAAACTCTGCTGGAGACCAGTCACAGGGCCTAGCGTGCCTATTTCTACATATGTAGTTATTATAAATGAAAAATTCCGACCCATGGTACGAGGTGATTACTTTTTCAGATGGCGTTTCGCTGATTCGAGAAAAGTATGTTGCTGATTGGCTTCGTTGCAACATATGGCATATTCGAGGTAAAAATTACGATTTGTTAATTGACTCTGGCATGGGGTTGAGGCCGTTAAAACAGGAAATTATAACCTTAACTGAACGACCAGTGACGGTGGTCTCGACCCATTGCCATTTTGACCATATCGGTGGCGCTCATGAATTTGACTGCCGACTGGGTCACCGACTCGAAGCCTCGGTGCACGCTAACCCAACATTAGAAAATACCGCGACTACGGGTTTTGTCCGTGCTGAAACTTTTAAAGCTGTGCCATACGAAGGCTTTATCGCTGAAGACTATCGAGTAAAAGCAGCACCGCTAACGGGTTATCTGGATGAGGGTGATGTGGTTGATCTCGGTAATCGACATTTTCATATATTGCATTTGCCTGGCCATTCGCCAGGTTCAATTGCCCTTTACGAGCAAGCCACAGAGACCCTGTTTAGTGGAGATGTTATATATGATGGTGCTTTATATGATACGGTTTATCACTCGGATAAGGCCGTCTATCGAGAAAGTCTCGAACGTCTGAAATCACTGAAAGTGAAGACCATTCATGGTGGGCATGACCAATCGTTTGGCCCACAGAGAATGATCGAAATTATCGAGGGTTATCTAGCCGGAAATATGACACTTGGTGACCCGGCTGCTTGGGTAGGCAATCAGCTTTAGTTATTGCTGGAAGTTGCAATAGTGTTAGCAGCCCCGTTTTGTTTAAACGCTTCATCTTAAAATAGCCTTCGGTCTTAAAAAATATGTCTACTTTTGTCATCATTATCCAGATCGTTGCGCCGGTTTTCCTTTTAGCTGCGATAGGCTTTGGATGGGTTCGTCTGGGTTACGACTATAGCGTTAGTTTTGTTACCCGATTGGCGATGAGTGTCTCGGTACCCTGTCTGATTTTTGTCGCGCTAATGAATGCCAAGATCGACTCGGCATCGCTAACAGCGACCTTTGGGGCGGCGGTTGTTGCTTATATTATTGTAACAGGCGTGATTTATGTCATTGTAAAGCTAGCGAAACTAGAAGGTTCAACCTATTTACATCCACTGATTTTTGGTAATACCGGGAATTTAGGATTGCCGCTGGCGTTGTTTGCCTTTGGCGAAGAAGGTTTAAGTTTTGCCGTGATCGTGTTTGCGGTGATGATAGTGTATTCGTTTTCACTCGGTATCTGGATGGTCTCTGGTCGAGGAGCGGGTAGCAATGTTCTAAAAGAGCCTACGGTGTACGGTGCGCTTCTTGGAGCCTTGTTTCTTTACAACGGTTGGCAAACACCTATCTGGCTCACCAATACCCTGCAACTGGCAGGGCAGATGGCGATACCTTTGATGTTGATTACGCTTGGTGTGGCGTTAGGTCGCATCGATGCAAGGCGTTTTATGCGTCCGCTGGTTCTGACTGTAGTGAAAGTAATATCCTGCGCGACGATCGCAGCTGGTGTTGGGCTCTATTTTGAATTGAGCCGAATTGCTATGGCGGTTCTCATCTTGCAGCTCGCGATGCCGGTGGCGGTAACATCCTATTTGCTAGCGGAAAAATACGGTGCAGATTCTGAAACTGTGGCTGGTCTGGTCGTGGTGTCGACAGCGGTTTCGGTCATCACGCTGCCTGTTATGTTGGTGTTTCTAGTTTAACTCAGAATCTCTCTAAAATAGTCTTCGCAAAAAACCGCTTATCGGGGGTTAGCGCTGTTCATGACAATTGATTGAAGTTTCACTTCTATCAAAACTAAGGCAGGAATCTAGTAAATTTCTTTTGCATATAACAACGCATCTTCCTTGCCATTAGGCGCGGGGTAGTAGTCTTTTCGGCAGCCTATCTCATTAAAGCCAACGGCGTCATAACAACTGATTGCTTGTAAATTACTCGGGCGGACTTCGAGCAACATTACCGTTGCTTTTTTATTACGAACAATATCAACCAAAAAATCGATAAACGCCTTACCGATGCCTTTGCCTTGATGCTTTTTTGATACCGATAGGTTGAGCAGATGACTTTCACCAGCCGCAACGCTAACAAAGGCATGAGCGACGATTGCGTCGTTTTCTAGCGCCAGCCAACAGTCATAACCAACCCTAATGCAGTCTTCTAATATGCGTTCAGTCCAGGGGTAGGGATAGACTTCGTGTTCTACCGTGAGCACATAGGCAACATCATCTAGTGTCATTGGTCGGTAGCTTAGCGTTTGTTTTAATTCGGCTTTACTCACGGCTTTAGCATCCCCTGCAGCCATTTCATGTTTTGCCAAACAATGCCTTTGGAAGAGGGATTGCGTAGCAAATAAGAAGGAGGGTAGATGACTTTAAGGGGTATGTCAGAGTCTGGCAGTTGATGGTTTTGTGTGATCAATTTGGCAACAGAATCAGTGGTATTGAGCAGGCTCTGAGCGGATACTTTTCCAACCAATAAAATCACTTTTGGAGATATTTGTTTTATTTGGGCTCGCAAAAAAGCGTTGCAGGCTTTGACTTCATCTTTGTGTGGATCACGGTTATTGGGCGGGCGACATTTGACAATATTTGTAATAAAAACCTGAGACCGTGAGATACCAATCGACTGTAAAATTTTGTCGAACAAAACGCCGGGGCGACCAACCAAAGGCTCTCCTTTAATATCTTCATCATGTCCTGGTGGTTCACCAATAATCATCAGATCTGCTTGCTTATTACCTATCCCAGTTACTTTTTGAGTGCAGGCCGTCGCAAGGTTACAGTTCTGGCATTGGATAATGGACTGATTAATGTTATCCCAGCTATCAAGATTGAACTCAATTTTAGGAATGACGTTCGCAACTGGCACTAATTCTGGTATCGGAGCTTGCACTGCCAATGGTGTTGATGCAGGTACTGTTATGTTGACCGAATTAGCGGTCTGCACTTCGACTTCTAAAGCCTCATCGTTTACTCGCAATGGTATCGACGAGCGTTCTACCCATTGTCTAATACCGATACCTTGCAGGCAGTGTTTTTGGCTAGAAGTTAACATGGGGAGTTACACCGTCTCCAGTTGAGGATGCGTTTTCTGGGTACGATTAATAACTTTATTCAGGGCATTAATGAAAGATTTCGCAGAGGCAATAATAATATCGGTATCAGCACCTTGACCATTCACAATCTGGCCATCTTTTTCGACACGGACAGTTACTTCGCCTTGAGAATCCGTACCAGTGGTGATTGCATTAACGGAATAGAGCTGAAGGGTTACGCCAGTTTTAGTCAGTTTTTCAATTGCCTTAAAGCAGGCATCAACAGGGCCATCGCCTATTGCCTCGGCTTTTTGTTCTTCACCATTGATCGCTAAGATAATGCTGGCGTTGGGAGTGCTGTTGGTCTCGCTGCAAACACGTAAACTGATGAGTTTGATGGTTTCGGTTTCTGAGTCGAGTAATGGTTCGCTTACCAGTGACTGCAAATCTTCGTCAAATATATCGTGCTTCTTATCAGCCAATGTTTTAAAGCGGGCAAATACTTCGTTTAACTCTTTGTCGGATGAGAATTCAATATTTAATTCATTCATGCGATTCTTGAAGGCATTTCGTCCTGAGTGTTTACCCATCACGAGTTTGTTTGTTGTCCAGCCAACATCCTGCGCACGCATTATTTCATAGGTTTCGCGTGCCTTTAAAATACCGTCCTGATGAATACCCGATTCGTGCGCGAAAGCATTTGCACCGACGATGGCCTTATTCGGTTGTACGTTGAAACCGGTGATAGCGGATACTAGCTTCGAACAAGTCATAATCTGAGTCGCATCAAGCGTTGTATCACAAGGAAAAACATCCTGACGAGTGCGAATAGCCATAACAATTTCTTCCAGCGATGCGTTGCCTGCTCGTTCACCCAAGCCATTGATGGTGCATTCAACCTGACGAGCACCATTAAGTACTGCTTCCAGCGAATTGCTCACAGCAAGGCCTAAATCGTTGTGGCAATGAACCGAGAAAACGGCCTTGTCAGAATTAGGTATTCTTTCGATTAAGTCTTTTACTAGCGCACCAAACTGAAACGGTATGTTGTAACCAACGGTATCTGGGATGTTAATAGTGGTAGCGCCTTCTGCAATGACGGCTTCTATCACACGACATAAAAAATCGGGATCAGATCTCCCTGCATCCTCTGGAGAAAACTCGACATTGTCAGTATAGCGCCGAGCGATTTTGATCGCCTTGACTGCTGCTTCGACCACTTGGTCGGGCGACATACGAAGCTTGTGTTCCATATGAATTGGCGATGTCGCTAGAAACGTATGAATACGACCAGAGTTCGCTGGTTTGATAGCATCACCAGCGCGTACGATATCGATTTCCTTGGCTCGCGCTAGTGCACAAACGGTGCTGTCTTTGATGATGCCAGATATGGCATGGACCGACTCAAAGTCACCATTGCTTGCTATCGGAAAACCAGCTTCGATGATATCCACTTTCATTATTTCCAGTGCTTTCGCAATGCGAATTTTTTCATCTTTGGTCATCGATGCGCCCGGGCTTTGTTCGCCATCACGCAAAGTTGTGTCAAATATGATTAGTTTTTCTTTGTTCATGGTTGTCTCGTTTTGGTTTTACCTGGCGCCTCCTGGCATCAGGCTTACTCAGAGTCAGACTCTATTCGAAGGCGTCATTTGACAACGAATACGATTCTGCCGAAAGAGCGATACTATTGAAACAGAAAGCCGGCACAGAAAAAAGGTAGCAAACAATACGGTCGCTTGCCCTATCGATAAAAATACGACTATTTACATTATAATTATAATAGCGACAAAGGGCACTTTTTAAAGAAACTTTAGGTCCTTAAATTTATAATAAGGAAATTGATCTACCGTCAGCTTATGAGTGATTATAGTTACACCAAGGCAGAGTGTTGCAGGGCTTTATTAGCGATATGGCAGTTAGACGGCACTTATTAATACGGCTGCTGGTGACTTGCATGTCCTTAGAAATCGCGACTGCGGTTATTTCGAGCTGAATTTTTATGACTACGAGGGATAAACAGTACATATACTCGCCATCAACTGCTTTAATAGCTTATCTATAGATAAACAAAATGGTTTAGAGGAATTCTTTGGCGTATGTGTCTAAAACGTCAATGAAATATGGGACTTATCTGCAAACTCTAGATAGGTTGCTATACCACCCGTTGTGACTTCATCGAGAAGGTCTGATTGATCGATATCGAACAGATCTAAGGTCATTTCACAGGCGATCATTTTAACGTCAGATTCCAAGCAAAGGACTCTTAATTGTTCGATGGTTTTGAAGCCTTTTGATTTTAGCTTTTGTTGCATCAACATCGTCATAACACTTCTCATACCCGGCATTACTTGCAGTAATACTGGCAATCGAAAGGGCAATGGCATTCCAGGGTTGCCGATAGCGGTAGTCTGAAGGTGAGGCGTTTGCTTAACTAGCTCAATACCATAAGAGGTAAAGAATATTTCAGTATCGTAACCTAACCCAGCGGCCGTTGAGGCTAGAATCAACGGCGGATAAGCCCAGTCAAGCGTGCCCTGTGAGGCAATAATAGAAAGTTTCTTCTTACGTGCAGCCATTGTATTTTAAGTTAACTATGAGGCAGTTTTTGGTCGCTAAAGTGAATAATATCATTCAACATGATACTCGATATTAGAAAGCTAAGGCTTAAGTCTTTTTAATAACAAAATTAAACTTACCGTCACTCTCAGTCGATGACAGCAGTAGATTATTGGTTTGCTTAGTGAATGCCTCAAAATCTTTAACAGAACCTGGGTCAGTCGCAATAATGTGCAATGTCTCATCTGGTTTCATTTCTCCGAGTGACTTTCTCGCACGGAGTATGGGCAAAGGGCAGTTGAGGCCTGAGGCATCTAGTTCGTAATCGTATTCAGGCATAATTTATTCCTTTCTTTGAATCTGAATTACCAGCTGAGATAATGGCTGGATAGGTGATCTTTATAAGCTACCATTTTTGAAAACGCAAGTGTGTCTTTAAGCAATGGCTTCAGGCGTTTCAGAATCCATCCCTAGGCCGCTCAATGCCCATTTAACTACGCCACCGCGAAGACTGCAGGCATTCGTTAATCCCTGTTTATCTAGAAAGCGACACACTTGAGCTGAACGACTACCTGTACGACAATAGACAACAACTCGTTCTTGAGTGGTGGAAAAATAGTTTAGATTAAGAGGCACCAAGTGCATGGGTAGAGTTTTCGCGCCTGGAATCACACCACGTTTAATTTCTACCGGTGTTCTGATGTCGATCAATTTGAAATCATTTTTGCTTTCAATCAGTTGCGATAATTCAGATACAGATATTTCTTTTATTCGTGACATTGATAGAAACTCTGAGTCAATGGTTAGGGTCAATAGGGTATGAAAAATATAGAATTATTACCATTTTGTTATGGATTGGTGATCGGACAGTTTGGCGTCGTAACCAATCGATACATTTTTCAAATACTTATATTAGCAGGCTATCGCCCATGATTTTGTGTCCCTTCTCTAATAAACCATCTTTAGCCTCGAGGTTGTCGGGCCTTTTTATAGGGCTTTTGTTTATAGTGACACCCATTTTAGCGAATGATCCGTTGCCATTGCTAGGAGCCAACTCTGCTATTAGCTTGGCCCAAGAGAAAACGTTAGGACAGCAGTTTTACGAGCAATTGCTTGCAGAGGGTTTGGTCGAAACATCGCCATTATTGAATCAATATATTAATGATTTAGGTAATAGATTGTTGGCTAGTATGGATAATCGATTACGAGAATATCAATTCTTTATTGTTAAAAGTTCAAGTGTGAACGCATTTGCTGTGCCGGGTGGTTATATCGGCATCAATGCAGGCTTGATTAAAAAGGCGAGAACCCAGGATCAATTGGCATCTGTAGTGGCACATGAAATTGCACATGTCAAATTACGCCATGGGCTTGATTCATACGAGAGAGCCGGTGGTGTTAATACTATGACTGCGCTTTCAGTTTTAGCGGGTATTTTGCTTGGCACGGTTAATTCTGAAGTTGGTAATGCGCTTGTTTTTGGTGGGTTGGCGGGTGGTCAGCAAGCATTGGTTAGTTTTACGCGTGAAAATGAATATGAAGCCGATCGATTTGGTATGACCTTGTTGCAAAATGCTGGGTTTGATAGTCGAGGCATGGTGGAGTTTTTCAAGATACTGGATAGGAGCTCAGTCAGCTCAGGGTTACAGAATATTGAATATTTACGAACGCACCCAATCAATCAGAATCGAATATCGGAAGCAGAAAACCGTTTAAAGCCAATTGTTAGGCAAACAGAAACAATAGATTATTTTCCGGTTTTCAAAGATTATCTTAGTAATCAGATGAATTTTGAATCAGGTTCATCTGACAGTGATTTTCTGAAAGGACTGACCTTTAAAAGTAAAGGTCAATATGAGAAAGCAGACACATTGTTATCAAAACTTTATCAACGAAATAATGAAAGTATTTGGTATGGCATAGCTTACGCTCAAAATTTACAGAATCAAACTCGCTGGAATGAGGCCGAGCAGGTGTATCGTAAACTGCTCAAGCTGTTTCCAGATGACTTGGCTATTTCATTACAATTACTCGAGTTGCTAAAAAGCAGAAAGCAATATGGTTCGGCCTTAGAAATCGCGCGGAAAATGGAAAACCGATATTCAGAACTACCGTTTGTTTATGCTCAATTAACTGAAATTTATATGGGTCTTGGGCATGAACTGCAAGGCCTGATCAGTGAAGCAGAATATCACCGTCTGATAGGAAACGAAAATAGAGCCATTAAGTTATACGATGAAATCCTTGCCACAGATGATTTGGATGCTTCGACAGTGACTAGAATCAAAGAAAAGCGTACAACCATTATTGATAGTCGAAAAAAGAGCAATTGATACCTCATTAACGTTCACTTTATTAATCCTGATAGACATTTAATAATTATCGAAACTGGCCGAATACAACATAATTATAGTAATTGATTTGTTTGGGAGTCAGCATGTTATGAAACGCAGAATGTTTTTGAAAAGGGGGTTGGCAGTTACCTTGTCTTGTGTGTTGAGCCCAGGGTTAGTGTTGGGGCGCTATCCTCAAGAAGCATTCGATAACAATGACGTAATGGGTTCAATTTCTGCCTTACATGGATCAAGTACCTTTTCTCCTTCGACTGATATCACTATTATAGCGCCTAGAATCGCTAAAAATGGCAAAGTTGTGCCAATTCAGGTTATCTCAAACATTCCTAATACAGAATCGATTTCACTGATTTTCGAATCGAGTATTAATCCGTTTATGGCTTCATTTAATATTTTTGGATCGGAAGCTTTTATTTCGACGAGAATTAAAGTCGAAGAGACAGGGAGTCTTTTAGTGGTCGTTAAAGCGGGTGGCGAACTGTTTGCGACCAAGCAGGAAATTCGAGTATCAGCTGATAACAGTTGTCTGGCTTAGAGAGGGGTGGCATGAATAAATCTATCAATCTTCGTGCTTATGAAAAGGCCGGTATCGTAACTGTTAAATCGATTATCCGACATCCTATGGAATCCGGGCTTCGAAAAAACAATAAAACTGGCAAGAAATATCCAGCTAATTTTATTCAAGAAGTCATTGTGCAGTCTGCCAATAAAACAGTGATGGAGGCTTATTTGGGTGGGGCGATTTCACGTAATCCTTATTTTTCTTTTCGTTTCAAAGGTAAGGCCGATGATCATTTAACTTTGTCCTGGATCGATAATAAAGGGCGTTCGGAATCTAAGACAATTAGAATCCTTTAATTGTTGTTTTTATTAGTCCCGAAAAGTCCAATAAAGACATAACTATCCTAGGGCTCTGTTGATAGGCATTTCTGACAGTTGTTGTTATCATTCGTAAACATTTTCCAAATAGAATCAATCCGTGAATATAAACTTCCAAGCGCTAGGTTGCCGCCTAAATGAAGCTGAGTTAGAAACTTGGGCCAGTCAGTTTTTAAAACTGGGACATCAGGTAACTACCGATAGTGGTGAGGCTGATATTGTTGTGTTTAACTCTTGTGCAGTAACCTCTGAAGCTGATCGAAAGTCGAGGCAACAAATTGGTCGGCTTCATCGAAAAAACCCACAAGCTAAAATGATTGTCACAGGCTGTCATGCAACGTTGAATAGCGATGTTGTGAAGGATTATCTGGGCGTAGATATGGTGGTTGGTAATGATCAAAAAGATGATTTGGTCGAAAAAGCGGTTGAGCAATTCGGTTTAACGGTATCAGAAATAGAACAGCCGATACAAAATTCCCTGTTTCTGCGTGGCAGGCATCGCGCGTTTATCAAAGTACAGGATGGTTGTCGATATCGCTGTACCTATTGCATCGTCACCATTGCGCGTGGAGACGAACGCAGTCGGAGCATTAACGATATTATTAATGAGATCAATACTCTTCACCAACAGGGTGTTCAGGAGATTGCTATCACAGGTGTTCATGTTGGTGGTTACGGTAGTGATATTGATTCCAGTTTGACAACTTTGCTGGCCGAAATTTTAAAGCAAACGGATATTCCAAGAATTAGACTAGCCTCAGTTGAACCATGGGATTTACCTGATGACTTTTTTGAATTATTTCAAAACCCACGCCTAATGCCACACATGCATTTACCGATTCAAAGTGGTTGTGACAGTGTTTTGAAACGCATGGCAAGACGCTGCAAGACAGAAGAGTTTAGTCATATTCTAAAAATTGCACGTGAAGCATCGCCATTATTCAATGTCACTACCGATCTGATTGTTGGTTTTCCGGGTGAGACTGAAGATGAATGGCAACAGACAATGGCTTATGTTGAAAATACTGGATTTGGTCATATGCATATCTTTAGTTTTTCTCCAAGAGAGGGTACTGCAGCAGCTCGTTTTCCTGATCAAATTGATAAAGAAACGAAGAAAGAACGGAGCCGGCAAATGCATGAGTTGGCATCACGTTTGAAGAAGATTGAGCTTGAAAAAAATCTTGGGCAAACAGCCTCTGTGCTGTGGGAGCAGAAAATTAATGCTGAGACTGGATCGTGGTCAGGGTACACGCCTCAGTATCATAAAGTAGTTTCATCAAATCACAGTATTCAAGAAGCCAGTATTTCTGAGGTGACTATCGACCAAGTTTCTTCAGATGGTTTGACACTGTTGTCCGGTTCTAGTCAACCGGAAGGTCGAAAAGACATTCAGTCATTTTTCTAAACGGGCTATTTGAGTCGTATTCTTTAAAGTGAAACGCATCATTATTGATGTCTACAAGGCGAAAGGATTGTTTAGCGGTCTAGGGCAGTTCTCTTACAACTTTGCTCAGGCGTTGATGTCGGCTGAGCTCCCTGTCGAACTATCAGATGTTAAGTTCACTCTTTTGGTTCCTCCTGGCTTTAATCTGGGGGGGGGGAAAGGATTTGAGTTTGTTGAGGCTGGGTTTCGACATCGTTATCTGTCAGGCTTAACGCAACAGTATGATCTTTGGCATAGCTTGCAACAATTTCCATCTCATTTACCTAATCGAAATACGCCCCAGATCTTAACGGTGCATGATCTTAATTTTTTGGTGGAAAAAGAAGGAGCGAAAGTCAAAAAATATCTTAAAAGATTGCAAGAAAATGTCGATCGGTCAGTCGCCGTCACCACAATATCTAACGCGACGAAAGAGGTCCTCGAACTTAATATTGATATGAAGGGTCGTCCAGTGACCACTATTTATAATGGCGTTAAACTAAATGCTCATCTAGGTAATTGGCAACCTAGTTATGTTACTAGAGAAAAGTATTTCTTCGCAATTGGTGTGTTTACAAAAAAGAAAAACTTTGAAGTGCTATTGCCGATGATTAAGTACTTTCCAGAATACAAACTCGTTATTGCTGGTGAAAATGAAACAGCTTATGGCCAATTTTTGCGTGAGCAGGTGGATGAATTAGGGCTGGATGGACAGGTGATATTTCCAGGCAAGGTATCAGATGAAGAGAAATATTGGTTGTATCAACATTGTGAAGCATTGATGATGCCGTCAATGGCTGAAGGGTTTGGTTTGCCTGTGATAGAAGCAATGATGGTGGAGAAGCCAGTTTTCTTAAATTCCATCAAGAGCTTGCAGGAGGTTGGCGGGCCGGTTGCTAATTATTTTGATAGCTATGAGGGTCAAGCTATGGCAAATCAGGTTTCGCTCCAGTTAGCCGAGCATAAAATTCAGAATGAGACCAATCCAGACCGACTTAAAAACTATGCTAACCGTTTTAATTGGACAACGTGTATATCCCAATACTTGGCGTTATATTCAGATATATTGGAAAAAAAACGGTGAGATTCTAGCGTTTCATAACACCATTATTCTGGATTTGTGTACTTAGGATAGCCAGAAAAGTAACCATTATCGCTACAAAGCTTCCTGTCCTTACCCACCAAGCCTCACTAATTCCAGTCAGCAAAATACACATTATAAATAGACCCATGCCTATGCCTTCATACCCTCGATGATAGGCTAGCCTTAGAGCCATAATAATAAACAGTGAAAAGGTTACAAGGCCCATAATACCCTTTGACACCACAATTTCTGCTATCAGTGTGTGTGGTGTTACTAACATTCCGTGTCCAACTATTGGATGAACTTTCTCAGCGTCAATATATTCGTGTGTTTTTGCAGAATAATGCCCGTTACCGACGCCTAACACTGGATGCGCTTTAAACATTAACCAACTCACCTCAAGCATCATATAATGAGTAACCCAAGATCCCGGCATTTCGTTTGCGTCATATTGTTTTTCTTTTGTTATATACTGAATTAGGGATTCAGCTTCGCCAAAACGTTGCTGGACCTGGGGTGTTGATACGAGGGTAATCACAATAAGCACTATGCCGGTCAAAGCAATCACTTTATTGCGCATCTGCCTTATTGAGATAATGCAGAATAGAATTAAAATTATCATGGACGCAATCATTGCCATTCGGCCCTGAGAGTAAAAAATCACCAAAATACAGCAAATTACAACTAAAACAGCAGCCACATAGGACTTCTTTAAGTATAGCCAAGGCAAAAGTATGGCTAATGCAACCAGCGCCATAGCTGAAATTCTAAGCGGGTTATAAGCGCCAATCATGCGCAATTGATGAATGATCTGAAGTTCATAGAATGCTTGCCCAAGGAAAAAGACTAAAGAGCCAATCAATCCCATATAAAGAGCTATACGTGACGCTGGGATCACAACTGCCATACACAGCAATGGAATAACAAATGCTAGGCGTATTTCGGTTCCAAGGACTTTTAGCTCAGTTGAGTGCCAACCGATTAAAGTAGCATTTAATAAAAAGACTAAAAAATAAAGCATCAAAGCATAGGCCATAGACTTTTGATATTTGTCGAGTAGTGGCCAGCCTTTTTTTATATAAAACAGAGAGGTCAAAGCGATTAAACCAAATAAAGTGCTATACCAACTTTTAAACAGATTGCCACAAAGAGGGAACATGAAAATGAGAAGCAGCATGAGCTTGTCGAGAAGAGGGCCAGGCATGCTTGAAGAAAATGTATTAGAAATATGTTTTAGGCTGTAATTCATATTGTTTGTATAAAAACTAAATAAGTAGGTAAAATATTTTATAAAACCCAATGGTTATAAATCCCTATTAAACTAGGCACTAATTTGCTTAATTGAGTGACTAAAATAGACCCCAGTCCATTTTTAGGGTCAATAGTATATATTGTACGATTGTTTCGGCAAGCCTAAACAAAAATAGGCTAGAGTAATTTGTAAAAAAATGGTTTTTTGAGATCTGGTACATTTTTTTTTATGGGTAGTGGGAATGGAAAAATGATAAAAAGCGATTCGATTTTGATCGTTGGGCCCTCTTGGATTGGAGACATGGTCATGGCTCAAAGCCTGATGAAGGTGATCAAAATAAATCAGCCTGATGTCGCAATTGATGTGCTTGCGCCCAAATGGAGCCTGGGTATCCTAGCTCGGATGCCTGAAGTACGTGACGGTATTGCGCTTGACGTGAAGCATGGTGAGTTGGGTTTTGGTAAGCGTTACCAAACAGGTAAATCACTCCGAGCTAAGCACTATAAACAAGCGTATATTTTACCAAAGACGTTGAAGTCAGCTTTAGTGCCTTATTTCGCTAACATCCCTGTTCGGACTGGTTTTTTTGGAGAGATGCGTTTTAGATTAATCAATGATGTTAAGCCGCTGAATAAGGATGTGTTAGATCAAACAGTTAAGAAATATGCGTCTCTTGCTCAACTCTCCAATGAATCTATTTCAACACCTTTTCCAGAGTTAAAGGTCAGTACTAATAACGCTAAAGCCTTGCTTGATAAGCACAAAGTCAATCATCAGAGCTTACTCGTGTCATTTATGCCTGGCGCAGAGTATGGGCCCGCCAAGCAATGGCCGCTGGCGCACTTTGCTGAGCTGGCGCAAAAGATCAATCAAATTGGTGGGCAGGTATTAATTTTCGGTTCAGATAAAGACCGCGTTGGTGGCGATGTCATTGCAAAATCAAATTCAAACGTGATTAACTTATGCGGCAAAACGACGATAGAAGACGCGGTCGACTTAATCGGGTCAACTGATATTGCAGTCACTAATGACTCAGGTTTAATGCACGTGGCCGCTTCAGTCGGTATTCCTTTAGTGAGTATTTACGGCTCGAGCAGTCCACTCTATACTCCACCACTTACTGAAAAAGCAATAGTCGAATGGCTTGAACTCGATTGTGCACCTTGTTTCAAACGCGAATGCCCACTTCAACATTTGAATTGTTTAACTCAAATCACAGCTCAAAGTGTGTTTAAACATATCGAGATGATCTATGCTAAAAAGTAAGCCGGAAAGTAAATCAGCACCTAAGCTACCGATTAGTGTTTTTATTGTTTGTTTCAATGAAGCGTTAAATATACGTCGTTTGCTGGAGAGCTGCTCGGATATGGCTGAAATTGTGGTTGTCGATAGTGGTAGCACAGACCGAACTGTAGAAATTGCTAAGGAATATACCGACAAAGTGGTTTATAACAAATGGCCGGGATATGCGAAACAAAAAGCATTTGCAATGGTATTGTGTGAGAACGAATGGGTGCTTAATCTCGATGCAGACGAAGAACTGTTAGCGCCACTCGTCAGGCGTTTTACTGAGGTCATTAAAAAAGATCAATACACATCGGTCAGGTGTTCACGAAACGACATTTTTATTGATAAGCTACATTCTCGTTTCACACGAAAATCTAATCATTGTCGTTTTTATAAAAAATCTAAGGCTACGTTTGATTATAACCGACTGGTGCATGAAAGCGCTGATGTTGAAGGAGAGCAGTTAGTAGTAAAAGAGGCTTTTAATCACTATGGTGATGGGGCTATTGAACTCAATATAACTAAAAGCAATGGATACTCATCGCTTAAGGCTGCAGAGAAATTTGGTAAAGGTAAATCCTTTTCTATTATTAAACTTTCTTTGATCTTCCCTCTTATTTTCATAAAGGTGTATTTTCTGCATGGTTATGTATTTTCCGGCATACGCGGATTAATTCTGGCTGTGAATTCTGCCAACTACGCATTTATGAAGGAAGCTAAACTCTACGAGCACTGGCAAAAAACTAAGATTAAACCTTTTGATTAAGCGCTAATAAACTGCTGTTGATTTAGCCAATCTAAATAATCAGAGACGCCCTGTTCGACTGACTTGAAAGGTTTGTCATAACCCACTGCGCGCAATTTAGAGATGTCTGCCTGAGTGTAACTTTGGTATGCCCCCTTGAGTGAGTCAGGAAAGGGAATATATTCAATTTGTCCTTTTTTATGATATTGAATTACTGCATTAGCGACATCGTTAAACGACTGGCACTGGCCTGTGCCGCAGTTAAAAATGCCACTAATATCTGAATGTTGCCAGAGCCATAAGTTAACCTTAACAACATCATCAATAGAGACAAAATCGCGTAATTGAGCGCCATTGTCGTATCCCTCAATACCCTCAAAAAGGCGGCAGGTTCCATTTGCTTTGATTTGATTGTTAAAGTGAAAGGCAACACTCGACATAACGCCTTTATGCTGTTCACGGGGTCCATAGACATTAAAATAACGTAGACCAACTATCTGGGAATCTGTGGGTTCAAGTCTCCGCACATATTGATCAAATAGGAACTTTGAGTAGGCGTAAACATTCAACGGTTTTTCAACTTCACGTTCTTCGATAAATTGGCTGCTGCCACCATATACAGAGGCCGAAGATGCGTAGATAAACTGAACATTATCGTCTAAACAATGGTGCAGTAGTTTTTTCGAATACTCGAAATTATTCTCCATCATAAACTTTCCGTTCCACTCAGTAGTGGAGGAGCAAGCGCCTTCGTGAAAAATGACCTCGAGTTTTCCATTGAACTCACCATCTCCAATCTGTTGTAAAAAACAATCCTTGTCGAGGTAATCTGCAATGTCGCAGTCGGCTAGGTTAAACATTTTTTTGCCGTCGGTTAAATCATCGACCGCTAAAATATCTGTATGCCCTAGATTGTTGAGCGCCTTAACAATATTGCTACCGATGAATCCTGCGGCTCCAGTGACTACTTTCATATTTATATCTTCTTTTTAATCGCTTCGATCACAGCGGTGGTTGAACAGCCGTCGACAAATTTAAGTACCTTAACTTCACCACCATTATCAATTACGGCCTGTCCACCGACGATATCATCGATTTTATAGTCGCCACCTTTCACCAACACGTCAGGTAGTAGCTTTTCAATTAAACGCTGAGGGGTTTGTTCACTAAATGGGACGACCCAATCAACACTTTCGAGTGCAGACACAACGGCCATGCGTTGCATTACATTATTAATAGGACGCTCTGGTCCCTTTAACAGTTTTACAGACTCGTCTGTATTTACTGCAACTATTAAACGATCGCCCAATTCTGCAGCCATCGCCAAATAAGCTACGTGGCCGGCATGTAAAATATCAAAACAACCATTGGTCATGATAATTTTTTCACCTGCTGCTTTTGCTTTTTGTAAAAGGTCTTGCAGGATATCTTCGTCGCTTATACCTCGCTCCAGCGGGGTATGTTTAATCATTTCGGACTGTATTTCTCTTCGGTTAGTGGTCGCTGTGCCTAATTTACGAACCACAATTCCAGCGGCCAGATTTGCAATTTGAGTTGATTCAACCAGGCTGCAACCTGCTGCTAGGGCTGTGGCTAATGTCGCGATCACTGTGTCACCGGCACCCGTTACATCAAAAACTTCACGAGCACGTGTTTCTTGAATAAAAGGGGCTTCATCCCGCTGGAACAATACCATGCCTTTTTCACTACGAGTCACGAGTAGCGCATCCAAATTAAGCTTGCTGCGCAGTTGATCGCCTTTTGACATGAACTCAAGTTCTGATTCGCATACGCCGACCACTGCCTCAAATTCAGCCTGGTTAGGGGTAATTAATGTTGCGTTTTGATAGATTGAGAAATCAGTGCCCTTGGGGTCAACCAAGATATTTTTACCAGCATTGCGGGCAACTTTAATTAAACTGGGTATATCGCGAAGTGTACCTTTACCATAATCAGATAATACAACCACATCACAATTTTTAACTTGTTGTCGGTAACTTTCCATCAACTGTGCGCTATCAGCTGCAGAAAATATATCTTCAAAATCAAGCCGAATTAACTGTTGGTTTTGACTCATTACTCTCAACTTAGTAATGGTTCTGCAGCCATCGGGTGCAACGAAGTGGCAACCAACGTCTGCATTGATTAAAACTGTTTTCAATGCAGTTGCCGGTTCATCGTTCCCCACCAGTGCAAGTAATTCGACCTGACCTGACAGAGAAGCAATATTAAGTGCAACATTACCAGCCCCTCCCGCTCGTTGTTCAATATCAGCTATTTTGACGATAGGAACTGGCGCTTCAGGTGAGATACGTGAGGTACCTCCATGCCAGTAACGATCCAACATTAAGTCGCCAGAAACTAATACACGGCCAATGGAAAAATCGGGAAGTTTTATTTTCATGTTAGTTGCTTTAAGAAATAATCTTTATCTATTCTTTATTAGACCATATTCATGGTTCTAAAGCAGGGAATCTATTACCTTTTTAACCTCATCGACACTGATTAAATTCATCACCTGTGGGTCACGTACTCTCTCGCCCCAAGTGGAGTCGATAAGTGTCTTTTGTTTGAACTGCTGCAATGCTGCGGGATATTGATTGATTAAGATCGACTGACTTTTGTAAGGGCCAGTTCGTAATGGATTACTGCTGGCATATAATCCTAGTACTGGCGTATCAACTATCGTAGCCATGTGAGCTGGCCCTGTATCAGGCGCAATTAGGAATTTAGCTTTTTTAAGCAGTGCCAATAGTTGACCTAACGATGTATGACCCGCTAAATTTTTTGGTTTTGACTTAGACTGATCTATCACGGACTGACAAAACAATTTTTCAGTGTCAGAAGGCCCGCCGGTAATCAAAACTTGGATGTCATTTTGGTACAGATAATCGCAAACTTCGGCATAGCGTTCAATTGACCAGTTACGCCAATTATTTTTTCTGGCGCTGCTACAAGGATTGATGATGACGGTTGATTTTTTTTGAGTCAGTTGCTCTGCAAAAAGCTGATCAGAATGGTCGATGGGTAGATCCCAGCAATTGACTCTTTGACTGATGCCGATTGCCTCAAGAAATTGAAAAAAAGTATCGAGAACATGAGTTTGATGGTTGCCCGTAATTTTTTGATTTGAGAATAGCCATTGGTAATCAATAGCTCTTGGCTTATCGAACCCTAGTTTGAACTGAGCGGAAATAAACAAACTGGCAATACTTGCACGAAGGGCCGCTTGCATCATTAAGAGGATATCGAAGGTTTGTCCTTTTAATGTTTGGTGCAAATGTCGATAGGCTGCCCAGCCTTTTGATTTGTCAAATTGAACAAATTCGACTCCAGGTAAATTTTTAACTAGTTGATATTCAAGCTTACCAATCACCCAAGTGATTTTGCATTCAGGCCAGGTCTTTTTCAAGGTGTGAATAACAGGTAGAATATGCGTCACATCACCAATTGCTGACAGTCTAAATATGCAGATGGATTTTGGCGGTTGGAACAATTTGATCATAGGAAATTATGAGCGAGAATACTAAAAAGACAAGATGCTATATTTTGCACGATGAAACGGCGATACACAAACTAGAAAGCGAGCACTTTAACGCCAGTTATTGGCAGGGCATGCTCGGTTTTGAACGGATTGATGGTGGGCGCGGCGGTAGTGTTAAAATTCTTATCGATGGTCAGGTTGCAATATTACGCCAGTATTTACGGGGTGGATTGATTGCTCGGTTTCTGACGGATCAATATCTGTGGTTAGGTAAAAGTAAAACTCGACCTTGGCAAGAATGGTCTATTTTGAATTTGGCAATTGAAGCCGCGTTACCTGTCCCCAAACCGCTTGGTATTCGTGTCATTCGAACAGGTTTTTATTATCGGGCTTCGCTTATGACGGACTTCTTCGAAGGTACCGAAACGTTAGCTGAATCGTTATTACATAACAGTTTAGCTCAGGAAGCTTGGTTTCGATTAGGACGATTATTGAAACAATTCCAAGTAAAAGGTTTTCGTCATGCGGATCTTAACGCTAACAATATTTTAATGAATGATAAGGGCGAATTTTTTTTGATTGACTTTGATCAAGCTAAAATGATGGTCGCTTTAGGGGATTGGCAATGGAAGCCACTTTACCGCTTACAGCGTTCACTTGATAAGATTAATCGAACCCGTCCTTTGCATTATGGCGATGATGATTGGCAGGCTTTGATGGATGGTTATCAGGCCAAAGGTTAGATTTTTTTGGATGTTGGCTTTGATGAATTTGGCGGTGATAAATAGGGGGCTATTTCTGCCATATAAGCTTTACTTATATTCGATTGTTGCAACACCGCTTCTTTTGCCGCTTTTCTCAGAGCTTCAGCTTTAGCTGGATTGCAGATTAAATGATCGATCTTATACCAACAGCTAGTCATATTCTCTACCTGCAATACCCCTTGATCTTGTCCCAATAATTCGATGTCCTGTTGGATATTGCTATCTGAAGGGCCAGTGATAATCGCACAACTCAAATTGGCTGGCTCCATCAGGTTATGGCCACCTGTTTGGTCGAACGAACCACCCATGACAACAATTTGCGCATGTGCCATAAACTGTTTGAGTTCACCGAGGGTGTCTGCGAGATAGACGTCTGTGTCCTGAGTGATGGGTTGTGACAAACTTCGTACCGCATAATTAATGTCAAGTTGATCTAGCTGTTGTTGAATTTTTACAGATCTTTTGGGATGCCTTGGTGCTATTACAATTAAGCGCGATTTATAAGCCAAGGGACGTTTTTGAATAAACTCGAACTCTTCATTCTCATGACTAGAGGCGAGTAAAATGTATGGTCGGTCGATTAGTCGATTAGTCTTTATCGTGTCAACTGGACGATTCTTTAAATTGCCAATAATTTTGATGTTTTCAGGCACTGCACCTAGGGCAATAAGGTTAGTCTTATCACTATTATAACGAGTTAAATGAAGCGTTAAATAATCGAGAGTTCTGCGCAACTGAGAACGAATAAATAAGGGCGCCTTTAGTGATTTATCCGATAGGCGGGCATTGACCTGAATGATTGGGATGCGCTTTATGGTTGCTTGATAGAGTAGTTCTGGCCATAGCTCCGTTTCCATCAACAGGCAGCATTTAATGGGCTGCTGCCGAAAAAAACGCCAACAAGGCACGATAAAATCAATTGGAATAATGCTCGCTTCGACTCGACCAGCGAAGTTATTCTGGATAGTGGTATAGCCTGTTGCGGTGAAGCTGGTAAACAAAATTAATTCACCCTGAGCCAATAAATCTTCAACCAATGGTGAGATAGATTCTACCTCACCAACAGAAGATGCATGTACCCAGACTTGGCGTTGTTCACTCTGACTTCGTTTACCAAAGAATCGCAGGCGATAATAGTGTCGTAAATTACTTTTATTACCCTGCAAAATGGCATGAAAAATCCACAGAGGCAACAATAATAAAGAAAGTAATCGGTAACTAATCCCCGGAGATTTAGGGTGCATTATTTGACCTTTCATGAAGTGACAATTTATATTGTGATAATGTCAGGGTCTTATTGATATATCGGAGGTTCACCCTCGGGACGATTTTTAAAACGCTGATGTATCCACATATACTGTTCAGGGTGGCTGCGTGCAAATTTTTCAATGGATGCATTAATGGCGGTTGCATCTGCGAGATCATCTCCACTTGGAAAGTTCTCTAATGGTGGCTCTATAGTTAAAGTGTAACCTGTGCCATCTGGTTTTCGGTAGGTGTAAAAAGGCAGCATGGCACAGCCTGCCGATTGTACTAAACGTGAACTTGCCGTAATGGTTGCTGCCTGTATGCCCATGAAGGGTGCAAATATATTACGTTCATTAGTGAAGTTTTGGTCTGGTGCATACCAGGTAGGAACTAATTGTTTAATGCCCTTAATCAGCTGTCTAGTACTTTTTCTAGAAATGACATTTGTAAGGTAGCTGCATCGTTTGCTGTATAGATAGCTATCAAATAGTGCGTTTCTCTGGGTGCGGTACATAACCTGCAGCGGTGTGGTTAAAGTAAATAAACGGCCACCAATTTCAAGGCTAGTAAAATGTCCAGACAACAAAATAGCACCTTGTTTATTCGCTAGCACTCCTTCCAAGTGTTCCAATCCTCGAATTTCAACTAATGATTTCAAGCGTTTTTCTGACCACCACCAGCACATAGCTAATTCAACTATTGCAATACCAATACTTTCATAACACTCATTCTTGATACGATTTCGCTCTTCGAGTGATTTCTCGGGAAAACAAAGCTGTAGGTTAATTTCTACTACCCGCTGGCGCTTTCCAGAAATTAGCTTGATAGCTCGACCTAAAAACTTACCCAGAACTAGGAGAAATCGGTAAGGAAAAAGTGAAGCTAATTTCAATAGTGCAAATATAGACCACATTATCCAAAAACGAGGATGGATATAATCATGAATTTTAAAAATAGTTGAGCTATGTTTCGACATGAGGCCTATTTTACAGGCTGAGCCATCGGTTAATAGCGATTAAGTCTTCTGATGATAGTAGACCTGCAGCTTGTTTTAGCTTGAGCGTATTGATTAGATAATCGTAACGCGCGATTGAATAATCTCGTTGAGCACGGAAGGTTTCGCGCAGTGACACCAGTACGTCAACTGAGGTTCGGGTGCCTACTTCGAATCCAGCTTCCGTAGCTTTAAGCCCTGTTGTGCTTGATTTTAACGATTGTTTAAACGCTTTAACTTGACCAATGCCTGAAACAACGCCCAAATAGGCAATTCGGGTTTGTTGAGAAGTGAGTCTGTTTTGAAGCAGCGCGTTGTTTTGGGCAGATAAATAAAGGGAGGCACTCTTCTGGCGGGCCGCATCAATTCTACCGCCGGTGAATAAAGGTACGTTTAATTTCACCATTAAGTCAATGTAATCCAAGTTATAATCACCTGAAAAATCATCATCAATTCTACTGTCATTGTAGCTAGCAGTGAAATCAACGGTAGGATAATTGGCACGATTTTGGCGGCGTAACTCGAATCTGGCTGCATTTGAAGCGGCCATTGCTGATACCAGACCTGGATTATTTTTGAGGGAAGTATCAACCCAAGCTTGGATATCTGCTGGTTGTGGAATAATAAGGGGCATTTGTTTGCTGAGTTCAGCCAACGCCGATGATGAGGGTTGTGCAGTCATTACCTGAAGTGCTTGAAATGAGTTATCAAGTTGATTTTCTATAAATAAAGATTGTGCAAGTGACTGGTCATAAAACGCCTGTGCTTCATAAACATCGGTGATGGCTATAAGTCCAACCTCGAATCTCTTTTTGGCCTGTTCTAATTGACGTGCAATTGCGTTTTTTTCGGCAAGAGCAAATTTGACATTGTCCTGTGCTGCTAGGATGTCAAAGTAACTCGTAGTGACCCGAATTATTAAGTCCTGTTCAGCGACTTTCAAAGTCGCGGCAGCTTCTTGTACTGAAGCTTCTGCAGCATCAACCTGCGCACTAGTCTGGGCGTTGTAAATTGTTTGAGTTAGGCTGAGAGTGTATCCCAAATTCTGATTAGTATTGTTGCTGTTGCTAATGATGGAATTGTTTGTTTCTTTTAGAGCCTGCTGAACTGACAGATTAACTTGAGGCCGGCGTGAAGAGATGGCAATCGGTAAAGATTCCATTTCAGCTTCATAATTAGCCTGGGCAATCTTAAAAGTGGCATCGTTTTGCTCAGCAAGGCGATAAATGTCGACTAAATTTTGAGCAAAAAGTGGTACGCTGAAAAGGCAAAGTGAGATGGCAAAAAGAAGTTTATACACTATAAATCCATGTTGGTGGTTATGGCCAAAAAATAATCAGTATATCGAAACTAAACATAGGTCTGATACACATTCAGATAATTTGATTATTATAAAGAATCCAATGTAGAATTAATATAGAGCCATATCTCTGTCTACAGCTTGAGCCCAAGCATCAACGCCGCCATCAAGGTTGATCAAATGGTCAATGTCTTGCTGCATCAAGTACTGAATTACATTCATGCTGCGCACGCCGTGATGGCAAATAATGACGCATTCATCCGCTTCAAGAATTTGATGAAGATTATTGGGAATAGTCGCCATCGGAATATTAATGCTATCTGCCAATTGGCAAATTTCAAATTCCCAAGGTTCACGAACATCTACCAATAACGGTTTGGAAGTCGTTAGATATTTGGCTAACTCTGTTGCTTGCATTCTTTGCATGGCTATAAACTGTTCAACTAGGAACTCAAGTTTAAATCATTAGCGCAGGTAAATCTGTTTCAAATAAGGATTCAGTTATCCATTCATTAGTTGATGCACGAGTGATCAGCAGTGCTTGCATAGCGGGTGATTCTCCGACGATCACAAATAAGCGACCTCCCACTATTAATGCCTTCTTTAAGTTCTCGGGAATAGACTTAACTGAACCGGTAACGGCAATGACATTAAATGCCTTAATATAGTTGCATTCAAAGGCATTTTTTATTTCAAACTCAACGTTGTTCAGTGATTTACTTTGCAGAATTGCTGCCGCCGTTTGTTGGCTAGTAGTATCGATATCAAGCGACAATACGCGCTTGCCGAGCGTTGCGAGGCAGGCAGTTATATAGCCAGATCCTGTCCCAATCTCGAGGATATGGTCGTCAGTATCAATTAATAATGCCTGTAACATTCGACCTTCAACTATCGGAGGAAACATAGTGGCGGCGTTGGTCAAAGGTATTTGGCAGTCTGCATACGCTAGACCCTTATAAATTTCGGGCACGAAATCTTCTCGGTCAAGTTGACCAATAACTGACAATACGTTTCTATCGAGCACTTCCCAAGGACGAAGTTGTTGCTCGATCATATTAAATTTAGCGACTGAAACAGTATTCATTATTTATTTTCTATATGAGAATGAAAAGCTGGGGATAGCTCGAAATTTCTTTACTTAATAGTACAGCTGTCAACACAATTTGCACAATGAAACCTTGGAATCACGGTGTTAATTTGTGTCACCAATCATCAGTTCCATAGTTATGGGTTATTTCTTCATGTTGTTTTATGCGACGAAGAGCAACTACAGTCAGATCATCATAATAGCAGGCGTTCGCTTTGATTGAGTGATTGATATATTTTAGATCGCAGCTAACTTCAAATCCATCAGTTTCATTTAACCAAAGAACATAACAACCGTCTTGTTGGCAGGGTTCACCTTCTAATGTGCCAATAATTGTGTTCTTCGGGATGTCCGTTTGAGCGAATAAACCCTTACCATGAATGAGGCTCTCATTAATATAAGTAAGATTGATAAAAGGTTTCATCTAAAATATTAATGTAGGCATTATTTTAAGTCTCAGGTTACTAATAATTAAAGTAGAAAGTAATAATGAAGAATGAAATTGTTTAAAAACTAGATGTCAGACTTCATTTAAATTTTCTGCAGGCTGACGACGTTGAGCAATTAAAACTTACATTCGTTTGGCTTGACTGACTTTGCTTGGCTAGTAATCCTTACATGAGAACTTAACCGACAAGTTATATTAACGTTTAACGCATTGTATTAAAACATCTAAGTTTCAAATTTAACTTCTGCCCACTTTTACTATGCCCTTTTGAGAAAAAGGTCTTAAATATTAGTTGCTTACTAAAAGTTGGTTTATAGTTAACGAAATGTAATAGAGTGATAGGTACTTCCTATGAGATTTTCAAATTCAATTGTTCGACCGTTTCTGCCGGGTTTAGCCGTTGCTTGTCTGAACATTGGGCAAATTCATGCCTCAGGTTTTGCATTAATCGAAAATGGTGCAAGTGGTCAGGGTAATTCTTATGCTGGAGCAGCAGCACATGCGGTTAACGCATCAACCGTTTTCTTTAATCCCGCCGGTATGATGCAGCTTGAGAAGGATCAGTTCAGTCTTGCAGGGCATTACATAAGGCCTAGCTCTTCTTTTACAAACCAAGGGTCAACTTCTGCAGTGGCTTTGGGTAGCACTACATTAACAGGTAATAATGATAATGGAGGGCTAGACGCTCTTGTTCCTAATTTTTACTGGGTAAAGTCAGTCGATCAGCGGACTAAAATTGGCCTTGGCATGCAGGCATTGTTTGGTTTGGCAACCAAATATGATGAAGGCTGGGTTGGTCGTTATCATGCAGTTGAAACTGATTTAAAAACGATTAATATTAATCCAAGTATCGCCTTTCAGGTGAATAGTAAAATGGCTATTGGTGGTGGCATCAACATAGTTTTTGGCGACGTTATCTTCACTAATGCAATTGATTTTGGTGCTATTTGCGCAGCAAAAGGAGCTGTTTCAGCAACGTGCTCGCCACAGGCAACAGACGGATTTGCAGATTTAAGCGGCGATAATTTGAGCGACCCTGCGCTGGGTTTTAACTTTGGTTTGCAATACTTAATAACACCCGAAACTATTGTTGGCGCTTCTTATCGTTCTGAAATTGATCTGGAATTCGAAGGTACTGCTCATTATACAGTTCCTGCAGGTGCCACATTCCTAACTGCTGGTGGGCTCTTTACCGACAGTGCTATTAGTGCTGGCGTTACCCTGCCGGCTAGTCTTGCTCTGAGTGTTGCGCACAGCGTCGAAAAAGTAACTTACCTTGCTGATGTAACCTGGACGGGGTGGAGCTCATTTGACGAGCTCCGCATTGACTACGCCAACACAATACAACCGGATTCGGTAACAACCCAAAGCTGGAATGACACGCTGCGTTATTCAATTGGCTTCGACTATCAATACACCGATAAAATGGTTCTAAGGAGTGGTGTTGCGTTTGACGAAACACCTGTGCCTAGTGCTGAAAGAAGGACGGCTCGAATACCTGGGAATGATCGCAAATGGCTATCATTTGGACTAACATATTTGTTAGATGAAGACTTAATATTAGATGTTGGCTATTCGCATTTATTCATTAAAGATGTTCAAATAAATAACGAGTACGAAAGTACCATACCTACTCTGGCAAGCACTCAGAAAGGTGAATATCAGGCCTCAGCAGATATTCTGAGCGTACAACTGAATTGGACTTATTGATTAACAGTTAACTAAAAACCTGTTAACAAAATACCTACTTACTCAATCAATACAAAATTATTGAATTAATCCCTCAAGTTAGCAAATAGTTGGATCAATTTTATCGAAAGGTAACAACTCATTTGGTTGATACGCTTGATCAATTGACCCTGAGCCGATCACGATGATTTCGGTTTGCATTGGGTTAAAGTAGGGCGCTTCGGTGCCAAATGCAACTGAACCACTGCCTTTTCCGGTAATCGCAGTTAGGTGTTCGGTGATTTTACTGGCTTATGAAGTATCCATGCTTTGCAGGCCATCACCTAACAGCTGTCAGTCAAATTTGAGTTTGCGATGGTTTGCGCTAATTGCGAGAGCGATAAAACCCTTCATATCGCAGCTGCCAAGCCCGCACTATAGAGACGGTCTTCTGCTTCGTAGAGTTCGAGAACAGGTTCCTCTCCCAGAGCTTTTCATCAAATAGGTACTTTATCGGTGTAATCAGAAAGTACAAGACCATTAGAACCGTTGCTGACTGTTGCTATTAAACTATATTTGCCTGGTGATACGGCTTGTCGCTATAGCGAGAAGCCGATATCTTCGATCCAGTTGGCGAGCATATCTATAACTTTACTATTTGCCTATGTCGAGGCTAGCTTGAGTAAAGCCTACCGATGAGGTTGGTTGCTAATAACTGAGAAATCATTTCTCGGGTATCTGGTATCCTGTTGCTCATGGTCTGTGCTGTCTATTAATCGGGTAGGTCAGTCACAGCACCAAGTGAAGCAGAGCTCACCTGTTTTGCATACTTGGCCAGTAGGCCTCGTTTGTATTTTGGTTTCGGTTGTTTCCACGCAGCGGCCCGTTTTTTGAGTTCGGCGGCGCTGAGCTTGACATTAACTTGACGTTTTTCTGCATCAATAGTAATAATATCGCCATTCTTAATTAATGCGATAGGGCCACCCACTGCGGCCTCAGGTGTGACATGCCCAACTACAAATCCATGAGATCCGCCAGAGAAACGGCCATCGGTAATGAAGGCGACGTCTTTGCCCAAACCTTTGCCCATGATGGCGGAGGTTGGTGATAGCATTTCACGCATACCTGGGCCACCGATCGGACCTTCGTAGCGAACGACAATTACATCACCTTTCTTAATCGTACCATCGAGAATCTTTTTTAAAGCCAATTCTTCAGAAGCAAACACCATTGCCTTGCCGGTAAATATCAATCCTTCTTTTCCAGAAATTTTGGCTACAGAACCCTCAGGGGCAAGGTTTCCTTTTAAAATAACGAGATGGCTGTCTTTTTTAATGGGGTCATTAATTGCGCGAATAATTTTCTGACTTTTTGGGTAGGGTTTTACTTTAGCCAGATTTTGAGCCAATGTTTTGCCAGTAACAGTTAGGCAGTCGCCGTGTAACAGTTTAGCGTCCAGTAGAATTTTCATTAAGGGTTGAATTCCACCAATTTCAATTAGTTCGGACATCATCGCTTTTCCGCTGGGACGTAGGTCGGCTAGAACGGGAACGCGCTTGCCGATGCGAGTGAAATCGTCGAGTTTCAGCTTCACACCAATTGACGATGCCATTGCAAGCAAATGTAATACTGCGTTAGTGGAGCCACCTAAGGCAATCACAACTGTGACCGCATTTTCAAATGCTTTTTTAGTCATGATGTCGCTGGGACGAATATTGGCTTTTAATAACATCATTGCGGCAGCGCCGGCTTTGAAGCAGTCATTGGTTTTGTCTTCTGACATAGCTGCCTGTGCCGAACTATTGGGCAAGCTCATACCCATTGCTTCTATGGCCGAAGCCATGGTGTTGGCTGTGTACATACCGCCGCAGGAGCCTGGGCCAGGAATTGCAGCGCATTCAATTTCTTTTACTTCCTCTTTGGTGATTTTATTTTCTGCTTCCGCACCTACCGCTTCAAACACGGTGACGATGTCGATATTCTTGCCCTTGTGACAACCGGGCATGATGGTGCCACCATAGACAAATACGGAAGGTCTGTTAAGTCGTGCCATACCCATGATGCAGGCTGGCATATTCTTGTCACAACCGCCTAGGGTAATGAGTGCATCGAACCCCTGGCAGCCAGCAACAGCTTCGATTGAATCAGCGATGACTTCTCGTGATACGAGAGAATATTTCATGCCTTCAGTTCCCATCGAAATGCCATCAGAAATAGTGATGGTATTAAAGATAACAGCTTTACCATTTGCTGCATTAACGCCTTCAGCGGCTTTTAGTGCGAGTTTGTCGATATGCATGTTGCAAGGCGTGACCATACTCCAAGTAGAAGCAATGCCGATTTGAGGTTTTTTGAAATCTGCATCATTAAAGCCAACCGCTCTCAACATTGAGCGGCTTGGTGCACGTTCTACACCGTCAACAACCTGTGAGGAATGCTGACGCATATCTGCTTTTTTAGTGGTGGTTTTTTTAATAGTCATAGTTGATTCTGTCGAATGTTTTAAAGGATTTTATGTAGATTAGGCAAAGGTAACTTTTGTTGCAAGTGTTTAGTTACTGAAAAGCGTTAGAGGAAATAGGTATGTTTTCGTTAATCCTGCGCCATAGATATTAAGTGGAAGTAGATTGATTTTATAAAAGTTGATGGTTTAAGTTGTCGTATTAACTGGATATTGCTGGAATTCGACAAGTTACAAAATATTTAAATTAAATTCAGTCAAGATTTTTGAACATATTAAAAATCATTATCAGTAACAAAGCTTTAATTAGTTAAAAGTATGCCTTTGTGATTTTTAATCTTGTGACTATATATCCAAATACTAATGAAAAACTACTTAAAAGCTCTGGTTTACAGTCCATTTAGTCTGGAATTTTGAAGAAACCATTCTTAAACTTGCAATTAAATTGTGAAGTGACTATGGTAATTCAGATTGCTCAATATTAAAGGTAATCCCCATAATATAATAATCGATCATCCGGAGAAAACTATGAAAAAAATCACTTCAACTCTACTTATCTCATCAGCATTGGCCTTAGCAGCGACTTCTGTATCTGCTGGTACGCTTGATACAGTCAAAAGCAAAGGGCACGTCCAATGTGGTGTTAGTACAGGTCTCGCAGGTTTTTCGAATGCTGACGCTTCTGGTAACTGGCAAGGGCTTGACGTTGACGTATGTCGCGCTGTTGCTGCTGCCGTTCTAGGTGATGCAACTAAAGTCAAATTCACGCCGTTAACTGCGAAAGAACGTTTTACTGCATTACAGTCTGGTGAAATTGACATTCTTTCACGTAACACTACTTGGACTCTAACTCGTGATGGTTCATTAGGTTTGAACTTCGCTGGTGTTAACTACTACGATGGTCAAGGCTTCATGGTTAGCAAGTCACTTGGAGTTAAAAGTGCGCTAGAGCTTGACGGAGCAGCGGTTTGTTTACAATCAGGTACTACGACTGAACTAAACTTGGCTGATTACTTTTCTGCGAACGGCATGAAGTATAAGTCAATTAACTATGATACTTCTGATGCAACTATTAAAGGCTTTGAAGCTGGTCGTTGTGACATGCTAACTTCGGATCAATCTCAGCTTTATTCTTTACGTATTAAGCTAGAAAATCCTGGTTCTGCCATTGTATTGCCAGAAGTAATCTCTAAAGAGCCTCTAGGACCTGTTGTTCGTCAAGGCGACGACCAGTGGTTTAACATTGTTCGTTGGTCTTTGAATGCAATGATCAATGCTGAGGAACTTGGTTTAACATCTGCAAATATCGATAGCATGAAGACAAAAAGTCCTGCCATCGAACGATTTGTCGATGGTCAAGGCGATAAACTTGGTATTGACGACGCTTGGGCCTACAACATCATTAAGCAAGTTGGTAACTATGGTGAAAGCTTTGAAGCAAACGTTGGCCTCGATACACCTCTAGCAATTGCCCGCGGTCTAAATGATCTTTGGTCACGTGGTGGCATCATGTACGCGCCTCCAATTCGTTAATCTAGATTCTCAAGTTACATTTTAATCTAGTAATGAATTAGTACTGTAAAAGAGTGTATGCGATTTTCATACACTCTTTTTTTAAAGTTGACTTTACACATCAATTTAATTTTTACTTCAGTTATTGCTGATGTGTAAAATCAATTTCCCGTTAACTATCAAACCGCGAATCATGTAAATCTGGAGTTTATGATGTCAGAATTGGAGACAGCTCAAAAACCTTCAAGTCCCGCAGTTTGGAATAATCCTAAATATAGAGCGCTATTTTTTCAGGCGCTGTTAATAGTTGGTCTAGTCTACTTCTTCTATAGTGTTGTTAATAATACGCTATCAAATATGGAATCTCGGGGTATCTCGACTGGTTTTGGTTTCTTAACTGAGAAAGCGGGCTTCGGTATATTGCAATCATTGGTCCAGTTTAATGAGGACTCCAGTTACGGTCGCACCTTCATTGTTGGTTTGATGAACACAGGGTTGGTTGCTGTGCTGGGTATTTTTATGGCGACTTTGTTAGGCTTTGGCATGGGTGTCGCCCGTCTGTCAAACAACTGGCTTGTCGCTAAGCTAGCCACTATGTATATCGAGATTTTCCGTAATATCCCGTTGTTGCTGCAAATATTTTTCTGGTATTTTGCTGTTTTAGCTGGATTGCCATCCGCCCGCAATAGTATGTCTCTAGGTTTAGGTATCGAATTCAATGTGCGGGGTTTATATTTGCCTGGACCCGTTGCCGAGTCTGGTTTTTCGATTACTATAGTTGCCTTCATTATCGGTTTTATTGCCATGTTTTTTATGCGCCGGTGGGCTAGAAATCGCCAAGATGAAACTGGGCAGCAATTTCCTGTTGGTTGGTCTACTCTGGGCCTATTGATTGGTTTTCCACTGGTGGTTTTTTGGGCATCTGGAATGCCAATGAGTATTGAATATCCCATTTTAAAAGGATTTAATTTTGCTGGTGGTATTGCAGTGGTACCTGAATTGTTGGCATTGGTTTTAGCGCTCACTATTTATACGGGTGCTTTTATTGCTGAGACTGTTCGAGCAGGTATATTAGCTGTTGATCACGGTCAGACCGAAGCATCATTAGCGCTTGGACTTAAGCGTGGCCAGTCTATGAAATTGGTGATCATTCCTCAAGCGATGAGAGTCATTATTCCACCATTAACTAGCCAATACTTAAACTTAACCAAAAACTCTTCACTTGCGACTGCGATTGGCTACCCTGATCTAGTCAACGTATTTATGGGCACAACTCTAAATCAGACGGGTCAGGCTATTGAGATAACTGCAATGACGATGGCTGTGTACTTGACTGCTAGTTTACTTATTTCATCGGTGATGAATTGGTATAACAAAACTATGGCAATAGTGGAGCGATAATAATGTCTGTCAATCATAGAAAAAGCCCCAATTTGCCTCCACCTGCTTCTGAAGTTGGCATCGTTGTCTGGATCAAGAAGAATTTATTCTCCACTTATGCCAATAGTGTTATGAGTTTGGCAGCGATGGGGTTAATTCTTTTATTATTACCGCCACTGCTTGATTGGGCATTTTTCTCTGCGACTTGGTCGGGGACAACCCGTGCGGACTGTAATGAGGAAGGGGCCTGCTGGATATTCATTGCGAATCGTATGGATCAGATTATGTATGGTTTTTACCCTGCAGAGTTGCACTGGCGTCCAAATCTGACTGGATTGCTTTTGATTGCCTTAATGATTCCCTTATTTATTAAAGCGTTTAAATATAAAAACTGGTTAGGTGCTTTTATCTTACTCATTTATCCATTTGTCGCCTATTTTCTAATTCATGGTGGTTCATTTGGGCTTGAGGTTGTTTCGACTAATAAATGGGGTGGCCTAATGCTGACCCTTATTCTGTCAGCGGTGGGTATTGTTGCATCGCTGCCCCTCGGTATATTGTTAGCTTTAGGTAGGCGTTCAAAAATGCCGATGTTTAGATCAGTTTGCATCGTATATATCGAATTCTGGCGCGGTATTCCTTTGATTACAGTGTTATTTATGGCGTCAGTTATGCTGCCGTTGTTTTTTCCTGAAGGCAGTAATTTTGATAAGTTGTTGAGAGCCTTAATTGGCATCACTATGTTCCAATCGGCGTATATGGCAGAAGTAGTTCGGGGTGGCTTACAGGCTATTCCTAAAGGACAGTACGAAGCGTCCGAAGCACTTGGTTTAAACTATCCTAAAAGCATGGGCTTAATTATATTGCCACAAGCGCTTAAGCTGGTAATTCCTGGCATCGTAAATACCTTCATTGCACTGTTTAAGGACACCACATTGGTATTAATTATTGGCTTGTTTGATTTACTCGCAATTATTAACTTGGCATTAACTGATTCTGAATGGTTAGGTTTTGATGATGAAGGCTACGTTTTTGCCGCATTTGTTTTTTGGGTTTTCTGTTTTGCGATGTCGCGTTATAGCATCGCGCTTGAGGCCAAACTTCACACTGGTCATAAAAGGTAAAGAGTATGAGTGCTGAACATATTATAGAGCTCAAGGGTGTCCATAAATGGTATGGTGATTTTCACGTACTCAAGGATATAAATATAACCGTACAGAAAGGCGAGAGAATTGTTATCTGTGGGCCTTCGGGATCTGGGAAATCGACGACTATTCGATGCATTAACCGACTTGAAGAGCATCAACAGGGTCAAATTATTGTTGATGGCACTGAGCTTACTGGTGATTTAAAGCATATCGAACAGATCCGTAAAGAAGTGGGCATGGTGTTTCAACATTTTAATTTATTTCCCCATTTGACGATTCTAGAGAATCTCTCTTTGGCGCCGATCTGGGTTAAGAACGTCGCTAAAGCTGAAGCCGAATCAATAGCAATGAAATATCTTGAGCGAGTAAAAATTCCAGAACAAGCGAATAAATTTCCTGGTCAATTATCTGGTGGTCAGCAGCAACGAGTGGCGATTGCACGAAGCTTGTGTATGAACCCTAAGGTTATGTTATTTGATGAACCTACGTCAGCACTCGATCCTGAAATGATCTCTGAAGTACTCGACGTAATGGTTGAACTTGCTGAAGATGGCATGACGATGATTTGTGTCACGCACGAAATGGGTTTCGCTAAGAAAGTCGCTAACCGAGTTATCTTTATGGATGAAGGTGAGATTGTTGAAGAAAATGAACCGAATGAGTTTTTTAATAACCCTCAAAACGAAAGAACCCAGCTGTTCTTGAGTCAAATTATTCAGCACTAATCAATACTGCAGCGAACTAGATCATGAGTTTGCTGCGTTTAGCATCGCCTTCAAGTCAGCAAGGTGTCCTAAACCTTGTTGTTTTTTTTCATCCGGTGATAATTTACTCGCAATATGTTCTGCACCCTCTAACTCTTCTTCGGGTAATTCATACAGAAATCGACTGGGCTCACATTGTAGCGTTTCTCCAAACCGTTGGCGTTGTTTTGCATAGCTCAGTGTTAGTGTTTTTTCTGCTCGAGTAATGCCGACATAAGCTAATCGGCGTTCTTCTTCAATAGTGTCAGCCTCTTGAGATTGATGGTGAGGTAAGCTGTCTTCTTCAAAATTGACCAAATAAACGTGTGGAAATTCTAGCCCTTTCGCCGCATGCAATGTCATAAGCTGCACGGCGTCCTGTTCATTCTTTTCGTCATCATTTTCAAGAATAGACATTAAAGACAGGTGAGTAACGAGGCTTTCTATGGATGAGTCGTCGCGTTGCTTTTGTAGATTGCCAATCCAACTGGTGAGTTCGGTCAAGTTTTCTATTGCATTGTCGGACTGTTTTGACGAGGTGCCAATATCACGTAACCAGTGTTCATAATCGAGTGTTGTAATGACATGCTGAGTGAATGTCAGTGCATCCATCTGGGTACTTTTATAGCGTAGCTCGTCAATAAGATCTGCGAAAGTTTGAATTTTTATCCAGGCCCGCTTGGCAAGCTTTTGCTGCAGGCCCAATTCCTTAATGGTTTTGCCAATGCTGTTGTGACGTGTCCCGGCATAGCTGGCAATTGTTTTGATGGTTGAAGCACCGATTTCTCGTCTCGGTACATTAATAATGCGTAATAAGGCGCGATCATCATCGGGATTGGTAACCAGTCGGAGATAGGCCATGATGTCTTTAATTTCACTGCGTTCAAAGAATGCTGTTCCACCTGTAATTTGATAAGGGATTGAGTTGTCTCTGAGCGATTTTTCAAATACCCGGGACTGAAAATTACTTCGATACAATATAGCAAATTTTTTGTATTCATCATTGGTTTGAAAATGACGAGTGAGGATGTCTTGAGCCACGCGGCTGGCTTCATCATCTGCATTTCGGCACGGCATAACTCGTATAAACTCGCCCGGTCCTGAGGCTGACCAAAGCTTCTTTTCAAATAAATGTTCATTGATTGAGATTAGTTTGTTGGCGGAGTTGAGTATTCGACCGCTGGAACGATAGTTTTGCTCCAGTTTGATTACTTGTAGTGCGGGGAAATCTTGTCCCAGCAGGTTGATATTCTCAGGTTTCGCACCTCTCCAAGCATAAATTGATTGGTCGTCATCTCCAACAACGGTGAGTCTCTGCCTTAGTCCTGCGATCAATTTGATTAATTCGTATTGACTGGTATTAGTGTCTTGATACTCGTCAACCAGTAGGTAGTGTATTTTTCCTCGCCACTTAAGGAGTGCGTCCTCGTTGCGACGAAATAGATTCACCGGCATCATAATCAAGTCATCAAAGTCGAGCGTGTTACACGCTAACATATGCTCTTGATAGTGCTGATATAATCGAGACTGGCTTTCAAGTAAAGGAGTGTCAGCCATGCTGATGGCGCTGACGGGATCTATAAATTCGTTTTTCCATCGGCTAATCTGATACATCGCTTGTTTAGTAAATGCTTGGTCGCTTTGATCCCTGTGGAGTAATTCAGTAAGGCATGATTCGACATCTTTTGAGTCGAGAATACTAAAGCCCTTACGCAGTCCTACATCGAAATATTCTTCCTGTAATATGCGTAAACCTAGAGTGTGGAAAGTCGATATACCAATACCCTTGCAGTGTTTTTTACCGAGTAGTGCGACAATGCGTTGCTTCATTTCGCGAGCTGATTTGTTGGTGAAGGTGAGCGCGCGAATGGTGTTTGGGGCGTAACCCGCCTGATGAATGAGGTGAGCTATTTTATAGGTTATGACTCGGGTTTTTCCGCTTCCGGCTCCTGCTAGGACCAGGCAGGGCTTGTCAATGCAGGTTACTGCTTGCTGTTGAGGCAGGTTTAAATCTTGCAGCTTCATAGTAGATAATTTATCGTAGGGTACATCGTAGAGTAAAGTCTCTATTCAAATAATGCCATTCAAACAACACTATTCGAAAAATCAGAGAATGACAAAGCTAACAATTGATACAACAGGCTGGTTACAAACAGTGGAAGTGATTGAATCACCCAATTACGATGCTAGACCTGACAAAACTAATATAAAGCTGATCGTCATACATGGCATTAGTTTACCACCGGCTGAGTTTGGTGGTGGCTATATTCAAGATTTATTTTGCAATCAGCTTGACCCAAATATTCATGAATATTTTGCATCGATTTGCCACTTAAAAGTTTCTTCTCATTGTTTGATAGAGCGAGACGGCAATCTGATTCAGTTTGTCTCTTTCCTTGAACGAGCCTGGCATGCGGGTGTTTCAAATTGGCAGGGTGAGCCTGAATGTAACAATTACTCTATTGGTATCGAGTTAGAAGGTACTGATGATTTGAGTTATACCGATAACCAATACCAACAGCTAGATCGATTGATTCAGTGTCTTAGGCATCAATACTCAATGATTGAAGTGGATGCTTTGTGTGGTCATAGTGACATTGCGCCAGGCAGGAAAACGGATCCTGGCGCTGCTTTTGATTGGCCGAGATTACAGCGTCAACTAGACCAAGGTCGGTCATAGCTATTGGCCAGACTTATTATCTTGACTTAAATTACTGGTCATATCTTGCCAGTGATTGTCAATAAAACCCTCTAATGGTTTATAACGATTTTTATAACGCATCTTGTCACAGTCTTTGATCCAGTAACCAAGGTAGAGATACTCAAGATCGCGAGATTGTGCTTCTTTTATCTGACTCAGAATTGCGAAATGGCCCAAACTTCGACTTTGGTAATTAGGATCAAAAAAGGTATAGACTGCCGATAATCCTGTATCTGTAACATCTGTTACAGCAATAGCAATCAAAGTTTTTCCTAGGTGAAATTCAATAAAGTCTGTTTCTGTCCAGTCACAGATTAAAAAACGGTGATAGTCACCTTTGGTTGGATTTGCCATACTGCCATCGCCATGACGATCTGTAATATATCGCTTATATAAGTCAAAATGTTCCTGACGAAACTTACCCTTAGTGACGTTGATTTCAATATCTGTGTTGAGTCGCAGAATGCGCTTTTCATTGCGCGATGGCTGATGTCGTTTAACCGGAACTCGAACAGAGATGCACTCTTGGCAAGTCGGGCAGTGGGGTCGATAAACATAGCCCCCAGAGCGTCTGAATCCGTGCTGAATTAGGGTGCTATAAGTCTGCATGTCCATATCGACATCTGGATTAGCAAACGCGCTGATTGAATCTCTATTATCGAGATAACTACAGGGTTCTGAGGTAGAGGCAAAGAAGTTTAATTTAGTCTGATCATTCATTATTAGAAATTAACGTGGCACTTTGATTGATATTAAGAGTAACTAACAATAGTGTAGACTGAAAAATAATGATTGCAGAAGAAAAGCGACAAAAGGCGTATAAATTACAGGTAATCTAATCGTAAATTATCAATGACAATGGAACAGTTTTTGCACAAAAGGCGATATCTTTAAAGGTCAATATCAAAAAAAAGCTGACTGGTTTTTAAACATTCAGCGCTAAGTTGTTGGATAGGTTTACCCTGATGATGCGCCACTGCTTGTAAAATATGTGGCAGATAGCAAGGCTCATTAATGTGTAATTTAGGCTTCGGCAATAAGCTACGCGGCAATAGATAGGGAGCATCCGTTTCTAGCATGAGACGATTGGGAGGAATATATTTAACGATACCCTGTAACTCTATACCGCGCCTTTCGTCGCATATCCACCCGGTTATTCCAATATGACAATCAAGATCAAGATAATCAAACAATGCGGATTTGGTATCTGTAAAGCAATGAACGACAACCTTTGTCAGGCTGCTACGATATTCTTTTAAAATCGAAAGAAATGTGTCGTGTGCATCACGTTGATGACTGAACACGGGCATTTCCAACTGGCTAGCTATCTCTAGCTGTTGTCTAAATACATCCGTTTGAGCCGGTGACGGAGAGTAGTTACGATTAAAGTCGAGGCCCGTTTCCCCTATGGCTCTAACGCAAGGTTGAATTGCTAATTGGGTGATCTGATCCGAAGTATCTGACGTCCAGTCACTGGCGTGATGAGGATGCACACCTGCAGTACAAACTAGATGTTGAGGGTGATGGCCGCAAAGTTGAACCGCTTTTTGGCTTTCTTTTAAATCAGTCCCCGTAACGACTATTTTATTAACACCCGCAACGGTAGCACGCTGTAGAATCTGTTCAAGATTTTGCATTAAACTTTTGTTGGTTAAATTGACACCAATATCTATCATTGGGTTGTCATCTTTTATTGCCTAATGCCTGTGCCTCGCTCCAGTAACGCGAGACAGACACTGAATAGAATTACTATGAATAATATGATAACGCAAATGGCTGTGGTCAAGTCAATATCACTGGTACCACGAAAGCCATAACGAAAACTATTTACCATATATAATATAGGGTTCGCTAGAGATACCTGTTGCCAAAATTCAGGGAGTAACTTGATCGAGTAGAAAATACCACCCAGATAAGTCAGCGGCGTTAAGACGAAGGTTGGCACAATGCTGACATCATCAAAGCTTTTAGCGAATACAGCGTTAATAAGGCCGGCTATCGAGAAAAGAAAGGCAGTTAGAAACGCAACAATTATTATGATCAATGGGTTATGCATCGAAAAATCAGTAAAAATTTGTGAAATTAAAGTCACTGTTATTCCGACACACAAACCCCGAACTACACCGCCGGTGATAAAGCCAAGCATAATAATAATGTTGGGAATAGGGGATATTTGCATCTCTTCAATATGCTGTGAATATTTTGCACCATAAAAAGACGAAACAACATTGGCGTATGAGTTGGTGATAATTGACATCATTACTAAGCCGGGCATTATAAAGTCAATATAGGGCATGCCGTCCATCACACCAATTTTCTGGCCAATTAAATTACCAAATATAACGAAATATAGCCCCGTCATCACGACTGGAGGTACCAGTGTTTGTACCCAAATTCGACTAAACCGCAGAATTTCCCGTCGAGTAATCGTGACGTAGGCCACCCAGTTTCTTTTCCAGGGTAAAATGTTAGCTTGGCTTATATTCTGGCTCATACTGCTTTAATCTTTTTTGAGGTGATATTAACGAACAGCTCTTCTAAGCGATTGACCTTATTACGCATACGGTTGACGATAATTTTAAGTGAGTCGAGCTGGTGAATGAGCTCATTCAGTGACAGTTGTTTGGGTACTTCTACTTCAATAGTATGACTATCAATGATAGACACTCTACCAAAACCTTGTAGAGCCGGTGTTTGGTGAATTACATCTGCTAAATAAAGTACAAAAGTTTCACTATTAAGACTTTTGAGTAAGGTCTTCATGCTGGTATTTTCGATGATTAAGCCTTCGTCAATAATAGCGATATTGCGACACATAGTTTCAGCTTCTTCGAGATAATGCGTGGTTAGAATAATGGTGGTTCCCTGGTGATTTATCTCGTCCATAAATTGCCACATGGACCGACGCAGCTCGATATCCACTCCAGCTGTAGGTTCATCTAGGATTAATAGCTTAGGTCGATGAATGAGCGCCCTAGCAATCATCAATCTACGTTTCATTCCGCCCGACAGTTTGCCTGATTCGACCTGACGGTGTGGCCATAAGCCCAGTTTTTTAAGATAGTGGTCGGCTAGCTTAGTGGCTTGTTTTCTTGGGACGCCATAAAAACCGCCCTGATTAACGACAATTTCATGAACTGGTTCAAAAGTATTAAAGTTGAATTCCTGTGGCACAGAGCCAAGTGATGACTTTGCACCCATTAAGTTTTTATCAATACAGTGGTCAAATACTTTTACACTGCCACTGGTTTTGTTCACTAGGGACGATACAACACCAATGCAAGTCGACTTACCCGCGCCATTGGGTCCCAGCAGTGCAAAAAAATCACCTTCTTCAACTATAAGATCAATTCCCTTGAGTGCCTGAAAGCCGTTTTTATAGGTTTTGTGGAGATCGTGTATTTCAAGCGCATTCATTAAAGGGACCAATCATAAAACAGTTCGTTAGCTTAGGCATTCGAGTCCAAAAATCAAGCGATGCATTCAGCGATATCAACAGGAATAAAATAATATATTGGCAAGCTGTGCCAAAAACAACGATAATCATTCTAGAAAAATTAAATGGAACATTAAATGGAACACGAAATGACTTCAATCTATGTGGTTCTAGTAGAACCATCAACTGCACAAAGCAAGATAGTCTTGCAGCAGTTTGAAGACTTGGGTATTAATCAGTTTCGCCATTTTTGTACAGGGGCGGAAGCGTTAGATTCGATATTTGTTGATATTCCTGATTTAGTGATTAGCTCTCTGCACCTTGAAGATATGACGGGCAGTGACTTATTGTTAGAAATGCGTGAATTTCAGTTAACTGAAAATACGCCTTTTATTTTAATCTCAACAGCAACCTCGTTTAAGGATCTAAACCCAATCAGACAAGCGGGTGCTTCTGCAGTATTGAGTAAACCATTTGTGGCAAGTGATTTAAAGCGGGCTGTGATCAGTACAATGGCATGGGAAAATCCAGGCCACATAACTCTAAACGAGCTAGACACTGAGAGCCTTCACGTTTTGGTGGTTGACGACAGTACAATGGCTAGAAAGATGATCACTCGAACCTTGAGAAAAATGGGCATCGAAAAAATTACTGAAGCTTCCGATGGCGGTGAAGCAATACCACTGATAAAAACCAATCAATATGATTTGATTGTTACCGATTTCAATATGCCAGAAGTTGACGGACATGAACTGTTACGTTTCATTCGAATGGAAAGTGATCAAAGATCTGTTCCTGTGTTCATGGTGACTACTGAGAGCGATGTTGGAAAGCTAGCCGCTATTCAGCAAGACGGTGTGTCGGCTATTCTAGATAAGCCATTCGAATCATCTGAAGTGAAACAGTTAATCGAGGCATCTCTATCTGCCTTATAGTGCTCTTGCGTCAACAACCATAACTCGGCGATATCAATATTAACTACTGGGCAGTGGGGTCAGTTCTTCTTCGACGTGTTAAAGTCGACTTATTATGGATTGATATGAAACGTTGTCTTTGAAATGGAAAATACCTCGATCGCTTATACTCTCTTCTTAATATTTACTGGTGCTGCAGTATTGGCGACGGTAGCTCTATACGTTCGTCAATCATTGATTATTGCCTACATCAGTCTTGGACTTTTAATCGGCCCTTGGGGTATTAATCTCATAGCAGATGCCACCCAAATTCAAGACATTGCCAACGTCGGTATTATTTTCCTATTGTTTTTATTAGGCCTGAATCTAAACCCACGTGATTTATTTCGTCTGGTGGGTAAAGCCACAGTCGTAACGGGAGTTAGTTCTATCGTCTTGTGCGCACTTGGGTTTGGCTACAGCCAACTCTTTGGCTATAGCGTTACCGAGTCTTTGATCATCGGTGCAGCGCTTATGTTTTCCAGTACCATCGTCGGATTGAAATTAATACCCACCACAGTATTACACCATCAACATACTGGTGAGGTGATCATCAGTATCTTGTTACTGCAGGATATCATTGCTATTTTCTTGATGTTGGTCATAGAAGGTAGCTCAAATGCTGATATTGGTTGGCTCGCGATGAGTAAACCAATGCTGGCATTTCCCGTGATGGTCGGTTTTGCCTATGTGCTGGAAAAACATGTACTGACAAGGTTAATCTTGAAGTTTGATCGTATTCAAGAATACATTTTTCTAGTGGCTGTTGGTTGGTGTTTAGGGCTTGCCGAGCTGGCAGAACAGTTGGGCTTATCCTACGAAATTGGAGCGTTTATTGCTGGTGTTATGATTGCGCGCAATCCTATCGCACTGTTTATAGTTGAAAATTTGAAACCGATACGCGATTTTTTCTTGATCATTTTCTTTGTTGCGTTGGGTGCTAATTTCAATCTGGGCATTTTACCCGATATCTGGTTAGTGGCCGTCGGACTAAGTTTGATTGCAATCGTTATCAAGCCTATTTTGTATCGGTTTTTGCTTCGATTTTCTGATGAGACTTCTGGTCGCTCTACCGAAATTGCATTGCGACTTGGGCAGATGAGCGAATTTTCTTTGCTCTTGGCCGTCATGGCTACAGAGCTTACTGTCATTCGTGCAGAAGTGTCGTACCTGATCCAAATTGCAACATTAGTCAGCTTTGTCTTTTCTTCTTATTACATTGTCGCAACCTATCCAACCCCAATAGCCCTGAATGACAAGTTGAGACGAGATTAGGCTTGAAAATCAATACCAATTAAAGCAGTTTATGACTCATCACCCAGTTCTGACGACAGGTAATGACATCATTTTTTTCAATTTATTTTAATCTCCACACAAGATGCAACGGTGTTGACTGTTTGCTTGTCGGTGTCGTTCGCCATCAAGTTGGTAATAGTCATCTTTAGCCAAGCCAAAACTATCGTTATGCCGAATATAAAGAACAGATTGAAATCCTATACCAATATCTTTAAACACATCAAGCTACTGATTAGTGTTATGTATAAATAATATGCCAGAAATTTTATCAGATGGGTAACAGGCAGCTAGTTTCAGAGAGTAAAAGTTTAAATTCTAACAATAGTGATTGAAGACTATTAGATATTCAATCGCGGTATCCGATCGGATGTAATCAATAAAGGGTGCAGTATCTGACAAGCATTCAGTGCTGAGCTTGTTAAACCTTAGAATATTGACTATAAATTTGACTTTTTAAGTTTGCGTGGCCTAAAGGCAATGAATACGCTAAGAGTAGTGTTGCTAAAAGAGTCAAACAGTGACTGATAACCAAATACCGTAAAGAATAATGGCCGAACCTGGCAGGTAAACAATCCCGTGGATAAAAGCTGACCAGCAAGCTGAAATTTTTTGGTGGGACTGAACACTTAAGTGAAACATACTAACTTGCCTAATAAGCTTTGGTTGTAAAATTGATAAAAAACCATAAACAGTATTAAGCTAACAATACTTTCATTTACAAAACGTGACGCATGCCCCGCTTAGCATAAAAGCTCTGAAATAAAAATTAAAGGATCTGACTATATTTATAATTTTGGGTGAGACTCGGTTCAAAAAATTCCAACCGACTTGATGGTAGGTGCTTATCATCATTAGTGAGTTCCGACGAAACATGCTCACTTATGCAAGTCGTGCATCGAAAAAAAGTAACTAGGCTGGTGCCTTCGGCTCTTTTATCAGCGACAAACATGGATGAACTGCAATTGGGACATTTCATATTATGATTCTCATCGGAGCTATTAACTAACAGAGCGTCATTATAGCTTTAATAACAGAAATCACAATATATAGTGGATTCTTTATAACTCAGCCACTATATATTGTGGCTGAGTGTTCAATTTAACAATCAACAAGTTACAGTAAGCTCAACTACTTAAAAAATGAAGTTGATGTTCTACTTGAAGACAAGGTTATAAGTGGCAATAAAAATACTTTTAAAATGATGTGAAAAATTCTATTTTATAGCGCTTTAAAACCAATGTCGGTCCTGAAATAGGCGCCATCCCAGTTAACCTGATTAACAATCTGATAGGCTTTTATCTGCGCGTCCAAAAGCGTGTCGCCTAAGGCCGCGGCACATAAAACTCGACCGCCATTGCTTAAGATATTGCCCATATCATCATTCTTGGTGCCGGCATGAAACACTTTAGACTTTGAATCAGCTGGCGGTATTCCCTTGATAATGTCACCTTTGATGTAACTATCAGGGTAACCGTTGGCTGCCAGTACAACGCCTAGGCATGAGCGTGGGTCCCACTGTATTTTTTTGTCAGCCAAATTGCTGTCACAACAAGAGATGCATAGCTCAACTAAATCTGACTGGAGCCTCATCATGATTGGTTGAGCTTCTGGATCACCGAAGCGGCAGTTGTATTCAATTACCTTGATGTCACCTGTGTTGCTCACCATGAGACCCGCATATAAAAATCCAGTATATTTTGTGCCTTCGGCTGCCATGCCTCGAACGGTAGGCCATATCACTTGCTGCATGATCTTATCTTCAACTTCAGCAGTTACTAAAGGTGCAGGAGAATAAGCGCCCATTCCACCTGTATTAGGGCCTTGGTCACCATTGTCTCGTGCTTTATGATCTTGCGATGTTGCTAGTGGCAAAGCATGCTCACCATCGACCATGCAAATAAAGCTGGCTTCTTCTCCATACAGAAATTCTTCTATGACTACACGATGGCCAGCATCGCCGAATGAGTTGCCAGAGAGCATATCTTTGATTGAATCAATCGCTTCCTGTTCAGTGTGCGCTAAGATAACGCCTTTTCCTGCGGCTAGACCGTCAGCTTTAATGACAATAGGTATGCCTTTATTTTTAACATATTCTAGTGCAGGCTCGATTTCAGTAAAACTCTGATAGTCGGCCGTTGGTATATGATGTCGTTGCAGAAAGTCTTTGGTGAATGTTTTTGACCCCTCCAACTGTGCTGCGGCAGCACTGGGCCCAAAGATACGGAGCCCCGCAGTTTGAAATCGATCGACAATACCATTAACGAGTGGTGCTTCTGGGCCAACGATCGTAAGCTCAATAGATTCATTTTGTGCGAATTCAAGTAATGCCTCAGTATTTTCAGCATCAATAGCGACATTGCTGATGTCAGTTTCTTGATGAGTGCCTGCATTACCTGGGGCAACATAAACGTGGCTCACCAGTGGTGATTGAGCTGCTTTCCAGGCCAGAGCATGCTCACGTCCACCGCCGCCAATAATTAAAACTTTCATTTCAATACCCTCTGCATCAATGCCGGAAATGGCGCATACCAGTAAATATCATCGCAATGCCATGTTCATTCGCAGCGGCAATTACGTCATCATCGCGCATAGAGCCGCCGGGTTGAATGATGGCTCGAATGCCTGCGTCATGCGCAGCGTCAATGCCATCTCGAAACGGGAAGAATGCATCCGATGCCATGACTGAACCCGTTACTATAAGCTTTGCATGCTCTGCCTTGATGCCGGCGATTCGAGCACTATTGATACGGGACATTTGCCCTGCGCCTACGCCAATAGTCATATGCTCTCGGGCATAAACGATAGCATTCGATTTAACAAATTTAGCCACTTTCAATGCAAACATCATATCGTCCATTTGCTGAGGGTTTGGCTTTACTTCAGTGACAACATTAAGCGTATTATGTAATTGTAAATCTGTATCCTGAACCAACAATCCACCGTTAACACGTTTGTAATCAAGTCGATAGCTCGCTGTTTGCCACTGACCACATTGCAGTAGGCGAACGTTTTGTTTAGTGGCTATGATTGCGTTTGCCTCGTCCTCAACGGCAGGTGCAATAATGACTTCTACAAATTGTTGGTCAATAATTGCTTTAGCCGTTTTTGCATCAAGCGTGCGATTAAAAGCAATGATGCCACCAAAGGCAGATTCTGGGTCAGTCTGATACGCACGCTGGTAAGCATCGTGAAGGTTGCCATTCAGAGCGTCGCTATCGATGGCAACACCACAAGGGTTGGCATGTTTGACGATAACGCAAGCGGGCTGGTCAAATTGTTTGACGCATTCTAAGGCTGCGTCTGTGTCACCAATGTTATTATAGGAAAGTGCCTTCCCCTGTAATTGTACGGCAGTTGAAACGCTTGATTCAGTTAAACCCGCCTCAACATAAAACGCCGCATTCTGATGTGGGTTTTCGCCATAACGCATCCCCTGGGCATGTTTAAACTGTAAGTTAATGGTTCGAGGAAACTGATTGTCCTCTTCTTTTTGCACCATGCGACCGAAGTAATTAGAAATCGCGCCATCGTAACTGGCAGTATGCTCAAATGCCTTGATGGCAAGTGAAAATCGACTGGCGTCGCTGACCTTACCGTCATCTGCATCCATTTCTGACAAAATGGTTTGGTAGTCGTTAGGATCAACAACAATACAAACGCTGGCATGATTCTTTGCTGCAGCCCTGACCATGGTTGGGCCGCCAATGTCAATATTCTCTATTGCGTCTTCTAGTGAACAGTCTGGATTTGCCACGGTTGCCTGAAATGGATAAAGGTTAACAATCACCAGGTCTATGGGTGGAATCTCATTGGCTTTCATTACATCCTCATCAATGCCACGTCGAGCCAAAATACCACCATGAACTTTAGGGTGTAGTGTTTTAACACGTCCCGCCATCATTTCAGGAAAGCCGGTGTAGTCGCCAATTTCGGTGACAGGGATGTTATTTTCAGCGATTAATTTTGCGGTGCCACCAGTTGACAGTAAGTCAACACCAAAAGCGTGCAAACGGCTGGCGAGTTCAACGATACCTGTTTTATCTGAGACACTAATTAATGCGCGGCGGACTGGCTGTGCGGATGACAACATAATTCTAACGAGCCTGAATTAAAAAAGGCATTATAGCTGAATGGGTATGTGAGAGATATTGGCCTTGCCAGTTTTATCAGGGCATCAATCTATTTATTCATGTTCTATTGTTATGAAGAAAAACTACTCACCAAAAGTGAAGCTAATGCTCGATCTCATATTGCTTTAACTTTTTACGCAATGTACCTCGATTAATGCCAAGGCAGGCTGCTGTTTTCGATTGATTATTGTTGCAGTGACTGAGCACGGTTTGTATCAAAGGGTATTCGATTTCAGCGATGACCGTATCGAAAAAGTTACAGGGAGTTTCTCCATCAAGATCGGCTAAGTACTGACGTATTGCCTGTTCAACAGAAATTTGTAGCGCACTTGTTTGACTTTTATTTTTCACGGATTAAACAAATCGCCTTGGCTCACTCATAGTTTAAATTAGTTTTAATTCTAGCAAGATCTTTTTCATTCCATTGCTCAAAATATTTATCAATCAATGAAAGTTGGGTTTCAACAGTCGTTGTCTGCATTAAATCAGCCTTAACATTCACACTATACTGACAATTATGACCAAGTTGCCAATTAATGTGCTTACGCGCGATCTGAACCCCAAGATATTCGCCGTAAAACGCATATAAATTATTTAAGTGATCTCTTAGCCACTGTTGCTTTTGCTTCTCATCAGGTTCTTCATGCAATTCTCCAGTCACTAAGAAGTGCTCGATATGCTGAAAAATCCATGGACGCTGTTGCGCGATACGGCCTATCATAATAGCATCAGCACCGGTGAAGTCTATGACCTTCTTTGCTTTTTGCGCGCTATCTATATCGCCATTTGCAATGACAGGAATACTGATGCTTTGTTTTACTGCACGAATAGTGTCGTATTCGGCTTCTCCTAAATACTTATCTTCTCTGGTTCTTCCATGTATTGTCAGGGCTTGAATGCCACAGTCTTCTGCAATTTTAGCTATTTCAAGTGCGTTTTTGTTTTCCCGTGACCATCCAGTGCGCATTTTTAATGTAACTGGAATCGATACCGAGTTAACCACTGCGGAAAGAATTGAACGGACTAGTTTTATGTCTTTAAGCAGGGCTGATCCAGCATCGACCTTGCAAACTTTCTTAGCAGGGCAGCCCATATTAATATCAATAATTTGGGCACCATGATCGACATTGTATTGAGCGGCATCTGCCATCATTTGAGGAATGCCTCCCGCAATTTGAACGATAATGGGACCCGGTTCACCTTGGTGATCCATTCGCAATTGGGTTTTACGGCTATCTCTTAAATCGGGTCTACTTGTGATCATTTCGGATACGGTCATACCTGCACCCAGCGATCGACAAAGCTGTCGAAATGGTCGGTCAGTTACACCAGCCATGGGGGCAAGTACTAATGGGTTGGTAAATTGATAGGGGCCGATACTAAATGGCATAAAATATAAGGCTGACTTTATTGTTAGGCGGACTATAGCTAACAATTGCTACTTCAACCAGCAACACAGAGATTATATTGATATGGATCATTCAGTTTGCGACTTACAATGATAATATCAACGGAGACAATCTTGAGTACAAGGCTTTTTTAGCCTTAATATAAAAAGCTTTTATCGTACTCTAGTGATCCTGCTGATTTAAAGGGCTGTTGATATGACCTAACCCCAAAATAAATTAGGGTTGAGTCCTTGGGTATGTAGCGTTCAGAAAGTTTGATTAGAGCAATAAAGTTGCTAAGATATCTTTAAACTTTTGACGATGATGAGCCGCATTCGAGAAAAATACGATTTTCACAAGTATTACAAATACTCTTGTCTAATCGGGAAAATATTGAAGTAATGGCCTCATCCTTAGAGTCAAAAATATTGGCGGGATTGAGCTCATTGATATAACCGCCACGATTAATTACTTTCTTCGCACTGTCTTTCAGCTGATAAATATACATATCTCCACCAATAGCTTTCCTAGCATTGGCTTCATGAACAAGTAGTTCTGCACCAGCGACATCCACTTGATTAACACCTTGTGTCAAAAGAAATAGGTGCTTTTGTTCAGGATAATGTTCACGATAACGTCGGAACAATTCGCCAACATGGGATACTGATCCAAAATAAAGAGAATCATCCAATTGTAGTATTTTCATTTGGGGGCATTCAAGAAAGCTGTTGCCAGCCTTGAATTTACGCTTAAAGTTTTCTGGATCAGGTGCCCGTGGTTCTAATTTAGGTTTTGATGTTTTGCGCAAGAAAAACATCAGTGACAAGACAACACCCAATAAAATGGCAAATTCTAGTTCAAGGAACAATGTGCTGAAGAAAGTGACGCACAATACAAGTGCCTCATTTTTATCAGCGCGTAATATTTTTCCAATCTGCGAAAAATTAATCAAACGCCAGGCTACAAGGAACAGTAATCCTGCAACAGCGGCTTTTGGCAAATAAGAAGTGAGTGGTGCGACCACAAGGACAAGGCCTATTAACAGAACGCCTGCCGAAGCAGCAGCGAGTGGTGAACGTGCGCCAGCATCGTAATTAGCGCCACTTCTATTAAACGAACCGGTGGCAACATAAGCCGAGAAAAAACTACCAAAGATATTAGATAAACCTTGCCCAATAAACTCTTGATTTCCTTCAATGGGTTGCCCTGATTTGATCGATATAGACCGTGCAATTGAAACAGCTTCGGTTAAGGCAAACAGAGTCATAGCTATCGCAAGGGGTGCCAGATCCCTCAATACATCGAGTGAAAATTGAGGACTTGAAAGTGGTGGGAGTTGTTGAGGTAAAGCGCCTACCATTTGAATGCCAGTTGTTTCAGCGTTTAAAAAAGTGTTAAACAATACTGCTGTAACACTGCCCACTAGCAATGCCAAAATCATACCGGGAAACCTAGGGCTAATTTTGTGGGCAATCATGCCAACAATCAATGTAGTGAGAGCGACAACAATGACGAGTGGATGAAATGATGTCCAATTATCCCAAAGGTAATTGACCGTTTGATAAAAGTGATCACTTTCTGGAATGTCTATGCCGAGGAATGTTTTTGCTTGTTTAGCCGCAATTAAACAGGCCGCACCGGCTGTGAAACCAACGATGACCGAGTGTGAAATAAAGTTAACCAAAGCACCAAGGCGAACAAAACCCATCGCGAGCTGGATTACACCGACCATGAAAGCCAGAGTGATAGCGAGTGAAATATATTCAGCACTGCCGGGTAATGCTATCGTGCTCAATGACGAAAACATTACAATAGAAGCGGCAGTGGTAGGGCCTGATACTAAGTGCCAAGAGGAACCAAAAAGCGCCGCTATTATAGCGGGTACCATACTTGTATAGAGGCCATATTCTGGTGGCATACCGGCAATAGCAGCAAAAGCCACACCCTGAGGTAGAACAATAGCTGCACCCGTTAGCCCAGCAATTAGATCAGACTTCACGGTATCTTTGGTAAGGTTTCGGCCCCAACGCAAAAATGGAAAAATACGATGTAATCGCCTCTGGAATGTCATGCCTTGTTATCACCAAAAAAAAGATTTTGCTCGAAATTTGTCTGTCGAGCGCGTAATGTCCATCCACTGCGGCTGATAATAATGCTGACGTTTGGAACAGATAAATTAACTGATCTGGACACTGACTAATATAACGGTTGTTAGACTGCTATGTACCACTTAATTTCGATACAGGCATTAATACAACTTATGCCACAAGTGTGTTGTGGGTTATATAAATTCAAATTCATAGGTCAGTGCTTCTGTACCTGGGTCGAGGATCTCAAGCCGAAACGGAATCGGTTTGTTGCTTTGCAGAGTAGATACCTGACTGTTAGGTTGAAGGTATTCATCTGACACGAACTGTCGGTTGGCAATTAAATTGCCCTGAATGTCAAAAAGGCTAACCAGCAGCTTGGGTAATTTTTGGGGAAATGGTGCTTCGTTTACAAAAGAGCCTATTACCATCAGCGCATTAGGCTTAACAGGATGGGTGAATACATTACGTTCGAGTAATTTAATTTGACGGCTGCTAGAAAACTGTGAATTGGCACAAGGCACAAGCTCGCACAGGTTTAAGATTTGCTGCTGGTATCGAGAGCTGCTAATAAGCTCATAACGTTGATAGTAAAAGGCTTGAGTAGTTGTAATCACTAGTAATAACAAGATTCCAATGAACCATAATAGTGGGTAAAAAGGCTTAAAAGAACTTTTTGTTTCACCATACATCGCTTCATGAAGGCTTAGTTCACTGGTATACGAATGATCTACCTCAGGTAATACTGTCTGATGATGGTTATTTTCAGAAATATTATCTTCATAGGTTTTCAAGGACGAAAGTGCATTAAATACCTCACCACATTCACTACATCTGACTTTACCAACAGCTATTTTAAGTTGCTCATCAGTGATGTAATAGCGCGCGTTGCAATTTTGGCAGCTGGTTTCCATAATGTCGCCAAGCTGAGAGCGCTTAAACATTATTCTCTGTGCTCGATCTCCTAGTACCCGATACTCTAATCCAATCCTCTTTTATACAGACTGGGTCGAGATCAAAGTAGGGTAGATAGGCCTTTTCTATATCGTTGGTCTGCGTTTGCAAAATACCGGACAATAAAATTTGACCACCCGGCTTAACTAGTTCAGAGAACTTAGGTGCAAATCCAACCAGAGGGCCAGACAAAATATTGGCAATTAATAAGTCAACGGGCTCTGAATTAAAGTCTTCCGGTAGAGTAATGTTTAGTAGGGCAGGGTCAATATTATTGCGTCTTGCATTTTCCTTGCTTGCAACAAGTGCTTGTGGATCTATATCGACCGAATGTAATTCACTAGCGCCTAATTTAAAGGCCGCAATAGCGAGTATTCCAGAACCGCATCCATAATCGATAACTGATTGATTTTGAATGTCATGTTCACCCAACCAGCTTAAGCAAAGTGCTGTGGTTGCATGTCCACCCGTACCAAAAGCTAGGCCCGGATCCAATTGAATATTAACAGCAGAAGGATCAGGTGCTTCATGCCAGCTGGGTACGACCCAAAGTTTTTCTGCACACTGAATGGGTTTGAAATACTTTAAGTGAACTCGGCTCCAATCCTGGTCATCGACGACGGTCTTTTTAGCGCTATGAATTTGATGTTCTGGCAAGCGTTGAATTAATCCGTCATAAAGCGCTTCGAGTGACCGCTCTTGGGTAAATAATCCGGTAACGATTGAATGCTGCCAAATGGGAGTGTCACCGGGCAGTGGCTCGTATAGCGGCTCATCTTTTGCATCACTGAGGGTGATTGCAACAGCACCGAGCTCGAGCAAACTATCTTCTGTCTGCTCGAGCTCCGCTGCACTAGATTGAACACTGAGTTGCCACCAAGTCATGCCGAAAGTCCTACTTAATCTAAGCCTAATTTCTTTTCGAGATAATGAATGTTGGTACCACCTATGCCAAAGTTTTCATCGCTCAAAATATCTTTTTGCAAATCAATATTGGTCTTGATCCCTTCAATTACAATTTCTGACAGCGCCCCAGTCATGCGAGCTATGGCCGATTCACGCGTATTGCCCCAAGTAATGAGCTTGCCAATCATTGAATCGTAATAGGGCGGTACGGTGTACCCATTATATATATGCGAATCCATGCGGACACCAGCACCACCAGGGGCATGGTATAAAGTAATCTTACCAGGTGAAGGCATAAATGTTTTGGAGTCTTCAGCATTGATTCGACATTCAATCGCATGCCCTTTAATTTGAATATCGTCCTGGGTGTAACGCAATGGATTACCCGAGGCAACCAGAATTTGTTCCTTGATAATGTCAACACCCGTAATCATTTCAGTCACGCAATGCTCAACCTGCACACGGGTATTCATCTCTATAAAATAAAATTCGTCATTCTCATATAGAAATTCGAAAGTACCAGCGCCTTCGTAGCCCATCTGGACACAAGCTTTAGCACAGCGCTCACCAATTCTTTTACGTTGTTCTGGTGTGATGCCAGGTGCGGGTGCTTCTTCAACTACTTTTTGGTGTTTGCGTTGCATTGAGCAATCACGCTCACCCAAATGAATTGCATTGCCGTGGGAATCAGCCATGACCTGAATTTCAACATGTCTTGGAGAGCCTAAGAATTTTTCCATGTAGACAACGTCGTTATTAAATGCGGCGCCAGCTTCTGACTTGGTTAATTGGATCGAGCTGAGCAGACTTTCTTCTTGATGCACAACGCGCATGCCTCGACCACCACCACCGCCAGCAGCCTTAATTATAACTGGATAACCAATCCGACGGCCATGCGCGATGCTCGCCACGGTATCTTCAGTGAGTGGTCCATCTGAACCTGGAACAGTGGGAACACCGGCTGCCTTCATTGCTTTAATTGCAGCAACCTTATCACCCATAACACGAATTGATGCTGAGCTGGGACCAATAAATTTGAACCCACTTGACTCAACCTGTTCTGCAAACTCAGCGTTTTCTGACAAAAAGCCATAACCAGGATGAATTGCAGATGCGTTGGTCAACTCGGCGGCACAGATTATAGCAGGAATATTAAGGTAACTTTGAAGGGATGACGGCGGGCCGATGCAAACTGATTCATCTGCAAGCCGAACATGCTTAAGATCACGGTCAGCGGTTGAATGGACAGCAACTGTCTTAATACCCATTTCCCGACAGGCGCGTAGAATTCGAAGTGCAATTTCACCTCGATTGGCAATGACGATTTTTTCTAGCATATTAACTGTTACTCAATGA